>Ga0080027_10000579_pt1 | contig 15586 bp, 14 predicted proteins | sample OrgsoiDNA2013046_FD_70962 | JGI IMG/M metagenome (GOLD analysis project Ga0080027, IMG submission 70962) | Permafrost soil microbial communities from the Arctic, to analyse light accelerated degradation of dissolved organic matter (DOM) -... | ecosystem: Environmental > Terrestrial > Soil >... | reverse complement strand
GTGAATTTGCAGATGTACGACCCTTCAACCCAAATAAAAAAGGAACTGAATTTGATGAAGCCAGCGATACTTATGATGCTATTGACTGGATGGTAAAAAATCTTCCTTACAATAATGAACATGTAGGCGTATTCGGTATTTCTTATCCTGGTTTTTATTCTACCATGGCAGCACTCAGCGGTCATCCTGCATTGAAAGCTGTAAGCCCGCAGGCGCCGGTTACAGATTGGTTCCAGGGCGATGACTTTCATCACAACGGCGCATTTATGGTAATGGATGGATTTAATTTTTATGTGGGCGGATTTGGATTTCCAAGACCTAAACCCACAACCGTTGGACCCGAATCGCCTTTAAAACTGCCATCGGTTGATAACTATACAACGTTTCTTGAAATTGGGGCATTGAGTAATTATAAAAAACTGGCGGGCGACAGTATAAAATTCTGGAATGATTTATATGCGCATCCTAACTATGACCAATGGTGGCAGGCACGCAACCCGCGCAATTTTGTAAACGATATTAAACCGGCAATACTCGTTGTAGGCGGTTTGTTTGATGCAGAAGATTGTTTTGGCGCATGGAATTTATACAAGGCAATTGAAAAGAAAAATCCCTCAAGTCATTTTAATAAACTGGTCATGGGCCCATGGTATCATGGTGAATGGGCTTCTACGGATGGAACGCATTTGGGCAATCTTCGTTTTGGTTCCAACACTGCATTCTGGTACCAGAACAATATTGAAATACCTTTCTTCAATTATTATTTAAAGGGCGAAGGCGATATATCTGAACAGGCAGAAGCTACTATTTTTATTAGTGGCGAAAATAAATGGCATAACTATTCGCAATGGCCACCTGCAGAAAAACAAGACAAACCAATTTACCTTCAGCCCAATGGAAAATTAAACTGGGATAAACCGTCGGCCAATGGAGGTTACAGTGAGTACGTAAGCGATCCGTCGCATCCGGTTCCTTATACTGAAGATGTACACTATTCAAGAACAAGAGAATACATGACCGATGATCAACGCTTTGCCAGCCGCCGGACTGACGTACTAAGTTTTGAAACAGAAATTTTAGATAATGATATAACGCTTGGTGGAACGGTAACAGCCGATTTGCTGACAAGCATCTCTTCTACCGATGCAGATTTTGTGGTGAAAGTTATTGATGTATTCCCCGATGATTTTAAATATCCTAATGATCTAATGCAGCAACGCAGAACTACAGAAGGTGACTACCCGATGGGCGGTTATCAATTAATGGTGCGTGGAGAAATAATGCGTGGGCGTTTCAGAAATAGTTTTGCTAAGCCAGAAGCATTCAAACCAAATAAAACTGAGCGTGTAAAATTTGACCTGCCCGATATATCGCATACATTTTTAAAAGGGCATAGAATAATGATACAGGTACAAAGCAGCTGGTTTCCAATTGCAGATCGTAATCCCCAAAAATTCATCAATATTTATGAAGCAACGGATGCAGATTTTCAAAAAGCAACCATCAGGATCTTACATGATGCGGCAAACAGTTCCAGTATTATTTTACCGGTAATAAAATAATTAATGAAAAAAACAATCACTCTCTTTTCTGTTTTTGGCTTTTTATTAGTCCATTCGCAAAAAGATACCAGCTATGTAAAAGATAATTTTACAAAAATTGATACCGTTATTCAGATGAGAGACGGTGTAAAATTGTACACAACTATTTATACACCCAAAGACCAATCGAAACGATATCCGATACTGATGGAACGAACGCCTTACAGCTCCTGGCCATACGGCGCAACAAACTATGCGCAATCCATTGGGCCCAATGATTCTTTGATGAAGGAAAAATACATTTTTGTAATGCAGGATGTAAGGGGCCGCCACATGAGCGAAGGCATCAACGAAGAAGTAACACCTTTCAAACCAATTAAAAAAAACAATAAAGATGTTGATGAAAGCAGTGATACATATGATACTATTGACTGGCTGTTAAAATTTTTACAAAATAACAATGGGCGTGTAGGCATATACGGTATATCTTACCCCGGTTTTTATGCAACGGCGAGTTTGCCCAATGCTCATCCTGCTTTAAAAGCAGTAAGTCCGCAAGCGCCTGTTACCGACGAATTTATTGGCGACGATGCAAATCATAAAGGCGGCTTCTTTTTACTCGACAATTTCGATTTCATGGAAAATTTTGACCGCGAAAGAAACGGACCGGTGCAATATTATCCAACACCATTGTTTTCTGCACACTATAAAGATGCTTATCAGTTTTTTCTCAACATGAAAACAATTAAAGCAACCAACTCTGAAATATACTATAATAAGAAGAGCAGGATATGGAATGAGTATGTTGAACACGATACGTATGATGCTTACTGGCAGGCGAGAAATATGCGGCCCTATCTTAAAAATATTTCTATTCCTGTTCTGGTAGTAGGCGGTTGGTTTGATGCGGAAGATCTTTTTGGTTCATTGCGTACCTATGAAGCCATTGAAAAACAAAACCCATCCAATACAAACAAAAATTTTTTAGTAATGGGACCGTGGACGCACGGTGCATGGGAAGCACCTGCCTGGTCAAAATTTGGCACACACGAATTTGGCAGTAATACCAGTAAATATTTCCAGGATTCAATTGAAACATCTTTTTTTAACTTTTACTTAAAAGACAAAGGCAGTTTCGTTAATAAGAAAGCAACCGTTTTTGAAACAGGTACCAATCAATGGAAACAGTTTGATGCATGGCCACCCGCCAACACAAGCAGCACAGAATATTATTTTGGAGATAATAGTAAACTGGCAACAACAAAAAATAAAGCAATAAAAAGTTTTTCTGAATATATAAGCGATCCAAATAAACCGGTTCCATATACAAACGGAATTTTTGCGCGGCGGAACAATGAATATATGGCAGAAGACGAACGTTTCGCCGCCAGCAGACCAGATGTAGTGGTTTTTGAAACAGATACTTTAACAGCAGACATTACATTGGGCGGAAAAATTGTTGCAGATCTTTTTGTAAGCACTAGCAGCAGCGATGCAGATTTTATAGTAAAACTGATTGATGTATTGCCCGATAATGAACCTAATACTAAAACAACACCGCGTGGTTCTGTGATGGGTGGCATGCAAAGAATGGTAAGGGCGGATGTAATGCGCGGTAAGTTCAGAAATAGTTTTTCAAAACCTGAAGCGTTTATTGCCGGCAAGATTAGTGAAGTAAAATTTGAACTAAGCGATGTATTGCATACGTTTATAAAAGGACACCGCATTATGGTGCAGGTGCAAAGCAGCTGGTTTCCACTGGTAGATCGCAATCCGCAAAAGTTTATGCGCATACCCGATGCAGATGAAAGAGATTTTCAGAAAGCAACTATCAGAATCTATCATGATGCAGTAAATAGTTCGGCAATTATATTACCAGTATTGAAGTAGTATATAGTATTCAGTATAACGCGTTCAGACTGTCTCAATACCTTATACTAAATACTAAATACTGAATCCTGTTTTCCCGCAAACGTTTGCGGGAATTGATAACCGTATGTTTTGTTATCTTTAGAAACTGCACAAACATCTTTAACAACAAAATTTAAAATCAGCCGTAATGAAAAAGATCCTCTCATTTTTATTGGCCTTTAGTACATCAGTTATATGTTTTGCACAAGCAGGCATTAATATTATTCCGGAGCCGGCAGAAATAATACAACCGAAAATTGCTGCGGATTTTACCATTACACCTGCTACAGAAATTTTACTGGAAGGTAGTGGTCTCGAAAATTCTGCCAATTTCTTTAACGATTATCTTCAGCAATGCTATCATTTTAAACTGAAGGTTGTTACAAAAGCAAGTTCCAAAAATGTGATTGCATTGAATTTTGAAAGAATGGACAATCCCATTGCAGGCGCTTATACACTTTCTGTAAATGCAAAAGGTGTTTATATAGCAGGCGATAACCAGGCAGGTGCTTTTTATGGCATTCAAACACTGATACAATTATTACCTGTTGAACCTGCACAAAAACTATCAATTCCTTACGTGAGCATTAAAGATTATCCGCGTTTTAGCTACAGAGGTTTAATGCTCGATTGCGGCCGTCATTTCTTTTCAGTAGACTTCGTAAAAAAATACATTGATTATATAGCGCTTCACAAGATGAATTTTTTTCACTGGCATTTAACAGAAGACCAGGGCTGGCGCATTGAAATAAAAAAATATCCGAAGCTTACAGAAGTTGGTTCTAACAGAAACGGCACTATCATTGGCCGCTATCCCGGCAAAGGAAGCGATAACCAGGAATACGGTGGCTTTTATACACAGGAACAAATTAAAGACATCGTGAAATACGCAGCCGATCGTTACATCACTGTTATACCCGAAATTGAAATGCCTGGTCATGGCAGCGCTGCTATTGCAGCATACCCGCAGCTAAGTTGTTTTCCGGATACTGCTACAATTATAAAACCAAACATGATTTCTGATGCCAGCAAACAACAGCTTGCCAATGGAAGAATTAAACTGGTGCAGGAAACATGGGGCGTGTTTAAAGATGTGTATTGCCCCAGCGACTATACATTTAATTTCTTACAGGATGTGATAGATGAATTAATTCCGTTGTTCCCTGCCAAATACATTCATATTGGTGGTGACGAATGTCCGAAAGATGCATGGAAAGAATCTGCTTTTTGCCAGAACCTGATAAAAGAAAATAACCTCAAAGACGAACATGGTTTGCAAAGTTATTTTATTGGCAGAATAGAAAAATACATTAACAGCAAAGGCAAACAAATTATTGGTTGGGATGAAATCCTCGAAGGCGGCCTGGCACCAAATGCAACGGTAATGAGTTGGCGTGGTGAGAAAGGAGGCATAGAAGCAGCTAAACAAAATCACGATGTTATAATGACTCCTACAACATATGTTTATTTTGATTACTCACAAACAAAAAAAGAAGATTCAATTACAATTGGCGGCTTTCTTCCTTTAGATAAAGTATACAATTACGAACCCATACCGGCAGAATTGACGGAGGCAGAAGGCAAACATGTACTGGGAGGGCAAGCCAATCTATGGAGTGAATATGTTACCAAGCCCGAAAAAGCGGAGTATATGATCTTTCCCCGTCTAAGTGCATTGAGCGAAGTATTATGGAGCCCCAAAGCAAAAAAAAGTTATAGTGCTTTTGAAAAAAAATTGCAGATCCAGTTTAAGCGGTATGAATTGTGGAAAGCAAATTATAGTAAAGCTTATTTTGAATTGCATGCATCTATTCTGCCCGATCCAAATAACAAAGGCATATTGTGGCAACTGGAAACGAAAATAAAAAATGCCGAAATAAATTATGCGACTGGCATAAACCAAACCGCTTTGCCGTATAAAAGCCCTCTGAGAATTGACAAATCAGAAAACTATGTTGGTATTCTTTTCATAAATAATAAAGTAGTAAGCAGCATACACGAAATGTTTTTAATAAACAAAGCCACCGGCAAAAAAATATCGTTAACAACTGAGCCTGCTAAAAACTGGCCGGGCAACGGCGGCGCATTTGGCTTAGTAAACGGAGTTGTATCAGACAAAGATATCGGTTCTTCAGAATGGCTGGGCTGGCAGGGAAATGATATGGAAGCAACCATAGATTTGGGTAATCCTCAATCCATTTCAAAAATAAATTGTCATTTGCTTGAATCAAAAGACAACTGGATTCATCTTCCGGCTTATGTGGAAGCTTTTACTTCTGCTGATGGAAATCATTTCACTTCGGTTGGCAAAATAAGTCAGTATACAGCTACAACAATGGGCATGTATGATGCTACAATAACTATTAGCCCGGTTAAAGCACGCTATGCAAAAATCATCGCAAAAAATTCGGGCAACATACCAGATGGCGATAACGGTGCAGGCAATCCCTCCTGGCTCTTTGCAGATGAAATAAAGATTGACTGAGTATTCGCTTGCACGCAACAACCTTCTCAGGAGTTCCTGGTTCGCAGTTCTCAGTCCGTTATCGAAAAATTTTCTTTTTTCTATAAGATTCACTGTTCAGTGAAGTTGTTCAAACTATGAACTATGAACTTCTCACGCATTGGCGAGTGCACGATCTAAATGTACGTAACCACCATCAACATGAATCAGTTGCCCGGTTGTATGACTGGAACAGGATGATAGTAAAAACGCAGTTGCATTACCCAGCTCTTCAGCAGTTGTCATACGGTTACCCAATGGAATTTTTGATTCGATCTCTTTCAATTTTTCCTGCGGATTAGGAAGTGTTTCAATCCATCTTTCATATAAAGGCGTAAAACATTCTGCTACTACAACTGCATTTACGCGAATGCCATACTTTAATAACTCAACGGCCCACTCTCTTGTTAATGCATTACGGCCACCATTGGCAGCAGCATAAGCAGAAGTTCCGCCCTGTCCTGTTTCTGCTGTTTTAGAAGTTATATTTACAATAGCACCTTTCGATTTTTTTAATTCAGCCAAAGCATGATGAACAACCAGGTAATAATGTATCATGTTTTTATGCAGCGATGCAATGAATGCCTGGTAGTTGCCATTCTCCAATCCTACTCCATCATTTGCACCTGCATTGTTTACTACCCCATCAATCCGTTTATATTTTTCAATTACGGCTTTCACTGCTTTTTCACAAGCAACTGGGTCAGATAATTCTGCAGCTACCTGGCCGCACTGACCTCCCACTGATGCAACGGTTGCAAGATTGTCTTTTTCATTTCGGCCAATAATTACCGGTATAGCGCCTTCTTTTGCCAGCACTTTTACAATACCTTCTCCAATACCTTTTGCTCCGCCGGTAACAATAATTACTTTGTCTTTTAACTGTAAATCCATGGCTGATTATATTAAATGATAAAATGCTTTAGCGTTCTTTCCAAAAAACAATTGTTGCTCTTCTACAGAAAAAGAAGAAAAATAGTTCTTCACTATATTAATGACTGATGAATAAGACCCGGCCGCAAGACAAACCGGCCAGTCGGATCCATAAACAATGCGGTTAATACCGAAAGCCTCTGTAACTACATCAAGGTAAGGCGTAAAATCAGACAGTTTCCAGTTGCGCATATTCCCTTCGGTTACCATACCGCTTATTTTACAGTAAACATTGGGATAAACAGCTAAAGCCTTCATCCCTTTTTTCCATTCATCAATCAATCCATTTTTTATATAAGGCTTGGCAATATGATCGATGATAAAAGGTTGATCGGGAAATTGCTTTACCAGCTGCAATGCAGCCGTCAAATGATTTGGAAAGATGAGAATATCGTAGGTAAAATTATACTTGTTTAATTTTGAAATACCTTTTAGAAAATCGGGTTGAAGCATAAACGAAGGCTCTTCACCCTGTAGAACATGTCGAAACCCTTTTATCGCAGAAAATTGCGAATAATATTCAAGCCGCTGAACAAGTTTATCAGATCTTAAATCTATCCATCCAACAATGCCTTTTATAAAATTATTTTCCGCCGATAACTTTAATAAAAAATCAGTTTCTTCTTCTCTTTGATCGGCCTGCACTGCAACACATCCTTTAATACCATTTTCTTCCAGCACCGGTTGTAAATTAACTGGTAAAAAATCTTTCCTTATAATAGCCATCTCATCATTTATCCAGCTATGCTTTGTACTTTCATAAAACCAGAAATGCTGGTGCGCATCTATGCTGACCTGTAAAGCATTGTTAGTAGAACCGGCCATTCAATATCTTTTAAGTATTCAACATAAATATCTTATCCATCAAAATCCATTTATCACCGGGTTTTGCCCAGGGCATGGCGCTCTGAAATTTCCACATCAGCTTTTCCCATTCCAGCACTTTGGGGTTACTGTTATCCATAGCTGCTTTTCTTTCAAAGCTGAAATTATTTTCTGTATCCATTATCATAAACAAGCGGTTACCTGTGCGGTATATTTCCATATGGGCGATACCTGCATCGAGTATACTTTTTTTTATTTCGGGCCATACGTTTTTATGGTAAGCTTCATATTCAGCAATCAGTTTATCATCGTTGTATAAATCAAGTGCAAGACAATATCGTTTCATGCAGTATTTAGTTTTCAGATTTTAGTATTTAGCCAGGGCCGATTGTTGGGTCTCAATGCTAAGTGGTAAAAAATCCCTTTGTCAGCGATCTATGTCTTATTGGCGCATCGTCTCAATACTGAATACTAAGTATATTAATGCAATACCTCCACCGCTTTTTCAGTATGCTGATGTCCCTTCAAACCAAAATACAGCACTACCGCAAAAGAAAGTAATGGTACTATATAGCCGTATTGAATATTATGTGTTATGTCGGTAATATAACCAAACAATGGTGGCAGTATAGCGCCTCCAACAATAGCCATTATTATAAGACTGGAACCTGATTTTGTGTCAGCACCAATATCTTCTATACCCAATGCAAAAATAGTTGGGAACATAATAGACATAAAAAAGGTAGTTGCAATAATGGCATACAATGTAATAACGCCCGAGCCGAAAATAGTAACCAGGCACAACAAAATACAGATGACAGCATTTATCGACAATAATTTTGCGGGTGTTATGTAACGCATAAAAAAAGTTCCTGCAAACCTTCCCAGCATAAATGCCAGGCCTGCAGCACTGGAATAAAAAGACGCCGCTTTTTCGGTAATACCGGCAACTCTTGTAGCAAATAAAATAAGCAAGCTAAGAATGCATACCTGGGCGCCCACATAAAAAAATTGGGCTACTGCTGCCCATTTCAGATGTTTGTGACGGAAAGTGTGAAGGAAACTGGTTTTCTCTTTTTCTTCATTGTCTTTTATATCCGGAAGTTTTGTAAAAAAGAATATAATAAATGCAATAAGAATAGCGCTCCCTAAAACAATGTAAGGCATTTTTACAGTAGCTGTTTCCTGGTGGAGATAAGCATCCCGAACCTGGGTTGTCATTGCTGCAAGTTGTGTATCAGCAATTGGATTTTGGCTAAGAATAAATTTGCCTCCTAAAATCGGCGCCAGGAAAGCAGCCAGCCCGTTGAAAGATTGCGCAAAGTTTAATCTTTGTGTGGAAGTTGCAGGATCACCTAAGATGGTTGCATAAGGATTAGCAGCTGTTTCCAATATTGTAAGACCACAGGCAACAATAAATAACGCCGCAAGAAAAAAAGCATATTGCATGGTATTAGCTGCAGGTACAAATAAAAAACAACCCCCTGCAAATAAACTAAGCCCTATTAGTATACCCGTTTTGTATCCATACTTTTTCATAATGATACCCGCCGGTATAGCCATAATAAAATAAGCAATATATACGGCAGAATCTACCAGCGAGGCTTGAACAGTATTTAAATTAAAAGCTCTGCGCAAATGAGGTATAAGAACCGGATCAAGGTTATGTATAAAGCCCCAATAAAAGAAAAGACTTGTTACTAAAATAAAAGGGAATAAGAAATTTTGTTTTCCTGCGGGCGTACCGGTTGCTGATTGAGCAGCAGAAAGATTTGGTGGCAAGGCCATAATGTATAGTTCGTTAGATGATTAAATAAAGATGATCAATGAAGGTGCATCGTTAAACGTTTCAGAACTGAAAAACTTTTAGTGCGTCAAGATAATGCAAAAGATCATATTCATCATAAATCTTGCATTGTATTAATGTAATCCTGCACTGTATTACTAAAGCGTTCTGCTGATGCCGAGTTCCAGACCTCTTAATTCGGCCAGTGCTTTTACCCTGCCAATTGCAGAATAACCAGGATAGGTGTTCTTTTTAAGATCGTCAAGCATCTGGTGACCATGATCTGGGCGCATTGGAATAGAAACATTTCTTTTTTTCATCAGCAGCAATGCTTCCTTAACAATTGCATACATATCTGCATCGCCACCCAAATGCTGTGCTTCATAAAAATTTCCTTCTCCATCGCGTTTTGTATTTCTCAGGTGCAGAAAATGAATATGATCACCAAACTTTTTCATCATACCAATCAGATCATTATCCTGGCGTGCACCCAGCGATCCGGTACAAAAACATAATCCATTGGCTGGTGAATCAATGGCGCCGAGTAAATCTGCCAAATCTTTTTCAGTACTTACAACACGGGGCAAACCAAGCACCGGGTAAGGAGGATCATCGGGGTGTATTGCCATCTGCAAGCCGCTTGCTTCTGCAACCGGAACAACTTGCTGCAGAAAATAAAAAAGATGTTGCTTCAGCAATGCTGCGTCTATACCTTTATAATTATCCAATGCAGATAGTACGGTAGCCGGTGTAAAAGCGTCATCACTGCCGGGCAATCCAAGCATCGTATTGTTAAAAATTCTTTCTTTTTCTTCATCATTCATTGCGGTAAACCGGGCGGTTGCTTTGTGTACTTCTTCGCTGGTATAATCTTTTTCTGCACCAGGTCTTTTTAATAAGAAAAGATCAAAAGCAATAAATGCGGCCCTTTCAAAATAGAGCGCTTTACTTCCATCGGGCAGGGTATAAGAAACATTGGTACGCAACCAATCCAGCACAGGCATAAAATTATAAGTAACTACCTTCAACCCGCAGGCAGCTATATTGCGCAGGCTTTCTTGGTATTGTTCAATATGCAAACGAAAATCACCAGTTTGCTTTTTTATGTCTTCATGCACCGGAAGGCTTTCAATGACCTGCCAATCCATGCCGGCATCATTTATCATTTTTTTTCTGCTGTTAATCTCATTAACCTTCCAGACATCTCCTACCGGAACATGATGCAATGCCGTAACTACACCTGTACAGCCTGCCTGTCTTATATCGCTTAAACTAACCGGGTCATTGGGCCCGAACCATCTCATAGTTTGTGTAAGATTGACCATATAACTATTGTAACTTTAAAGAGATATTTTACTGGTTTTTTTGCAATCTACTAAAAAAGTAGTGTAGTGAAAATTGGACTGCAGTACGCAAATTATTTTATAAATTCAGAAATGAAAACCGGGAGTATATTTAAAAATGTTGTGCTGAACAAAAATTGCAAAGCCATTAGCGTGTTTTCACTATAACTATCTACTATTTTTCGACCAATAAAATTAAATGAAATTTTATACATTTAATATTTGCTTAATGTATTTAAAAAATGTTACCTTAGAGAAACATCAGGTTTTACCGGTCACTACATCCTTTAAACCTCCTATATCGCCCGATATTCTTAATTACCCTACTTTTAAATAAACCCGTGAACCAGGCTATATCTATATTAATTGTCGACGATCACACAATGATGCTGAATGCATTGAAATCTCTATTGCCTCACGATAGCAGTATTCGTGTTTCCGGCACCGCTACATCCGGGCCTGAAGCAGAAAAAAAATACGATGAATTACATCCTGATGTAGTTGTAATGGATGTCTACATGAAGCCTGTAACGGGTATTGAAACCGCCCGGAATATTCTACAGCATCATCCCGATGCAAAAGTGCTGGGTCTCTCCAATTCTTATTCAGCAGCAGATGCAGATGAACTGCAAAAAACCGGCGCACGTGGTTATATAATAAAAACTGCCCCGCTGGACGCCATTGTTAGTTGTATAAAAAAAGTATACGCAGGCGAATTATGTTTTCAGGTGGAAGAATTTTAATTCTTACTTCTTCTTCTTTTATTTAACTTATTAGTTTTCTCATAATAATTTAGTTATTACATTGCCGGATGAAATTTCAATTCTGGTCGCTTGGAAAAATTCATGAGCCTTATATTAAAGAAGGCGTGGAAACATTTACCAAACGTATTTCCAACTATTATCCCGCTGACTGGAATATTATTGCCACGCCAAAAAATGCCGGATTGCTGAGTGAAGCCGGGCTGAAAAAAAAAGAAGCTGAAATATTACTGGCCGCTTTATCCAAAGACGATTACCTGGTAGCACTTGATGAAAGAGGAAAATCTCTATCTTCAGTACAACTCGCTGCTTTTATACAAGCCAGAGCGAACGAAAGCACGAGACAAATTGTTTTCTTAATTGGTGGTGCTTATGGTTTACATGAAAGCATATTAAAAAGAGCAGACTATATATGGTCACTGTCGCTTTTAACTTTTCCGCACCAACTTGTAAGATTAATTTTAGCGGAACAAGTTTACAGGGCATGTACTATTATAAGAAATGAAAAATACCATCACCAGTAACTACTAATAACAATTAACCAGCATGGAACTTAGCCTGACACTTATCATCATAATTATTACCTGTCTAATTTCTTTTACTGCGTTTAACAACGATAAGGTTTTTGAAGATCTGATCTTTTATCCGCCTGCTATTGCTAATCAAAATCAATTCTACCGGTTTTTTACCTGCGGGTTCATACATGCCAATTTCATGCACCTGGCTTTTAACATGTATTCTTTGTGGATATTCGGGCAGGCAGTAGAGTCTCAATTTTTCGGCGCATTTGGCGAAAAAGGAAGATGGCTCTACCTGCTTATGTATATTTCATCCTTGTTCTTTTGCCTGTTGCCAACATATTCAAAAAATAAAAACAATTATAATTACAGAAGTCTTGGTGCCTCCGGCGCTGTATCTGCGGTGGTATTTGCTTTTATTTTTCTCGATCCGCTTCGTTCGCTGAGTCTTATCTTTTTACCGGGCATCGGAATACCTGGTTTTATTTTCGGCATCTTGTATCTTGTTATTTCGTCTTATATGGATAGAAGAGGCGGTGGCAATATCAACCACTCTGCACATATCTGGGGCGCATTATATGGAGTAAGCTTTCTAATTATAGCGGGTAGCTTTTTATCGTACCATAATTTATTACAGGAGTTCCTGCATAAAATTCAATCATACACGCAGCATTTCTTTTAATTCAATGCGCAAAACTTTTTTAGTTGATGGCGTTACTTTAAAACGATCATCAATACGCAGACCAATTACCCAGATAATTTTTTTATTGGCTTCCAATATCCAAATTTTTTCTTTCTCTGTTTTTGAAAGTTTCTGATCAATAAAAAACCGCGATAACTTTTTTTTCTTTTTCATACCGAGCGGATAAAAATAATCGCCGGTCTTCCATTTGCGTAATAACAATGGAAATTTTATTTCTTCTGCGTCAAGAAAAGCAATATTAGAAACACCTGGAAATTTGGCTTCGGGATTTGCTATAAATCCTAATTCCAAATTCCATCCCGAAAAATCGGGACCTAAATCTGCTTTACCCTCACCCTCAATTAAAATATTTTCTGCTTCCATTGCATTCATTGGTGCAATAATAAGCCAGTTGCGGTTTTTTATAATGCGATGCGTAGCCGATTGAATATACCTGCCGGTTTCACTGCTTAATAAAGCAATAGTTTCTTCTGCCTGGTCAGCAGTAAAATGATACTCCTTTATAATTTCGTACACTATAGAAACAAGCGGAACTGCTTTTTGCAATTTCAATACAGGTATATGAACTTCATTTCCTTTATACTCCAGTAATTTCTTTTTGTGCTGATCAATTGACTGATGATACAACACTTCAATATCTTTAAATCGCTGCAGGTTATTGGCAAGATTATTTTCTGCTTCGGGATAAATATTTTTTATCAAAGGAATAAGCTGGTTGCGAAAATAATTCCTCGAATACTTATCAGATTTATTTGAACTGTCTTCTACCCAAGGCAATTTATTCTCTTCACCAAACTTTTTTATGTCTTCCTTTTTTGCAATCAATAATGGACGAACGATCTTTCCTTGTTTAGCCAAAATACCGCGCAAACCTGCAATGCCCGTGCCCTTAAAGAAATTCATTAAAACAGTTTCGATATTGTCGTCGAAATGATGAGCAGTAACTATATGAGTCGGGCGTGGTAAGTCTTTAATCGTTAGTGGCCCCTGACTATCAGCAATAGACTCACCACTACCGGCTAAACCAAGAAACCATGCATACCTAAGTTCTCTCGCTGCTACCTGAATAGAAACTTTATTGTGCTCAGCATACTGTTCGGTTTCAAAATGTTTCAGTAATACTTGCTTACCATATTTTTTTCCGAGGCTTATCACAAATTGTTCATCCCTGTTACTTTCTTCCCCTCTTAACTGAAAATTGCAATGCGCAATCACAAAATCATAACCAGACTGGTAACAAAGTTCACACAAAACAACAGAGTCAATACCACCGCTAACAGCCAGCAGGAGTTTATCTTTTGGTAAGAAAAGATTTTCTTTCGCGATAAAATTTTGAAACCCTTGTAATAAATTCATGAAAATTAAAGTACAACAGGATAGTAAAATCCTATTTCATTTTATATACCACATTCAATATGAAATAAACCAGCAGCAAAACAGCTCCTCCACAAATTAGAAACAACCCATCTCGTGTCATTTCAAAAGAAAACCCTGATCCATCTAAGTTTTTAAATGTTTTATAAGATATAGCTGCCGACCCCCGGTGAGATCATAACTATTGCTGAACAAAGAAAAATGATTTTTATTTTTTTCACCTAATCTTTATAAACTGATTTACCGAACGCTGAACTTAATAAAAGGTATGTTCAAGCATACCGATGCGGTCTGAACTGTGGTGCCGACCGCTGATCAAAAAACCAAATCCTCATAAGCCGCCTTCAATTCAATATAACTATGATTGTCGCCAACTGCTTTTGTAACAGCTAAACCCTTTTCATACCATTCAATAGCTGCATCCTTTTGGCCAATACGCTCCAATAGTTTAGCCAAGTGATAATAGGAACCGGTATAATTTGGATCCTGCGCTAATATCGTTTCAAACATTTTCCTGGCTTCGGCATCATTACCCGCTTTTATTAATTCCAGCGCCAATGCATGCTGCAAAAAACTATCCTGCGGCGTTGCTTTCAAAAGCTCTATAATTCTGGCTACTCTGTCCATTAAATTCTCAATTATTTTTACCCGCTGTTTTGAAATATAATACCGTAACCTTATCTTTGTTTTAGTTGCATAAACAACTTTCCTGTTCTTTTATATAAACGCTAAAAATTGCTCGCATGAAGATACTGGTCTGTATCAGTAAAACGCCGGATACAACGGCAAAAATAGCCTTCACTGATAACAATACGAAATTCGCCGAAGCAGGCGTGCAGTGGATCATCAATCCGTACGATGAATGGTACGCACTGGTTCGTGCTATTGAACTCAAAGAAAAAGATCCTGCGACTGTTATACATCTTGTTACTGTTGGCGGTGCTGATGCAGATCCAATTATACGTAAAGCACTTGCATTGGGTGGCGATGAAGCCATTCGTGTAAATGCAGACAGCCATGATAGTTTTTTTATTGCTTCGCAAATTGCAGCCGTTGCAAAAGAAGGCGCTTACGATTTAATCTTTACCGGAAAAGAAACCATTGACTACAATGGTTCTTCTATCGGTGGTATGGTTTCTGAGCTGTTGGATCTGCCATATGTTTCACTGGCTATTAAATTTGATATCAGTGGTACAACGGCCACCGTTACCCGCGAAATTGAAGGTGGTGAAGAAGTATGTGAAGTTAGCTTGCCCCTTGCCGTTAGTTGCCAGAAGGGAATGGCCGAACAACGCATCCCCAACATGAAAGGCATTATGGGTGCACGCACCAAACCATTAAAAGTAAAAGATCCTGTTGCAGTTGATGCGCTTACAGTTGTTGCAGAC
>Ga0080027_10000578_pt1 | contig 15617 bp, 10 predicted proteins | sample OrgsoiDNA2013046_FD_70962 | JGI IMG/M metagenome (GOLD analysis project Ga0080027, IMG submission 70962) | Permafrost soil microbial communities from the Arctic, to analyse light accelerated degradation of dissolved organic matter (DOM) -... | ecosystem: Environmental > Terrestrial > Soil >... | reverse complement strand
CGCCAACAACTCCGTCGGCGCCACGAAGCCAATCCGCGTGGTCCCCAACCCGCCAGCCGCCGAGGCCGAGTCGGACGCCGCCCCAGGGCTGCCCAAACCCGACGCTGATGCCAAGTCCGCCGATCCCGTCAGCGCTCTCCTCAATATTCCCGCGCCTCTTCCCGTCCGCGCTCCGCCTATCTCCCAGGGCGTGGAAGGTGGCGAGGTAGAGAGCAAAGTTGCCGCAATCTATCCACCCCAGGCCCGAGCCGTAGGTCAGCACGGAACCGTCGTGCTCGAAGTGTTGGTTGCAGCAAATGGGTCGGTCAAGGATTTGAAAGTCGTCAGCGGCCCCCCGCTGTTGCGCCAGGCCGCCATGGATGCCGTCCGCCGCTGGAAATACCTGCCTTTCCGGCTCAATGGCACGGCCATCGCCGCCCAGACCCAGGTCCAGGTCGAATTCAAGCTCCAGTAAGCCGGAATCTTCCCCATCCGGCAAACCTCTCGCGAACTCTTGCGCGCAAGCGAAAGCAAGAGCGGGAATCCTCCTGCCGCACTCTAACAACGATTGTCATTCCGACCAGCGGGAGAGTCTGCCCTGAGTTTGCCGAAGGGAATCCGCAGTTGCTCTACAAGGTTTGTCATTCCGAACGCCTTTCAGGCGTGAGGAATCTGCAATTGTTCTAAAAGGCTTCTCATTCTGACCAGCGGGAGAGCCTGCCCTGAGCTTGCCGAAGGGAATCCGCAAGAGCAGGCCCTTCAGCCCTTGCCCGCCGGGTAATACCTCGCGATAATCCGCCCCGTCATCAAACCGCCTTCATGTTCCGGAATAATAACCTCGTCCGCTCCTGAATTTCGCATCGCCTGCGCATACCTCTGCTGTCCCGCCCGCGTAATGATCTTCGCCAGCGGATTCAACGATTTTGCCGTAACTGTGATGTAAAGATTGTCAGCATCATTGTCGATCACCACGCACACGCCCAGCGCCCGCTTGATGCCGGCACTCTCGAGAATGTCGTGCCGCTTGGCATCCCCCTGAATCACCAGATACCCTTCACCGATCAGTTCGCGATACAGCCCATCGTTCGTCTCAATCAAAACAAACGGAATCTTCAGCAGTTTGAGTTGCTCCACCACCGTCCGCCCGACCTGCCCGTACCCGCAAACGATGAAGTGGTTGCTGACCGTCTTGATGCTGATGTCATTCACCATGGACCTCCACACCTCCATTCCCTGCCGGTTAAAGATCGTAACCAGCACCCGCTCGGCCACCCATACCTGAAAGGCAAACAACCCCACAAAAACAAAAATCGAAAACAGTTTCGTGGCATCTTGTACCTTCAGGTATTCAATGGCGTGCGGATGGAATATCCAAAACAGCGCTTCCTGCCAGCGCAACTTCTCCAGGTGCATGTAAACCCGCACACACAGAAGGCAGAATCCGGCAAAGACTGCCACCGGCACCGACAGCCGCCGTAAAAAGTAGATAAAAACGCGTATCACGGAGTTGGAATACTAACATCTAACCCGGATTGCAGAGACAAGTGCCTCTCGCTTAACAGAGAAATACCGATGGCAACAACACCCGGTACAGCGGAGCGCGACAAGGTTTTCGTTGGGACAGCCGCCCTCGGCCGTCCAGCAAGTGCGGCTATCTTGCGCCGCAAACCACTCGGGTAAAATGCATTCGGAGACCCATTTGCTAGAAGCCGCCAAAAGCCTGCTCCTAATCCTCAGCGCCCTGTTCCCAATCGTGAATCCATTGGGAGGCAGCCCCGTCTTCTTCTCTCTAACCGCCGACTACACCCACGAAACCCGCAAAGCACTGGCCCTGCGCATCGCCAGAAACAGCTTCTTCCTCCTGGTCGGCTCCTACCTGATCGGTACCCACGTCCTCACCTTCTTTGGCATCTCCATCCCGGTCGTACAGGTAGGAGGCGGCCTGGTAGTCACCTCCACAGGCTGGGCAATGTTGAAACGGAAAGACGACGAAGAGCGCAAAGAAGTCCGCAACGCCCAGCCAGAAGACCCATTTCGCCAGGCCTTCTACCCCTTCACCCTGCCCTTGACGGTCGGCCCAGGCTCCATCTCGATCGCAATCACCTTGGGCGCAAACGCCCACCACAACGGATGGGACCCTTGGGCAGCACTGACTGCGCTCGTCGGCTCGGCCATCATGGCCGCCAGCATCTACATCTGCTACGGCTTCGCCGACCGCCTGGCCAAATTCCTCGGCCCCTCGGCCATGACCGTAATCATGCGCCTCTCCTCGTTCCTACTAGTCTGCATCGGGGTCCAGATCCTATGGAACGGAGTTAGCGCATTACTGGCCTCGGTACCAATTCACGTACGCTGAGCAAAAGAATCTGTCATTCCGCCCACAGAAGAGTTTGTCATTCCGACCAGCGGGAGGAATCCGCTCCTGGGGTAAGTTCGTGGAAAATAAAATTCCATCGCTGCGGTGGAAAATCACGAGGTTTTCTTGCCGCGAAGCGGCCTGAGAATAAAGCCCACGGCGCAAGCCGTGGGTAGACGTCGTAGTTCGATCAGCCCCAGAGGGGCGAAAGATTACCGCTGAGGAGAGACTCTAAGCTCTAACCGTTCGCCTTCGCCACCAGCAAAATGGCAAAGCAATAGAAAACAAACATCAACCCCAAATACATCATGGCCTTACTCCCAGCTCCTTTAAATTCCTTCCAGGCAAACACACCCCAAAGCGCCGCTACCATAGGCGCAGACTGCCCAATCGCATAAGAAATCGCCACACCCGTGAAACTAGCCGCCACCAGATTGAACACCATCCCCGTTCCCCAGATCACCCCGCCGAGCAGTCCCAGCAAATGCCCGGAAGCAGGCCCTCGGAAATACCCGGCGAAATCCACCGGCTCCCCCACCAGGGGCTTCTTCATGAAATAGACGTTCCAAATCGAGCAGGAAAGCAGCGCTCCCAACGTAAGAAACACGGCAATACTGTAAGGTCCAAGCGTATTCCCCGTAGTCATGGCATGCGCCACAAAGGGTGCCCACAACCCCATCAACACGCCCGACACAACGCAAGTGATAATGCTCTTCCGCGACACGGACCGCCCAGCGCTGGCCAGACTCCCATAAGCCTTCCCATCCATGATCACCGCGATCACGGCGCACACCACCCCAGCCCCCAGCAACCCAACATTCCCTCTCGATTGCAGCGCATAACTCGAAACCACCCCCACCACCAGCGCAATCCCAATCGACACCGGAAACGCCACCGCCAGGCCAGCCATATCAATCGCCGCCACCAGCAACAGATTCGCCAGATTAAAAATCGCCCCGCCAATCAACGTCGAAACAATATTCGCCGTATCCGCCGAGTGCACATTGTTGAGAAAACTATTCGCATCATTCCCCCTGCTCCCCATCGTCAGCGCCAGAACCACCGAAATCAGAAAAATCCCAATCGCATAATCCCAATAAAAAAGCTCAAACCGATAGTTCTTCACGCCCTTATAAGTATTCGCCCACGAACCCCAGCAAACAGCGCTCGTGATCATCATCAACAACGCAATCTCCAAACTATGGGGCGTGAACATGCTTTCTCCTTAAGTTTTTCGTTGTCATCCTGAGCGCAGCCGTACCTTCACGAAGTGAAGGCACGGCGGAGTCGAAGGACCCCTGCCCCGTAACTACTTCCCCTGAATCCTCGCCACAAACATCTTCAACAATCTCTCCGCATCCACATCCACGCAAACCTTAGCATTCGCCTTAACCGGATCCACGCCCTCAATCACATACCGGTCCCCATGCAAAATATTCCGCTCGACTTCCCCGTGACGATTCCCCACCGTCTCCCCGCGGGTAAACTCCCCACGCGTCTCAACATCCACATGCATCTCCTGCGTCTTCACGAGAGTGGGATCAACCGCAACCGCCACAGCCGACGGATCATACATCGGCGACCCAGAAGCCCCAAATTGCTCCGCCAACCCAATCAAAAACTTGTTCACGCCATAAATAAAATCATTCACCGGACCATGCGTCTTGCCCAGCTCATCCAGATACTTCCGCGTAAACAACGCCTTGTCGCCAACCTCGAGCCCCACCATGGTCAACGGCCACCCAGCCTGAAAAACAATCTGCGCCGCCTCCGGGTCGTTATAAATATTGGCCTCCGCCGCCGCGTTCACGTTCCCGCCAGTAATCGATCCGCCCATCAAAATCACTTCTTTCACCAGCGGAGCAATCGACGGATCTTTCTCCACCGCCAAAGCAATATTCGTCAGCGGCCCCACCGGCACGAGCGTGATCTCATGCGGCGAAGCATGAATCAGCTGAATAATCAGGTCCGGCCCATACCGCCCATCCGCCTTGCACTTGCTAGGCGGCAGCTCAATATTCGCCAGCCCGTTCTTCCCATGCCAAAACTCAGCCGTAATCAGCTTCTGAAAAAGCGGATGCTGCGCCCCACCGGCCACCGGAATATCGCAACGCCCTGCCAGCGAGACCATGCGCAGCGCGTTCTCCAGCCCCATCTCCGCCGTGACGTTCCCCGGCACAACGGTAATCGCGCGCACATCCAACTCCGGCGAATTCAACGCGAGCATCAAAGCCAGAGCATCATCCGTCCCAGGGTCCGTATCAAAAATGATCTTCTTGGAAGCTGCGGCAGGCGCAACGAGAAGCGCAATCAGCAGGAAGGAATAAAACAGAGAGTACGCGCGCAACCACCGAACTCGACACGCCGACGAAAGCATCATGGCTCGCGCATTCAAACAGCGCATCAGCTTAGCTTCGCAATTTGCACCATGTCAAGGTCAATCGCCACGCGGTCAATCGCCACGCCAGCCGACTGTTTGGCATCCCCAAAATCGTTTTGTCATCATTAAGCCATGTCATCATTAAGCCATGTCATCATTAAAGTCTTGTCATCACTAAGTTCTGTCATCCGACCGTAGCAGAGGCTTAGCTTGGCGAAGCGAAGCATCTGCGGAGTGGAGGGACCTGCTTCTAAGCGAAGAGCGAAGCGACAGGCTGGGTCTTTTGACTCGACCGAGCTTTTGGGTGACGCAGCGCTTCAGCGCTGCACTAAAAGCCAGAATAACAAGCGGCTTTAGCCGCTGCGGTAAGGTTCAAATCAGGGGACAGTGTGAGTGCCGTACAATTATCCAGCAACCAGGGGTACTTCAGTAAGAATCCCTCAGCCGCCGGAAAACATCCCATGCTCGTGGAGAAGTTAACAACACCCAACGGCCCAGCCCCAGTAACCCTGGGGGGCCGACCCCTCCGCCCCAACCGCGGCATCCCTCTCAACCTCGAGCGCATCCGGCAAGTGCGCGTCAACACCAGCGCCGTAGAACGCCGCGCCCAAACCCACACCGCCCGCCGCAGCGTGAAAAAAGATTTCCAAGCCGCCTGGCTCCTGCGGGCCATCACGTGCATGGACCTGACCACGCTCTCCGGAGACGACACCGACGAACGCGTCCGCCGCCTCTGCGCCAAAGCCAGGCGACCGCTGCAGCACGACCTGGTCCAAAAGCTGAACATCGAGAGCCTCAACATCCAGGTAGGCGCAGTCTGCGTGTACCACCGCTTCGTAGAAACCGCCCGCCGCGCCCTAGAAGGCACCAGCATCAAGGTGGCAGCCGTCTCCACCGGCTTCCCTGCCGGCCTCTCGCCCATGCAAGACCGCATCGCCGAAATCCACCGGTCAGTCGAAGCAGGCGCCCAAGAAATCGACATCGTCATCACCCGAGCATTAGTCTTCGAAGGAAAATGGCAGGAACTCTATAACGAAATCGCCACCTTCAAACAAGCCTGCGGCCCCGCCCACATGAAGGCGATCCTGGGCACGGGCGATATCCTAACTGTCCGCAACATAGCCCGCGCCAGCTTCACCGCCATGATGGCCGGCGCCGATTTCATCAAAACCTCCACCGGCAAAGAGCCCACCAACGCCACGCTGCCAGTAGGCCTGGTCATGACCCGCGCCATCCGCGAATACGCCCAGGAAACCGGCATGTCCGTAGGCTTCAAACCAGCCGGCGGAATCCGCACCGCTAAGCAATCCACTGAATGGCTAGCCCTGATGAAAGAAGAACTAGGCCTCCCCTGGATGAAGTCTGACCTGTTCCGTTTCGGCGCCAGCAGCCTGTTAAACGACATCGAACGCCAACTCGAACACCACGCCACGGGCCGCTACTCGGCAGACTACCGCCACCCCATCGCGTAGATCGCAGACGAATGAGGTTCTTCGCCACCAAACAGATCTGTCATCCCGACCGGAGCATTGGCTTCCCGAAGCGTAGCCAATTCGGAGTGGAGGGACCTGCTGTTGGCAACCAATTGAGCGAACGACTCACGCACCGCTTTCGGGTGGCCCAGGCCTTCAGGCCTGCATTAAAGCATCAGAGAAATGGGGCTTGAGCCCCCGAGGTAAGGGTTAAAAATGAGCATCACCGAAAACTTCCTAACCATGGACTACGGCACAGCCCCCGAAGATCCAAAAGATACCGAAGTCTGGCTCGACCGCCACCACCGTCAATTCAACCATTTCATCAACGGAACGTGGCACAATTCCGTCCAATCCTTCGACACCCACAACCCGGCCACCGGCGAAAAAATCGCCTCCGTAGCCCAAGGCACACCAGCCGATATCGACGCCGCCGTAAAAGCCGCCCGCGAAGCCTTCCCCAAGTGGCAAGCCGAAACCCCGCACACCCGCGCCCGTTACCTTTACGCCGTCGCCCGCCAAGTCCAAAAACACTCCCGCCGCCTAGCCGTTCTAGAAACCATCGACAACGGCAAACCCATCCGCGAAAGCCGCGACCTCGACATCCCGCTGGTAGCCCGCCACTTCTATCACCATGCCGGATGGGCCCAACTCCTCCATCAAGAATTCCCCGGCTACAACGCCTGCGGAGTCATCGGCCAGATCATCCCCTGGAATTTCCCCCTGCTAATGCTGGCGTGGAAAATCGCCCCAGCCCTGGCCGCTGGCAACACGGTAGTCCTCAAACCAGCCGAATTCACCCCGTTAACCGCCCTGGCCTTCGCCGATATCTGCCAGGAAATCGGCCTCCCCGCAGGCGTAGTCAACATCGTTACCGGAGATGGAACAACCGGTGAAGCCCTGGTCAAGCATCCCGACGTCAACAAAATCGCCTTCACCGGCTCAACAGAGGTAGGCCGCCACATCCGCGCCGCCACGGCAGCCACCCACAAACGCCTCTCGCTCGAGCTAGGAGGCAAATCCCCCTTCATCGTCTTCGAAGACGCCGACCTCGACAGCGCAGTTGAAGGCTTAGTCGACGGCATCTGGCTCAATCAAGGCCAAGTCTGCTGCGCCGGATCGCGCCTGCTGATGCAGGAAAGCATCGCCGAGGTCCTGCTGGGCAAAATCCGCGACCGCATGAGCAGCCTGCGCGTTGGTTCGCCGCTCGACAAATCCATCGACATCGGCGCCATCGTAGCCCGCGTGCAACTCGATCGCATCCAGCGCCTGGTGGACCAAGGCGTGGCCGAAGGCGCCACGTGCTGGCAGCCGAAGCAGGCAATGCCAACCCAAGGCCTCTTCTTCCCGCCAACGCTGCTCAGCAACGTCCACCCAACTTCCATCGTCGCGCAACAAGAAATCTTCGGCCCCGTCCTGGCTTCGATGACCTTCCGCACTCCGAACGAAGCCGTCGAGCTAGCCAACAACACGGTCTACGGCCTAGCCGCCTGTGTCTGGAGCGAAAGCATTAACGTCTCCCTCCACGTCGCCGCGCAGCTCAAGGCTGGCGTTGTGTGGGTCAATTGCACCAACATGCTCGACGCCGCCTGCGGTTTCGGGGGCTACCGCGAAAGCGGATACGGACGCGAAGGTGGCAAAGAAGGCATGCTCGAATATCTGGAGCCGGCTTGGTTCCAGAACGCCCCCGCGCTGCCTGCATCGCCCGCAACTCCAGCCGAGAACGAATCCATCTCCGCGAGCCCCGCAGACCCAAGCGCCGCCCTTAAGTCAATCGACCGCACCGTCAAGCTCTACATCGGAGGCAAGCAGGCCCGTCCTGACTCCGGTTACAGCATGGAAGTCCGCAGCCCCAAGGGCGAGCTTCTAGGAGAGGCCGGACTCGGCAACCGCAAAGACATCCGCAACGCCGTCGAAGCGGCCCGCAAAGCCTCAGGATGGGGCAAAGCGACAGCCCACAACCGCGCCCAGGTCCTCTATTACGTTGCCGAAAACCTCTCCCAACGCCGCGACGAAATCTCACACCGCCTGGCCGCAGCCGTAGGCGAAGCACAAGCCGCCGCCGAAGTCGCCACCAGCATCGAGCGCATCTTCACCTACGCCGCGTGGGCTGACAAATACGATGGCGCGGTCCACCAGCCTCCGTTCCGGAACATCGCCATCGCCATGAACGAACCCATCGGCACGGTGGGCATCGTCTGCCCGCAAGCGCATCCGTTGCTCGGCTTTATGTCGTTGGTGATGCCGGTCTTGGCCGCCGGAAACACCACCATCGTCATTCCCTCAGAAACCTACCCGCTCATCACCGCCGACCTCTACCAGCTCTTCGACACCAGCGACCTCCCCGGAGGCGCGGTCAACATCGTCACCGGCTATGCCTCGCAACTCCTGAAAACCCTCGCCGAGCACGACGACATCGACGCCATCTGGTGCTTCGGCGACGAAGCCGCCGCCGGGGCCGCAAAGTCGTTCTCCACCGGAAACCTAAAGCAAGTCTTCACCAACGAAGGCCGCGCCATCGACTGGTTCAACCCCACTCAAGCCGAAGGCCGCTGGTACCTGCAACACGCCACGCAGGTGAAGAATGTTTGGGTCCCCTACGGCGAGTAGTGCCGGGGAGTACGGCTTGTTGAGTGGGTGGTTTGTATCAGGCCACGCCATCAGAACCTGTCCTTAGCGAAGTGGAAGGGAACGAGAACATATCTGCGCCTTTAGACATTGGCGAGCCTGGGTCGGGACAATTCTTGGAGGATGCGCCGTGCGGTTAGTGTGTGTAGTCGCCGTCTGGAGCTAGCCAAGCTTCAACGCCTCAGTTAGGAAGATAATCGAACGATGCGTGGTAAGCGACTGGAGGCATTGATGATCGTTGCAGCGGCGGTGGTGTGCGCCATTGGCCTGTGGTCCGTGCGACACGTTCGAAGCCGGCATGATGCAGCGAAACGCGAAATCGGCGACCAGGCCATCCGAAATCAATACGCGGGTGAATTGAAGCCCGGAGCTACCCGTGAGAACGTCGAGGGATATCTTCAAACTAACGGCAAAGCATTTAGACGGATGTGCTGTGTTGCAAATTTCAAAGGCCAATATGTGAGCTTTGATCGCGCAGGATATGACGATCTCGTCAAAATCGCCGTGGAAAGCGCTCCCTTTGCCTGTCGTGAAAACAACGTGTACATCGCCTTTGAGTTCAATCCCAAGTCAGAAGGCGAGGTATCACACACGAACAGTTCGGACATTCTGAAGAGGGTTTCGGTTTTCCATCAACTCGAAGGCTGCATGTGATAGTTGAGACGTAGCAACGACATCGCACTCGTTAACTTGTAACGTGCCTCTGAGTGCCAAACTCCTACTTGCGAGAGTAACAGTTACACAGGTGGGAGGTTGAAATGGATTTTCGCGTCCCCAAACCTTACCCTTCCTCATTGACACACCCAAACCCCGCCGCCTAGACTTGCCCTTCTCCGCTCCACCGAGACCAACTCATGCCAAAAACCCGCATCGCAGTCATCGGCAGCGCCAACATCGACCTCACCACCTTCTGCGACCGCTTCCCAAAACCCGGCGAAACCATTTTCGGCCAAAACTTCGATCTCGGCTTCGGAGGCAAAGGAGCCAACCAGGCCGTCGCCTCTTGCCTCTGCGGAGCCGACGTTTTCATGGTCGCCCGCGTCGGCAGCGACCTCTTCGGCCCCGCCACCATTGAAAACTTCAAGAAGCAAGGCATCGACACCACGCACGTCAAGCAAATCGAAGGCGCCAGCAGCGGCGTGGCCCCCATCTTCGTCGAGCCTAACGGCCAGAACCGCATCTTCGTAGTCAAAGGCGCGAACGACCTCCTCAAACCCGCCGACGTCGATGCCGCCGCCGACTTGCTCAAAACTGTTGACTGCATGGTGATGCAATTCGAAATCCCACTCGAGACGGTTTATTACTCCGTGCAATTTGCCCGCAAAAACAAAATCCGCTGTATCGTGAACCCCGCCCCGGCACAACCCGTCGACCTCAAGGCTCTGGAGGGGCTCGACTATTTCGTCCCCAACGAAAGCGAAGCTGAAACCATTACCGGCATGCCGGTGAAAAACGTCGACGACGCCAAGAAGTGCGCGGAGAAATTCCTGGACAGCGGCATTCAGCGCGTCATCATCACGCTAGGCGCGAACGGCTCGCTGCTCGCCAGCCGCGACGGCATGGAACACATCCCAGCGTTTACTGTAAAAAGTGTCGACAGCACAGGAGCCGGCGACGCCTTCATCGGGAGCTTCGCCGTGTTTCTGGGCGAAGGCCACGCTGAACGCGAAGCCGTCCGGCGCGCCAACCTCTACGCCGGTCTCTCCACCACAGGCGTGGGTACGCAAAAATCCTTCTACGACCGCACCCGCTACGACGCAGAGTGGACAGCACGAGGAAAGAGTTAGGCAGTTTGATGAACGGCCCCACGATTCTCACAAGGCACCTTCCTATTTTCTCCCTGTCATCCTGATCGGAGCATTGCCGTAACGAAGTGACGGCAATGCGGAGTCGAAGTGCCTGCCCTGAGCTTGCCGAAGGGACCCCTGCTCACTCTCATCAACCTAACTCTCGCACCCTTTCTCACCGCGCGGCCCGCCCTGTACAAACCTACGCGCATGTAGAAGAATTACGTCCAGCCGCAGGTTCGCGGCCGAGGAACCCTTGTACTTCCGCCCCAACACGCTCAGCGAAGCCGTCAACCTCCTGGCCGCCTCCGGCGGCAAAATCCTAGCCGGCGGCACCGACGTCTTCCCAGCGCTAGGCGACGCCCCGCTAACCGGCACAGTCGTCGACATCTCCGCCCTCCGCGAACTTCGCGGCATCTCCGAGGACGACCAATACTTCCGCATCGGCGGCCTCACCACCTGGACCGACATCACCCTCAAGCGACTACCGCGCTGCTTCGACGCCCTCAAGGCAGCAGCCTACGAAATTGGCGGAGTCCAAATCCAGAACCGCGGCACCGTAGCCGGGAATCTCTGCAACGCCTCCCCCGCCGCCGATGGCGTCCCCCCGCTCCTCGCTCTCGACGCCGAGGTCGAACTGGTCTCGCAAACCGGCACACGCCAACTTCCGCTGGCAGAATTCCTAGTCGGCAACCGCAAAACCCTCCGCCAACCCGGCGAGATCCTTTCCCAGGTTCTGGTCCCCCGCAGCATCGAGAACGCGGCTTCGACCTTCCTGAAACTCGGAGCCCGGGACTACCTGGTCATCTCGATCGCCATGGTAGCGGTGGTCCTCCAAAAAGACCGCCCTGGACTCATCACAGACGCCCGCGTCAGCGTCGGTTCCTGCTCTGCTGTTGCCAAGCGACTTCCTGTGTTGGAACACGCCCTGATCGGCGCTCCCGCGGAGCCGGGCTTGGGCGGGCTGGTGGCCGCAGAGTACATGGAGGATTTATCCCCCATCACCGATGTCCGCGCCCCGGATGACTACCGCAGGTACGCAGCCCAGACGCTCGTCCATCGCGCCATCGACGCTTGCGTGGAGAACCTGTAAGTGGCCACCAAGGCTCCCCCATCCGAAACCAAATGCCAACTCACCCTGCAAGTCAACAACCGTGAAGTCTCAGTCACCACACACCCCGGACAACGCCTCTCCCGCGTGCTGCGCGAAGACCTGGGCCTAACCGGCACCAAAGTCGGCTGCGACGCCGGAGACTGCGGCGCCTGCACCGTCTTGCTTGACGGCGAACCCGCCTGTAGTTGTCTGGTAGCAGTAGGCCAAGTCGAAGGCCAAGCCATCACCACCGTCGAAGGCCTCCCCACCCGCGCCCCCATCTTCGAGCGCCTGCAAAACGCCTTCCTCCGCCACGGAGCCGCCCAATGCGGCGCATGCACCCCCGGCATACTGATCTCCGCCACCGCACTTTTGGAACACAACGCACAACCAACCGAAGCCGAAGTCAAAGACGCCCTAGGCGGCGTCCTCTGCCGCTGCACTGGCTACCGCAAAATCATCAACGCCGTCATCGATCCAGATGTCCTCGATAATCCCATCCCCTATAATCCCGTCCTCCAAAACGACAACATCCACAACGCCATTCCCCAGACGGCCATCCGAGATGTCCCCACGAAACCACCGCAGAGCGTCCCGCCGAACGGCCATCCAGCCGCAGAGCGGCAAAAGAATAAAGCCCAGGGCGCAAGCCTTGGGTATGACGCGCCCCAACCCCAAGCCCCAGAGGGGCGAAAGAGCTCGAACCCGTCCGTAGGCCAACGCCTGATTCGCCTCGACGGCCTCCGCAAAATCAACGGCACAGAAATCTTCGGAGCCGACGAAATCCCCACCCACTGCCTAATCGTCCGAGCCATCCGCTCCCCCTACCACCGCGCGAAATTCCAATTCGGCGACCTCAACGCCTTCTTAACCGCGAACCCCGGCATCGAAGCCATTTTCACTTCGAAAGACGTCCCCGGAGAAGACTGCTACGGCGTAATCCCACCCTTCGCCGAGCAGCCCATCTTTGCGCACGACGAAGCCAGATACCGCGGAGAAGCCATCGCCGCCATCGTCGGAGACACCGAAGCCATCGAAGCCTTCGATCCAAAAACTTTCCCAGTAACCTGGGAAGAACTCCCGCCCCTGAAAACAATCGAAGAAGCCTTAACACCCGACGCCCGCCTGATCCACGCCCACCGCCCGAACAACATCCTGACCGGAGGCCTGGTAGCCCGAGGAAACGTCGACCAGGCCCTAGCCTCCGCCTACGCCGTCGTAGAAGCTGAATTTGAAACAACGTTCGTAGAACACGCCGCTATCGAACCCGAAGCCGGCTTCGCCCGCCGTGTAGGCGACTCCATAGAAGTCCAAGCCTGCACCCAATCGCCCTACATGGACCGCTCCGACATCGCCAAACTCCTCGGCCTCCCGCCAGAGCGGGTCCGCATCATCCCCACAGCCGTAGGCGGAGGCTTCGGCACCAAGCTCGACCTCTCCGTCCAGCCCTTCATCGCGCTAGCCGCGTGGCACCTCATGAAGCCAGTCCGCATGGTCTATTCGCGCATCGAGTCGATCATGTCCACCACAAAACGACACCCGTCGAAAATCCGCGGCCGCGTAGGTGCAACGCAAGAAGGAAAACTAGTAGCCGCTGATTTCACCGCCGACTTCAACACCGGAGCCTATTCTTCCTGGGGACCGACAGTCGCCGCCCGCGTCCCTGTCCACGCCTCCGGCCCATACCTAGTCCCAAACTACCGCGCCGTAACCCGCGCCATCCACACCAACCTCGTCCCCGCCGGCGCCTTCCGCGGCTTCGGCGTGCCCCAAATGGCCATCGCCCAGGAGCAACTCTACGACGCCCTCGCCAATCGCCTCGGCATCGACCCGCTCGAATTCCGCATCCTGAACGCCCTCGGTAACAACGACCCCACAGTCACCGGACAAATCCTGGGAGAAGGCGTAGGCATCCGCGCCTGCCTAGAAGCCCTGCGTCCGAAATGGCAAACCGCCCGCGCCGAAGCCGAGCAGTTCAATGCCGTAGCAAAGGGTCCGTTCCACCGCGGTGTAGGCGTAGCCGGAATGTGGTACGGCTGCGGCAACACATCCCTCTCCAATCCCTCCACCGTCCGCGTCGGCCTTAAGCGCGACGGCCGGATCTCCCTGCATCAAGGCGCCGTCGACATCGGCCAGGGCTCCAACACCATCGTCCCGCAAATCTGCGCCGACGCCCTGGGCGCTCCTCTAGACCGCTTCGACTTCGTCTCCGCCGACACCGCCCTCTCGCCCGACTGCGGTAAAACCTCCGCCTCTCGCCAGACCTTCGTCACCGGCCGAGCTGCCCACATGGCGGGCAGAGCACTTCGCGACGCTATTTTCCGCTTAACGAACGCCGATGCCGGTGCCGCCATCCAATTCAACGACGGCCACCTCGTCATCCAGGAATACAGGTACCAGCGCATCTTCCCGCTGCAAGATTTGCCCCCCGATCCCCACGGCTATGTCCTGACCGCCGAAGAAACCTTCGACCCACCCACCAGCAAGCTCGACGCCAACGGCCAGGGTAACCCCTACGCCGTCTATGGCTTCGGCGCGCACATGGCAGAGATCGAAGTCGATATCGAACTCGGCACGGTACGTGTTCTAAAAGTAGTCGCCGCCCACGACGTAGGCCGCGCCATCAACCCAATGTTAGTCGAAGGCCAAATCGAAGGCGGTGTCGCTCAAGGCCTCGGCATGGCGCTGATGGAAGAATTTTTCCCCGGCAAAAGCGAAAACCTGCACGACTACTTAATCCCCACCATCGGCGATATCCCGCCCATCGAATCCATCCTCATCGAAGACCCCTCCCCCGTCGGCCCGTTCGGCGCTAAGGGTATCGGCGAACAAGCCGTAATTCCCACCGCCCCAGCCATCCTGAACGCCATCCATCACGCCACCGGCATCCGCATCCGCCGCGTCCCAGCCACGCCAGACCGCGTCCGCGAGGCCATCGTCATCGCCACAAGAGAGGCCGCGCCCAGTGCCTAATGTCCAGAAGTATGAAATCCCACTCAGCACTCTAAAATCCCCCTTCTTGTCATTCCGACCGGAGCGGAGCGAAGCGAGCGCAGTGGAGGAACCTGCTTTCTGTAGACTCAAGTCACAGATTAGTATCAAGCGATTCGTATCAGGGCACCGCTTCAGCGGTGCCGTAAAGACGTGGTTCGAAAGCGCCTTCAGGCGCTGCGGCACGAAACTTGAGTTTTACCAAGTCCAGGGAGAATCCATGGAGAATCAAGACCGACCCAACCATGCCTGATCCCGCCACAACTCCCGCCGCCGACGCCATCCGCTGCGACGCCTGTCCCGTCCTCTGCTACATCAAGCCCGGACGCGCCGGAGCCTGCGACCGCTACGCCAACGCGAACGGCCAGCTAGTCCGCGTCGACCCGCACGTCATCCTCGACCACGCCCTGTCGCAAGGCGCGTCGCGGGTTCCATTCCTGGATCAAACAAGAGAATGGGACGGCAACATCGTCGCAGGCTCCGAGACCTTCGTGACCGCCATCGGAGCCGGCACCACCTATCCCGACTACAAGCCCGCCCCGTTCATAATCTCTTCGCAGGTGCAGGGCGTCGATATGGTCACGGTCGTCACCGAAGGCATCTTCAGCTACTGCGGCGTCAAAGTGAAAATCGACACCGACCGCCACCTCGGCCCCGAAACCAACTCCGTCCGCGCGCAAGGCGAAGCCGTAGGCCACGTGACCACCAGCGAATACGGTTCTCAGATGCTGTCGCTGGGCGGCGTCCGCCACCTAACCGGAGGCAGCCGCAAGGAAGGTACCGTCACCTGCGAAACGCTACTCAATCTCTGCGAAAAGAAGCCCGTCGAACTGACCGTCGACGGCGGCGCAACAGTCTTAGTCCAAGCCGGCCAACCACCAGTGGTCGATGGCTTCCGCGAAGAACGCATGCGCGTCGGCTGCGGCTCCGC
>Ga0080027_10000576_pt1 | contig 15639 bp, 13 predicted proteins | sample OrgsoiDNA2013046_FD_70962 | JGI IMG/M metagenome (GOLD analysis project Ga0080027, IMG submission 70962) | Permafrost soil microbial communities from the Arctic, to analyse light accelerated degradation of dissolved organic matter (DOM) -... | ecosystem: Environmental > Terrestrial > Soil >... | reverse complement strand
GGGGCGGAGCTTCCGTTTCACCGGCTTGCCGCACACGCCAACTGGCAGACCAGATGCCTCTATCCATATCACTCGTGTAGAGAAACGAGAAATGAAAGGGATGAAGGAAGAAGACAATGAAAACAAGTCATGGTGTTGAAATGGATCACTTTTGGGGCACGCGTGAGCGACCGATGCTACCCCGTGAACTCATACGCAGGAATCCAATCCTCGCGAGTTCGGAAATGCCTTCCGAGCTACGCCGGCTCAGCAGCACGAGGGCGGTATACATTTCGACGGCTGACGGCGAAGAACCGATAACCGAAGTCACGAAGATGGAGACGATTGGAAGGCGCACTATTTGGCGGGTCAAAGTGTCGGATACCGGCGGCGAGGCTGCCCATAGGCTCGGGCAGGCCGCCGTCCGCTACGATCCCAGCCACGTCTGCCAAGCGATAGATCGCAGTGTCAGTTCCGAGGGTCACCGGCCTGCATGGCTCAACCAGCTTTTCATCCCGCGAGGGATTGCCCGCCCGACGAGGCCGCGCCTGCGTCGGTTCAACGGCCGTCGCGTCGAGCCCATGTACGTCTTCGGTAATGACGACCGCCAAACTTATGAAGACACGAGCTATCCTTGGGGGTGCGTCGGCAAGATCTTTAACAGCGATGGTTTTCAAGGCAGCGGCGCCCTGGTTGGGAAGAATCTCGTGATCACCGCCGCTCACATGGTTCCGTGGACTAGTATCGGCGCAGGTTCCTGGTGGATGCGATTCGTACCTGCCTATGTCAACGGAACTTCACTTTTCGGTAGTGGCGTTGAGTCGAATATCTCCGACGCGGCAGCGATTAACAACGGCAATAATGTGAGTGGGTACGACTGGGCGCTCCTCAAGTTGTACAACCCTGTAGGGGAGACGGCCGGCTGGTTCGGCTACAACGGCTGGTCGTCCGATTGGGAAAAACAGAACTACTGGACCGTACTCGGATATCCCACTGCGGTCGGCGGCGGCGAGCTGCCGTCGTGGCAGGGCGGCATCGACTACCATGATGAGGACAGCGACTCCAGCGGTGGCGAGGAACTGGAGAGCAACACCGCCGATATTACGCCAGGCGACTCGGGGGGGCCGGTTTTCGGAATCTGGAACGGAAATGCTCCTCGCGTGATCGGAGTCGTAAGCGGCCAAGAACATGAATATCAACCTATCTTTTCCTCCGATGACAACAACATCTTCGCAAGCGGTTCAGGGTTCACCAACTTGATCGCTTGGGGCCTGACGAACTGGCCAGCCTGAAACCTTGCGCGGGAAGTCGGCGAAATTCACCGCAGGGTACTTCAGCAAAACGCAAGACAGCAGCCAGGGCGAGGAAGAAGACCACCCGGTCGAATCAGTCGGCCCAACCACCGGCGAAGACCAAGGGCACGCGAGAGGGCAGCAAGACCTTCATTATCCTTGTACTGAAATCGGGCGCTCACGGCTTTCCGGCCGGAAGAGTGCGGTGGGTACGGATTCGTGGGCTGACGACTGCGTCAGTCCGGCAGCGGTACCACACACCAGCGCAGGCCGGGAGGCTGACGCCCGCCGCCGGCCCGATTCCTTAATGAGAACCGGCAGCCGTAACCGCCCGGTCCAGTTCGCCGGTGGCGCCCTGAATGGCCTCGCCGGCATTCTCCAGCACTTTGCCCACGCGCACAATCTGCTCGTCGGCCAGCTTCCAGTCCTTCTGCTCGATGCTCTCGCGAACCGCCGGCAGCGTCTTCACGCCGTATCCCGTGTAGAGCCCGGGCGCGTAAATCTGGTGCTGGAACCATTGCCGGTTCGGCAGTCCGTCTTTCAGCGTCAGCGCCCGCTCCACCGCAATCAGTTTCGCATTCACATCGCGCAGCGCCGCCCGCGCCAGCGCCGCGCCGCCGTTATCGGCCGCCTTGGCCAGTGCCTGGTTGTACGCCGCAGCCGTACGCAGCAGCGCCGCGAATCCGTTTTCCAAGGGCGCGAAATTCAGGAACGGCGGAACCGGCTCCCTGGGCGGCGTCACCGTGGGATTGCGCGGATCCACCAGGGCCGCGAACACACCGTCGTCGATCTGCCGGTTGCGCTCGATGGTCTGGTCGCGCTTATCCAGCGCCAGCTTGTGCACTTCGTCGATGTAGTGCCGGATGGTGTCGGTGAAATTGTCGAAATCGAGCGGCAGCAGCTCCGCATCGGCCAGCCGCAGGACCGCCGTTCCCACGGTCTGCGCCAGCGCCCGGCCGTAAACGAAATCGGTGTCGGAGAAATGCGTGTACCAGTAGAAATCGTCGTAGATGGAATGGTAGATGCCGCCGCCATCCTCTCCGCCAAAGCCCAGGTTCACCGACGCGATGCCCAGGTGGTCCAGGAACGCCGTGTAATCGGAACCGGAGCCGAGCGCGTCAATCCGCAGGTCCGGCCGCTGCCGCGGTTCCTGCGGGTTGTTGGGCGGCGGATGCGCGATCCGGAAAGCCTGCATGCGCTTCCACACGGTCCCTTTGGATTCGGGATCGGCGATGTCGCGCGCCACGCCGTTGATGAACTGTTCCAGCGTGTGCGAGCCCTCGATGTTCAGCATCCCGCGCCCGTTGCCATCGGTGTTGAGGTAGACCGCCGCGGTGCGCTGGAGCTCTTCGGCGTGGGCTTCGGCCCACTCGGTGGAACCCAGCAGCCCCGGCTCTTCGCCATCCCAGGCGCAATAAATAATGGTGCGCTTCGGTTTCCATCCCTGCTTCAGCAGGGCGCCCAACGCCCGCGCTTCTTCCAGTTCAGGCGCCAGGCCGGAGATCGGATCCTCGGCCCCGTTCACCCAGGCGTCATGATGGTTGCCGCGAATGATCCACTCGTCCGGGTAGACCGCGCCGGGGATGCGCGCGATCACGTCATAGAGCGGCTTCAGATCCCAGTTGAATGCCAGCTTCAGGTGGACCCTGGCCGGCCCTGGCCCTACGTGGTACGCGATCGGCAGCGCGCCGCGCCAGCCATCGGGCGCCATGGGTCCTTTGAGCGCCGCCAGCATGGGCTGGGCATCGGCGTAGGAAATCGGCATCACCGGAATCTTGGTCAGGGTAACGGCTTGGCTCAGCGGCAGGCGCTTGGCGTCCTTGGTGGCGCCGACGCCGGGCGTCAACGGGTCGCCCGGATACACCGGCATATCCATCACGCTGCCCCGTTGCGCGCCATCTTTGGGGCGATAAGGTCCGTCGGGAAAGGCTTCACCTTCCTGGTAACCGTCGTCCCGCGGATCCGAATAAATCAGGCAGCCCACCGCGCCGTGCTCGCCCGCCACCTTGGGTTTGATGCCGCGCCACGACCCGCCGTAGCGCGCGATCACAATCGCCCCCTTTACGGAAATACCCAGCCGGTCGAGCTGTTCATAGTCGGCCGGCACGCCATAGTTCACGTATACCAGCGGCGCGGTGACGTCGCCGTCAATCGAGTAGGCGTTGTAAGTGGGGAGTTGCTCGTCATGCTGGGACGACGTGGGGTCCGCGGCCACCGTGGGCTCCGCGATCTTAGCCGTGAAGCGCGTGGGCCCCACCATTTCGAGCAGGCGTTCCTTGGGGGTAGGAAAGAGGACGTCGAAGATTTCGATCCGGGCGTCGAGCCCCCACTCCTTGAACCGGGCCAGTATCCACTCGGCGTTGTCCTTATCGTACGGCGACCCGACGTGGTGCGGCCGCGCCGCCAGGCGCTGCATATCGGCGCGCAACTCCCGCGTATCCGGCATAGCGCGGAACTTGCTCTCCCATTCCCGTTCTGCCCGTGACGACTCGGCCGAGTACCCGACCAACGGCGGCGGTTCGGCAGGCGGGTCGGCAGGCGGTTCGGCAGACCAGGCGACCGGCGCCTCCAGTGCCAGGCAGAGGGAATAAATGACGAGTGCTTTCATCGCTGTAGTGTACCGCGCCCTGCTCCAGCCGCTCGTAGCCTTGGTCGCCCATCGGTATCAGGCGGCGCGGTTGATCGTTCCACCACGCCATCACTCGTCCGGCGAGCCTTTCATTGGTGGCCAACTCGACCACGGCGCCGGCGATTTCGCAGGTGTTGATCAGGGTGTCCGGAACGCCGCGCTGCTGGCGTTGCTCGGGCGTCAGGGAATCGGCGTAGCCCTGGACTTCCGGGCTAGCGATCCAGCCGGGCGCCAGGCAATTGATGCGGGTGTTTTCCCGCTGCAAGCCTGGCCAGCGTGGTGGTGAGGCGGATCACCCCGGCCTTCGCCACGTCGTAACCGGGAACCTCGGCGTGTTTGCGTTCGTGGCCGATGGCGGAGGCCGAACCCATGCTGGACGATGGCGCCGCCGCCCCGCCGGCGCATCGGGTCGAGACTGTGGAACGTCATGCAGATGGCGCCGAACAGATCGGTCTGGATGGTCTCGATCCAATGCTCGAACGGAGTTTCCGGATGGTAGCCCGGCCCGGAGGCGTTGTTGACCACCACATCCAGGCAGCCGCACGGGCTTTCCGCAAACGCGACCAGCGCGCGGACCTCGGCCTCGACCGCCACGTTCGCCACCCGCAATGCCGCGCGGCCGCCTTGGGCTTCGATATGTCGGTCACCACCACCAACGCAGCCTTCCCGTGCCAACCGGCGCGCGATCGCCCGGCCACAACCGGGCCCGCCCGCTCCGGTCACAATGGCGGTGCGGCCAGCCAGATTCCCAGTCGGATTCCCAGCCGGATTCATGGGTTCCAAGGCACAGTATATCCGCGGTGAGGTGACTTATACTGGGCTCGTGGAAAAATATGTTATCGTTCCAGCCCTCTGTTCGGTGCTCTTTGTTGCCTCCTGCGCCAGACAGGATTCGGCAACGGCTCCGGCAACGGCTCCGGCTGCCGCGGACCTGCCGCATGCCACCGTGGTGATGCGCGACGGCGCCAGGCTGACCGGATATGTGGCCGCGAGTTCGCCGGCGCAGATCACCCTGAACCTGGATGGCGGCGCCCCCCGCACCGTTGCTATGAAGGATGTGCGGCGCGTGGACTACGGCGAGGCCGCCGCGCCCGTGTCCGCGCCTGCGCCCGTGTCCGCGCCTGCGCCCGCCCCCACAGCCGCGGTCGTGTCTACCCATGAAGACCATCATCACGCCGAACGGGCCGCCATCCGGACCCGGACGTTCATTCTGCCGGTGGGCACCGAAGTGCCTGTTCGCACCGAAGAAACCGTCGACTCCACGAAGGCGGTGGAAGGCCAGCTATTTGCCGCCGAGGTGGCCGGGGACGTGAGGGACTCCGACGGGGCCGTGGTAATTCCGGCCGGCGCCAATGCGACCATTGTAATCAAGTCCGCATCCCAGGGCGGGAGGTTCAAGGGCGCTTCCGATCTGGTCCTCGACATGCGCACTGTTTCCGTGGAGGGACAGCAATACGCCCTCAGTACAACCGACCTGGCGACAAAGGGCAGGGATGGCGTGGGCGTGAACAAACGGACGGGCGCATTCGGCGGCGGCGGCGCGGCTGTGGGAGCGATTATCGGCGCCATCGCCGGCGGCGGAAAAGGCGCGGGGATTGGCGCCGGAGCCGGAGCGGGCGCCGGTGTGCTGACGGAGGTCCTGACCAAGGGCGGGTCGATCAAGGTCCCGGCAGAGACGATACTTACTTTCAAACTGGACCAGGCGCTGAAGGTGGTGGAAGCGCGGTAGGTGCACGGGCGTGCGATAGTGTCTCTTATGACGTTACGCGCTTCCGCAGTTTGCCTGACCTTTAACGCCTGCCTGACCTTTGACGCTTGTCTGACCCTTGGTGTGTGCCTGACCTTGGTGGCTGCGCCCGCGTGCCTGGCGGCCGATTCGCCGAATCTGACCGACCAATACCGCGCCACTGCCGACAAGCTCATCGATGCGGCTTTGGCCGATAACGACGGGTACAACCGGCTTGCCTATCTTTGTTACCGCATCGGCAACCGCTTGAGCGGTTCGGTAGGGTTGGAAAAGGCCATCGCCTGGTCGGCCGAACAGATGAAGGCCGCGGGGTTGAGCAATGTGCGGGTCATCCCCACGAAGGTGCCGCACTGGGTGCGCGGCGCGGAATCGGCGCGCATGGTGGCGCCCCTGGACAAGCCTCTGCACATGCTGGGACTCGGCGGAAGCATCGCGACGCCGGCCGGTGGAATCACGGCGGACGTGGTGGCGGTCACGACCTTCGAGGAACTGGCGAAACTTGGGCGCGAAAGGATTCAAGGCAGGATCGTCCTCTACAACGAGGAATACCGCGGCTATGGGCCAACGCGCGTATACCGGGCCACCGGGGCGGCGCGCGCCGCGGCGTTCGGCGCTGCCGCGGCGCTGGTGCGGTCGGCCACGCCGTTGGCCATGCAGATCCCGCACACCGGCGAGATGAACTATGACGAGAACCAGCCGAAGATTCCCGCGGCCGCGGTGTCGCCGGAAGATGCCATGATGATGGCGCGGTTGGTGGCCGATGGCGTTGCCGTCAAGGTGCATCTGGAAATGAGCGCGCACCAGGAGCCGGACGTGGATTCGGGCGACGTGATCGGCGAGATCCCCGGCAGCGAGCATCCCGAAGAGGTGGTCGTGATGGGCGGCCATATCGATTCCTGGGACGTGGGGCAAGGCGCGCAGGACGATGGCGCCTCGATCGTCGCCTGCCTGCAGGCGGTGGCTCTCATGAAGAAGCTGGGGCTGCAGCCGCGGCGCACCATCCGGGTGGCGTTCTGGGTGAACGAAGAGAACGGCGGGCGCGGCGGTGTGGCTTACCGCGAATTCGTGGGCAAGGACATCGGCAACCAGGTGGCGGCCATTGAAATGGATGGTGGCGCCGAAGCGCCGCGCGGTTACGGCGCGGGCGTGGACGCCGGCTCCATGGAGATGCTGAAGCAGATCGGCACGCTGCTGGAGCGTGTGGGGGCCGGCGAAATCACGGCTGGCGGCGGGGGTTCCGACATCGGACCGCTGCTGCGCGATGGCGTGCCGGGCCTGGGCGAGCGCACGGTGGGCACGCATTACTTCGATTGGCACCACACCGAGGCCGACACGCTGGACAAGGTGAATCCCGACGATTTTCGCAAGAACATGGCGTCGCTGGCGGTGATGGGCTACGTGCTGGCGGACATGCCGGGGAAACTGGTGGCCGCGGCCGGCGGCGGCCGGCGCGGCGCGCCGCCACAGTAGCCGCGGCCCTCTTGGGCCGCGGCTGCCCGCTATCCGGCGATGTGGTGGTGTGCCGAATGGACTGCGCGGGGCGCCGATGGTTCCACGCCGATGGCCATCGGCTGCTTTGCGGCCATGGGCGGCACGCGCGTGAACGAGCCCTCGCGGATGGTGTTCGCCCTGGATCACAACGCGCCCGCGCCCAGCCGCGCCGCCACGCAACTCCACCAGCGCATGCGCGAGTTCGTGGCGGCGCCCGAACCCGAGCGGCAAGCCATCGCCCGGCCGGAAAGCTGAGCCGTCGCAGACGCAGTTTCCCGCAACCCTCAGGCTGCGCCGCGATCTGATCCGGCCGGCTCGGGGACCGGGCAAAGACGGACGATTCGCGTGAGTTTGCCTCTTCTATCCGCTTCGTCCCAATCGGGTCCGGCAGAGCTGGACAGGGCATTCCAGCGAACTGCGAAATCCTACTGTGCCGCAGCTTCTGTAACGACCTGTACTGGAGCCGTCGCCGGCTTCGCGGCAGGCTTCCTGGACGCAGTTTTCTTAAATGGCGCAGCCCTTCTCACCGCCTTTGCCGGTGCGGCCTTCACCGCTCTCTTGACAGCGGTCGTCTTCCGGGCGCTTTTCCCGGCACTGGCGGGCTGCGCCTTGGCAGCTTCAGACCGGACCCGTTCCCAACGCTTCTTCGTTGCCGCAATGATTCTCTTCATGCCCTCTTCACTGATCCGGCGTTTGGGCTTCGGCGGTTCATGCGTGGCCTTTGATGGCGACTTAGAAGGCTTCACCGGAGGATTCTTCGCCGTCCTGGAAGATGCCTGCAAACTGACAGCCACCTTTGCCCGAGTGACAGCGGCCTGCGCATCGTCAAGCGCTTCCCGTATATGGGGCGTACCTGCCGAATATCGCTTCGTCACTGCCGTCAGTGACGCCTCAATCCTGGCCAGTCGTTTGAGGGCCTTATTCGCTTTCATGGTTAACCCCCGTTTCCCTTTCAGTCATGTTTCACTCCGCGGCGGCTTTCGTGGCGGTGCCCGGCGCCGGTATCGACCGCGCTGGCGCCGTTTTCCTGGCGCCGCTGTTCTTGCGTGTGGGTCCGGCGCTCTTTGCGCCTCCTTGGGCCTTGGCATCTTCGGCCCGTTTCAGCGCCCACCGTTTCTTGGTAGCGGCGACGATTGCCGCCCTTCCAGCGCGGCTCAGCTTCCGTTTGGGTTTTAGGGGTTCCGATGCGGCCGAAGCAGACTGCCTCTTAGATTCCGCCCATCTCTTGCGCTGCGCTTCGGCAATACGGGCACGGCCGGCGGCGCTCATCTTTCGGCGTTTGTGTTTCGGCGGTGTGGCTGCCGGTTCAGCGGAGCTACCGGACAGGATTGCCCGGAGTTCGCCTATCTCTGTGTCGATGTGCCGCTTCTGTTCCTCAAAACCGAGAATGGCGGCGCTAATGATCTCTTGTGTCAGCCTTGTTGGCATTTGGGGTCTCCACCAAAACAGTTTACCGCCTTTTTGATACGAGTCGAAATATTTGTCGATTTAGTCCAGTTCCCGAAGACAGCCGGCATTGGGGTGAGCTACCCTAATTGTTCGCTATCTCAGGAGACCCGGCATGTCCCGAAACCCGATGGCTTCACTCCCGGCAATTCCCGGCAAGAGATGCTCGCCATGAACATAGTCCAGTCTGGAGAGTGGCCTATCATCACCTTCAGTGAGGATGAGGCCACGATGGTGTTCGCGGCGCCTTAGAAGCGTGGTCGGTGTGGATCGCCGGGCGCGACTATAGGGAGCACCGCTTCTTTGCCGGTTTCACCGTCATGTTCGACCGTTGCCGCAATCCCCCGGCCTTGTTATTGAGCGTCTAGGCAGGGCTTAGCGCCGGTGTTACCGCATTTAACGCATTACCGGGGTTGGGCTGCCGGCGCCGATGCTACAGTAGACCTCATGGCCGGAAGAGTCGGATTTCGCGTGCGGGCCGGGTGGCGGCGGCCCGAGGAAAGTCTCCTCGCCGCGTTCGGGACGGCATCGAGCGCCAACGTGGCCGATTGCATGTCGCGCATGGGTGCGATGGACGTTGGCATTAAGCCGGTGTGGCTGTCGCCGCGAGTCATCGGCTCGGCGCTGACTGTGTGGTGTCATTCCGGGGACAACCTGATGCTGCACAAATCGCTCACGCTGGCGCAGGCGGGCGACATCGTCGTGATGAACACGCAGGGCAACCTGGCGAACTCGGGATTCGGCGAACTGCTGGCCACCAGTTGCGTGAAGATCGGCATCCGCGCGGTGATCGTGGATGGCACCGTGCGGGATGGCAACGAACTGGAGGCCATGGGTCTGCCGGTCTACGCGCGCGGGCTTTCGCCAAACAGTTGCAACAAGGATGGGGGCGGGGAAGTGGGAGCCATCATCGCGTGCGGGGGCGTGGCGGTGCGGCCGGGAGACGTCATCGTAGCCGACCGCGACGGTGTGGCGGTGGTGCCGCTCGACGATGCCCCGGAGGTGGCGCGGTTAGCCGGCGAACTGATGGCACGGGAGCAGAAGCGGCTAGCCGAGATCGAACGGGGCGTGCTGGTGAAGGCTGAGATCGACGAGACGCTGCGGCGCCTCCAGGCGATCGAATAGCATACAATTGGGACGCCGCCCGGTCTCCTCGGGCAGTTGTGCAGGGAGGTAGCCGCCAATGGTCAACGACCGGAGAAGGCTGGGAATCGGCATGGCGGACGACATTCCCTGGGGCACTCACTGCTGCCATTTCTACGAAACCAAACAAGACCTGTACGACATTCTGATTCCCTATTTCAAGACGGGATTGGAGGACCGCGAACTCTGCATGTGGGTGGTTTCCGATCCTCTGGGCGAACAAGAAGCGAGGAGCGCGTTGGAACGCGCCTTTCCCGGTGCCGCCGGTCATCTGGCGGCGCACGACATCGAGATTCTTCCGCATTCGCAGTGGTATCTCAAGGATGGCGCTTTCGATCTCCAGCGGGTGCTTCACGGTTGGGATGAGAAGCTGGCTCAGGCGCTGGCAAAAGGCTATGCCGGAATGCGAGTGAACGGCAACGAGTCCTGGCTAACGGAAAAAGATTGGCGAAACTTCATTGGCTACGAAAAAGCGCTCAACCAGCGAATCGCCAATCGACGGATGATCGTGCTGTGTACTTACCCGCTGGCGGCTACCGGCGCGGCCCAAATCTTCGACGTCGCACATACACACCAGTTTGCCATTGCAAAACGCGGCGGCGCCTGGGAGGTTGTCGAAACCCCGGCGGGCAGACAGGCCGCGCAACAGGCGCTGCGAGACAGCGAGGAACGATTCCGGCGTTACTTCGAGCTCGGGCTGATCGGCATGGCGATCACGTCGCCCACCAAAGGGTGGATTGAGGTCAACGACCAGATCTGCGAGATCTTAGGTTACGAACGCGGCGACCTGGTGCAAATGAGTTGGGCGGACATTACCCATCCGGACGATTTGGCGGCCGATGTCGAGAACTTCAACCGGGTCCTGGCCGGCGAGATCGACGGCTATTCGATGGACAAGCGGTTTGTCCGTAAGGATGGCCAGGTCATTTACACCATCATTTCGGTGAAGTGCGTGCGTCGCGATGACGGCTCGGTGGATTACGTAGTGGGGCTGATGCGGGATATCACTGAGCGCAAGCGGGCGGAGGAGGCACTTCGGGCCAGCGAAGAACGATGGCGCGCGATCTTCGAAAACTCGGCGGTCGGGATTGCGCTCGCGGGTGCCAATGGAGTCTATACCGCGGCCAATCTTGCCTACCAGGAAATGCTGGGGTACACGGATGAAGAGCTGAGGGCGCTGTCGTTTCTGGACATCACATACGAAGAGGACCGTCAGACCAACCAGGCACTGGCCAAGCAACTGTGGGAGGGTAAACGGCCGCAGTACCAGCACGAGAAACGCTACCGGCGCAAGGACGGCAGTCTGATCTGGGTGAGGATCACCGTTTCGCTGGCGCCGGGCACCGAAACGGCGCCTCAATTTGCCATGGCGGTCGTGGAAGACATCACGGCCCGAAAGCAGGCGGAGGAGCAGTTGCGGCGGAGCGAGGCTTACCTCGCCGAATCGCAGAGACTCAGTCACATCGGCAGTTGGGCCGTTAAGATGTCGCCGAGAGAGATCGTCTTCTGGTCGCCTGAACTTTACCGCATTTTTGGGTTTGATCCGGAGAAGGAGGCGGTACCTTTCCAGACGGCTCACGGACGAATTCACACGGAAGATCGGGGTAAGGTCGAGCAAATTTTCGAAAGCGCCATCCGTGAGGGAAGAGACTTCATCTGCGATTATCGAATCGTTCTGCCGGAGGGTACGATCAAGCAGTGCCACGTTATCGGCCACCCTGTTGTAAACGAAGCCGGCGATCCGGTTGAGTTCATCGGCACGGTGATGGACGTAACCGAGATCAAGCAAGCGGAAGAGGAATTGCAACATTCGCTGGAGCAGTTGCGGGCACTGGCCGCGCGCCTCCAGAGCGCGCGGGAAGAGGAGAGGACCAGGGTGGCGCGCGAAATCCACGATGAATTGGGCCAGGCTCTGACCGCTATCAAGCTGGACGTCGCCTCTCTAATCCATGATCTGCCGCCGGACCAGAGCCACGACCGTGAGGGAGTGCGGCAGCGGAGGGCCGAGTCGATCCTGGAGATGGTGGACCGGACGATTCGGTTCGTGCGCCGCCTGTCGACCGAACTGAGGCCGGGCATGCTTGACGACCTGGGGCTGGTTGCCGCCTTGGAATGGGCAGCCGAGGAATTTGAAACACGCACCGGAACCAAGTGCCGGTTGGACCGGCGTCAGGACGATATTGTCGCGGATCGCGAGCAGTCCACGGCGATTTTTCGAATCTTCCAGGAGACTTTGACCAATGTGGCCCGGCATGCCAACGCCACTCAGGTGGACGTTCGACTAAGAGAAGAGGAAGGGTATATTGTGTTCGAGGTGCGCGATAACGGTCGCGGCATCGCCAAAGAGGAGCTTTCCGCCGGAGGCCTCGGAATTCTGGGTATGAGGGAGCGGGCCATCTTGCTGGGAGGCGAATTCACCATCGAAGGCGTGCCCGGGAAGGGAACGTTGGTCAGAGTGCGGATTCCGGGGGCCGGTCCAAATGGCGCCAAGTCGGGCGAAGGCTTGTGATCAGGATTTTGATTGCCGACGATCACGCCATCGTGCGCGGGGGATTGAAAGAGATCCTGATGCGTCAGCTTAAAGATGTGATCTCGGGCGAAGCCGGAGACGCACGTCAGACCCTGGCACAGATCGAGAGCGGTGTTTGGGACCTGGTGATTCTCGACATCACGATGCCGGGTCGAAGCGGTCTGGACCTTCTGGCCGATCTGAAGCAGCGAAGGCCCGGACTGCCGGTGCTGGTTTTGAGCATGCATCCGGAAGATCAGTACGGGAAGCGCATGCTCCAAGCCGGGGCATCCGGGTACATGAACAAAGAGGCAGCTCCCGAAGATCTGGTGAAAGCGATCCGGAAAATCCTGGGTGGCGGCGTGTATGTAAGTACGGCACTCGCCGAAAAGCTGGCTTCCGACCTGAGCCGCAATGCCGGACCTCCTCATGAACTGCTATCGCCTCGCGAGTTTGAGGTACTGCGAATGATTGCCTCAGGCAAGGGCATTACACAAATTGCGGAAGAACTGCATTTGGGCGTGACCACCGTCAGCACCTACCGCGCGCGGATCCTGGAGAAGATGCGCATGGCAAGCACCTCCGAATTGATGCGCTATGCGATAGACAATCGGTTGGTTGATTGACCCGCTCAATTCGTCCTAAGTCTTTGTAGTAAGAACGATGACGATCTTGGGGTCGAAAGTTCTACACCAGAATGTTCCTTAGGGCGATGGCGGCAGGTAGTTCCAAACCCGAAAATAGTGGCATGGAACATAGTATCGAAGATTGTTTTCGATGCGTTTTGGCGGATCTCAATCGCCGCCTGGCGACAGTGGACGCAGGTCTCAAACTCCTGGAAGAACACGTTGCCGGCCGTCAATGGGCGGATTCTCAGAAGCCCCACGCCGCACGGCGGCCGCCCAGGCATCCTTGCCGCCATCGAAGGACCTCGCTAAGCAGGGACCGCGGGAGGACATTCGCCGGCCATGCTCGATGATCCTGCCGAAGCGTTGCGGCAGAGCGGCGACCTTTTCAGGAAGGTCGTCGAGCACGCGCCGGAAGGAATCTTCATCCAGCGCGAGGGCCGGTTTACCTATCTGAATCCGGCTGCGCTCCGTTTATACGGGGCTGCGTCCGCGGAGCAACTCCTCGGGCAACCAGTGGCCGAGCGCATACACCCGGTGTGCCGCGATTCGGCCACGGAACGTATCCGGCTGGCAGGCGAGCTTGAGGAGAGGGCGCCGGCGTCCGAGGAAAAGCACCTGAAGCTCGACGGGACGGTTTTCGATGTGGAAGTCTCGGCGGCGCCGGTGGTTTACGAAGATAGCGCCGGCGCGGTAGTCTTTATCCGGGACGTCACCGGATATAAGTTGGCGGAGGCAGCGCAACGGCTCAACCGGGCGCTGCTGCGCTCGGTTATCGAAGCCACGGAGGACGCCGTTTATGCCAAGGACCACGGCGGCCGGTTTGTGCTGGTGAACAGCGCCGCCTGCCGGATGGTGGGAAAGCAACCGGAAGAGATTCTGGGGCGCGACGACACGGCCTTGTTTGCCCCCGATGCGGCCCTGGCGGGCATGGAGAACGACCAGGCACTGCTGACAACGCGAGAAAAGGGCACCCATCGGGAGGAATTGACCCTGGCGAGCGGGGAGCGCATCACGGTGCAGACCACCGAAGGGCTGGTGCTCGACCAGGACGGCCATGCTTTCGGACTCTTTGGCATTGCAGAGGATATTACCGGGCGACAGCGCTCCGAGGAGGAGGGGGCGAAGCTTCGGGAACAACTTCTGCACGCCCAGAAGTTGGAAAGCATCGGCAGCCTGGCGGGAGGCGTGGCCCACGATTTCAACAACATGGTCACGGTAATCAATGGGTACTGCGATCTGCTGCTGGACCAGCTTACGCCAAACGATCCGATGCACGAGGACGTCACCGAAATCAGGAATGCCGGAGAACGCGCGACCGGGCTGTGCCATCAATTGCTGGTTCTGGGCCGGAAGCAAATTCCGAGGCCCCGCGGCCTGAATCTGAACGACCTGATCGCCGATGCGGAGAAACTGCTCGTGAGGGTGATCGGAGAGGATATTCGGCTGGAAACCGTTCTACGCCCGTCCCTGGGGCAAGTGCACGCCGATCCCGGCCTGTTGCAACAGGTTCTGATGGATCTGACACTGAACGCACGGGACGCCATGCCGGGCGGGGGGACCCTGCTGCTTGAAACCGAGGACGTGGACCTAGCAGACGCCCATGCGGAGCAACACCCGAAAGCGATGCCTTGCCCCTATGTACAACTAAAGGTCAGCGACACCGGTATCGGCATGACCAAAGACGTTATGGCTCGCCTTTTTGAGCCGTTCTTCACCACGAAAACGCCTGGGGAGGGGAAGGGTCTAGGCTTGGCGACCGTGTACGGCATCGTCAAACAGAGCGGTGGATCGATCTGGGCAGACAGCGAACCAGGAGAGGGAACCACATTCAAAATCTGCCTGCCGCGCGTGGCGGGAGAGGTGACAGAGCGGGAGGCCCCGAGGTCCGATCCGGCCGCGCTGCGAGGGACGGAAACCATCCTCGTCGTGGAAGACCAGGAGGAACTTCGCAAACTGGCCCGGGCTATCCTGCGGCGTTACGGGTACATTGTGATCGAAGCCGGCAATGGAGGGGAAGCGCTGCTTCATGCCGAGCGCTACGCCGGGCCGATTCACCTGATGCTGAGCGAAATCGCAATGCCTGGAATGGCGGGCCGGGAATTGGCGGACCGGGTGAAATCGATGCGGCCTGAGATGGAAGTTTTGTTTATGTCAGGTTACGGTGAGCGCGATATTGTCGATCGCCGAATTCCCGGCGTGGGTGTTAGTTTCCTCTCGAAGCCGTTTTCTCCCGATGCGCTTGCGGGAAAGGTTCGTGAAGTGCTTGGCGCAACGCGCCCGGCCGGGACCATACTGGTGGTGGACGATGAGCCGGGAACGCGAAGGCTTCTGCGGAAGATTCTGGCCGGCGCGGGTTACCAGGTAGAGGAAGCGGCGGACGGGAAAGACGCACTGAAACGCCTCGACACTACCGAGGTCGATCTGATGATTACGGATCTGGTGATGCCGGAGCAGGATGGCCTCGAGACGATCCGGATCCTTCACAAGAAAATGCCCCGGCTGAAGATCATCGCGATCTCCGGCAAATTTGACGCGGGCTTTCTGAGGGCAGCGGAGTTTCTTGGCGCGCATGCATCGTTGGCGAAGCCGATCGGGCGGGATGCGTTGTTGGACACCGTGAGGCGCGTGATGGTGGATATGAGGGCTGCTCCGCGCGGATCCGTCCCGGAAGACTAAAGCGGTGGGACAGACGATCGTCTTTTGTCGTCTGTTTGAATAGGCTTCGGTCATGCGGCAGGACGGCGAGCTTTGCCCGGCCGGGGCAAGCTAAAACA
>Ga0080027_10000574_pt1 | contig 15686 bp, 9 predicted proteins | sample OrgsoiDNA2013046_FD_70962 | JGI IMG/M metagenome (GOLD analysis project Ga0080027, IMG submission 70962) | Permafrost soil microbial communities from the Arctic, to analyse light accelerated degradation of dissolved organic matter (DOM) -... | ecosystem: Environmental > Terrestrial > Soil >... | reverse complement strand
TTCCAGTTGGTACTACTATTTATCAGGCCATCAGAGCCTTTTAATGTGGCTATTTTCCATCCGGTTTCCAATTTATTTGAGTCGGCTGGGGTGTTAATATAATGCGGAGGTTTAATTATACTAATCCTGTTAAGCGTTCCGGCAAGAATACTTTCTTTATACATTGAAAGTGAAGTAATGTAATTATTGCATAAACCCTGTTCCGTTGTGATGGTTGTAAGGATCCCTTTATTAATATCCGCGATATAAATGCCTTTATCTGTTCCAATCCACATCCTGTCATTTTGATCGAGCAACAATGACCTGTTACACTTATCCATTAGGCCAGGCGCATTATTGAAATTTTCAATGGTCCCTTTTTCCGGATCGTATACATCAATGCCCATTGAATTCGTAGCAATCCAGACCCTTCCCTTCCGGTCCGTTTTAAAATCTGATATGAAATTTTCACTTAACCCTTCTTTTACCCCTGCATGAAATAAAATTTTAGAATCCGTATCATACCTGTCAATACCCATGGCGGGTCCTGAAAACCAGATATTCCCTTTTTTGTCTTTTAAGAGATTGTATAAACTGTCGCTTGTGAGCCCTTCTTTTTTTCCAAAATGTTCGATCGTCTTATGCAAGGGATCAATGATATCAGCCCCGCCATTCGTAGATATCCAGATTTTGCCATCAACTTCAATAATATTTTGTATAAAATTGTCTCCCAGGCCCTGTTGTCGGTTCAATACATAAGCCTTCTTCTTTTCCTTATCGAGAATTTCAATACCATCATTTGAAGTGCCGGCTCCAACCCAAATCTTTCCCTTGGAATCTTCCAGTAAAGTGGATAACGATTTTTCACCCACAGGATGTGTTGTCTCTCCCTCCTGCTCAATGACACTTACTCCTCCTGAATAACTCCCAACCCATAAGCGCTGATGATCATCTATCATAATATCCAGAATATAGTCTTCCGGTATGCCATCCCTTGAATTAAAATATTTGTATAATCCTCTATCTGGATCTAGGCACACCAGGCTTCCGCTCGTAGACATCCAGACTTTATTTTTTTGATCTATAGCCAAACGGTAAGTAGCCGTATTATCAATTCCCTGTGCAGCTCCGTAAGCTGTAATGATGCCCTGTTTGATATCCACCGCATCCACTCCGCCATGATGAAATGCGACCCATACGATTCCGTTTTTATCTCCGGTAATTGCCCTCACGGTATCATTTCCAAGTCCGTTGATTTTATTTAAATAGTGGATCTTGTTTCTTTCAGCATTAATGATTTCTATACCATTTGCGCCCGTGAGCCAGATATTTTTATTTCCGTCTTCGTAAATGCCCCATTTATAGATTCCTGCCAGTCCAGTACTCCGGTCCAGGTGTTTATAGGTCTTTGTTTTAGGGTCAATGATACTTACACCTAAATTGGAAATTCGGGATATCCAGATCAAACCATGCACATCAAGTATCATTTTAGGAATTTGCGGACTGATTGTGGTGATTTCACTGGAGATGCTTACTGTACCTTGTTTTAGGTCGATCATTCCAATATTGGAATTATTTATAAACCAGATATGGCCATCTGTATCTTCAATGAGGTTAACCGCACCAGCAGTAAAATTCTCATAAACCTGTGTGTATTCTCCGTCGAATCTGTAAAGTCCTTTATCCGTGCCTATCCAGATAAAACCATTCCTGTCTTGTAATATGCTAAAAATAATTTTATCAGTTATGCCCTGTCCTGTACCTAAATCTGAGATGGAAATGTTGGTTCCGCTTTTCCTTGAAATAAGTGCTGATTTTACTAAAACCGGCGGCGGCAATACATAAGTTTTAAATTTTAAATTTAAGGATGGGATTTTGTTCAGGTCAAGCACCGTATCACGGAGGGATTTAAAATCAAAGTGCAGGATATCAGGTGATTTATGAAGGGACTTGAATCCGAAAGTATCAAAAGGGGAAGCAGGCAGTGCATCCAGATCCAGTTTTCTTTTAATTGAATTTATTCCACCTGATTTATTAACGACCCATTCCAATTTTCTGGCTTTGCTGAATACTAAAGGCTGGTTTACAGGCTGGGGAAATAAACTATCGCTAAAAGGAAATGGTATATCCGCCACCTTATTTTTACAGGATGCCAGGGCGAAGAGTACCAGCGTTGCTACCCTTAAAAATGATCGTAAGGACTTTACTTCGCGCATATCAATAGTATATAAATCAAATGAAATAAATATGTATTCGGGTCAATAGCAGCTTCAAGCAGGATATTTTGTAAAGGAAGGTAAAGAAAAGCAAATGATTCTCCCAAGAATAGCCACGTTTCGCATGCTGAATCATCTGATTTTTTAGATTTTCCGTTCTCGGAATTAAAAATTATATTTAATTATTGTATTCATTTTGATCCTCAAACACCTTATCATGAGGAACCAAAACAACTTGTGGCGTTTAACCTGTTCAATTCTTATCATTATAGGAACTGCGGGCGCTTGCTTTGGCCAGAATTCAATCCTTCAGAATACGCATATCAGGGGTTTTATGGAGGTGGACGCATCCTACCAGAATAATAAGGTTGCTTTTGGTTTCGGGGAACAGGATTTATTTATTACCTCCCAGTTGAATGACAGGTTTTCTTTTTTAGGAGAATCTGTTTTTAAATACACCCCTAATTCCCCTACTGAATTTTCAGTCAGTATCGAGCGGGCCATCGTTAAATACAATTATTTTGGCAATAACAACCTGCTTCTGGGTAAACAACATACACCCATTAATTTCTGGAACGATACCTATCATCATGGAAGGGTTTTCTTTCCGACCATTGAACGTCCGCTCCTGTTCCCGGCAAATTTTATTCCCCTGCATACAACAGGTATAGCAGCCGAAGGCCATGATCTTGGTAAAATAAGATTCGGATATAATTTGCTCATTGGTAATGGTATTGATTCCAATGATATTGCAAATAACAACAAACGTGTTTCAATTACATCGGCCATCTATATCAAACCGGTTGACAATCTGAAACTGGGTGTTTCCTATTACAATGATAAGATTTCTCCCGGCATCACTGAGCAGGGTAATTCCGTCAAATGGCCTGTATACCAGCAATTGTTTACCGGATCCATTTCCTACTTCGGAAAAAAATTCGAATTACTAACAGAAGGCACGTTGGCGCTGGACAAAACGGATACAACCGGAACCCAACGTAACTGGGCCTCTTATATATACGCCGGATACAGGATTACGGATAAATTCGTGCCTTATGTAAGACTGGACAATCTTCAATATGCTTCAGGAGAAATCTATTATAAAAAAAATAATACAAGTGCGTTTTTAGTGGGCATGCGATACTATGTGGATTATCTGCTCGTACTCAAAATGGAATACCAGCATCTGGATACACATATTAGTGGAAAAACTTATTTAGTTACGTTTCAGATTGCCCTAGGATTTTAAACAGGACATCAGAATGAATATGCGCGCCAACAGAAAGTTTCAAACGGTAAAAAATATCCTTGCGGGTATTTTGTTTACCCTTTGTTGCTTATCTGTAAAGGCACAACAGGATACTTCCCTGATTGTTATAGGTAATACAACGGGAGTACCTGCAGATATAAAAATGAATGAGCTGAAAGCTGTGTTCCGCGGCGAAAAGCAAAGATGGAAGGATGGCACCAAAGTTGTCATTGCCATGATCAAAACCACTACCCCGCTTGGCAATACCATCAGTGAAAAAATCTATTCCATGAACGGAGATGAAGTAAGGGGATTCTGGGCAGGCATTTCATTTGCAGGAAAATTTGATCCTCCGAACGTATTCAATACGGAAGCAGAAGTGGAGGTTTTTGTTTCACAAAACCCCGGCGCTATAGCGATCCTTAATAAAACAATCTTAACTTCAGATGTAAAGACAATTTTGGTGTCAGGGAAAAAAACACTCTGATAGTTATAGGTATCAATATTTCAGTTCTTCCCATATGCGAATCAATTTAAAGACCAAGATCTGGCTGACGATTCTTACCATTGTTCTGATGTTTTCTTTCTTTACATTTTTATATTTCCCTACACGTCAGGAAGAATATCTTCTGAAGAATTATAATAATGAAGTTCAAAATCTTGCCAAAACAGTAGCCGTGGGTGTAGAAATTGCCATTAATGAACAAAATTTCAAAGGCATCAAAAAGGAAATTGAAATTGTGAAAAATGATCCGCGTTTGAGTTTTGTCGCTTTAATGGAAGAAGACACAATCTGGAATGTGAAAACGGGGAATTATACTATCCATGATACCATATTGACTTCATATCCTGAAAATGTTAAAGTGCCTACCGATATTAAGACGAATGCTTCATTGATCGTCAAGCAGGCTTCCCTGAATACCAAATTAATGAATGGCAATGGCGTCATCATGCTCGGATTTACAACTGCAGAAATAACAAGAATAAAAGAAAGACTCGGAAAAGTTTCTTTTATTGTAAGTGCGGTGACACTGCTGATTGCAGTTTTTGTTGGATTCTGGTTAGCCCGACATATTTCAATGCCCATTCTTTCCCTGCGAGAAGCTGCCCGACTGGTGGGAGAAGGTGATCTGACTAAAAGAGTAAAGAAAACGACAGGAGATGAAATCGGGGATCTGACAGAGGCTTTTAATAAAATGGTGGAAGATCTTGGAAGGACCCGGGGTGAATTAAAACAGACAAATGTTACCCTGGCTTTGACGAATGAGGCCCTCAATGCTTCCCTGGATGACCTGAAAGATGCCCAGGAGCAATTAATCCAGGCTGAAAAAATGGCCTCACTTGGTCAATTAACCGCCGGCATTGCGCATGAAATCAATAATCCGATTAATTTTGTCTCCGCAAATACAACGCCTCTAAAAGAAGATCTGGCAGATATTTTGCGGGTTTTGGACTACTACGAAAAGATAGTAAAGGAAAAATCCCTGGAAAAAAGCTTTCTGGAGGTTAAAAAATTTAAAGAAGAAATGCATTATGAGCTGACAGTAAAAGAAGTCTCCAATTTGTTGACAGGTATCGAAGACGGAGCAAAGCGGACCTCAGAAATTGTGCGGGGGCTCAGGAATTTTTCACGAATGGACCAGAACGTCTTTAAGAAAACGAATCTTACGGAAAGTCTGGAATCCTCTTTAACATTATTACATAGTTCTTACAAGAACCGGATTGAAATAATAAAGGAATATGGAGATATACCGGACGTAGATTGTTTCCCCGGGCAGATCAACCAGGTATTGATGAATATTCTTTCCAATGCGATACAGGCCATACCGGAAAAGGGAAAAATATTTATCAAAACCAGGGCAATGGGTGATTTGGTTAGAATATCCATAAAAGATACCGGAAGCGGGATGAGCGAAGAAGTGCGGAAAAAAATATTCGATCCTTTTTTTACTACGAAGGATGTAGGGAAAGGAACGGGACTTGGATTATATATTTCTTATGGCATTATTGAAAAGCATAAAGGAAAAATAGAAGTTTTTAGTAATGAAGGTGAGGGAACAGAATTTGTTATTACAATGCCGGTCGAACAACAATTAACAACCTAATTATGGAACAGAAGCCAGAGTACAATATTTTATATGTGGATGATGAAATAAATAATCTGAATTCATTCAGAGCTGCCCTGAGGAGGTATTACAATGTGTTTACAGCGGAAAGCGGTGAAGAAGGAATAGAAATCATTTCTAAAAATGATATTCATGTGGTGGTCACTGACCAGCGTATGCCCAATATGACGGGGGTACAATTTCTTCAGCATATTCCCGGCGATCAGGACAATATCCGGATTATACTTACCGGATTCAGTGATGTTGAATCCATTATCGAAGCGATCAATACAGGAAAAGTGTATCGGTATATAACCAAACCCTGGGATAAGGAGGAATTAAAAATTACCATTGACAATGCCGTTGAAACAGTTATGCTCAGAAGAAATAATAAAATACTGATCAGTGAACTTCAGCAGAACAATGAACATCTGGAAGAAAAAGTCAGAAGCAGAACACTTGAAGTGGAAAGGCAGAAAGAAATTATTCAGGCTGGTAAATTACAGTCTGATTCACTTCTTTTAAATATTCTTCCGGATGAAATAGCAGAAGAATTAAAACGATTTGGAAGGTCTTATGCAAGAAAACATACCCAGGTAAGCGTATTATTTGCGGATATCATAGGATTCACACATGTCGCCGAAATGCTTACCCCCGAAAAACTTGTCAATGCACTGGACGAAATATTCCGGGCATTTGATAATATCGTTGACAAATACGATATGGAAAAAATCAAGACCATTGGAGATGCGTATATGTGTGCCTGTGGTCTTCCAAGATCCGACAATGAAAATGCAATTAAGGCTGTAAGGGCAGCCATCGATATGCAGGAATTTATTCATGGATTCGGTATGGTCAGCCGTGTTCAGAATTTACCTGTCTTCGAGATCAGGATCGGAATTCATACAGGTCCGGTTATTGCCGGGGTTGTGGGCAGCAGGAAATTTGCATATGATATCTGGGGTGATACAGTAAATATGGCTTCATTGATGGAGCAACATGGCGCTGCCGGAATGATCAACGTATCTGAAACAACATATGCTCTGGTAAAAAATCATTTTGAATGTACCCCCCGTGGTAAGATTGAAGTGAAAAGCAAGGGCGAACTAAACATGTTTTTCGCCGGAGATCCTGTTTTGGTCTAAGTTTCAAAGCTTCTCAATAATCCATCATTGAATCACTTTTTGAAAATCGTCAGGATTTTATTTTTCCTCATATGCACAAGTCATCTTTCTGCACAGGTTTTACCATATTCCGGAACGGATAAAGAAAGAAAAAATATAGCTGCCGCAATGGAGCTTTCTCTAACAAATGATTTGCTGGCCAGATGGTATCCGCAGGCAATGGATACCGTCTACGGTGGATTTCTAACTACATTCACTTATGACATGAAACCCACCGGAAAGCAAAATAAAATGATCGTTACACAGTCCCGCCACACATGGGTCAATTCAATGGCCGCCCTCCGGTATCCCGAAAAACCTTACTATCGAACAGCCGCAACAGCAGGTTTTCATTTTCTCGCCGACAAGATGTGGGATAAACAATACGGCGGATTTTATGGCATGGTGCCGCGCAATGGTGAAGTCCCATCCAATACTTCTGCCATCAAAGAAGCCTATGGAAATGCATTTGGTATTTATGCACTTGCTGCATATTACAAACTGACCCGTGACACAGCTGCGCTCTCTTTAGCAAAAAAGGCTTTTTACTGGCTTGAAAATCACAGCCATGATCCCCTGCACAAAGGATATTATCAGCATTTACACAGAGATGGTACACCAGTGATCAGAACTTCGGAAATGCGCTCAACAGCTGAAACCGGATACAAGGATCAAAACAGTTCTATCCACCTGCTGGAAGCGCTCACTTCGTTATATGAAGTATGGCATGATGCACTAGTTCGTGAAAGACTTCAGGAAATGCTTTTACTTATCCGCGATCATATTATCACACCCAGAGGGAATCTGACATTATTTTTTCAACCGGACTGGACCCCGGTTTCAATAATTGATTCAGGGAAAACCTATATTCTTAAATACCATAACCTTGATTATGTTTCTTTTGGGCATGATGTGGAAACTACTTTTCTGATGCTCGAAGCTTCCGAAGCATTGGGTTTAAAAAATGACAGCATCACATTAATCATAGGTAAAAGACTGGTAGACCATGCATTGAAAAGCGGTTGGGACAACCAGCTCGCTGGTTTTTATGATGAAGGTTTTTATTTCAAGGGAGATACTTCAATAACCATTTTAAAAGATAGTAAAAACTGGTGGGCGCAGGCTGAAGGAATGAATACACTGTTGCTGATGTCAGATTATTTTCCTAATGATCCGCACCATTATTTTGAAAAGTTCAAACAGCTCTGGGTTTATGTCCAGACCTATCTCATCGACCATGAGCATGGTGACTGGTATGAAGAAGGTCTCGATAAAGAACCACAGTATAAAACATCATTAAAGGGCCATATCTGGAAAGCCACTTATCATAATTACCGCGCGATGAGTACCTGTGTAGACAGGCTCAATAAATAATTATTTACTAAGTATATGATCCGCTGCCAGAACCAGAAACAAATAATCTGTCGTTCCTCCTCCTAAAACGTACTCTCCCTGCTGCCATAAAAAAGGCCAGGTAAGTAATTCAGGAAAATCCGGTCTGATCAATGCCGTTCCGGATACAATGCCCCCTGGAATATAGGACCAGTCCGCACGATTAAATCCATATCCCGGAATCGCAGATTTTGCACCCACGCCAGAGACAAAGGATGAAGTGTTTTCTCCCGGATGACAACCCAGAATAAAATTTAAAGCACTGAGCATATAATCTGTTGAAAAAATATCCGGGAATGCAGTATGTAAAAAATATTGTCTGTAGCCGAAATGCTGAATATCCCACCCTGCTCCCCATATATTCGGTTTATATGGAACGCCATAAGGTGTTTCCTTTCCGAGTTCCTGAATTCTGTTATAAAATGTTCGTACTGAATCCGTAATCCTTTTTTTAAACGATGCGTCCTGCACAAGTGGAAAAGATTGACCCACAAGCCAGCCCGTGCGATTAATATTGCGTGCAATCATATCCACATGATCCACTATGAATTTTGAGTATATTTTATTCTTTGTCGTTTTTAGTAATTCCACTGCAAGGGCCAGCCGGTCAAGTGAATAATTTTCCGCAACAGAATTCCAAACCGCTTCAGAGATTTGCAGACATTGTATAGAAAGGGTATCGTTAAATCCTTTCATTACCCTTGATGCCGCTGCGAGTGCGGATGCAACTTCAAGTGTTCTCGAGGGGTTCTCCTCTGTAAACACCCAACGGTCATCTGCGTTTCCTGATTTCCCATCACTGATATTCACCGCATCACCCAAAACTGTATATTGTCTAAGTGAGGGTTCAATGATTCCACGATAGAATCTTCCCATGGATTTATACCCACCAATAATGGAAACCAAACCGTGTTCGATCTGTTGGAGCATATCCGGTTTTCCATCTGGTTGCTGGATTTCCACAAGGTGTGTTTGCTGGTTGATGGAAGTATTATCATAATTCACACCAAACTCTTCATAGGCAAGTGTCAAACCGAGTACGGTTTCCGACTGGGATTCCACACGCAGATCAAAATCCCCTGCATCATGCCAGGCACCCTGGTTCAGACCCGGAACAGATTCTCCGGACTTATACGTTGTAAGTGTTGAAGGTCCCTGAATATATCCATCGAAATGATTTGAATCAATGGGTGCCATCCGTGCATCATCCATATGACATAGCCCATGCCATACACGGTATTTATCATTCACACGCATATGACACATCTGCACAGGAAGAAAATATTCGAGGGTTGGCTGCCATACATCTTCCTTGTATACATCCTTTCCGATCTGAAAAACATTTGTCTGGTACTTTCCATAACGAACAACGTACATACCCGGATCCTTTGCGGCAGAAAAATCAAATTGAAGATAATGGTACCGCAGAAAATTTCCCCAGTCTGCAGGCTTTGCTGTGATAACCTTTTTGTACTCTCCGTTCATTTCAATACGAAACAAACTTGTTTCGTAACGATCCGTTTCGTGTTTGTCAAGTTCGATTACAGCAATTTTCTTTTGCAATGGATGATAACCCACCTGCGATACCTGTACTACAGGATCTGATTTCCATCCCCGGATTGCATGCGGAGAAACAAGCCAGACGATGGCATGTTTGGATGCACCTCTTGGAACAAGTGATCTCACAACAAACCATCCGTTGTTATGCCGTCCACGGCCATCCAGTAATTCAAGTGCTCCCCCATTTTCATCTTTAATCGTCATACGCTGCATATCAGATTCCGGTGCAATAGTCAATACATGACCTTTAGCCATCGGCTCTGTTTGAAAATTCCCGTCGCTTTCTTTAAAAATCTGATCATTTGCCTGCCGGTTAAATATGCCCGTCTGCTTATCCATATAAAAGGACCTGCCAAACAATGCCCCGGGAAATAATTCAAAATTAAATCCAACTTTCCCGATCCACTCATCCGGCAAAGGCTTATCGAAGTCTACAGTGATCCGGAATGATTCACCGACAGGTTCGACCCTGATCGTATATTTAAAATGCAGGTCCGGATAGATGATCGGATTAAAACCCTTCCTGTTAATCGAAGAATCAGGATATTCCATTTGAACACTGATCTCCTGTTTTTTCCAGTCAATCACACGCTTACCCACTTTGGGTATGGCGGCCCATTGACCTGGCGTGGGTTCCAGTCGTATATCTCCGTTTGTTGCAACCCGCAATCCATTTTGTATAACCCCAACTCCCCCCTGATGACCCTCCGGATAAAAATCATGCGCAAGCATCACATTCACACCCTGGTTTTCCAGATATTCCAAATGATTGAGATGCATGACTGCAGTATCAGCCTCTTTTTGGGTAAGGCCTGTTTTACAAAAAGTAAAAAAACTGAAAGCAAGAAAAATCCGGATTATATTTTTTTTCATAATTCCTAATGGTTACTTGGGGAGTTTTACATCTTCATGAGAAATCGTTTCTGGTCTGAGATAAACTTCCTTTACCCGTTCCAGTCTGTTGTCGGTATAAATAAAATTGCTCCAGACAAGAAACCATGCCCATTTAGGTTGTGCTTTCAGCATGATCAGGTTTGGCAATTCCCCACATTCCGTTAGCGCAATGATTTTACCATTAGCAAGATCCAGTAATTCATTATAATCCTTTTGTTCATAGTCAGAATGATACACATCTGCGCCCAAAATATCTACATATTCAGCACCAGGATAATAATCTTTATAAGTAAATGCTTCGTCTTCCGGTAAATCGCGTAGGCCGTTCGCGCCCCATACCCATAGCAGATTATTTAATTTATGATAATTGGTGAACCTATCATACATCATTTTCCATAAACGGGCAATCCCATCCTTCCCCTTTTTATTTCCCCACCAAAACCATACTCCATTCATCTCATGATAAGGTCTCCACATAATCGGTACATGCGCATCCTGCAGTTGTTTCAGGTATCCTGCAATGACATCAATCTGCATCAGCCATTTTTTATTCAGCGCAGAACCACTTTTTACCAGCTCAGTCCACTGCGCATCACTTAGTTTTCCCTGAATACTTTCCTTCCATCCATAAGGCGGATCGTCTGTAGGTCTTCCCTGGTGCCACATCAGTGTGATCAGGTATCCGTCTTTCCATTTTTTAATTGCTTCGTTTACAATTGCCTGACCATTATCCTGCATGCCATTCCAGATAAAATCTGTTCCCCATACAGCAGGATATTTTCCTGTAAAAGATTTTGCGCTATCCGAAAACCTGTTCATGTTTTCGTTATAATTATGCTGACCGGAAAGTATATATTTCCCATTTATGGAATACAAATACTGAAGAATGGACTTCACTTCAGGAGAAGCATTCTTATTTACCGGCGGAAAGGGTTGCGAGAAGCTTTTACCAGTAATAATCAACAAAATGGCAATCCATCGTATAATTCTCATTTTAATTATTTTTAAGCTGAATTCAATCGTAATTCGAACCGATGAATTTACAGAAATCTTCCGATTTTTATAATAAAACTAACATATCCTCCGGGCCCGGCTGAGTTGAATATTTCGAAATGCAGTACCTTGAGTTGCGTTTTTTAAACCAAAGAAAGTTTTTCCAAATGCAAAAGATTAAAAATAATAATATGAAAATCAGCCTGATGGGCCTATTGCTTTTCCTCGCAGTCAGCTCCAAAGCTCAATTAACGGTTACCGAGCAGTTTCAAAAGATAGTGACCATTCAGGAGGCGCAACAATATATTGATGCCAATCCGGCACTTAAACCAACACTGTTGCACTTATCACTGGGCAGAGATTCATCCCTCATTGATAAAAGATTATTAAAACAAAAAAAAGGCGATATTTTTTCTGTAGGATATGTTACTTATAAAGTGCTTGAGGCAACAGATACAGTGAATTACCGGGCCAGCTACATTTTTCTGGACGGATCCTCATTATCCGGACCAGAAATCGACAGCATGAAAAAAATTATTAATCAAAAACTGTCAACTGGCGCCGCCTTCGATCAACTTTCAGATCAGTATACTATGGATGGAAACAATACACATGGCGATACAGGTTGGTTTTTTGGTATAGAAATGATGCCTAAAGAATTTCAGGATGCTGTTGCAAATCATAAAACAGGCGAGATCTTTTATGTAGATGTTTCTGACAAACAATGGCATTATATCGTTAAAAAAACATTTAACGACCGCGAAAGAAAGGATATTACCGTTCTACGGGCAAATGGCAGGTAGGAACGGGTATAAAATTGCTGATCAAACGGGAAGTAAAACCTTAAATTCAGTGTACTCCCCTTCTTTGGTATCTACTTTTATTTCGCCTCCATGTGCTTTTACGATATCATAACTCAGACTCAGGCCAAGTCCTGTACCCTGCCCGGTAGGTTTTGTAGTGAAGAATGGCTGAAATATTTTATCCAGGATTTTCTGTGGTACTCCGTTACCATTGTCTTTTACACTTATTTCTACCTTTTTTTCGAGTCGTTTTGTTTTTACAGTTAATATAGGTTCATATCCAATATTCAATTGCTTTTCCTTTTCAGAAACAGCATAGAAAGCATTATTAAATAAATTCAGAAGTACCCTGCTAATATCCTGAGAGATGATAGATATATTTCCAATTGACTGATCGTATTCCGTGCGCATCGCCGCCCTGAAATTTTTTTCTTTTGCCTTTAATCCATGGTAAGAAAGTAACAGGTATTGCTCAACCAATGCATTCAGGTCTGTTGATTCTTTAATACCTGTACTATTCCGGCTATGTTGTAACATACCCTTAACGATAGAATCTGCACGCTTACCATGATGGGTTATTTTTTGTTCATTGGCTTTTATATCTTTTGCAATAGAAATTGCTTCTTCATTATTTCCTGCAAGTAATTCTGTGGTCAATTCATCAATCAGGTCGGTATTTATATCAGAAAAATTGTTCACAAAGTTCAACGGATTTTGAATTTCATGCGCAATGCCGGCGGTCAATTCTCCAAGCGAAGCCATTTTTTCCTGATGCAATAACTGAACCTGGGCTTCCTTTAATTCGTCATAGGCCTTTGCGATGTCCCTGTTGGCCTTTTGTTTTTGCAGACCACTCCTGTAAATAAAGAAAATCAGCAGAATCGTCACAGCCAAAGCAGTCAGCAGGTAATAAATCCTTGTTTTTTCTTTCAGACTCTGACTGGCAGCAGACATTTCCTGTTGATGCAGATCCTCATTATATATATACTCCTGAAATTTTTTTGCATTTGCCTGCCCGTAATTTTTATTCATTTCAGTCTGCAAAATTTCCATATATTTTAACGTGCTATCTGTATTACCCTGCTTTTTATACGCTTCCTTGAGTAGGGTACTTGCCTCCAATATAAAATCACCAAAATCGTGTTGCGTGGAAAGCTGCAGTCCTATCTTGGCATAATAAATAGTGGAATCCAGCTTATTTTTTTTTGACATCAGCAATGCGAGTGAGTTATAATTTCTTGCCAGAAAATAGATATTATTATAAGTGATGCACTCCTGTATACTTAATCGGAAATAATGATCAGCAAGATCAAATTCATTATGGTATACACAGGTATTTCCCAATACGTATAAAGAGAGACATAAAAATTTCCTGTAGTGCTCAGAACGGGTAGCCAGCTCGTATCCCTCCCTTGCATTCCACATGGCCGAATCGGGTTTTTGCAGACTCTTATAAATAAGCGCCATCTGGGAATAAGATCCGCAATTGTCCGCCTCATCACCTTTCAGACTATCCTGAATCCTTACGGCTTCGCGGAATTGGAAACTTGCTTTCGGATAATCCAGCATTTCACGGTATAGCAGGCCTTTAAAATAATAAGAAATAGAAAGAAGCCAGGGTTTGACGGGTTTTAAATTCGTTGCTGCCCTATTCAGATTCAGATCTGCTTCCAATGCCTTTTCATATTCTCCCTTGCAGTTGAAAGCATGAAACATGGCAAAGGATCCGAGACATACACCATAGAGATCATGATTCTTTTGCGCCAGATTAAAAAGTGTTGCAGAATAATACAGGCTGCTGTCAAACTGGTTGAATGCATAATAATCCACGATTTCACCAAGGATCTGGATACGCAGACTGTCATTATTTGCATTTTCAAGACCCCTTTTCAGACTATCCGGAGAAAAAATCTGGGATCTGGAAATAAAAGGCATGCATAATAAAAGGAGAACATATATTTTTTTCATGCCACTTATTATTCTACAAGATCTGCAATTTAAATATAAGTGTTTTTCTCCTTCTAAAAAGGATGCGGGAAGTATTCAATGAAACTTCAGGTTTTAATTACGAGCAGAAACATTAGTTTCCAGCTCTTATCAATTTGAAATGTTCTACCAGACCCTGTTTAATGATTTGTAGATAAAAGGCCCCGGATGGCAAATGATCCAAACTCCTAAAATAAATATTGTTATTCCCTTCCTGAATTTGAACCTGCTTTTGGGATAGCAATTTCCCTGACGCATCATACAATGAAAGTGTTGCCAGACTTTTGCTAAGAGATGTTACCGATACCTGTATAAACTGGTTAAAGGGATTGGGCCAGACAGATATTTCATCTGAAGTTTTTCCACAAAGGATATTTACAACAGATGAATAAGAAATCTTTCCGTCGAGGTCAGTCATTTTTAATTGGTAGTAACTCCGTCCCGGAGATTCCGTTGAATTTGTAAAACTATAATGACTATAACTTCCTTTGGGAATAATTTCAGCAATTTTATTGAATTGAATCCCGGTCCCGGAATACATGATGTCAATTGATTTTACATTTTCTTCTTCCCCGGTTGACCAATATAGATTTTGCCCGGAGTCAGAACAATTGCCGTAGAAATTCAACAATGCAATAGGAAGTATTCCACTGAATTGATTACTTCCAATACTATTATTACTACCACCCGGAAGTGCCGATCCCCAAAAATCAAAACCGCCCACATTGATTGAATACAATGCATTGAGATCTAATGCTGCATTAATTGCAGGAGAAGAACTGCTTTTAATTTGATAAGCATTAAGGGACATCAGGCTATTGCCATATCCAACCGTTCCGCCCAGACCGGGGTTTGATAAAATCGGATCGCTATTAAATCCTTTATTGATACCGCCTACCACTTCATTACCTGTTATGCGCCAGTTTGCTAATGAAGAATAATTAATGCCCTGATAATTGATCAGGAAACTGCTGCCCGATGTCCAATAAATATTGCCCGCGAAAAAAGCAGCATAACCACTGGGTATATTTATAAGTGGCACACCACCTGCACTATAAAAAATGTTATTATAAAAAGCCACATTGTTAATGCCCGTATTCCAGTTAACAAAATTGACCAGGCTTATGCTAGCATTCCCGACCTGTGAAGTCGTATAGATTGTATTATGGTAAATATTTGCACCGTTCATTGTTGTACCCGGACCTTTAAATAATGTAATTGCGCCTGCATAATGTACAGCGTCATTTTCACTGATATTAAACCTTATTGTATTATTGGTCCAGGGTCTGGCATTCGCATATTGACCCAATAAAATTCCCGCACCATCATTATCATGTGAATAATTA
>Ga0080027_10000569_pt1 | contig 15750 bp, 15 predicted proteins | sample OrgsoiDNA2013046_FD_70962 | JGI IMG/M metagenome (GOLD analysis project Ga0080027, IMG submission 70962) | Permafrost soil microbial communities from the Arctic, to analyse light accelerated degradation of dissolved organic matter (DOM) -... | ecosystem: Environmental > Terrestrial > Soil >... | reverse complement strand
CGATGTCCGGGGGCTTTTCTCCAACAAACTGGTTACTTCTTGACCGCTTCGCCCGCCTTGCCATACTTGCGACGGAAGCGCTCCACGCGGCCCGCTGTATCCATCAGCTTCTGCTTGCCCGTGAAAAACGGATGGCAAGCCGCACAAATTTCCACCGAAATATCGCTCTTTTGCGTCGACCGCGTCACAAACTGATTGCCGCAGGCGCAATGTACGCGCCTCTCGCTGTACACCGGATGAATCGCTGCCTTCATAATGCTGCCCAACCCTTCCCTAGAATCCCTTTAGTTTAGCGGATTTCCACAGCCACGGCAAACAGGGAGAACCGCTTTAGCGTGGCCACAAACTGTTGCGCTTTCCTTTAGACTCACGAAGTCACGGAAAGGATTCGTTCCATGAAAACAACCTTCGCTCTCCTGCTCGCCGTGCAGCTTTCCCTCGGGTCGCTCTTCGCCCGGCCCCAAGCCACTACCCCGGTCCGCACTCAAGCAAACCCCGATGATGCGGAAATCCGAAAGTTGAATGCGGCTGAGACCCAAGCCTTTCTGGATAAGGACCCGAAAGCGATGGCAGGATTATGGTCGGACGATTTCGTCGTGACCAATCCCCTGAACAAGTTCGTCAACAAGCAGCAGGTTCTGAAGATGGTCGACTCCGGCTTCCTGGTAATCACTTCGTACGACCGTCACATCGAATACCTCAGGTTCTATGGAGACACGGCTATTGTGGCTGGCAGTGAGACAGTGCAGTGGGGCGGAAAAATGCCGAATGCTGGAAAAACCGAACACCTTCGCTTCACCGGCATCTGGATGAAACAGGGCGGACGCTGGCAGGAAGTTGCACGGCACGCCAACATCGTGCCGCAATCGTGATCCACGGAAGCGATCCCAGCCAGTAAGTTTGCTGCCACCTCATTTACTTCCCAACCGAAGCGGACCGCGCAAAATGTTCACCCCGCAAACCGTGCTTTGGCTGCAAGGAAAAAAGGCAGAGCCGAAGCTCTGCCACTTTACCGCCAGTCCCCGGGCGGTTACTTCTTGTTGATGGCCTTCTTCAAATCCGCTCCCGGCGCGAACCGCGCTACCTTGCGCGCGGCGATCTTGATGGTTGCACCGGTCTGCGGGTTACGCCCGTTGCGCGCTTTCCGCGACGCCACGGCGAATGTTCCAAATCCGATCAACGCCACCCGATCGCCCTTTTTCAATGCGTGCGTGATGCTCTCCACTGTCGTATCAATCGCCGATGCGGCCTGAGTCTTGGTGAGCCCGCATCCTGCCGCTATCTTGTCCACTAAATCGCCTTTGTTCATCTGTCTCTCTCCTCCGAGGAAGTAGTGGCGCTGGCACCGTATGTAACGGCCCAAAGCCCGTGATAGGAGCCATTCTCGCCCCGATCCGATGATTGTCAACTGTGAAAATCCGCGCCAAATAGCTCTTTCAGGCCATGCACTCTCATCTAACTCAATAAAAATGCGCCTCCCATGTACTACCCAGTACACGCCTAGTTACGCCACACCATCGTGCCCCACCGCTACGCGCAAGTGGTGCCAGGCTTGTGTGGCGCGGGCGCCCTCGCCCGCGTGGTCTGGCCTGTGCTTCCCACAGCTTTCGCCACTCCTCCACAGCTTCTGCACAATCATGCCACCCCCGCCCCTTGCACTCTGCGGCCCCACGTAGCACAGTGGAAAGAGGAAATGAAAAGGAAATCATGAATCTGAGCTTAGCCAACTCCCCGCGCCCCGATGCCTGCCCGCTCTGCGACGGCACCGGCTGGAAGCCCATCACACAAGGCAACCTTCGCCGCGTGACGCGTTGCGATTGCCGCCTCCACGCTCGTTCGAAATCGCTGCTGGCCTCCGCGCGCATCCCCAAACGCTACGAACACTGCGAGCTCACCAACTTCGAATACGAAGGGCCCCGTAGCGGCGGGCTCCCCGCCCGGATGGCCGCCTGCAGATTTGCCGAGGAGTACCCCCTCGATGCCACAGGTCTTCTTATTGTCGGTGATATTGGTGTCGGTAAAACCCACCTGGCCGTGGGTATGATCAAAGAACTCATCCAGAGCAAGGGTGTCCCGTGCCTGTTCACCGATTACCGCGAACTGCTTAAGCAAATCCAGAATTCTTACAACGCTTCCGTTCAGGCAACCGAGCTTGATGTTCTTCGTCCAGTATTTGAAACGGAAGTACTGGTCCTCGATGAACTCGGCGCCGTTAAGCCGACCGAGTGGGTGTGGGATACCGTGTCGCTCATCCTCAACACCCGCTACAACCAGAACCGCACTACCATCATTACCACAAATTTTTCCAACGGGCCCGCCCACACCGCAGAAGCCGCCAACACCGAGTCCACCCGCGCCCGCCGCGCAGCTTCCAACGAGACGCTCGGCGACCGCATTGGCGACCGCATGCTCTCTCGCCTACACGAGATGTGCCGCGTCGTAGAACTCCGTGGAGCCGACTTCCGTCAAACCATGAAAAGCGCTAGCTTCCGCTAATACCTAAGCCTTCTAAAACAAGAACTACATTGGATTAATCGTTCTCCGCGATACCCCCTCGCTTCTCGAGGCGTGGATGCAGCGCAGCCGTTCTTGGGCAAACCGCTTTAAGGGCCCTTCCCAAAATGGTCGGGAACCGAGCCATCGAGGCTCCAGGGCTCACGAATAGCAGCAAATCCCTTTAAGTAGATAAGTCAAGTTTGCTAGAATCAACGAGCATTTACTTACGAAGGGGACGACATGTCAAATTTGCAGGAGATACAAGACGAGTTACAAAGCAAGCGCAAGGAGTTACAGCAGGAACTTAGCCGCATTGATGCCGCCATTTCCGCCCTCGGCGGATTGAGCCGCCAAAGCGCAACCGTCAGTTCCACTGGCGCTGGCCATACCGGCCGCCGCATTCTCTCCATCGGCGCCCGCCGCCGCATCGCCGCCGCGCAACGCGCCCGCTGGGCCAAAGTCCGCGCGCAGAAGAAAGGCATCGCCGCCACCGTCTCGAAAAAGCCCCGCGTTATGTCCCTCGATGCCCGTCGCCGCATCGCGGCCGCACAGCGCGCCCGCTGGGCGAAAGTCCGCGCCCAGAAGAAAGCCGCTTAGTCGAAGTTTTCCATGAGGGATCGCCTGCCCAGTTCGCAGTCGGGCAGGCATTTCTATTGGATACACACGTGGCTTGACGCGTATGTAGTCGCGGGCGTCCTCGCCCGCGTGGTCTAGTGAAGTAAGGGCTAGCTAAGCCAGAAGATACTTCTCGACCTCATTCACGCAATCCTCCAGCTTTAGCGTAGTTTGTACTACCAACTTCCGCCGTCGAATTGTCTGAAAAGCAGCCTTGACCTTCCGATACAACTCCTCATCCCGATTCCCCGCAACATGGGTGGAGTCCGCCTTCAATCGTTCGAGCGCCACTTCTTGAGGACAAACGCACTCGACAATTCGCCAGGAAGTCCCAACGCGCTGAGCGAACTCCACCACCGCATCCACCTGATACTCCTTACTAAACGGCCTCCCATCCAGAAAGATGACTTTCTCTGGCTGAACCTGCAGCACAGACTCCGCTTCTTCCAGCATCATCTGCACCACAGAGTCATCCTGCTGAGTGGAGTACTCAATCTCTTCGACAGGAAACACCCGCGCCCGCACCAGATCCTTATCCAGCACAAGCCCACCAACCTGCTCAGCCACAGCCCGCGCCAAGGTACTCTTCCCCGACCCCGGCAACCCAGCCATCATCACAATCATAAGAAGCCGCGACTACACTCGATCTCCTGGGTGCCCCGTCCTTGTCGCGTTTTTCAGCGACAGGGCGGGGCTTAAGCAAATCACCTTACGCCACGGCCTTCTCGCTCGGCTGCGTCACCGCGAAGCTCAACCCCGCCTCGCTCGCATCCACCAGCACATGATCCCCATGCAACACCTCACCATCGAGAATCTTCATGGCCAGCGGATCCTGCACCAGCTTTTGAATTGCCCGCTTCATCGGACGCGCTCCATAATTAGGATCGTACCCCTCTCGGAGCAAGACTTCCTTAGCCGCCTGCGTCAGCTCAATCGTAATCTTCCGGTCAGCCAACAATTTCTGTACATCCGCCAACCGTAAGTCCACAATCCTCACCAACTGCGCCGGTCCCAGCGGATTGAAAATCAAAACATCATCAACTCGATTCAGAAACTCCGGCTTAAAGTGCGTTCTAACTTGTTGCAAAATAGCCCGGTGAGCACTTGCCAACTCCCCAGCCCGGCCTTCGTCGCCAAGAGATTTCTTAGAGTCCCCATTCTTTCCATTGCCAATAAATCCAATCGGAGGATTGAAGTTCTGCAAATGCTCCGACCCAATATTGGAAGTCATAATGATGACCACGTTCTTGAAGTCCACAGTGCGGCCCTTACCGTCCGTCAACCGACCATCGTCCATCACCTGCAACAGGATGTTGAACGCATCCGGATGCGCCTTCTCGATCTCGTCAAGCAGCAACACCGCATACGGACGCCGTCGCACCTGCTCGGTAAGTTGCCCGCCTTCGTCGTAACCAACATACCCCGGAGGCGCGCCAATCAACTTGGCTACCGCGTGACGCTCCATATACTCGGACATGTCGACGCGCAGCATTGCCTTCTCGTCGTCAAACAAATACTCTGCCAACGCCCGTGCAAGTTCGGTCTTGCCAACGCCCGTCGGCCCTAAGAAGAGGAAAGACCCAATCGGCCGCTTCGGATCGCTAAGCCCGGCCCGCGACCGGCGGACGGCATTGGCCACGTGCACCACGGCCTCGCCCTGTCCAATCACGCGCTGCTCGATCCGCTCTTCCATCTGCACCAGCTTCTTCATCTCGCCTTCCAGCATTTTCGTAACTGGAATTCCGGTCCATCGCGACACAATATGCGCTACGTCCTCCTCGTCCACCTGCTCTTTCAAGAGCTTGGTAGAACGGCTGCCTTCAGCCGCAGCTTTCTCGGTTAGAGCCTGTAACTCTTCCTCCGTTTGCCGCAACAGCCCGTACCGAATCTCAGCCACACGCGAAAGATTCCCCTTGCGCTCTTCCGTAAGCTCTTCCTGCTTCAACTGCTCGAGCTTCTCCTTCAACTCGCGCGCTCGGGCGATCCCTTCCTTCTCCAACTTCCAGTGAGCTTTCAAAGCATTGGATTTCTCGCGCACCTCGGCCAGTTCTTTTTCGATCACTTCCAGGCGTTCGATCGAGCCGCGATCATCTTCTTTCTTCAAAGCCTGCCGCTCAATTTCCAGATGCGTGGCCTTGCGCTCGAGCTGATCGATCTCAGTCGGCAGGGAATCAATCTGAATACGCAACGACGCCCCAGCTTCGTCAATCAAGTCGATCGCTTTGTCCGGCAAGAACCGGTCGGAGATATAACGGTGTGCCAAAGTAGCCGCCGCCACAATCGCCGAGTCCTTAATCCGAATCCCGTGATGCACCTCGTAGCGCTCCTTCAACCCGCGCAGGATCGCAATCGTATCCTCCACGTTCGGCTCACCAACGTACACAATCTGGAACCGCCTCTCCAAAGCAGTATCCTTTTCGATGTACTTTCGATATTCGTTCAAGGTCGTGGCGCCAATCGCGCGCAACTCTCCCCGCGCCAGAGCCGGCTTCAACATATTGGAAGCGTCGATCGCCCCCTCCGAAGCCCCCGCCCCAACAATCGTATGCAACTCGTCGATGAAGAGAACAATCTGGCCCGCAGCCCCCTCGATTTCCTTCAAAACAGCTTTCAGTCGATCTTCAAACTCCCCGCGAAACTTCGCCCCCGCCAGCATCCCGCCCAAGTCCAGCGACACCACCCGCTTGTTCCGCAATACCTCCGGCACGTCGCCGGAGACAATCCTCTGCGCAAGACCTTCGACGATCGCCGTCTTCCCCACGCCAGGCTCGCCAATCAAAACAGGGTTGTTCTTCGTCCGTCGCGACAGCACCTGCACCACGCGCCGAATCTCCTCATCCCGCCCAATCACCGGGTCCAGCTTCCCCTTGCGCGCCAGTTCCGTCAGATCGCGCGAATACCGTTCCAAAGCCTGAAACTTCGCTTCAGGATTCGGATCGGTCACCCGCTGCGACCCGCGCACCGTCGCCAGCGCCTTCAAAATCGCTTCATGCGACGCCCCGAAGCCAGCCAGAATCTTCTGCGCCGGATCGTTCTTGATCCGGGTCGCCGCCAGCAATAGGTGCTCGGTCGAGACATACTCGTCCTTAAAACTGTCCGCCTCCTTGAACGCCTGCTCAAACATCTTCTGCGCCGCCTGCGAAAGCTGCGCCTGCTGCACCCCGCCGCCAGAAACTTTCGGAAGCCGGTCAATCTCTTGCTGCGCCTCCGCCGCTACCTGCTCCGCGGCAATGCCAATCTTCTCCAGCACAGGCGGAACAATCCCGTCCGCGTCCTGCACCATCGCCGCCAGCAGGTGCACCGGAAACACTTCCGGACTGCCATTCTCCGAGGCAGATTCCACTCCCTTCTGCACCGCTTCCTGCGCCTTCAACGTAAACTTGTCCCAACGAATCGCCATATTTCCCACACTCCTGTCATCTTGAGCGAAGCATTCGCGCGCAAAGCGCGGGAATGCGTAGTCGAAAGATCCCTGCGACCGCCCGACATCATTCTCCTATGCCTTTAGCCCTGTCATCCGTCGGCTTGTTTACCAGAAATTAATCCCCAGAAAAACACAGCGGGAAGCGCTGCCGCTTCCCGCTGCTTCGGCTTTGCCGTCGAGCCAGTTTCCGCCGGCTCAGTCACCGAACTTATCCCCGCTGCGTTTCGGGATTCGGCGTGCCCACATGAATCTTGATCTGCTTGGGCTTGGCATCGGCCTTTTTCACCAGGCGGATCTTCAGCACGCCCCTGTCGTACACCGCCGTAACCGCTTCGCTGTCGACCGTCTGCGGAAGAGTAAACGCCCGCCCAAAGCGTCCATAATGGCGCTCCACGCGGCGATAGTTCTCAGTCTTCTCGTCGCTCTCGAACTTCCGCTCCCCGGAAATACTCAAGGTACTGTTTTCCAGCTTGACGTCGATATCCTTCTCATCGATACCCGCGACATCCAGCTTGAGCGTGTAACTCTGCTCATCCTCATAAATATCCACGGCCGGAGCGAAGCGCTTCGGCGACTGCTCCTGTCCTGCCGCTTCCTGCCGCGCCAGGTGGTGCAACCGGCGCTGCAAATGCGCCAACCCCCGGTAAGGCTCACATCGGTACTGATACGTCATAGCTAGGATTCTCCTCGGAAAGCCTGAATTTTCTTCGCCACAAAGGCGACTTAAAAGCATTGGATTCAGGCCACCATCAAAAGAATCATAAAATATGAGCGAGATACAGTCAAGTACAGTAAGCTAATATGCCACAATGACTTACGGACAAGATGATTTCAATCGCTGGGCCGAGGAGCAGCCCGAAGAATAAAGCCCACGGCCCAAGCCGTCGGGCCAGAGCAGCAACCGATCAGCCTGGAGGGGCGAAGAACTCCGCTAAACAACCTCCAAAATCAGAGCCCTCAAATAAGCCGTTTCCGGGATGGCCGGAACGATGGGGTGGTCCTTAGCCTGAACCCCCTTCTCCAGCTGACGCACCGTCCGCTTGGCGTCCAACGAAGCCGCGACGACGATCTCAAGCAGTTCCCGCTCGCTGACATGGTACGAGCAAGAACACGTAACTAGGATGCCGCCAGGCCGCAGCATCTTCAGCGCACGAAGGTTCAGCTCTTTGTACCCGCGCGCCGCCGCCTCCAGGTCACGCTTGGTCTTGGCGAACGCCGGTGGATCCAGCACGGCAGTATCGTACTGTCGACCGGCAGACGCATAGTCCTTTAGCAGATCGAAGGCGTTTGCCTCCATCCATTCAATCTCGGTCGCGTTGAGCTTGGCGTTCTCCTCGGCTACTTCGAGGGCGGGCAGGGAACTGTCGACGCCAGTCACTTTCGAGCACTTGGGAGCCAGGTGGAGGGCGAAGCCACCTTGGTAGCAGAAAACGTCCAGCGCTTCGCCGTGGGCGTACTGCGCCGCCGCCGCATAGTTCTCGCGCTGGTCAAGAAATGCCCCGGTCTTCTGCCCGTGCAGCCCGTCAAAATGGAATTTCACCCCGTTCATGGTGAAAACTCCTTTGGTCGCACTGCCAGCCCCAGTCAAAAGCCCAGATTCCCGCGCAGGCAGTTGCTCCAACTCCCGCACGCGCGGCTCCGCCCGCTCCACAATCGCGGCAGGCTGCAATTCCTCTTGCAACCTGTCCAGCACGATGGCGCGGACCCCGGGAGCGTCCATCGCCTGGGTGAGGAATTGCACGGACAACATCGGCCCGTAGCGATCGACAATCAATCCTGGCAAAAAATCCGCCTCGCTGAAGATGACGCGATAAGCCTCCGTATCCCTCACCACAAGCTTGCGATGCGCCACTGCAGCGGAAACTCTCTGCCGCAGCAACCCCGCCAGTTCACCCAACCCAATCGCCCCAGAGGCCAGCATCCGAATCGCGATCTGCGATGAACTACTATAAAATGCGGTCCCCAGCACCTTCCCGCGATGATCCGCCACGCGCACCAAGGCCCCGGCCGCAATCTCGCTCCCAGCCTCCAAATCCGACCGGTAAACCCACACGTGCCCGGCGTGCAGCCTCCCGGCACCCCGCGTCGAAACCCGCACTTCCGGCACTTCTTGATCTCCACTCACTGTTGGCATGCTGCTATCTTAGCTGCATCAAAAACACCGAGGACTCGCGATGCCAAAAATCACCCCGTTCTTATGGTTCGACAACAACGCGGAAGAGGCCATCAACTTCTACGTTTCTATCTTCAAGAACTCCAAAATCCTCAACCTGCAACGGCTCGAAAATGCCGGCCCGAAAAGGACGGAGACGGTCGTAACCGCCACCTTCGAACTCGACGGCCAGCGATTCATGGCCCTGCAAGGCGGCCCGCTCTTCAAGTTCAACGAAGCCATCTCTATGTTTGTGAACTGCGAAACCCAAGAAGAAGTTGACTACTACTGGGAAAAGCTAACCGCAGGCGGCGCCGAGAGCCAATGCGGCTGGCTCAAAGACAAATTCGGCCTATCCTGGCAGATCATCCCCGTGCAGTTGGGGCAGATGCTAGGCGATAAAGACCCCGCAAAATCGCAGCGTGTAATGGGATCAATGTTGCAAATGGGGAAAATCGATGTGGCAAAGCTACAGGCGGCTTACGAAGGGAGGTGAGCCAATGGAGCGATCCAACCCCCAAAAAGGTTTTGTCATCCCGACCAACGGCAGGGATCAGCAGTTGCTCTAACCGGCCTGTCCTCCCGACCGGAACAGTGGCTTCGCGAAGCTAAGCCACTGCGGAGTGGAGGGACCTGCTTTTGGGTGCGCCGCTCCAGAAAAGACTACGGCTGCGTTTGAGGGTCGAAGGCGGAAGCCAAGGAACGCGAAGTAGGCTAACCCAAGGCCACGCGGGCGAGGGCGCCCGCGCCACACGAGCTTAAGGCAAAGCAAACGCCAACACGTAATCCCCCTGCTTCGTCCCTAGCTTTCCATGTCCCCCAGCCGCGATCACTACGTACTGCTTGCCCTTCAGCGAGTAAGTCATCGGCGTGGCCTGACCTCCAGCCGCAAGCGGATACTTCCATAGTTCTTTCCCCGTTTCAATATCGAAAGCCCGCAGAATCAGATCCATCGCCGCAGAAGTAAAAATCAACCCTCCAGCCGTCGCCATCGGCCCGCCAAGATTAATCGACCCAGTCGACTGCCCGGGAATCATGGTGCCTAAAGGCACATCCCAAAGCTTCTTCCCGGTATAGAGATCGACAGCCTCGGTGGTCCCCCAAGGCGGAGCATTGCAAGGCGCCTTACTCGGCGAAAACAGAAAGCTGCGATACAGCCCGAAAGGCGCGCCCCTCTGCTCGCCAAATTCCCCAAAGATGCGGTTGTCCTGATCCTTCCCCGTCTCCGCATCGTATTTCTCCCGCGGAATCAGCTTCACCGAAGCAATCAACCGATTCGTATTTGCCACCATCACATGCCGCGCGGGATCGTAGGCCGCGCTCCCCCAATTTACCCCGCCAACGTTTCCGGGAAACACTGCCGTACCCTGCAAGCTGGGAGGAGTAAACATTCCCTCCGCGCGCAACGACCGAAGCTTGTCCTGGCACCACTTCAGATCCTCCGGCGTCGGCCCCCAGGCATCGCCCGCCGTAACACCCTCCGGCACCAGAGAGATGGTAGAAAAGGGCTGCGTCGGTGAAACGTTCTCGCCAGAAATATCCGACTTCGGAACAGCACGCTCCTCAACCGGAAGCAAAGGCACCCCAGTCAGCCGGTTGAGCACAAAAACATGCCCCATCTTCGTGTTAACCACAATCGCGGGCGTGCCGTCTTTCCAGGTGAACAGAGTCGGCTGCGCCGCCACATCGTAATCCCACAAATCGTGATGCACCACCTGAAAGCCCCAAATGAATTCCCCCGTCGGGGCCCGCAGCGCCACCACCGAATTCGCCCACTTGTTATCGCCCTTGCGTATCCCGCCGTAATAATCCGGCGCAGCGCTCCCGGTCGGAACAAAAACCAAATCATGTTCAGCATCCACCGACAGCGTCGACCAGGCGTTCGAAGCGCCTGTCCGCGGAGTCGTCTTGTCCGCCCAAGGCGTCGGGTTCCAGGTCCACCGGAGCTTCCCGCTCCGAGCCTCGTAAGCGCGCACAATCCCGCGCTCGGTATCAACCTTCCAGTTGTCGGCGATGGATGAGCCGACAATGACCAGATCGCCCGCGACCGCAGGCGCGGACGTAACCTCGTACCCACCCGACCATTCCTTCGCCAGGTCCACTCCCTGCGTGAGGTCCACCGCTCCCTTCGAACCAAAATCCACACACGGCTTGCCTGACTCACCGTCGAGCGCAATCAGGCGGCCATCGAGAGTGCCAAGAAAGATGCGAAGCCGGCACGCTTGACCAGCTTTAGCCTTCGGCTCTAGCCACGCCGAAACGCCTCTGGACGTGACCTCCGAGCGATTCTTCGTGAGGTCGACCTGAGCGTCATATTCCCAAAGCTTTGCCCCAGTTTGAGCATCAAGAGCGAGGACGTGGTTATAAGGAGTGCTCAGGAAAAGCTTGTTCTCAAGCAGGATCGGCGTTGCTTCAAACGCAGCCTTGTGCACCAGCTCAGTCTTCTCGTCCATCGCCCCTGTGCGGTAGGTCCAGGCCAACTTCAGTTGGGAGACGTTGCCGCGATCGATCTGATGCGCTGCGGAATAGCGCGTGCCGCCGGGGTCATTTCCGTAGTTGGGCCACCCCGCATCGGCCGACTGCGCGAATAGGGAAGAGCTGACCAGCAGACCAAGAACAAAAGTCGCTGCCGAACGGAAACGCAACACAAAACTCAAGGCGGGCATCGTACCGATAATCTAGCAGACGCGCTCGCGTGGCGCGGGCGCCCTCGCCCGCGAGGTCTTGCTCTAAGGTTTTCGGATGAAGAGAGTTTCTAGGAATGCACTTCTTGACTAACCGGCTCCGCCACCGGAGCGGGTTTCGCCGCCCCAGCCTCGCGCAGCGCCAACGCCAAATCCCGCTGTAGCGCATCCAAAACAATCATCGGCAATTCATTGCCGTATTCGTCGAGTTCGTTCTGCTTCCAGGTCCCATTCAACCGCAACGCCTCACCCAGATCTTCCGCAAACGCCTCTTTGTATCCACCCGGCCGAGTCTCATTCGGCTGCGGCGACCGCCCCGTATGCGTGTCATACACCCGCCGCTGCGATTTCCCAAAAACGCCCTCGGCACTCAGCTCGGAATTAATGAAGCAAAGAAACACCTCGTCATGCCCGCCGTAAGCCTCTCGATAGTACCAAGCCTGCGCCGCATCGACTTTGGGCCGTGTCCGCTTCTTGGGCGCCAGACTAGCCAGCTCTTCCGCAGTCTTCTCGACCACACGGAAGTAAAGAATTCTGGAACAAGACTCGCAAGCAATCAACTTCTGCCCAGCCCGCACCTCGGCAAACACCTGAGGCCGCAATGTCATCTGGCAAGTCAGACACTTGCTGTCCCGAGCCTCAGAAAGCCCAGTCTTGCGCGCCTTGGCGATGCGCTCGTAGTGCGACAGCCACTCCGCAGGAACGCCTTCGCGCAAACCGCCGCGTTTTGCATTCCACTCCGCCAGCAGCTTCTCGTCCTCAGCCGTCTTGTCGTGCGCAATCTTTTTTTCTTTCTCAATCTCAGCGGCCTCAGCCTTCAGCTCGGCTTCCGCTGCCTTGACCTGCGCAGCTTTGGCGTCCGAGTCGACCATGGTGTCGAGAATCCGGTCGTCGTTGGCTTGAATTTCCTGCTGGGCAAAGTCGATTTCGTGCTGGAGGGCTTTGTACTGCTCGTTCGTTTTCACGGCCAGCATCTGGTCGCGATACTTGGAGATTTTGCCTTGCAAATCGAGGTTGGCGGCTTCGAACTTCTTCTTGGCGGCTTCGTCAGCTTTGACGGCGGCCCGGGCGGCCTCGAGCTGAGCCTTGGTCCCCGCCAGTTTCGCCTCGATCGCGGCCACGCGTTTGGGCAACGCGGCGACTTCTTCATTCAAACGCAGGATTTCTTTGTCAACATCTTGCAGGGCGAGGAGCTTTACGAGGTCTGGATGCATGGTTGGCAGGAACTACAAAAATTCTAACACGGGCAGGGGACCAGACATGCCTTTCATGATAAATTAGCCCCATATCCGCTACGCTCGTAGGCGAGCATGTATCTGAAGGCCCTCGGAATGTCCGGGGGCCTTCGCAGTTTCGGGCCAATGCAAGATCTTGATTGACAGAATATCCCAATAATAGGATAATCTTCATGGCGCGATTCATCAAACTTCCCGGCGAAAGGCCGCTCTTTTGGATCGGGTCTGCCAAGAGCGATTTGCTGGATTGTCCCGAAGCTGTCAAAGACGAAATCGGCGTCGGTTTGAGCGTGGCGCAGTTTGGTGGAAAGAATCCCAGCGCGAAACCGTGGAAGGGCGAAGGCCCGGGCGTTTTGGAAATTGTGGAGGACTCCCGAGGCGATACATACCGGGCGTACTACACGGTGAAGTTTGAGAGAGCGGTCTACGTCTTGCACTCGTTTCAGAAGAAGTCCCCGAAAGGAATCAAGACCGCTCAGTCGGATGTGGATTTGGTCTCGCGAAGACTGAAAGCCGCCACCGAGGATTACAAGGCGAGATATGGCGAACGGGAAAAATAACGAAATCGTCGTCCCAAGCTCCGGCAACGTCTTCGCCGACCTCGGTCTTCGCGATGCCGCCGAAAAACAAACTCGCGCACGCCTGGCGGTAGCCATCAATCAGATCATCCAAGAGCGGAGGCTATCGCAGGTAACAGCCGCAGGTCTGCTCGAGATTAACCAACCCAAAATCTCGGCTCTGGCAAACTACAAGCTCGAGGGCTTCTCCGTCGAGCGGCTGTTGAATTTCCTCACCGCCCTGGACCGCGACGTCGAAATCGTAATCCGAAAAAAGCCGCGCTCGCGCAAGAGCGGCAAAATCATCGTCTCGCAAAATCAGCTATCCAGCGCTGGCTGATTGCTGATAAATTCGCTTGCGATCATCATGTCCGCAAGAGTCTTCGGCTTCGTATTGTTTTTAATGACCGCGTGCGCATGTCTCGCGCAGCTACCCGCCCCTCTCCTCACCAACGTCGCCCACCGCACCACCATCCCCCTCAACGGCCCATGGCACGCCATCGTCGACCCCTACGACACGGGCCTCAAAGACTACCGCTCGCATGTCCGCTCGCAGGACGGCTTCTTTCAAAACGCAAAACCGCAGACGCCGCAGGACCTGATTGAATACAGCTTCGACAAAAGCGAAACGCTCAATGTCCCCGGTGACTGGAACACGCAGCGTCCCTCGCTGCTGTTTTATGAAGGCACCATCTGGTACGAAAAGTCTTTTTCGTACCACCCCAGACCGCACACGCGCGTCTTTCTGCAAGTAGGCGCGGCAAATTACTTTTCCATCGTGAGCGTCAACGGCACGGTCGTCTGCGACCACGAAGGCGGTTTCACCACATTCAACTGCGAAGTCACCGCGGCGCTCCACGAGGGCGAAAACTTCGCCGTCATCTACGTCAACAATCAGCGCAAAGCGGAAGCTGTTCCAACGCTCTCGACCGACTGGTGGAACTACGGCGGCCTGACGCGCGATGTGCAATTGGCGGAGGTGCCAGAGCGCTTCATTCAGGATTCATTCATCCATCTCGTCTCGGGCAGGAAAGATCAGATTGCGGGCTGGGTCAGACTCAGCGACGCCGCACTCGGCCAAAAAGTCACCGTGCGAATCCCCGAATTGTCGATTGAAAAAACGGCCGCCACCAACAGCTCGGGCGTGGCCGAATTTGCCTTCTCCGACAAACGCCTGCAACTCTGGTCTCCCGACCACCCCAAGCTTTACAAAGTAGAAATCGAAACCGCCGCAGGTGACTTAAAAGACAAATCAGAAGACGAAATCGGCTTCCGCACCATCGAAACCCGTGGCCACGACATCCTCCTTGACGGTTCCCCGATCTTTCTTCGTGGGGTTTCAATTCACGAAGAAGCCCCGTACCGCTCCGGCCGCGCGTATTCAGAAGATGACGCCAAAAAGCTCCTAGGCTGGGCCAAGGAGCTAGGCGCCAACTTCGTCCGCCTCGCCCACTACCCCCACAACGAATATATGCTGCGCATGGCCGATCGCATGGGAGTTATGGTGTGGTCCGAAATTCCGGTCTACTGGGACATCCAGTGGGACAACCCGGCAACCCTCGCCAACGCCCAAAACCAGCTCACCGAAAACATCACGCGCGACAAGAACCGCGCCAGCATCGTCATCTGGTCCGTGGGCAATGAAACCCCCGTCACCGACGCGCGCACCAAGTTCATGCAAACCCTGGTCAAGACCGCCCGCGGACTCGACAGCACGCGCCTGATCACCGCAGCCCTCCAAGTGCAGCATCACGACGGCCCAACCCGCATCATCGACGACCCCCTCGGTGCGGATTTGGATATTCTGGGCTGTAACGAATACATCGGCTGGTACGAAGGCAAGCCCGAAGACGCCGACAAGGCCAACTGGGAATCGCCCTACGACAAGCCTTTAGTCATGAGCGAATTCGGCGGCGGCGCCCGTTACGGCCTGCACGGACCCGCCAACCACCGCTTCACCGAAGAATGGCAGGAAGATCTCTACAAGCACCAAACCGCCATGCTCGACCGCATCCCATTCCTCCGCGGCACCAGCCCCTGGATCCTCATGGACTTCCGCTCCCCGCGCCGCCTTCTTCCCGGCACCCAGGATTTCTATAACCGCAAAGGCCTCATCTCCGATCAGGGAGAGAAGAAGAAGGCCTTTTACGTTCTAAGGAAGTGGTATGACGGCAAGGAAGCGACCAACTCCGCAACGAACAAGTAAAGAAATGCCGTGCGGGCACCCTTGTCCGTCGCCTTTGCCCTAACAACCGATGCGAAAACTTTCCCTTGATGAAAACCCTCTCCTCGATGAAAACCTTCTCCTCCTGAAAACCCTCCTACCTGAAACCTCCCTTGTCATTCCGAGGAGCCGAAGGCGACGAGGAATCTGCTACTAGGCCGTCGGTCTTCGAAGAATTCGGAGGAAAGCAACTGCGGCGGTCGAATGATGCAGGACCCAGCATCAACGGTAGCCGGCCAGGTCGCTGGAGATTCCTCGAAGTAAGGAATAGAATTAAGAAAGATGTCGGACAAGACCTTCACCCTCGACGAAGCTCAATCCATGCTTCCTGCCTTGGCGGGCCTGGTTCGCACGGCCATCGAC
>Ga0080027_10000568_pt1 | contig 15757 bp, 13 predicted proteins | sample OrgsoiDNA2013046_FD_70962 | JGI IMG/M metagenome (GOLD analysis project Ga0080027, IMG submission 70962) | Permafrost soil microbial communities from the Arctic, to analyse light accelerated degradation of dissolved organic matter (DOM) -... | ecosystem: Environmental > Terrestrial > Soil >... | reverse complement strand
CCCGCGACGACCGTCTGCGGGACCTCGACGGGTACTTGCTCTGTGGCCGCGAAGTGCACCGGGTCCTCCGCCACCTGCCCCGCCAACGGCTTCGCACCTGCGACGACCGTCTGCGGGACCTCGACCGGTACTTGCTCGGTGGCCGCAAAGTGCAACGGTACTTCGGCCACCTGCCCCGCCAACGGCTTTGCGCCCGCAACGACCCCCTGCCGCACGTCCGCTGGCATTTGCGACGTCGCCGAAAACTGTACCGGCACTTCAGCTACCTGCCCCGCTGACGGGTTTGCATCCGCAACGACCCCTTGCCGCGCGTCGGCTGGCGTTTGCGACGTCGCCGAAAACTGTACCGGATCCTCTGCTGCATGCCCGGCTGACGGGTTCCTGCCAAAGACGACCCCTTGCCGCGCGTCGGCTGGCGTTTGCGACGTCGCCGAAAACTGTACCGGATCCTCTGCTGCATGCCCGGCTGACAAGGTCGTCGCAGGGGGCACCACCCCCTGCGGGCCCGTGACTTCATGCCAGGACTCGACGTTGCTCCCGCAGAGCACGTGCGATGGAACGGCAGTGAGCTGCCCGCCACAGGTCCCGATGTCCTGCCCGAGCGGCGACGTGTGTATGGGGAACATGTGCGTCGCCCCAGCCCCCCCTCCCGACGCCAGCCAAATCTAAGGATCGATCCTTCCGGCGACTGCGCCTCGGTCAGTCCGTGAGGGCGAACCTAACTCCGCGTGCGGGCGCCCGTGCGACGTCGTTCGGGGTCACGATCAGTCGGTCCGTGCGACTTCGGCCTGCGGAGCTCCGCTCAACAAGTTCTTGAAGAGCCACCCGAGCGACAGAAACAACAGCGCCGTCGAAGCCTGGAAGTGCCGTTCGAGATCCGAATCGAGCGCCACCCAATATCCGCCGATACATAGCGCCAGAAGCGGGGCCGCCACGCGGTGAAATGGAACGTCGAGCGAGCGCGCGTCGGTCGCGCCGTTCGGGCTGGCGGGCTTGCCGACGCCGGCGGGCGCGGGGGAGCCGACGCTCGCGAGCAGCGCCAAGAGGAACACGAAGTGACTGTAGTAATTCGACGGGTTCGAGATCACCAGCACCAGCGGCATCGCGATCAGCATCGCTTCATGCAGCGGGCGGCGCCGGGCCGCCACCGCGATGCACGCGATTGAGCCGATTTGGGCGCCGATAAGGATGCCCAAGCGATCCCGCAGAGCATTCACGGAGTTGGCGTCAACTCCGGCGATGAGGGCGCGCAAGCTGATTTCGTTCAGGCCGACGTCGCGGTTGAGCAGCGTCACCTTGTGCCACCAATTCACCCAGGATGCGAACGAATACAGGAAGCCGGTGAGCAAGAACATGCCGACCATGCAGGCGGCCGCGCTGACCAGCACCCGAACGGTTTCAGGGTGCTCCTCCATCAAGCTCTTCCAAGCGGGCCGTTTCCGATCTCGCCACCAGCGCTCGCCGATCGCCCACAGCGCCGGCAACGCCACGCCGACCAGCGCCACCACGGGGAAGAATCGGATCATGGCCGACAGGCCCAGGCATATTCCAGCCGCGACCCAGCGTTCTTTCTTCAGAGCGCTCGCGCCGAGGCCAAGCAGCACCAGCCAGTCGTGTCGCAAAGTGGCGCCCGACCAGTTCGTGCCGAACATGTAGAGATCGTTGGCGCCGAACACCGTGATCGCGAGCAGCATCGGCCACAGCCCGAAGCTCCGCCACAAGACGAGCGCCAGTAGTACGAGCAGCATTCCGTCGACCAGACCCGAGACGACGAGGAGGTCCTCGGACGCGGGCCCGTGCGCGAGCAAGATTCTCGCGAAGAACACCCATACCGGCGTGGCGTTGGCACCGTGATCGGTGAGAGTCGACAAGAACTCCGGACCCATCACGTCCTCGAAATAGCGCAGATCCTGTTTGAATTCGGCCCAGCGTTGGTCCGAAAAGCGCATGCGGATCGCGTGAATTTCGTCCGTCACCTCGCTGACGTGCCGGACGCGGTGATCGAGCAGCCCGCGCACGTCCTGTGATCCCAGGGACGCCAGCGATCCGCCGCGCTGATCCTCCGCGTAGGCCAGCACGCTCGCCAGGTAAACCCCGTCGTATTGCAGCTCGGCGAAGTACTTGGCGAACGGCTGATAGACCCGCATGTCGTAGGTGTGCACGAGCTCCGGACGACCCCGCGCGTGATCGAAGAATTGCGGGCGCCCCATGTTGTAGAAGGCCGCGAACGCCATGACGGCGCTGGTGGCCAAGGCGGCGGTGACCGCCCCGCGATGGGCGGGCCAGCGCCTGACCAGAACCACGCTGCGTATCGCCGCAAGCAGGGCAATGGCGGCGGCCGCGGCGCGGATGAACGACACCTCGCGCGCAGCCAGCGGCCAAACGTTATCGATGGCCTGGAGCGCCAGGCCGGCGGCCAGCAGTGGCAACGACGCCGCGATCAGGATGTGCCAAGGCCTAGCCGCTCGGTGGCCCAGGAACAAGAAAGCCCCGAAGGCGGCGACCAGATAGAGCAAGCTGGTGCGCGTTCGCGAGGATTGACTAGGCCCGGGCACGCGCCTCAGCAAAGGTGGCATGGTCGGCGGCGGCTCGTCGAAGAGCTGCAGCTCGGAGACCGAGTAGGCGTGATCTCCCCCGCGAACGGCGAGCCTTACCCAGCGCCCCTCGCCCGACAATTGGTCGGACCAACGGTCGCGCAAGCCCGCCCCGCTGCGAGGCGCCGCCGTCCACAGCGGAATGAACGTGGTCTGATCCTGGGAAATCGACAGCACGTATTCATCGTTGTTGTCGCCCTGAAGGTACGCGGCTCGGATCTTGGCGCTTCGGCCGAGGTCGAATTCTACGAACGCGCGATCGGACTCGAACACGGCCGCCACGGTGCTGTTCCACTCCTCGCCCTCGAACGCGCTCTGGCCGTCGGTCAGAAGGCCGACGTTCGAGACGCCGGATGCACGCGACGGGCTCCGGCCGGCAAGCAGGTTGCCATCGGTGGCGAGGGCGGGCCGAGCGCTCGCCACCACCAGCACGGACGCCAGCAGGACGAGCGAGGTGAGCAGGCGGCGACGCAAGGGTGGGGGACGATACCATCGATTCCGATCCGAGCCGCACGTCCAGCGCAGCGCGTCGAAGCGGCCCGTTCGCTCGGCGGGAATCGGTCTGCTGACGCAGGCGGGGATCACCCTCCGAAAGCGCTCGCGATCGGGCCCGGGATGGGTATACAATAGATAGAACTAGTGCTCCAGCTTACTTATATGAATCGTCAATTAGAGACCGACCAAGGGCTTCCGCGCCGGATCGGCCGGTATCAGCTGATCGGTAGGCTCGCCAAGGGGGGCATGGCGGAGGCTTACCTGGGGGTGTGCGGCGAGCTGCCGGGTCTGCACTCGCTGGTGGTCGTCAAGCGGATCCTGCCGCACCTGTCGTCGAACGAGCAGTTCGTCCGGATGTTCTTCGACGAAGCGCGCATCGGAACGCTGCTCGACCACCCGAACGTGGTGCGGATCATCGAGGTCGGTCGCGATCGCGACGGCTACTTCCTGGCGATGGAGCCGGTGCAGGGCAAGCCGCTGTCGGCGCTCCTGCGCAAGGCCGCCCATCGCAAGAGCCCCCTCGGGCACGCCGAGGCGGCGTTCATCGTCGGGCAAGCGGCCGACGGGTTGGGATACGCGCACGGTCTCGAGGACGTCGAAGGACACCCGCTCAACGTCGTTCATCGCGACGTCTCGCCCGAGAACATCCTGGTCTCCTTCGAAGGCGCGGTAAAAGTGATCGACTTCGGAATCGCGAGCGCCCTCGGTCGCCTGACCGAGACCGTCCCCGGCGGCCTCAAGGGCAAGATCGAGTACATGTCGCCGGAGCAGGCCTCGGGCGGCGCCGTCGACGGACGCTCGGACGTGTTCGCGCTCGGCGCGGTGCTGTGGGAGGCGCTGTCCGGGCGCCGCCTGTTTCGCCGCGAGACGGAGCTCGAAACCATGCGCGCCATCGTCGACGAGCCCGTCCCGCGCCTGCTGCGGGCGGCGGGCGTTTCGCCGCGCCTCGAGCGCATCGTGATGCGGGCGCTGCAGAAGGACCCCGAGGACCGATTTGCCGACGCGCGCGAGATGGCGTTGCTCCTGCACCGGCACGCGTACGCGAGTGAAGGATTCAGCCCGGCCGGTCTCGCCGCACAGATGAAGCGGCTCTTCGCGCGGGATCTCGCGGGCTGGAAGGCCGCCGCTGGCGCGGCGTTGGCGATCGGGGGCGAGCGAACCCACAAGGTCACCGGGATATTCAGCCCCGTGGCCGCCATCGACTCGCAGACGGGTGGTGCCACCGTATCGCTCTACGTCGGCAACCACGACGATCCGGCCAGCGACGCCGGGGATCGGTCCGCGCCGGGATCCGTCGTCGACGTCGGTCCGCCCAAACGCAGCTGGCTCAAGGTGGCCGGCGGCGTCGCGTTCTTAGGCCTGGTCGCCGCGGCGGGGCTCATGCTGCCGCGTCCGAGAGCCGCCCCGTCGCTCATGTTCCAGACCGGGGGTCAGACCGGCAAGCAGGCCGAGACTCTCGGCGTCCCGCTGCCCGCTCCCGTCGTGGAGCAGCTCCCCGCAGCGATCGTTCCGGCGCGGGTCGACGTGCAGGAAGGACCGGCGGTAGCGCCGATGCCCGCGCTGGCGCCGGTGGCGGTGCCGGCCTCTCCAGCCGACATCGCTCACGTCAACCGCGTGGCGAGCGCGCCCCACCGCCGCATGCCCGTCCGCGCGCCCAAGCACTCGGCGCAACGGCGGGTCGCGGCCCATCGCGCGCCGGCCGGGCGGACGCCCGCACCCTCGACCGCGCCCGCGACGACGCCCGCGCGCGCGACCACGGCGCCGGCGTCGCGGAACCCCTGGCAGGATCCGTTTCAGTGAGGGGTGACGCCATGAGCGAAGGTCGCTACGCCAGATGGGTAGCCCAGTTCTCGAGGTGTAACCCGGCGACACGCTTGAGCTCGCGCTCGTTGTTCGACACGAGGGTCAGTTTGCGCGCCACGGCCTGCGCGGCGATCAAGGTGTCGAGCGGACCGATCGGTGTGCCGGCGTGCTCGAGCTTGGATCGCACCGCCGCGTAGGCGAGCGCATCGTCCGACGTGAACTCCAGCACGGTCAGTGGGAGCAGAAAGTTTTCGAGGAGGCGAGTGACCTTCGCCGCCGACGCGCTCTTGGCGGCGCCTGTCCGGAGCTCGGCTTCTGTGATGACGCTGAGCCCGACGTCGATCGGGCGTTCGGCGAGCAGACGCGCCAGCACCGTCTGGTTCTGCTTGAGCGCGTAGATGCAAATATTCGTGTCGAGCAAGAACCTCATTCAAGCTCTTCGCGCCGCTCCCGCGTCCCCTGCGGGCCCCTCGCGAAGTTGTCCGGTATGCCCGCGAACGAGAGGGCATAACCGTCGGGCCATCCGTCGGGCTCGAGGATGACGGCGGAGCCTTTTCGCCGGATGAGTACCGTATCGCCCTCGAACCGAAACTCCTTCGGCAGGCGCACGGCCTGACTCCGGCCCGTCTGGAACACCTTGGCGCGCTTGATCGACATGGTATGTATCATGATATGTACCCCATGAAGCGGGGTCAAGCTGAGCAGCCCGTCCTCGATCGGTCTAACCCCCGGCCGTCAGGGTTCTTTGTAGATCTGCGGGAACAGCTTCTTCAGATGCGCGACCTTGGGGGCGTCGTTGATGACGATGTACGGATTGTCCGGGTGCAGCCGCGCGTAGTTCTGGTGGTAGCCCTCGGCGGGATAGAACGCCTGTAGCGGGACGATCTGCGTGACGATCGGATTGTGGAACACCTTCGCCTGGTCCAGCTGCTGGACATACGACTCGGCGATCCGTTTTTGATCCGCGCCGGTGAAGAAGACCGCCGAGCGGTACTGCGTGCCGTCGTCCGGGCCCTGGTGGTTCAGCTCGGTCGGATCGTGCGCGACCGAGAAGAACACCTTCAGCAGCTGGCCGTAGGAGATCTGCGCCGGATCGAAGATCACCTTCACCGACTCCGCGTGGCCCGTGTCGCCGGTGCTCACGAGATCGTACTTGGCGGTCGAGGTCGCGCCGCCCGAGTAACCGGAGGTGGCGTCGGCGACACCCTTGACGTGCTGGAAGACAGCCTGCACGCCCCAGAAGCAGCCACCGGCGAAGACGACGGTCTTGAGGCCGGGCTTGCCGGACGCGGGCGCGCTGTCCGCGGTCGGCGAGGGGAGCGGCACGCCGTCTCCGGCGCGCGCGTATCGCCAGGTGAGGCCGCCGGCGAGCAGAACGACGGCGAGGGGAAGGGCCGCTTTTCGTAGTCGGTTGGCCATGGAGATGGTCGAAGTATGACAAACAAAAGCGCACGCGAGGTTGACCGTGCGTCGGGCGACCGAGTCGGGGCGTTTATCGGCTCACGAAGCGGCGGATGAAGGACAAGGCGGTGTCGGCGACCAGACGCCAGCCGCTGTCGATGGTGAGGGCGGTTTGCCAGCGACTGTCAGGGACCGCGTTCGAGTCGCGCGCGATCCCACTTCCCGAGATCCGCGGCCGCCTCGTAGGTGCTCTGCAAAAAGGCCAGCACATCCGCCGACGGATCCGGCGCGCTGCGGACCGCGGCGTACGGGAGCAAGAACTCGCCGAGCGTGGGCTCGTAGCGGGCGGCGGCGGGACGAATGGCGGCGTCGGCGAAACCGGCCGGCGCTGGATAGGCGTAGGCGTAGAAGGCTGGCTCCGGAAATCGGGCGTCGCCGGGCCAGAACCCAGCGCTGCTCACCTCTTGCGAATACGCCTCCTGCATCACCCGATCGGCGATGTGGGGAATGCCGCCCGGATGCAGAGGGGCGCGGCGGCCGGAGAAACGGGTCACCGCCAGATCGAAGCCGCCCCAGAAGAAATGAACCGGGCTGGCCTTGCCGACGAAGCGCCCGCGAAACTCCTTGAGCAGCCGGTCGGCCTGGATCAGCGCACGAAAGAAACGATTGGACCAGTCGGGATCGTAGCGGCAGACGCGCGCGTCCCGATCGAGACGCACGAGGTCCACCATCTCCACCGCGATCGGGTTGATGGTCACCGACACGCCGAGCTTGGTGAGGCGCCCCATATATTCGGCATGGAAACCCGACAGCGCTTGGTCGCAGAGGCTCATCGACTCTACGGCGCCGTCGCTGGTGCGCGCCACCAGCCGGTGGTCGATGAAGTCGAGCTCGATGTCGAGCACCCGGTCGCCGATCGGCATCGGCGTGGTGGAGAGGCCTCGGGCCGTCACCATGAGCGGGACTTGCCACCAGTGGTTCACCATCGGGGAGAGCGCCAGCCGCGTCTTGCCGAGGATCTGCCCCCACAGGAGCAACGACTGGCTGGTCTCGGCGTGGCCGCCGACATCGAGGCGCGGCCAGGGATCGGAATCGCTCTTGTCGCTTCGAGAAGTCATGGTGGCCGATTCTGCCAGACTCGATGGCGGTCGGCCGCGGTCTCGCCGAGCGCCCGTCTGGAACGCCAGCTGGTTCGTCCCCGACGTCCGTCAACGAGACTTTCTTTCAGCTGGTTCGTCCTTAGCGTGACGGCACACGATGTCGAGCGTGGGCGAGATCATCGAGCGGCATCGGGATGAGATCATTGACCGATGGGCTGCCCAGGCGAAGAACTCCGCCTCGGGGCTGGGGCTGTCGGGTCCCGAGCTGCGGAATCTGATGCCGTCGTATCTCTCGGCCCTGGCCGGAGGGGAGCGCTCGACCGAACAGCTCCGCCAGCATCTCGAGAGCCACCTCTCCGATCGCATCCGGCAGGGGTTCGATCTCTCCGAGATCGTGGAGGAGTTCGTCGTGCTCGACGGCTGCATGGTCTCGCTCTGGGCGACGCTTCCGCCCGCCTTGCGGCCCGACGACGACGACCGGCACGCGGTGTCGGAGTCGGTGCAGCGCACCATCGTGCTGGTCACGCAGCTCTTCGAGGAGTACATGCAGCTCGACGAGCAGCGCGAGAAGCGCTACATGCGCCTGCTTCAGACCGTCGCCGACGAGGCCCTTCGCGCCCCCGAAGCGCCGATCAAGGCCCGGCTCGAGGAGCTGCTGGACCTGATCCTGGAGGCCATGGATGCGCTGAATGTCGCGCTGGTCCTGTACGAGCCGCAGACCGAGCGGCCAATCACCGCGGCCTCCGCGGGGGTTGCGAGCGAAGAAATGGAGCGGTTCACGACCTCGGTCGACCTGTCCTCCTTCGCCGGAATGACCGACTCACAGGAGGAGCCGACCAGCGATGCGGAGGTGGGGGCCACCGAGCTGACGGTGAGCGATTCGCTTCGACAGAGCGGCATCCAATCGCTGCAGGGCATCCGGCTTCCGCCGCACCACCGGCTCTTCGGGGTGCTCTATGTCGGGCTTCGCGACGCGCGCACCTTGACCACGCGCGAGCTGCGGCGCCTCGCGGCGCTGGGCGACCGCCTGACGCTCCACCTCGACAACGCCAAGCTCTACACGGATCTCCGCGAGCAGGTCCAGGAGCTCGGCGTCGAGCGCGATCTGCGGGAGCGATTCGTCTCCATCCTCGCGCACGATCTTCGGGGTCCGCTCTTCGCCGCCAAGATGAGCTCCGAGCTTCTGATCCGGCATCCGGAGCGGCTCGATGACAGCCGAGACCTCGCCTTCCGGATCGGGCGCAACCTGGATCGGATGGATCGGATGATTCGCGATCTCCTGGATGTCAGCCGCGTCCGCGGGGGACAGCGCCTCCCGCTTCGGCTCGACCATTGCGATCTGGGCGCGGTGGCGGAAGAGGTCATCCAGGAGCTCTCCGCCACCTACGGCGATCGGTTCGTGCTCGCCAAGGACGACGCGGTGCGGGGATTCTGGAGCCACCAGGAGCTTGCCCGCGCGCTCTGGAATCTCGGCACTAACGCGGTGAAGTACGGGGTGTCGGGCCGCCCGATCACCACTCGGATCGAGCGTATCCCGGGCGGCGTTCGGGCCTCCGTTCACAACTTCGGGATCCCGATCCCGCTCGAGAAACGGGCGGGACTCTTCGACCTCTATTCGAGGCTCCGTGAGGGATCCGGGAGCGGCTGGGGTCTCGGGTTGGCGCTGGTTCGCGCGTGCGCCGAAGCGCACGGCGGCCAGGTCAACGTCGTCGAGAGCGGCGAGGCGGAGGGCACGACCTTCTCGATCGACCTGCCGACAGACTCACGGCCATTCCAGCAGATCGCGCACAGCTAGAAAAGCGCGGCCACCGTCGTCAGCAGTTGCTCGAGGCCGACGGTCTTCTTCATCACGGGCAGGCCGCTCGGGACGCGGGAGGGATCCGACGTCAGGATCACCACCGGGATGTCGGTCCAGGCGGACGTGGCCTGCATCGCTTGGTAAAACGCGGGGCCGCTCATGACCGGCATGGTCAAGTCGAGGATGATGCCGCAAGGCCGTTTCAAGGTCGGTAGCAGTCCCAGCGCCTCCCGGCCGTTCGAGGCCAGCACCACCCGATAGCCTTCGTCCGTCAGGGCGTCGCCCAACGACTCTCTCATGTCGGCGTCATCGTCGACGATGAGGAGGGTCCTTTGATTCACCCTCGCCCTGTCCTCACTCCGCTCGTTGACATCAGCTCATCCGCCTGCATGACGTCTGAGCTGCAATCGTCGGTCACCCGCTCAAACTACTCATCTTTTAGACAATGGGTGGCTTCCCCGGGGTGGTCGCGCCTTGTCTTGCCTGTATGCCGCCTTATGGATCAAGGGCCGATTGGGTGACGCATGTGAATCTCCTTCCAGAAGATCGCACCCTGGCTCAGCAGCTGAGTGGGGCATTCAAGTTCTTCGGCACGCTGGTCGCTGGTGCCTTCATCGTGGCGGCACTGGCTTTCGCTGCCAGCCGGGCGTGGCTGACACCGGGTCTCGTGCGGAGCCGGCTGGCCGTGAGAAGCGAGAGCGCCGCCAACGCGGCGATGCTCGACGAAGAGATCGGCCTGCGCGCGTACCTCGCCACCCGCGACGTTCGCACTCTCGAAGGCTACGCGCGCGCGGAGGTTGCGCTGGCACGGGCCAACAAGACTTTGGCCACAACCGCCGGCGCCGTCCCCGAGCTGGCGGCGGCGATGCTGGGCACCCGCCTGGCCGAGGAGCGTTGGCACGAGCGGTGGGCCAAACCTGCGGCCACCACGCCACCCGCCGCGGTGGGTCCCTCGATGATAGAGGGCAAGACGCTTTTCGACGCCTACCGGACCGTGCAAGCGGCGTTCGCCGACACCCTCAATCAGCACAGCGACGTCCTGTCGCAGCGCGAGCAGCGGGTGATCGCCGCCGGCATCACGCTCGAGCTGGCGGTGTTCTTCGCGGTGCTCTTACTGGCGGTGCAACAGCATCGCGCGCTGCATGCCGCCATCGTCGTTCCCGTCGCCGCGTTGCTGCGTCACATACGCCACATTCGAGACGGACAGCTGGAGACGACCGTCGAGGGCGCCGGCCCGCGCGAGCTGGCCGAGCTCGCGGATGGCCTCAACGAAATGGTGCGCGCGCTCGCCGCTGCCAGAGAGTCCGCCGTGTCTCGTGACGAGACGCTCCGCGAGCACTCGCTCCAGTTGCGCCTGATTCTCGACGCCAGCCGCGAGTTCTCCGAAAGCCTCAACCTCGCCTACGTCGTGGGGGCCGTGCGGGAGAGCACCGCGGCCGTCGGTGGCTACACGCGCGTCATCGTGTGGCTCATGGACACCGACCAGAAGCGACTGGTGGAGGCCGAGGAGATGGGAGCACTGAGCATCGAGATGGGACAGGGGGTGGCGGGGCGGGCGGCCAAATCCGGGCGCATCACCTTCGAGGGTGCCGCCGGTCGGGTGCGATTCAGCGACAGCAACATCGGGCCGGTGTGCGCGATCGCGGTGCCGCTCATCGTGGGCGCGCGGATCGTGGGCGCGCTGGAGGCGCGCAACAACGAGCCGAAGGTTGCGACGACCCAGGTCGTCGAGGTCTTGGAGACGCTGGCCACCCACGCGGCCACCGCCATCGAATCGGCGCGCCTGCATGAAGTCATCGAAGAGCGAAGCCACATGGACGCTCTGACGCGGCTCTTCAACCGCCGCCGTTTCGAGGAAGACATCCAGGCCGAGTGCAAGCGCTCCGCGCGCTACGGAAGTCCGCTGTCCTTCGTGATGCTGGACGTCGATCATTTCAAAGAATTCAACGATGCGCATGGTCATCCGCAAGCCGACACGGCCCTGCAGCAGGTGGCCGACGTCATCTCCGGCTGCCTGCGCGCCACCGACAGCGCCTACCGGTACGGGGGCGAAGAGTTCTGCATCCTCCTGCGCGAGACCCGCGCGCAAGACGCCATGCTCTTCACTGAGAGGGTTCGCCAGCAAATCGAGCACCACTTCAGCTCGGGGGTGATGGCGGGCATCACGGCCTCGTTCGGCGTCGCCGGATTTTCGGCGGACGCGACACCTACACCGCGCCTGCTGGTGGAGGCGGCGGACGCCGCGATGTACGCGGCGAAGCACGCGGGGAGAAATCGTGTGGTGCTCAGCCCGACGACGCCTTTGCCGCCCGGGAGCTCGAGCGGGGAGGGCGATGACCAGGATTCAAAGCCTAGCGCCGGCGACCATTCGGCATCAGCTTTAGGCTATGACCATCGAGTCCACGATTCGGGATCGTGAAGTCCAGCGGGAGGCCTTGAGAGCCCGCATCTTCGGTGCTCAGAACGACCCACAGGCCCCGGTGGAGCTGATCGCCGAGCTGGAGGCGGCGGTCAAGAAGCTGGACGCGGACATCAGAGAGCTGAAGGCCGCGCGTGACGAGATGCCGGTCTCGGATGCCGTGACGAGCATGAACGCGTCGGCGTCGGCCGATCGACCGTAACCCGATCCGACGCATTCGTTGACGCCGACCGGACCCTTTGAGGCCCCTCGGGGTCTCGTGATATTGAAAGGCAGGTGGAGGTGGCCATGCAGCGTTCGCGTCAATCGGTCTTCCGTCTCGGTTTCTTGGCGGCCGCCGTGGTCTGGGGGGCCGCCCTACTCACGCCGCGCGCCGCCCACGCCGGTGGTCGCATCGTGGTGAGCGACGTCGAGTTCGGGTCCTTCGGATCCGAGAAGGAGATGAACGCCGCACTCAAGCGACAGGCCAAGACCAGCCTCAAGGGGGACGGCGCCTGGACGCTCAACCTGATGGTGTTCCTGGGCGCCGGCGCCGGCACCGAGAAGATCAACATCGTCTATTACGACATGTCGAAGAAGCCGCCCGATCAGGTGAGCTTCACGGAGGTCGGCGTGAAGGCCGACCAGAAGATCGTCCAGCTCAACGGTCAGGCGATCTCCAAGGAAATGGGATTCGTCAAAGGGCACAAGTACGAGATCCGTGCGACGCGTCTGGTGGGCGGCAAGGAAAAGGTCTACGCGAAGACGACCATCACGCTGAAGTGAGCGCGTCCGGACGCGCGCCCGCGGCGGCCCCGTGCAGGCTCTCCCGCGCGCCTTCAATCCTGCTTTTCGGCGCCGCCCTGTTTTTCGGCGCCGCCCTGGCGGCCGGCTGTTTGCGGACGCCGCACGGTGCCGCCGTCGCGGAAAACGCACCCTATCTGGATCCGCGACGCCCGGCGGCCGAGCGGGCCGCGGACCTGGTTCGCCGGATGACGGTCGACGAGAAGATCGCGCAGACGATGACGGCGGCGCCGGCGATCCCGCGGCTCGGCGTTCCGGCCTACGAATGGTGGAACGAGGCGCTCCACGGTGTGGCCCGCGCCGGTCGGGCGACCGTCTTCCCGCAGGCGATCGCGCTGGCGGCGACCTTCGACGAGCCGCTGGTCCGGCAGATCGCGGGCGTGATATCCGATGAGGCGCGCGCCAAGTTCAACCTGGCCCAGGCGCGCGGAGAACGTGGCCGCTACCAGGGGCTGACGTTCTTTTCGCCCAACGTGAACATATTCCGGGATCCGCGCTGGGGACGCGGGCAGGAGACCTTCGGCGAGGATCCGGTGCTGACGGCGCGCCTGGCGGTGGCGTTCATCGGCGGCATGCAGGGGGAAGATCCGCGCGCCCTCAAGACCATCGCCACCGCCAAGCACTTCGCGGTGCACAGCGGGCCCGAGGCGGAGCGGCACGTCTTCGACGCGCGCCCGAGCGCCCACGATCTGGCCGACACCTATCTGCCGCAGTTCGAAGCGGCGGTGCGCGAGGGACAGGTCGGCTCGGTGATGGCCGCCTACAACCGCGTCGACGGCGAGGCCTGCGCCGCCAGCCCGAAGCTGCTCTCCGAGACGCTGCGCGGGAAGTGGGGATTCGGTGGCTACGTGGTGGGCGACTGCGGCGCGGTCGACGACATCTTCGCCACGCACCATCTGGCGCCCTCGCGTCCGGCGGCGGCCGCCGCGGCGCTGCGCGCGGGGACCGATCTCGACTGCGGACACGCCTATGCGGCGCTCGAATCGGCGCTGGCGGCTGGGCTGGTCGGGCAGGCCGATCTCGATCGCGCGCTGGTCCGGCTCTTCACAGCGCGCTTTCGGCTGGGCCTCTTCGATCCGCCCGAGCGCGTTCCCTGGTCGCGCCTGTCGGAGTCGGTGATCGACGCGCCCGCGCACCGGCAGCTGGCGCGCACCGCCGCTGCGCGCGCCGTGGTGCTGCTCGAAAACCACGGCGGCGTGCTGCCGCTCGCGCCGACGGTCAAGCGTCTGGCCGTCGTCGGTCCGACCGCCGACGGCGAAGACGTTTTGCTGGCGAACTACCACGGCACCCCGTCGCACGCCGTGACCTTGCTCGATGGCCTCAAGGCGGCGGCGCGGGCCCGCGGCATGACCGTCCGGTACGCGCGGGGCGCCACGCTGTCGGGACACGGTGGATCGAGCGCGCAGCTCGCCGAGGCCGTGGCGGCCGCGCGGAAGAGCGATCTCACCGTCGCCGTCGTGGGTCTCGACCCGCGCCTCGAAGGGGAAGAGAACGAGAGCCCGCTCAATCCGGCCGGCGACCGGCGGGAGATCGGCCTACCGCCCGGTCAGGAGAAACTGGTCGAGGCGATGGTCGCCACCGGCAAGCCGGTGATCGTGGTGCTCACCGGCGGCAGCGCGCTGGCCGTGCCGTGGATCGCCGCGCACGCGGCCGCGGTGCTCTACGCCTGGTACCCGGGCGAGGAAGGGGGAAATGCCGTCGCCGACGTCCTCACGGGCGACACCAATCCGGCAGGCCGACTCCCGATCACGATCTACCGCTCGGCCGACGATCTGCCGCCCTTTGCCGACTACGCGATGCGCGGCCGCACCTACCGCTACTTCGACCGGCCGCTCTATCCCTTCGGGTACGGCCTCTCTTACACGACGTTTCGTTACGCGAAGCTCGCGGTCGCGCCCGACAACCGGACGGTCTCCGTCGAGGTCCAGAACACCGGCGCGCGCGTCGGCGACGAAGTGATCGAGGCCTATCTGATTCCGCACGGCCTGCCGGCCTACGCGCCGCGCCGCTGGCTGGCCGCATTTGCGCGGGTGGCGCTGGCGCCTGGAGAGCGCCGCACCGTCTCGCTGACGCTGCCGCCGCGCGCGCTGTCGTTCGTCGACGGGCGCGGCGAGTGGCGGCCGCTCACCGGCGCCGCCGACATCGCCGTCGGCGGGGCGCAGCCCGATCGGGCCGGGCGCTACGCCGACGACGCCCGAGGCCTGACGGCCTCGGTGCGTCTCGGGAATTGACCGGCCAGGGGCCGGTCCGACTAGCGAATAAAGTAGGTGAAGCCCACGCCGGCGATGGTCTGGCCGGCGAGGTTGATGTTGGTGGCCGTGTTGGCGTCGCCGAAGGTGATCGCGAAACCGACGCGCCCCGAGAGGGCGAAGTTCGGCGTCAGGAACACCCGCGCCTCCGCGCCCGGTTCGAGATCGAACGAGGTATTTGACCCGCCCGCCTGGGTGAAATAGGTGAGCCCCGCGCCGCCGCCGATCGAGAAGTCGCTGTTGACGCCGCGGAAGAGGTGATACCAGCCGCCGGCGCCGAACTGGAAGGTCGAGCCAGAGGCCCCCATTCCGGGCGGGGAGGTGTGGAAGTAGCTCACGGTGCCTTCGATGTGAAACATGGTCTGGTCAAAGACGACCTGGGCGCCGGCCAGTCCGCCGAGCCACCCGACCGCGCCGAAGCCGAGGCCGGCGCCACCGCCCGAGGGACTCGACACGACCACCGCGGCCGGTGGCGGCGCGGCCGGCGGCGGCGGCGTGGCATCGGTTTGGGCCATCGCGGGGGCGGCGGCCAGAGTCAGGGCGAGAGCACCCAACAACAACGACGGTATGAACAGGGGCTTTTTCATCGGATCTCCTCGGTGTTTCATGGATGTTCGACAGATGTGACTTCGAGCCAGGCCAGTATGGCTACTCGTCCCACATGGTCAAATTCAGAACGCTCGCGCCGAGTTGCGTTATTCCACGCCGCCGGTTTACAGAATGCCGCGCGCGGCCCGGCGCCGCTACTCGGCGGCGAGCTGTTTACAGAATTGCTGCTCGCGCGTGATCGCGGCTTCGGCGGGACGGTTCTCCACGGGGGTTTTGCCATACGCCGCCGCGAGCGCGCAGTGGACCTGCGGATCAAACGGGTTGGTCGCCAGCGAGGCGCGCAGCGAGACGATCGCAGCCGGCGCGTCGCCGAGCGCGAGCTCCGCCTCGCCCGCGATCAAGTTGGTCCAGGGGAGATCGGGATAGATAGCCTGCACGGGCGCCAGTGCCTTGAGCGCGCGATCGGGCTCGCCCAGCGCCAGGTAGGTCCGCCCCAGCTTCACCGGGAAGACCCACGTCGCGGACGGATCGCCGCGCTCGCCAGGTCGCGCCGCGACGGCCTTGGC
>Ga0080027_10000567_pt1 | contig 15773 bp, 18 predicted proteins | sample OrgsoiDNA2013046_FD_70962 | JGI IMG/M metagenome (GOLD analysis project Ga0080027, IMG submission 70962) | Permafrost soil microbial communities from the Arctic, to analyse light accelerated degradation of dissolved organic matter (DOM) -... | ecosystem: Environmental > Terrestrial > Soil >... | reverse complement strand
CGGCTGGCAAGAGTCTCTCCTTCCAGGTATTCCATCACCAGATAGTCGACTCCATCCTGGTGGCCCACATCGTGGAGGGTACAGATGTTCGGATGGTTCAAGGAAGAGATCGTGCGTGCTTCGCGGTCGAATCGCTCCTTGGCCTCAGGGTTTTCTGAAAGATGAGAGGGGAGAATCTTGACGGCGACGATGCGTTGCAGCCGCGTATCCAGTGCACGATACACCTCGCCCATGCCGCCAGCTCCGAGCGGAGATTGAATTTCATACGGTCCGAGTCTGGTGCCAGGGGTAAGGGACATCCGTGCGCGTGATTATATTCCTGCGCAGCACCTTGGAGAGGATCCGACGATTCTGGGGTGTGTTGTCGGCTATCCGGAAGTTTGACGCCGGGCCCGCTGCGCGACTTTCACCGGTGCTCCATGGGTGCTGCAGGGAACCAGATTCCCGGATTCTTCCACGAACTTTCCTGTTCGCTTTCTACCCGTCCACTCGAGTAGTTGTTCTAGAATGCGCCAGATAGAGAGAATCGTCGCGACCCTACATCTTTAAAGGTGGTTTGCAGCGTGAGTGTTTTTGAAGACTGGTTGTTAGCTGATCTTCGGGTGCCCAAGGGCGTGCACGGCAAGGCCGACGCAGAGCACGCCTGGTGGCGTGTCATGTGCCTGACCGGTGTCGACTACTTTTCGACTCTCGGTTATCAACCGGGCATCGCGTTCCTTGCTGCTGGTGCGTTGTCGCCAGTCGCCACACTCATTCTCGTCGCGGTGACCCTCTTTGCCGCCCTACCCGTCTACCGCCGCGTGGCTGAGGCCAGCCCAAACGGTCAGGGCAGCATTGCGATGCTCGAGCAGCTCTTTCCGCAATGGAAGGGTAAGGTCCTCGTTTTGGTTTTACTCGGGTTCGCGACCACCGATTTTGTCATCACAATGACACTTTCCGCGGCCGATGCGGCTGCCCATTTTACCCACAATCCGTTTACGCCGCGGTGGATGAGCAGCCAGATGGATATCACTCTTCTTTTGCTGTCCATCCTTGGCGCGATATTCCTCAAGGGTTTTAAGGACGCGATCAATGTTGCAGTCTTTCTCGTCGGCACATATCTACTGCTTAGCGGCGCGGTCACGATGATCGCCCTGCGCCATGTCCTTCAGGAGCCTCATCTTTTCGTCCACTGGAAGAGTGCACTCTACTCGCAGCACGAGAGCGTGTTCGCAATGTTGGGGGTGTCTCTAATTCTGTTTCCAAAACTTGCCTTAGGACTTTCAGGCTTTGAAACCGGTGTTGCGGTAATGCCGCTTATCGCCGGTGCAGACCTCGCTGCGCGAGTGCGAAACACGCGCAAGCTGTTGACTACAGCGGCCCTCATTATGAGCGCCTTTCTGATGGCGACAAGTATCGCAACGACCGTCCTTATTCCGCCGGCCGCGTTCAAAGAGGGCGGCCCCGCGAATGGTCGCGCGATGGCCTATCTGGCACACCAATATGTTGGCAACGCGTTTGGATCGATCTACGACGCAAGCACAATATTGATCCTTGCGTTCGCAGGAGCGTCGGCGATGGCCGGGCTGCTGAATCTGATTCCGCGCTTTCTGCCTCGCTTCGGCATGGCGCCCGAGTGGGCCCGAGCATCGCGTCCCTTAGTACTTGTTTTCATGGCCGTCGCTTTCGCCGTAACATATCTCTTCCACGCCGATATCGACGCGCAGGGCGGCGCTTACGCTACCGGTGTTCTCGTGCTCATCACATCCGCAGCCATCGCGGTTACGATCTATCTTTGGCACCGTCCACTCCGTTGGGCCTTTTTGGTGATGTCGTTGATCTTCATCTACACGACGCTTGTCAACATCGTCGAGCGGCCCGAGGGCATCAAGATCGCGTCTTTCTTCATCATTGCCATGGTTGTTTCCTCTCTGATTTCGCGGGCTCTACGGTCCACCGAGCTACGCATTCACGGAATCCAGCTTGATGACAGGGCAGTCGAGTTGCTGGAGGACGATGAGGATCGTGTGATCCGGGTCGTCGCACGCCGACCGAAGATTGAAAGCGAGGAAGATCTCGATGTAATCGACGGCAAGCTGCGGTACTACCATTCCCTCAGCGCAGATGAGTGTTTATGTTTTTTTGAAGTGGAGCGAGGCGACGCCTCGGACTTCGGAGAGAATCTGCTCGTCACCGGTGAGCGCGTTGGTAAGCACCGCATTCTGCGCGCGAAAAGTCCAGTAGTGGCCAACGCGTTCGCAGCACTACTGATTGAACTCGAAAAGAGAACCGGCAGAGTACCGCATGTCTACTTCAAGTGGCATGAAGGCAACCCTATCGCGAACATTTTCGCATTCCTGTTTCTCGGAGAAGGGGACGCCGCTCCGCTCACCCATGAGGTATTACGCCGCGCCATTGTGGACCCGGAACATCGCCCTGTCGTTCACGTGAGCTGAGGTCAATGCATTATGAAAGAGCGCCCTGCTTCAGAAGGTGGAAGCTGGCTGTGGGCCGCCGCCTCCGCTGCGCTGTGTGGGGCTTCGCCCCGCTACGGCGGCTAACAAGTAACTGCGTTGAGGTGAGAAGAAGTGCAAAGACCATTGGCAAATCGGCCGGAGAATGGCACTTTACCTTAGCAGCCCGTGGCGCAAGTAGCTGATTTCCTGCAAAGCGGGCGGCGCAGCCGGGTACGCGATCTTGCGACCGATTGGGCAACGGGCGCGGAGATACGGTGGCTACGAAATCGCGGCTGACCATTTCCGTACCCGAGCAGCCGAAGAATGCGCCCAATGAGCTTGAGCCAGTGGTTCTTCAGTTCCCGCGGCGTGCCCGCGCCCAGCAACTTGCGCAAGACCAGGCTCAGATTGAACGCGCCCACATGAATCAGTTGCCGCTTCAGAATGTTTTCCTGGCCCCGCAGATGGCAACGCCGCATCCCGCCTGTCTCGTAGCAGTGCGCGAAGCTGCGCTCCACCAACTCGCCGCGCCGCCGGAGTAAACTCTTGCCGTACTCGCCCCGCACCCGCCGCCGGTTCGCATACACCGCGTGCTGCTCCGCCGCTTTGCCCGCCCAGTTCCGCCGGCCCTTGGGTTTTTTCTCCGGAATGTAACCGCGCACGCCGTAAACTCTTCATCCGCTGCACCACCGCGCCGCTGTGGTAGCCCTTGTCGGTCACGGTCTCTTCGATCCCGTGGACGTTGACCTGGGGCTCTTCGTCGGGTCGCAACTCTGCCTCGCGCCCCACCTGCTCCGCCACTGCCATCCCGGCTTCGCACAACGTCTCGTCCAGCGTGGTCGTATCGCCCTGGTCGGCGCCTTGCAGCGTGACCGCCAGTACCGCGCCCGTGTCCAGATCCACTGCGTGCTCGGCCTTGTGCGCCAGATGCGTGCGCCCATCCTTCATCTTCGCAATCCGTGCGTCCTCGTCCGCCGGACTCTTCCACTCCTTATTCGAGGTGCGCTTCTTGCGCTTGCGATCCAACCGCGCCAAGTCTTCCCGGGTCGGCGTCGCGATCCCCGACGCCTTCGCCAACCCACGCAGAAACTCTTCGTAACTCGCGCCCGTGTCGCGCCGCACAATCGAGCGCATCGCCGCATTGGCTTCCAGCGTGGTCGCATCGATCGCGATGCGCTGGCCTTTCAGCAACCCACGATCAGCTAGCACGCCCAACACCCAAGCGAATACTTCACGATGCGTGTCCACATCGATCAGCCGCCGCGTGCGCGAAATCGTCGAGTGATCCGGCGTGTACTCGTCCAACGCAATCCCTACAAAGCGCCGCAGCACCAGCGAATCCGCCAGCCGCCAGGCAATCCCCCGCTCCGCTCCGATGCCCTCGAAATACCCGATCAGCAACGCCCGAAAGTAAATCCCCGGCGTCAGCGACGGACGCCCGTACTTCTCCGCATAAAACTTCGCGCACCGGCTCTCGACAAACTCGTCGAAGCCCTCCGCCTCCAGCAGTTCGTTCAGCCTCTGATAAAACGGATGCCCCGGCGCGGAGGCCAGTTCCGTGTGCGCAATCCAAATCTCCTCTTGCTTCTCCCGCTGCTTCCGCCTGCCCATCGCCATGTGCCGATTCTACAAACAGAGCCTGTGCATACTTCAGAAGTTCTTGCTGCGAACCCAGACTTGCACCACGGGCTGTTAGGGAAAAGATACCCGTTGACGCGAATGACCTTTCCCCCAAGGAGGCAACGAAAATGAGTTGCGATATCAAGTATATCGGCATGGACGTGCACAAGGAAGCGATTGTAATCGCCGTCCTGAGTGGCAGTGGGAAGCTGGTCATGGAAACCATCCTGGAAACCAAAGCCAGCAGCATACTGCAGTTCCTCCACGGTTTACGGGGCGAACTGCATGTGACCTGGGAAGAAGGAACCTGGGCGGCGTGGCTGTACGATCTGCTGCAACCCCAGGTGGAGCAAGTTCTGGTCTGCGATCCACGCCGGAATGCCTTGTTAAAGGAGGGCGGCAAGAGCGACAAGGTGGATGCGCGCAAGCTGGCCGAGTTGCTGCGCACCGGAATGCTGCGACCGGTCTACCACGGAGAAAATGGACTACGGACGCTGCGCGAGTTGGGGCGCAGTTATCAAACGGTCGGCAAAGATTTAGTACGAGTCATGAATCGCCTCAAGGCACTCTATCGAGGCTGGGGCATTCCCTGTGCCGGCACCCAGGTCTACGCTCTGCGCTATCGGGAGGAATGGTTGAGCAAGATTCCGCAAGCTGGAGTACGCCGCCGCGCGGAGCTGCTCTATCAACAGCTGGATGGATTGCAGGGCTTGCGGCGAGAGGTGCGAGGAGAGTTTTTGGCCGAGAGTCGGAGACATAAGGCAGCGAAACTGCTGCGGAAAATTCCCTGCATCGGTCCGATTCGAGCCGGCCTATTGATCGCGCTGATGCAAACCCCGCACCGGTTCCGAAGCAAGCGGCAACTGTGGACCTATAGTGGCCTGGGGATTGAGACGCACGACAGTGCGCAATACCGATATGTTGACGGACAGTTGCAGCGTTCCAAGAAACCGCAGCAGCTCCGTGGTCTGAATCGAAATCACAATCATGATATGAAAGAGATCTTCAAGAGTGCTGCCACCAGGGCCAGCTGTGGTACGGGACCGTTCCGCGATTTCTACGCGGCTTTACTGGCCAAGGGGATGAGGCCGGAGATGGCTCGTCTGACGCTGGCGCGCAAGATCGCGGCCCTTACTTTGACACTTTGGAAGAGAGGAGATGGTTTCGACGCAGAACAACTGAAAACGCAAGCAGCTTGAGCATCGAACAGAACCCAGGTGATCTCCCAGGTTTTCATACCTCGGTGGTAGCCAAAATTCGGTTCTTGCGATGCTCGGGTTCGAGGGAGAGTATCTATTCACTCATTAGGCGCTCTGTGTGCTGCGGTGTGGCACCGAGTCTCCGGGTCAATCCTATGCCCCCTCGGATAACCCAAAAAAGCTATAGGCCTCGAGTCTCACATAGGATCATGGTTGGCACTTTTAGCCAACGTTTGGCTTGCGGGCTTCGTAACCGAATGGCGTCGGGCACCACCAATTCATGAAACCATCGAGTTGGGATAAGCAACTGGGGTTGGCGTGGCCGCTAGAACATGCGGCGAGCCAAAGCAACCAAACCAATAGCCCCTCTACGAATGAGGTAGGGCTGGATGTAAGTCACCAGACCCGCATCTCCCCGAGGGGCGGGGAGATGCTTTTTTTCTTGACATCCTCTTTCATAGGATGAGTGTAATGGCGATGTTACGCGAATGGTGACAAGGGATAGAATTCCATTCAGATGCAAATTCCTGTAATTGCAATCTTCCTGCTCGCTTCCTCGCTCCTCGCGCTTGGGGAGAAGCCCGGTATTGGTGTAGACCACGTCATTGCCTACAAACATGAACGGAGACTGGTGCTCCTGTCACGGGGAAAAGAATTGAAGTCGTATCGGATTGCTCTCGGTGGCGAACCCAATGGGGCGAAGACGAGGCAGGGAGACCATCGAACTCCTGAGGGTTCGTACGTACTCGATTCACGAAACGCCAATAGCCATTTTTATAAAGCGTTTCACATTTCGTATCCAAACTCCAAAGACATATCAGCAGCGAGGAAATTAGGCGTCAGTCCAGGAGGTGACATCATGTTGCACGGCCTCCCCAAGGAGTACGCTTTTGTGGGAAAGGCACACACTCTGCATGACTGGACTGACGGATGCATTGCGGTCTCGAACGAGGAGATAGACGAGATTTGGAAACTGGTTCGCGTCGGCACTCCGATTGAAATCAAGCCTTGAACAGGATTATTGACGTAACCATGCCATTTCACGTTTTGACTGCTGGTCACTAAGCGATATGGCGATTTTTCGCCACCTTCAGATTGCCCCGCGCTATACTTCTCGACTGCAAGGAGGGTTCCATGCAGGAATCGAGCGCTTCGCCGCCGCCCACTTTCTTTTTGCCACTCTGGGCACGAATCGCATTTGCCTGCTTTATGTTCTTCGGCTCAGCCCTGAGCATGTGCAAAGGGTTCTTTCGGTTCGAATGGGTGGGGCTTCTCTGTTTGGGTTTGTTTTACCTAGTTAACGTCCCGATGCGCCAAAAGGGCGAGGCTCGAAAAGCCTACTTTCGCCAACCGCGAACGATAATCTCACTAGCATTGTTAATCGCTGCAGTAGTCGCTGCTCTGTTCAACCTGCACTTCTTATTCACAAAGTAACTCCTCTCTTGGCTCCCGTCAGCTTCTGAAATCAGGCGATTTCACGTTTTGACCGCTGGTCGTTGAGCGCAACGGCGATGTTACGACATTAGCTGTTTCACGGGTCGGCACGAGTGATGGTGACGATGTAGAGCCCCTGCTCTTTGAACCGGAAGGCAGGCTGCAGAATTGCTTCAACAGAAATTGTCTCGCGAATCGCAGGCGGCGTGGTGAAGTCAAAGTCTCCATCCCAAACCCCATAGAGTTCGACCGTTTCCTCTCCGGTCTCTCGCAAGAGCGCAACCAGTCGGGCGCGGTTGTAACGGTCACGCTCCGCCAGCTCGGGTTCAGGTTCAGGTTCATCGTCGTCAAACCATGGCCATTCTCCATTCTGCGACATGACGTGCGGGAAATCGCAGCCGCAGCCCGCGGTCGAACCAATGCACTGAACCAGCGGTTTGCTGAAATGTGCGGCGATGGGAGTCTCGCGTTCGTTCAGCGACGTGACCGACAAGTCGGGAGCGTCCTCGCGCCATTCCTTTCCCGATATCTCGCGTGAGGTTCCGGCGTACAAAACGAAGCACATCGCGGTTGGCACCTCTGCCCATTACAAGCACAAGACTAATCGGACTTGGGGCCCAGAATCCATCGAGCCGAAGCCTCCAGAACAATATTTTCACCTGTCACATGATCTTATGGAGTTCGCGAAATCCAATGGCTGGCTTTGAAATTGACCCCGCAAGCGTATGAGAGGTCCCACACTGGCAGATGATTGGCGAAATCAGGCCATTTCACGTTTTGACCGCCGGTCGGTTAGTGCTATGGCGATTTTTCGCCAGCTCACACAGAAGTACTCGCTTATACCGCTCCAGCTCACGCAACTGTTCTTTGTTGTGAAAGACGATGGTACACGGCTTGAGCAACTTGCAAGAGCAGGATTTCGGCCACGCTGTACACAAAAGTATTTGTGGCGACAATCAGTGCATCTGACAACACTGATTCTCCTGAGTTGTAGCCCCAAATGGCCATCGCAAGAAACCAGCCCGGAACGGACAGTACCATCGGGACGACCTCGAACACTCTTGGCGGCGCTATATGGCCGGTGACGAGGGCCCATGCCAGCGCACACAGCGAGGCGTTGGCCGGGACAACCGCCAATATCGTCTTAGTCAGTTTTGCTTTGTTCACGGCAACACTCTACGCCTGAATCGAGGCCGGTTCCAGATTACTGTCGTCAACAGGCGATAGCGCTCAAAAGCCCACCGGACTGGGCGATGATGAGCGCTATGGCGATATTTCAACAGTTACGCCTGTTAACGACAATGTCGTCATTGATTTCTGATCGGAGCGTATCTGAGCCCACGTCTTTCAATCGTTTAAGGATTTTGTGACCCTGTGATCAGGTAAGCCGTGGCGTAGTCTCTGCGGGCCACATCAATCAGGCTCACAACATCCTGCCACGCCACCGCATCGTCTCCGCCGATGTAAACCACCCACTCTCGCCGTCGACTGAGTTCCTGCTTGAGCACGTGGTCAAAGTCTTCCCAGGCCACCGGCTTCGAATTCACATATAAATTGGGCCTGAGCCCCGCCCCTCCGTCCTTCGCCATTACTATCAGCGGCTCGGTAAAGGTATCGCTGTTCTGCGGCACCGCTCCGAGCTTGAGCAGGCGCACCCGCAAGCCCCGTGGCGTATACACAAAAGCCACCGTCATCATCATCATCACTATGGTGATGAGCGCGTAGCCGATTCCCGCGACCAGCCCAAAACCGGGAAGGCCGGAAAGCGGTCGTCGCAGCGGCAGCTTCCGTGCCCATCGAAAATCTTGCCCCACAGATGCTGACTCTGTGACCGTTTCCGAACGCTCGAAGGGATGCAGGAATCGAATGATCGGTACGAATGTTAGCGCAATGAATCCGATGTATGTGACGATGGACAAGCCTACCCGCGCAAACAAAGCGGCAGTTTCATAATTCTCAGTATCCGCCACTACCTCCAAACGAGGAGGAATCGAATCGAGGCAGCTGAAGTCGGACATCACTTCAACATCGAGCTCATAAACGCCCGGCCCAGCCCTGAATCCCGAAGGCCAAGGCAATACTGTCGGTTCGTCCCACCGGTCGACTACTTTCCCGTTCTCGTAGAGCGCCCAACGGGTTTGCAAATGACGGTATGGATCGCATTCCGGGTGTGCAGAATCCCATCGCCAGTCGGTACCGGGAGACAGATCTATCGAGTAATTGGCGTGCAGATTGAGCCGGAATAGCCCGGTGCGGATGTGTCCCGGTGCCAGAGATACGGGCATGTCGACTGGATATACGATTCGCGTGCTCAACCAGTGCTCGATTGCCGCTCGGCCTCCTATGCCCAACAGGATCAACCCAATGCCAATCGGGACCGAAAGCGGCAATCTCAAGCGCATGTTCTTATTTAGACACCAGGCGGCACTTATCAGTCAGATACCCGAAGTCACATCGCCTAGAACGAGTTACCGGAGTGGTGTTGTCGTCATGTGGCGTAACATCGCCATTTGGGTCAACGACCGGCGGTCAAAACGTGAAATGGCCTGTTCGCAACAGCTTGACGCAACGAGTACCATTTCATTGAGGAAATTAAATGGAATCACTGCTTAGTTGGCCTACGGACGATCTGGGGGCATTGACACCCGCTGACATCGTGCGTTGGTGGGAATCGCGCCGCTTTCGGTTCAACCTGTACGTCGGTGTGGTTGGTTTGATCACTTGGTTTCTTGTTCTCATTGCGGGTTCTGCTGCCGTAAAGCCAGGTGTAGATTTTGAAGAGCCAATTGCGATGATCTTCGGCCCCTTCGTCTACGCTTTCATGGCAAACCTCTGCTACACATTAGGTTGGGTCGTAGATACAGTTCAGTTCCGGGGGTCGCCGCGAACCAAGCTGTACAAAACAGGTGTAGTTTTTTCCGTCATTCTCACCGCATTGCCAGGTGTGTGGGCTGTGGTCGCATGGGTGATGACTCTGATCTCCGGGCATAAACTCGACTGAGGATTGTTGCAAAATCGCCATTTGACCAACTATCCGGTTCTGAGTGTTAACGCCTGTTTTCGACAGTTAGAATTATCGGGGGGCTTCTTATGCGATTTAAGCTTTTGCTCCCGGCAGTAGGCTTGCTAACACTGTGTGCAGCGGCACAGCGCGAGGGATCAATCAGCGGCACGATATTCAATCACAATGGCGTTCCCGTCGCAGGCGCTCACGTTTCGGCAGAGGTAATGCGCGGCGACAAAATTCTCACCGTTCTGGCCAGCAACACGAATGACCATGGCCGATTCCTGTTCTCGCACTTAAAGCTTGGCGAATACCATATTTCAGCAGAGAAGCAAGAGGCTGGATACCTCTCAACGGCTCCAGACATATTCACTTGCAAGCCGCCTCTGACAATTGTGCTCAGCGAAGAATCGCCCACGGCCTCTACATCTGTGCGCTTCATGCCTAAAGGGGCCAAGATTTCCGGATGGGTGAAGGACGCCAGGACAGGCGAGGCAATTTCCGCGCACCTCAGTCTTGCTCCGATTTCCAAGTGCGGATGTTCAACCACTGGGGCTGCTGGTAAATATAGGTTTGAACTTCTAGTTCCTTCCGATACACCGATCACGTTTGGCGCATGCTCCGAAGGCTCCAAGCCTTGGACGCCTCTTGCCCTCGACCTGCGTCCAGGATCGAAATTTGAGATCGACGTTCTACTCGAACGCGGTGAAGCAAACGACCAAACGCCTTGCTCCGCGGGCACCTACTAGCACCCCGTTTCGCATGATTGCCGTAATATCGCCATATCGCTCATTGACCGGGCCTCTGGGTTTCAGTCAAAACGTGTAATGGCCTGTTCTATAAAAGCAGTTGACCGCGCCTTCGGCGGGTTCACTGGTGCCAAAAACTTGTTCCAGGTCCCCCAATTCTGCAAAAGTAATCACAGGATCGGGTTCGGCAAGCTAAGGCCGACTACCAACTGGTGCTTCTGGCGCCCGGATAAAAGCATGGCTCCGGTACTGGCGATCGCTGGCATGGTGGCAGGGGTTGTCAGTATGACGGCCCTTTGACCCCGTTGGAGAGATTTCTCAACCTATCGTCACCGGGCCGAACCAGATCCTAATTTTCCATGGAGGAGAACAGGATGACGACACGCAAAGTATCGTGGGGGAACCGGAAGGAGAGGAAAGAGTGGGAGCGGCGGTTGCAATCGGAGGACCCAGGCCTGGACGTGGTTCATCCTCACGCTGCGACGCCTTGAACGAGGGTGCCTGTCGCACCAGCAATTTCCGCCTCATTATTTCCAAGCTACTTTCCCAGCGAGACCTTGACCTCGTTAGACCTGATCAGACTCCCACCCTCGTCCAACTCCAGGCGCAATCGGTAGGGGTCTAGTGGCAGTGCATCTAAAGAGGAGTTCGGCCATGTGGAAGAGATTTCGCGGTCCCACTTGGTCTTGGCCGCATCAACTTCAAATACGGATGAACTGTGCTTATCCAAATGTAGCTTTAAGGGAATCGGTTCAATGCTTTCCTCGGCTCCCATCTTGTCAAGGCGCCGCCTGACGTCGAGAGCTTTGTTTCGTAGGATGTCAGTGGGCGACCAATATGTGCTCTCCACGTTCTTCAAGTAGAGCGTCGGAACGGTATCGAAATCCAAGTCTCTGTCAGTGAGGTTCTCCAGCCGGACGTGGATTAGTGCAGGCTTATTCTGTTTCCATGCCGCCATTTCTACCGTAACCACGCAACGCACGTCGTTAGAAAGCTGTTGCTGGAACAAGGCGCGGGGTTGCTGGGGCACCGAGTAGCCGACCGTCGCGATCAGCACCAGCCATAGCATCGTGACGGAAGCTCGACGAAGAAACCGGGTTGTTTGCCTCTCACTCACAGCAGCCGCCAATTCCCTCTCTCTCACTGTTCACCATTCTAGCTAAGCTAGCTCGCGCGTGCCCCGGCCCGGCCCCCGGGGTCCAGACCCTTCACCCCCCCGGCCCGGCCGGTCGGAGCGATGTAGCAACTAAATCAAGCCACTGGGCAGTGACTCTCACGCTCTCAGTTAGAAATCGACGTTCACGGTCGCTTGGCTATCGATAACCCCACAGCCAGGCGGGCGTTCGCTATACCTCATTGTCCTGATGCCCGCCAGCGCATAGTTGTCGATGTCTGCGATTCCTGAGCTGCGAAAAACGACCGCTTCTGCTACTTCACCTGATTCCAGAACTTTAAAGGCGATAACGGGGATCTGCTTCATCGGTTTCTCGCCGGGACGCACTCGGATTGCCGTGCTGGTTGGTGATCCATGGCTGGAGAGTTTCAGAGCGCACCGATTGAAATCGTAGGTCGCCTCGGAATTCACTGCTCGTTTGACAATCAGCGGTGATTCCTTGGCCCGCCTTCCATCTTCCCGTGACACCGAGCCTTCGCTGATCATCCGGTCGATAACCCAATTGCGCTGTTGAACAGCGCGCTCCGGATGCTCAACTGGGGAATCTCGACCGGGGGAATGAATCAGACCGACGAGGAGCGCTGCCTCGTCTAAGGACAAATCAGCGGCATGCTTGCCAAAGTATCGCATCGACGCATCTTCCACACCGAAGGCGTTCTCGCCGAAATACACGCGGTTCAAATAGATCGTTAGAACTTGTCGTTGGTCAAAGTGTCGCTGGATCCGCTCGGCCAATCGGAGTTCAACAATCTGCCTACCAGGTCCGTCACGCTTGGAAACCAGCCCGTGTGCAAGCTGCCATGAATACATCTGAGCACCCGGCTGGACCCCCGAAAGCAAGTTGGAAATCGTCGCGCGGATCGGCCCACGAGGCTCGACCTGTCCCGCTGCTGCGAGGAGCGCGCTGACAACGTACTTTCCAAGCAGGTCGCTCGGCACCACATGGGTCAGAGAGCCTCCGCTCACTTGAATTTCAGAGGCCGCAGTGGGATTGTACCGATACAGATCAGCTATCGATGGCAAGTCGGCTGTGTAAAGGTACAACCAGCCGCATACCGTTCCAGCAGCCACCAGAAGCACCACTCCAACGGTCGCCGCGATTTTGCCAAGCAGCCTCATGGAATGAGTTTAAACCCGATGTTTCCGGAGCAGGATGATGGATGACAGTCGTTGACGACGATTGCACACCCAATGACGACACACTGTCGCGCGCCCCAGCCCCTGGCTCTTCCGGGGTCCAGACCCCCCCCGGGGTGTATCACTTTTCCCGTTCGTATAGCTAACCCCCGCATTCCATTGCTGGGGTAGTATCCTTCGGGAAAAATTGTCGACCCCCCTCCCTGGAGGAAACTGGACCAAGAGGGCCGGGGCGCGCGCGCTAGCGGGAGGGGAGGGTGAGAGATGGGAACTATGTGAGAGCGGGAAAACCTATCCCTGTCTCCCCCGGTACGAAACATCATCGTCCCACGAAATCCTTCAGGGGGCCGTTCACGAACTGATTCGGCTTCCATCCCTTGATCACCTTGTCAAGCAGGAAATAGTCACCCGCGCTCAATCCGATCCCCACGGCAGCGCCCGCAAGCGGCGTCAGGAGAAAGCTCGCCGCCGTACTCGCAGCTGCGAATATCGCAAACCGCGCTGACTTGGGTGGGAGTTTGTCAGCCCACTCAGCCTGGGTCACCTCTCGGCAGTACTCCTTAACGACATCCCCATCTTGGGAACCCTTTTTGAGCCACTCTTTGAATTTCAATCCAGCGGTCACAAGTCGAAGCACATCATCAAACGTCCGCTCTCCGCTGTTCACAGCTTCACGAATGCATCTGGACTCGCGGAATACTAGGTCCTCGAAAGCCTGAATCTGTGTCTCGCTAGTCCCGCGCCTTTCAATCAGGTTCTTGAACTTGCATGCTGCCGCAATCGAAATCGGGACGGACACGGCTAAGTCAGCTGAAAATTCCCCCGCGTAGGTCAAGTGTTTTCTCGTCTCGGCTATAAAAGAGAGTAGATAGGCAGGGGTGAGGGTGGCATCTAAAACATCGGTCCTGCGCCTGAAAAAGGCGTCCACTTTTGCGAAATCAATGTTGGTTTCTAGGATACAGGTCTGGTTGCTGCGATGAAATCGGAACACGCAGGGATCTGGGATTTGATACTCAGGTGCAAAATGTTCCACAAGTGCCCGCCCTACTTCTTCGACGTAACTCGTGTCAGCGGCGTCCTCCCTTGAGAGGTCAGGCAGAGACGGATCACATAGGACCGGACGCACGAGCTTAGCCATTCGGTTCGCTATTCTTCGCCCCTTCCCGGACTTCCCGGTCAGTTCCTCAAAGAATTTCGGAGCTTGATGCTGATAACGTAAAGACTCGCCAGAAACTAAGCCAAAATCATAGTCCTGTGAAACACAGGGAATATTCTCTATGAAGTCGATTGTGAGAATACCCATCTCCATCATTTCGATTATTACGTCGTATCCGCAGATACGAATAATGGTCTTGAACATCTCTCCGTCGGCAACGACATGTACGCGCTGATAAAACACCAATGCTTCCGCCAGGAAGCCTACATCGATGGCCATGCCGAACGTATCTTGCCTGTTTATGCAGATGCCTTCAAACATAAGTACCCTTCACTATTTGCAAAGTGGGATGTTTTGTTATTTATTGCGATTTTGGCAATGGAAGGTCTGGTCTCTCTGGGTGGCGCCCCTTTTGAATATCTGACCGAACAGCCGACAAGTCCTGGATGGGGTGACCGACACCGAAGCGGATTGCACTGGTGTCGACCGAAATGCCGGGCGAATTTTCAAGAAACTCACGATATTTCTTGTCGTATTTTCGCTTGAGTGTGTAAATGAAGACCGCGATGGAAAGCACGAGAAAATACGGTAACGCCCGCTGTACTTCGAAACGCCCCGAGGATCCAATACCAGGCAGTACGCGAATCACGAAGTGGAATACTAAAAACAGAAACGCGATTGAGCCTGCCAACACGTACTGAATCCTGAACTGGTCAAGCATCTTGTTAACCTGTCGATGCTCCCCAAAGTAGTACTGGATATCTTGTAGGTCATTTGTTGTAAGGAACTGTCGCTCGATGTTCGCGATGATGGCAAGATTTCGGTTATACCAGTAAGTAGCCTCGTAGAGATGAGCCACGGACCAGCCGCAGATGAGAAGCACGAAGGAAGTGGCAAACTCGAGGGGAATAACTTGCTTTTCGACCAGCGCATAAACAGCAAGTGCGCCAACCAAAACACCTATCGATTGCCAAACGACCAGTACGTTGCGGTTGATATCCGCATACATTTGGTCGTACATCTTCATCAGGAACTCAGCCCTCGCCTTCGCCTGGTCTTCGTGATTCGAAAGCGCAGTCACATTCCCACCGTTCTATAGTCAGTCCAGAGGCCGTTGATGTTCTTGATGGAATCCCGGATACAGCGCGAATAGCCACCTACGGGGTGCGGGCGAAATGTCTCGCCATCGAAATAGTCTCCAAATTGGGCATCGAGAGTAAATCGATTGCAGTCAAAACTAACGACGGGCATCAAAGCGGCCATCCTTCGCTGGGTATCGGGCCTGCCACCCAAAACATGGACCGGCCTCCGAAATCGAGCGGGATCAATCTGCGTTCCACCATATTTCGTCGGCACGCTAAAGCCAAGTATAAAGCGAGTTGGGATGACCTCGTTAAGCGTGGCGGCGAATATTCTAGCCTTGGGCACAACCACCACTTTCACGCAATACTGGGCAAGTTCATCGGCCTGGTCGATCGTCCGCTGCAGGTCTTTCTTGCATTCTAAATCCTTTGCCACTGTTAACAAGGGGCGCGTTGCTTTGGCTGCCGCAAGATGGCGGCGGAAATCATAATTGCGCCAATCGATGTCGAGAAAACCAAGTCGATCAAATTCCCGTACATCCCTCAAATTTGTATAACGCGCCGCGGGCAACCACCCATGCCGACATGCCACACGCAAAACACTCTTGCTATGGCAGACGAACTTTAGTATGGATTGATCTTTGTTGGGTTTCGCGATTGCCATGTTCTGCTTTTATATCATGAACCATTTAATTAGCTCCCGACGAATCTGCCTAGATCAGCCTGAATTGTTTCAGAACGCCGAGCAGCAATCGTTGATGCCCTGCGATGAGGTCTGGATGT
>Ga0080027_10000566_pt1 | contig 15774 bp, 9 predicted proteins | sample OrgsoiDNA2013046_FD_70962 | JGI IMG/M metagenome (GOLD analysis project Ga0080027, IMG submission 70962) | Permafrost soil microbial communities from the Arctic, to analyse light accelerated degradation of dissolved organic matter (DOM) -... | ecosystem: Environmental > Terrestrial > Soil >... | reverse complement strand
AGATGGACGTCTTGTCGTACCGGCGGCGGCGCATCCGGCGATGCTCGCGATTCTCCGCCATACTCGCCTCGGCTTCGAGAATAATCCGCGACATCATGTTCACAGCCTCGCGCGGATACTTCCCGCTAGCCGTTTCGCCCGACAACATAACCGCATCCGTTCCGTCAAACACAGCATTCGCCACGTCGCTCGCCTCCGCCCGTGTGGGCCGAGGATTCTCAATCATCGATTCCAGCATCTGCGTCGCAATAATCACGGGCTTGCGCCACTCGGCCGCCCGCGCGATGATGTGTTTCTGAATCACCGGGACCTTCTCGGCAGGAAGCTCTACACCCAAATCCCCGCGCGCCACCATGACCCCAGCCGCCGCTTCCAGAATCTCTTCCAGATTTTCAATCGCTTGCGGCTTCTCCAGTTTGGCGATTACGGGAACGTTCCGTCCCGCCTGCTTGATCAGATTCTTGACATATTGAACATCCGAAGCCCGCCGCACAAACGATACCGCTACCATATCCACATCGTTCTGCAAACCAAACGCCAGATCTTCCTCGTCTTTTTCGGTCAGCGCCGGAACGCTCAACACCGCCCCAGGAAGATTGATCCCTTGACTCTCAGCCAGCTTGCCCCCATTGATGATGTCGCAGACGACATCCGTGCCATGAATCGCAGCGACCCGCAATTCAATGCGCCCGTCGGAAAACAGAACCCTGCCCCCAACTTCAACATCCCGGGCCAGCGTCTGAAACGTAGTCGACACCAGCGCCGGCGTCCCCGCCACATCCCGAGGAGTAATCGTGATCTGCTTGCCAGATTCCAGAAGGATCGCCTTACGGCCTTCCAGCTTGCCGGTGCGAATCTTCGGACCCTGCAAGTCCTGCAGAATACAAATCGTCCGCCCCTGCTCAGCAGCCACCCTCCGCAACATGGAGATCCGCTGCTGATGATCCTCATGAGTCCCATGCGAAAAATTCAGCCGCGCCACATCCATGCCGCAGCGCAGCAAATCCCGCACCAGTTCCTCGCTCCCGCAGGCAGGGCCGATCGTGCAAATAATCTTCGCTTTCCGCCTGAAGCGGATTTCCTCGGATATAGCGTTCCCAGAACTCGCCAAACGACTTCCTCCCCACAAATCAACTCAAGCGTTGGAACTCGCCGCCGCGCCATTCTTGACGGACCGCGGGAACAACATCGCGTTAAACTCCGCCCCCAGCAGAATAATCAGGGATATCAGGTACATCCATACTAACAACGCGATGCCGACAGCCAATGAGCCGTAAATCACCGTGTAATCCGCATAGCGTTGCAGGTACAAGCTGAAGCCCGCCGTGGTCGCAAACCACATAGCGGTCGCCAAAACCGAACCCGGCAACACGCTATGCCAGGGCTGCGTGCGGGGAACCGCGTTGTGATAAATGAGGGCGATCACCGCGATGCTGCTGAGAATGGCGATTAGCCAGCGCGTGGCCGTCCACAGCAGCAAAATGTAAGGGCCAAACTCGCGGTCCGTGTAGAAGAGAATTCTCGTCTCAATCCGGCTGCCAAACGCCACCAGCATAGTCGCGAAGGTCAGCGGTATCCCCGCCAGAATCACCAGCGAGAACGCAATCATGCGCTCTTTCACCAGTCCCCACACCCTCGGCAAATCGTACGCACGGCGAAAGGCCTCCATCCAGGAAACCACCGCGCCGGATGCGGTCCAAAGCGTCAACAGAGCTGTACTCACCACGAGCCCGAAAGGCCGGTGGGTTCCCTTCAGGTACAACAGCGCCGTAGCAGAGCCCGCCGGCAAGGCCTTGCCCACCGCATAAGAGATTTCCCGAAGATAGACTTCCATCCTCCGCGAGGAAGCAAGAACAGACCCAATCACCATCAGCGCAGGGAAAAAAGTGAAGATCAGCGAGTATGCCGACGCCTTCGCCAGTGCGAAAGCGTCATGCTCAAACGCCCTCAATACTGCCCTGCGAAACTGGTTCAGGAAATGGAGGATAACAACATGCAACTCGCGCCGGGGAGGTTGCGAGTCAGTACGGCTCTCGGTTTGGGATGCGGATTGCTCTGGCTGGGATGGGCCTGCCATGGGTAGGGAGGAAGGGCAAAGAAAAGGGGCAGAGGACCGATCCTCCAGAGGAACGACCCTCTGCCCTTGATATGCCTTACTCGGCCGCGAGCTCTTCGGTTTCGCCTTCGTGCCGCATCATTTCCAGAGCGCGCTCGGCTTCTTCGTATGCCGCCGAAACTTCTTCCTGGACCTTGGCTGCAGCCTCTTCCAGCTCCTGCGAGAGCTTGACGTTGCGGTAGTGCTCCATGCCGGTGCCAGCCGGAATGAGGCGACCCACAATCACGTTCTCCTTCAGTCCGCGCAGGTGGTCGACAGCCCCCTGGATCGCGGCTTCGGTAAGAACGCGCGTCGTTTCCTGGAACGATGCCGCCGAGATGAACGAATCCGTCGAAAGCGACGCCTTCGTGATTCCGAGAAGCAGCGGACGTCCGGTTGCCGGCTTGCCGCCATTCGCAATCGCCCGTTCGTTCTCCTCGCGGAAGCGGAACTTGTCGACCTGCTGTTCCAGCAGGAACGCCGTATCGCCCACGTCTTCCACCTTCACCCAGCGCATCATCTGGCGCACGATCACTTCAATGTGCTTGTCGTTAATCGTAACGCCCTGCAAGCGGTAGACTTCCTGAATCTCGTCCACCAGGTACTTCTGCAATTGTTTCTCGCCCAGAACAGCAAGAATGTCGTGCGGATTCAGCGGTCCATCCATCAGCGGTTCTCCGGCGCGGACAATCTCGCCTTCTTGCACGTTGATGTGGACACCGCGTGGCACCGAGTATTCCTTCTCGGTTCCATCCTCAGCCACGACGTAAATCTTGCGCTGGCCTTTGCTCACTTCGCCGAACTTCACCGCGCCATCGATTTCGCTGATGACCGCGGTTTCATGCGGCTTGCGCGCTTCGAACAGTTCCACAACGCGCGGCAGACCGCCTGTGATGTCCTTCGTCTTCGTGTTTTCGCGCGGGATCTTCGCCAGCACATCGCCCGGGTGTACCGTGTCGCCGTCCATAATCATCAAGTGAGCGCGTGACGGCATCAGATACCGCTTCGTGCCCTTGCTCTTGATGATGATCGCCGGCTGACGCTTTTCATCCGGAGAATCGGTGACCACGTGCCGCGAAAGGCCCGTGACTTCATCGATTTCTTCGTGCAGCGTAACGCCTTCCTGCAAGTCCTTGAACTGCACCGTTCCGCCGACTTCGGTCAGAATCGCGAACGTGTAAGGATCCCACTCCGCCATTACCTGCCCCAGCGTCACAGCGTCGCCATCGTTGACCTTGATCTTCGCGCCGTACACCACCGAGTAGCGCTCGCGTTCACGGCCCTTGTCATCAACAACCGCAATCGATCCGGCGCGGTTCATAACCACCAGATCGCCGCCCTTCGACTTCACAGTCTGCAGGTTAATGAAGCGCGTGAAGCCATTGCTCTTGGCATCGAGTCGCGACTGTTCCGAAACTCGCGATGCCGTTCCACCGATGTGGAACGTACGCATCGTAAGCTGCGTGCCAGGTTCGCCAATCGACTGCGCCGCAATGACGCCGGTTGCTTCGCCCAGTTCGACGAGTCGTCCGGAAGAAAGATTGCGTCCGTAGCAAAGTGCGCAAACCCCGCGTTTCGATTCGCAAGTCAGCACCGAGCGAATTTTCACCCGCTCAATCCCGGCCGCGGGAATCGCGGTAGCCAACTCTTCCGTGATCTCGTTGTTAATATCGACAATCACGTTGCCTTCGTAGTCTTTGATCTTCTCCAGCGAAACGCGACCAATAATGCGGTCGCGCAACGGCTCGATGATCTCGCCGGCTTCCACGATCCCTTCGACGTAAATGCCATCGACCGTGCCGCAGTCGATGTCGCCGATGATCACGTCTTGCGCTACGTCAACCAGACGACGGGTCAGGTAGCCCGAGTCCGCGGTCTTCAGCGCCGTATCCGCCAGGCCCTTACGGGCGCCGTGCGTCGAAATGAAGTACTGCAACACCGTGAGTCCCTCACGGAAGTTCGCCTTGATCGGCGTTTCGATGATTTCGCCGGACGGCTTGGCCATCAATCCGCGCATACCGGAAAGCTGACGAATCTGCTGCTTCGAACCGCGAGCGCCCGAATCCGCCATCACGTAAATCGGATTGATGACGCCTTCTTTGTCTTTTTGCATCATGGCGCCGAACATCTCGTCGGCCACTTTTTCCGTGATGCCCGACCAGATTTCGATCACCTTGTTATAGCGCTCACCGTTCGTGATTGCTCCATCCAGGTACTGTTGCTGCACGTTCACGGCCGCTTTTTCCGCGTCGCGAACCACACCCTTCTTGCTTTCTGGGATGACCATGTCGTCGATGCCGATAGACAAGCCCGCTTTCGTCGCGTAATTGAAGCCCAGCGACTTGATCTTGTCCAGCATCTTAACCGTCGTTTCCAGACCGAAGCGAAGGTAGGTGTAGTTGACGAGCTGACCAATGCCCTTCTTCTTCAACAGGCCGTTGATGAATGGCATGTCTTCCGGCAGGTGGTCGTTGAGTACAGCGCGGCCCACGGTCGTGTTGAGGTAAGCCCCAACCACGTGCGTTGGCTCGGTATGCACGATGTCCTGATCGTCGTAAGCAACGGTCAGGTCAATCAGTTCGCCGGTATAGCGTAAGCGAATCGGCGAGAGCGTTTCCACCGCCCCAGCTTCCACCGCCAGCAACACTTCGTCGATGTTGGCGAACGTACGGCCTTCACCCTTCGCGCCGGGCTTGCCCTTCGTCAGGTAGTAAAGTCCCAGCACCATATCCTGCGTCGGCACCGTAATCGGCTGCCCTGACGCCGGCGACATGATGTTGTGCGAGGCCAGCATCAGCACGCTGGCTTCAATCTGCGCTTCCGGAGACAGCGGAATATGTACCGCCATCTGGTCGCCGTCAAAGTCCGCGTTAAACGCCGTGCAAACCAGCGGGTGAATCTTGATAGCCTTGCCTTCCACCAGCACTGGCTCAAACGCCTGAATGCCCAGGCGATGGAGCGTGGGAGCGCGGTTCAGCAACACAGGGTGATCTTTAATCACCTCTTCCAGAATGTCCCAAACCACCGGCTCCTGCTGTTCCACCATTTCCTTGGCTTGCTTGATGGTCGAGCACTGCCCAGTCTGTTCGAGGCGGTGATAAATGAAGGGCTTGAACAATTCCAAAGCCATCTTCTTCGGCAAACCGCACTGGTGCAGTTTCAATTCCGGACCAACCACGATCACGGAACGCCCCGAGTAATCGACGCGCTTTCCGAGCAGGTTCTGACGGAAACGTCCCTGCTTGCCCTTGAGCGTATCGGACAAGGACTTCAGCGGACGATTGTTCGCCCCGCGCAAGACGCGGCCACGGCGGCCGTTGTCGAACAAGGCATCCACAGCTTCCTGCAACATGCGCTTTTCGTTGCGGACGATCACTTCCGGCGCATGCAGGTCCATCAGCTTCTTCAACCGGTTGTTGCGGTTGATGACGCGGCGGTACAGGTCGTTCAAATCCGACGTCGCAAAACGTCCGCCATCCAGCGGCACCAGGGGGCGCAACTCGGGCGGAATCACCGGCACCACATCCAGAATCATCCACTGCGGCAGGTTCCCGCTCTTGCGGAACGCCTCCACAACCTTCAACCGCTTGGCGTACTTGATGCGCTTTTGCAGCGACACCTCGTGCACCATCTTTTCGCGCAGCGAAACGGAAAGTTCGGCGGTATCCACGCGCTTGAGCAGTTCCTTGATCGCCTCCGCGCCCATCATCGCCTTAAAGCCGGTCGCGCGGAACTGCTGATCCAGTTCGCGGAACTTCGCTTCGTCCTTGATGACTTCGCGTTCTTTCACCGGAGCATCGCCCGGCTCAATCACCACGTAGGCTTCGAAGTACAGAACCGCCTCGAGCTCGCGCAGCGAAATATCGAGCAAATGCCCAATACGGCTCGGCAGTCCCTTGAAGAACCAAACGTGTGAACACGGCGAAGCCAGCTCAATATGGCCCAGCCGCTCGCGGCGGACCTTAGAGAGCGTAACTTCCACGCCGCACTTGTCGCAGATCACTCCGCGATGCTTCATGCGCTTGTACTTGCCGCACAGGCATTCCCAGTCCGTTACCGGACCAAAAATACGCGCGCAGAACAAGCCATCGCGCTCGGGCTTGAACGTCCGGTAGTTGATCGTTTCCGGCTTGGTGACTTCACCGTGCGACCAGCTGCGGATCTTCTCAGGGGATGCGACGCTGATACGAATCGCGTCAAAGTCAGAGTTTGCGTTGGCCAAATCAAAAGGGCTCGAACGATACAAGGTGCTCCTCCGCTTCCTGCGGCACAACCGCGGCCGCCCGCGGCTCTCAAGGCCAGATCGCCGGATCAGTTTCTGGGAAACCGTTCCAGCTTATTTCTTCACTCACCTCATTGAGAGCGTTTGGGGTGAGCAATTAACTTTCAAAAAACAAAATTATGCGGGTGCCCCACTCAAGCCCTCTTTTGGCTTGAGTGAGGCTTTTCCCGAATTAGTCGGCTGCGGCAGCCACAGGTTTCCGCGGTCCGGCCTTAATCAATTCCACGTCCAGGCAAAGCGATTGCAGTTCGCGCACCAGCACGTTGAACGACTCCGGCACCCCCGGTTGCATGGCAGCTTCGCCCTTCACGATGGCCTCGTAAATCTTGGTACGGCCAAACACGTCGTCGGACTTCGCCGTCAAAAGTTCCTGAAGAATGTGCGCCGCTCCATAAGCCTCGAGCGCCCAAACTTCCATCTCTCCAAACCGCTGTCCGCCGAACTGCGCCTTGCCGCCCAAAGGCTGCTGCGTAATCAGCGAATACGGCCCAATCGACCGGGCGTGAATCTTGTCGTCCACCAAGTGCGAAAGTTTCAGCATGTAAATGTAGCCAACGGTTACGGGCTGTTCGAACTTATCGCCTGTCATGCCGTCGAACATGTCGCACTTGCCGGATTCCGGCAATCCCGCCTGCTTCAGCAGCGCCTTGATTTCCGTCTCGCGCGCGCCGTCAAACACTGGCGAACCGAAATGGAACCCAGTCTGGAAGCTCTTTGCCGCTTCCATCAGCTCATCGTCAGAAAGGTCATCGAACGAGTGCTGAATCTGCGTGTCCTTGAACATCGCCTTCAGCTCGCGCCGGATCGCATCTTCCCGGTTGTGCTTCGCCAGAAGCTCGGTGACTTGCTTGCCGAGTTCGTGCGCCGCCCAACCCAGATGCGTTTCCAGCAACTGACCGACGTTCATACGGGAAGGCACACCCAGCGGATTCAGCACAATCTCCGCCGGAGTTCCATCCGCCATGTAGGGCATATCTTCTTCCGGCAGAATGCGCGCGATCACGCCCTTGTTGCCGTGACGTCCGGCCATCTTGTCGCCCACGCTCAGCTTGCGCTTCATGGCGACGTATACCTTGACGAGCTTGATTACGCCCGGCGGCAGTTCGTCACCCTTCTGGAGCTTGTCTTTCTTCTCGTTGACAATCTTCTTCAGCACATCGATCTGGCGCGAGGTCATTTCCTCGATCTCGTCGATCTGCTCGTTCACCCGCGGATCCTTATCCGGGTACTTGATGCGTTTCAAGTTGCGCGTCGAAATCCGCTCAATCGCCTCGCGGTCCAGAATGTTGCCCTTGCCCAGCAGGCGCTTGTTGGTGCGCTCGTCGTGCAGGTCGGCCTGAACTTCCTTGCCGCCCAGCAAAGCATCGAGACGCTTCAACCGCTCATCGGTCAGAATGCGGATTTCATCGGAGAGGTTCTTGTCGAGCTTCCCAATCTGCTGACCTTCAATCATCTTCGCGCGCTCGTCTTTTTCCTGGCCCTTGCGCGAGAAAATCTTCACGTCCACAACAATGCCTTCAATTCCTGGAGGGCACGTCAGCGAAGCATCGCGAACGTCCCCAGCCTTTTCGCCGAAGATGGCGCGCAGCAGCTTCTCTTCCGGCGTCAACTGGGTTTCGCCCTTCGGCGTAACCTTGCCCACCAGAATGTCGCCCGCCTTGATCGACGCGCCGATCCGAATGACGCCGCTTTCATCCAGATCGCGCAGCGCCGACTCGCCCACGTTGGGGATATCCCGAGTCACTTCCTCAGGCCCCAGCTTGGTATCGCGCGCTTCAATCTCAAATTCTTCAATGTGGACCGACGTGTAGTAATCGTCGCGAACCAGCTTCTCGGAAACAAGAATCGCGTCCTCGAAGTTGTATCCGCGCCACGGCATGAACGCCACCAGCACGTTGCGGCCGAGAGCCAATTCGCCCGTATCCGTGCAAGGACCGTCCGCGATCACCTGACCCTTCACCACCCTCTGCCCCTTGCTCACCAGCGGCTTCTGGTTGATGCAAGTGTTCTGGTTTGAACGCTTGAACTTGGTCAGCGTATAAATGTCGCTGCCCACTTCGCGCGAAAGCTGCATCGGATGATGCTCGCCCTCCACGCGCACGATGATGCGGTCGGAATCCACGGAATCAATGATCCCGTTGCGCCGTGCCAGCACTACCGCGCCCGAGTCGCGCGCCGTAACCCCTTCCATCCCTGTTCCAACAAACGGAGCCGCCGCCACCAGCAAAGGCACCGACTGCCGCTGCATGTTCGCGCCCATGAGCGCGCGATTCGCATCGTCATGCTCCAGGAACGGGACCAGCGAAGCGGCCACCGACACAAGCTGCTTCGGGCTGACGTCGACGTAGTCCACGTCGCTGCGGTTGATCAGGACGAAGTTCCCCGCTTTTCGCGCGTCGACCAGATCCCCCACAATCCGGCCCTTTTCGTCCAGTTCCACGTTCGCCTGCGCGATGACGTGCTTGTCTTCCTCCCACGCGGAGAGGTAGAACGAAAACGGCTCGTGCTCGATCTGCTTCTTTTTCTTGTCCTTCAGGTCCGAGTTCAGTTTCTCGAGTTCGTGAGTCTCGATGTGGTCGCCCACCTTGAGCGCGCTGTCACCCGCGTTCGCCACGGTCACGTAATCGAGGACGTGCCCGTCTTTCACCTTGCGATAAGGCGACTCGATGAACCCGTAGTCATTAATCCGCGCAAAACAGCTCAACGACGAGATCAGTCCAATGTTCGGACCTTCCGGCGTTTCAATCGGGCAGATACGCCCGTAGTGCGTCGGGTGAACGTCGCGGACTTCGAATCCGGCGCGTTCACGAGACAAACCGCCCGGCCCAAGGGCCGAAAGCCTCCGCTTGTGCGTAATTTCCGACAGCGGATTCGTCTGATCCATGAACTGCGACAGCTGCGAGGACCCAAAGAACTCGCGGATCGCGGCCATCACAGGCTTCGCGTTCACCAGGTCGTGCGGCATCGCCGTCGACATTTCCTGGTACACGCTCATCTTTTCCTTGATGGCGCGCTCCATGCGCACCAGTCCCATGCGGAACTGGTTCTCCATCAACTCACCGACCGCGCGCACACGGCGGTTGCCCAAGTGATCGATGTCGTCCACCTGGCCGATGTTCTTGCGCAACTTCAGCAGGTAGCGGATGGTCGCATAGAAATCATCCGGCTCCAGTGTGCGGTGCTCGAGGCTGGTCGCGTCCTGGTTTTCATACAATTTTATGTTGAACTTCAACCGGCCCACGCGCGAGAAGTCATACTTGCGCGGATCGAAGAACATGCCATGGAACAGCGAAGTCGCCGTATCCAAGGTCGGCGGATCGCCTGGACGCAGCTTGCGGTAGATCTCGATCAGCGCTTCCTGCGGAGTCTTGACCGCGTCGCGCCGCAACGTCTGGCTGATCACCGTTCCCACATCGTCGCGCTCCGGGAAAAACAGATTCATCTCCACTACATTCGAGTCGAGCACCTTCGCCACAATTTGCGGCGTAAACTCGGAATTCGCTTCCAGCAACACATCGCCGGTCGTCGTGTCGACGATATCGCTAGCCGCCCAAGCCCCCTCGAGGTCCGCGTTGTCGATCTCGATTTCGGTAATCTTCGCCTTCTGAATCTCCTTCAGAATCGACGCGGTCACCTTGCGCCCGGAGTGAACAACCTCCTCCCCAGACTTCGTCGCCACCTTATGCGTCAGCTTCATGCCCAGCAGATTCGTCGGCTTGTCGGCAGAAGGATCCACCGTCCAATACAGCTTCTTGTCGCGCACCGCCAACCGGTCCACGGTATAAAACTGCCGCAGAATATCCTCCGCCGACCGCAACCCCAGCGCTCGCAGGAAAATCGTGCCCAGGAACTTGCGCTTGCGATCAATCCTCACATACAGCAGATTCTTCTGGTCGTATTCAAACTCGACCCAAGATCCGCGGTAAGGAATAATCTTCCCCAGGAAATACCCCGGCGGCTGCTTCTCGAAAAACACGCCCGGCGAACGGTGCAACTGGCTGACAATCACGCGCTCGGTGCCGTTCACAATGAACGTCCCGTTCTGCGTCATCAGCGGCACATCGCCAAAGAATACTTCCTGCTCTTTAATATCCCGAATGCTCTTGTTCCCGGTCTCCGCGTCTTTCTCGTAAATCGTCAACCGCATCGTGACCTTCAGCGGCGCCGAATACGTCATCCCACGCTCTTCGCATTCCGTCACGTCATACTTCAATTGCAACCCAACCGGGTCGCCGCACTTATTGCAAAAATCGGGGGTGTTCGCATTGAACGTCCCGCACTTGTCGCACAACACTTCCCCGGGGTGGAACGGGTCCGTCGTAATGGTGAATCCGCAGTTCTTACACGTCGACCGCAAGTGGTGCAGGCCCTTCAAGTGGCCGCACTTGCACTCCCAGTTGCCAATGGCATAATCGACAAACTCAAGCTTCGAAACGTCACGAAAATCCGTGACCGGAAACACCGACTGAAACACCGCCTGCAATCCTTCCTGGTCGCGCTCGCTCGGCAGAAGATCCATTTGCAGAAACCTCTCGTACGAGCGCTTCTGCACCTCAATCAGGTTGGGTATGGCGATGGTCGCCGGAATCTTGGAAAAATCAAAACGTTTACGGTAGGTGGTCTTCTTAGGCATTCGGAGGCTCCCCCATCACATGCGCGGCGTCTAGGCCGCAATCAACGCAAATCACAGACGAATCAGAGAAAAGATCGTTTTCGTTCTAAAACGCTTTCGTTCTCAAACAACGACAAGCGCCCCTGAGGACACTAGTTCCCCAGGGCGCCGCGCGAGGCGCTTTGGCCTTGAATCAATTGGACGTTCGATACCAGCGTTACGGGCCTGTCTCCATTCCGCGCCAGCTCGCGGGAACAGTTGCCAAACCGCTGCCGTTTCGATCTCCGTCCGCTTCCAACGGATTTTGACCGGCAGCTCTTCGGGTAGGTGGAAGCGGTGTTATCTTAGATGGTAACACCGCGCCAGAGGATTCACCCGGGTATTTTTCTGCTCACCCCAGCCGCTAACACCCGCCGTGCCAATTACTTGACTTCGACGGTCGCGCCAGCTTCGGCAAACTTCTTCTTGATGGTCTCAGCCTCGTCCTTCGACACACCTTCCTTGATGGTCTTCGGAGCTCCGTCGACCAGGTCCTTGGCTTCCTTCAAGCCCAGGCTGGTGACCTCGCGGACTGCCTTAATCACGTTGATCTTGTTCGCGCCCACTTCCTTCAGGACGACCGTGAACTCCGTCTTCTCTTCCGCCGGAGCCGCCGCTGCCGCTCCGCCGCCGCCCGCCATCATCACCGGGGCTGCTGCCGCCGCCGACACGCCAAGCCGTTCTTCCAGCTTCTTCACCAACTGCGAAGCCTCCAGAAGCGACAACCCTACAATCGACTCTTCCAACTGCTGTAAATCCGCCATTGCATTCTCCAGTTTTCTGATCGAAATCAGTTTGAATTAATTCTCTTTACTTCACTGCCGAAAGCCGGGTTTCCAGTGCACCGCCTCAACTCCCCCACGCCAGACCGCGAAGAGAAAGAAACAATACAACCCCAGACCGCCAGCAGCTAAACTCTCTCGGGAGGGCCGAAGCCATCCAACATCCCCTTGCAAATGAACAACTTGCGAGAAATTAGCAAATGACAAATTGCCAAATCGCAAATTACAAGTGCCCTTATGCTTCCTTGAACTTGCCCTTCTCCACACCCTGCCCCAGCACCACCGCCACATTCCGTCCGACGGCGTTGATCACCTGCGCCAACTGCGTTCCCGGCGCGTTCATCAACATCAGCAGCTTGGCGTAGATCTCTTCCTTCGACGGCAAGGCGGCCAAAGCATCGATGTCCTTCACCGAAACCGTTTGCCCATCCACCACCCCGGCCTTGAACGATAGCTCCGGGTTGTCCTTGACGTACTTCGACAACGCCTTAGCCAACGCCACCGGGTCACCGCTGGTATAGGCAATCGAAGTCACGCCCGCCAGGTCTTTCAGCCCAGCCTCAATCTTCGTGCCCTTTGCCGCCCGCTCCGCCAGCGTGTTCTTGACCACGCGGTACTTCGCGCCAGCCCCGCGCACCGCCTTGCGCAGCTGAAAGTCCTGCGACACGGTCATCTTGTTGAAGGTCGCCACAATCGCGCTCGACGCGCCCTTCAACTCCGCCGACAACTCTTCCATCTGCTCAATCTTTTTCGCTTTTGTAACCGCCATCGCGTTTCTCTCTCTCTAAAAATCTAAAGTCTGTCATCCTGAGCGGAGTTGATCGTGCGCGAAGCGCATGAACAACGCAGCCGAAGGACCCCTACCCCACCAAACGCCGTCCCCGAAAGCCCTACCCCTTCGCCGCCAGTTCAATCGGAGCCACATCAATCCGGATCCCCGGACCCATCGTCGAACTCAACGTGCACCCCTTGATGTACTTCCCCTTCGCCGCCGGAGGCTTCGCCTTAATCACGCTGGAAATCAAAGTAGTAGCGTTCGCCACCAATTTGTCCTGCGAAAACGAAATCTTCCCCACCGGCGAATGCACCAACCCAGTCTTATCAGTGCGGAACTCCACCTTGCCGGCCTTAATCTCCTGAATCGCTTTGGCCACGTCGGTGGTCACGGTCCCGGTCTTCGGGTTCGGCATCAACCCCTTCGGTCCCAACACCTTACCCAGACGTCCCACCGACTTCATCATGTCGGGAGTCGAGATCAAAGCGTCAAAGTCCGTCCAGTTTTCCTTCTGGATCTTCTCCACCATCTCTTCGCCGCCAACAAAATCCGCCCCAGCTTCCTGAGCCTCGCGCTGCTTGTCGCCCGACGCGATCACTAGAACTTTCTTGGTCTTGCCCAGGCCGTGCGGCAGAACCACAGTGCCGCGCACCATCTGGTCCGCATGCTTCGGATCCACGCCCAACCGCAATGTCACTTCCACGGTCTCATCAAACTTGGCAAACTTCACTTTCTGCAGGAGCGTAACCGCCTCCGGCAGCACATAAGGCTTCGGCTCAACCGCTTTCCGCGCCTTCGCTACGTTCTTGCTGACCTTCTTCATTTCTCTTTCCTCGTCTCCCACCGCAGACCGTTCGATTGGCAAGCCGTGGTAATGGACTTACTGATTTAAGCCTGTCCTCCTGAGCGAAGTTTGGCGCGCGAAGCGCGGCAAACACAGTCGAAGGACCCCTGCTCCTTCAATACCCTCAACCCAACACGCTCTACCCAACCACTTCCAAACCCATCGACCGCGCCGTCCCGCGAATGCTCTTGATCGCGGTCTCCACCGACGCCGCATTCAAATCCGGCATCTTCTGCTTGGCAATGTCCTCGACCTGCTTGGCCGTAACCTTGCCGACCTTATCCTTATTCGGCACGCCAGAACCCTTGGCAATCCCCGCCGCCCGCTTCAGCAAAACCGCTGCCGGAGGCGTCTTGGTGATGAACGTAAACGTACGGTCGCTGAACACAGAAATCACAACCGGAATAATCAGCCCATCCAGTTCCTTCTGGCTGGTGCGAGCGTTGAACTGCTTGCAGAACTCCATGATGTTGACCTGCGCCTGACCCAGCGCCGGACCCACCGGAGGAGCGGGAGTCGCTTTCCCCGCCGCAATCTGCAACTTCACATAACCTGTAATCTTCTTAGCCATTCTGCCTCACCAAACTCCCTCAGAAATTCAATCCGGAAAACTCAATCCGGGTGGCCCGTCCTTGTCGCGCTCTTTGCGACTGGGCGGGCAGCAATCAATCTCACCCAAAGCACCCACTTCTCTTAACTGGCAACTGGCGGCTGAAAGCTGGCAGCTGCCCTAGCTGACCACCTTCTCCACCTGCCCAAACTCCAGTTCCACGGGTGTCGACCGCCCAAAGATCGTAACCATCACCTTCAGCGTTTCGCGGTCTTCATTGACGTCATCCACCACCCCAGTAAAGCTGGCGAACGCGCCTTCGGTGATCCGCACCGTTTCGTTCTTCTCGTACTTAACCTTGAGCCGCGGCTTGTCTTTGCTGACCTGCACGCGGTTCACAATCTGATCGACTTCTTCCGAAGACAAGGGAGTCGGCTGTTGTCCCGTCCCTACAAATCCCGTCACACGCGGCGTCGCCTTCACCACATGCCAGACATCGTCGTTCATGTCCATTTCCACCAGCACATAGCCCGGATACAGCATGCGTTCGCTGGTGTACTTCTTGCCGTTGCGGACTTCGGTAACGCTTTCCGTCGGAATCAGCACGCGGCCAATCTTGTTCTGCAACCCAAATGCCTGCACGCGCGATTCCAGCGATTCCCGCACTTTCCGCTCAAACCCAGAGTAGGCGTGGAGAATGTACCAGCGCATGTGCGCATTAATCGGCGCCTCGGGCGCGGGCGCTGCCTCCACCGGTGCTGCAGCCGTGTTGCTGGTTTCTTCCTGCATAAGGTCTCTCAAAAATCTCAAGCTCTAGCGGTGCGCCAGCCAGTGCATCAACCGGTCCAAACCGTTCCCCAAAACCAGGTCGACCACAAAGAAATATCCCGCGAACAGAAAGACCGTGATGATTACCACCGCCGTCGTCGCCTGCACTTCTTTCAACGAAGGCGTCGTAACCTTCTTCGTCTCCGTACGCACGTCGTGGTAAAAGTCCCGTGTCTTTTCCGGCCACGACTTCACATGCGCGAGAATCCGGTTCTCGTCGTCTCCAGGCGCCATCGCCAACGACTTCGCCATACCTTTTGTGTCCTTTCCAGCAACCGCCATCTGCGTCCGTTCCGTTTCTGCCCTATCGCCAACGGGCCAAATCTGGCAGGGGCGGAGGGATTCGAACCCCCAAGTTCGGTTTTGGAGACCGACAGTTTAACCGTTGAGCTTACGCCCCTGTTTCAAAAACTATTTCACTTCCTTGTGCGGCGTGTGCTTCCGGCATCGCGGACAGAACTTCTTAAACTCCAACCGCTCCGTCGTCGTCTTGCGGTTCTTGGTCGTCGAATAATTCCGCTCTTTACAATCCGGACACTGCAACTGACAAATCTCGCGTGGCATCGTAAAACTCCCAACTCACTACAAAAATTCAATTCCCAAAAATCTCTGTCATCCTGAGCGAAGTTTGTCGTGCGCAAAGCGCACGACAAACGCAGTCGAAGGACCCCTACCCCAACCACTCTCTCAACTTCCCACCGTACCGCCCAAGGCTTTTGGGTGGAGCGGCGCTTTAGAGCTGCATTTACACCCCAAAACCGAGGACTTTAGCCCCCGAAGTAAGGGTTGAGCATCTCTACTGACAACCAGCTATTGGCAACTGACAGCTTTACTTAATAATCTCGCTAATCGTTCCCGCGCCCACCGTATGCCCGCCTTCGCGGATGGCAAACCGCAAGCCCTTGTCCATCGCAACGGGGGTGATGAGTTCGATTTCCAGCGCTACGTTGTCCCCAGGCATCACCAT
>Ga0080027_10000563_pt1 | contig 15809 bp, 13 predicted proteins | sample OrgsoiDNA2013046_FD_70962 | JGI IMG/M metagenome (GOLD analysis project Ga0080027, IMG submission 70962) | Permafrost soil microbial communities from the Arctic, to analyse light accelerated degradation of dissolved organic matter (DOM) -... | ecosystem: Environmental > Terrestrial > Soil >... | reverse complement strand
TCATCCTCAATCCGCTATACCTTTACTATGTAACCGGCGTAAAAAAATTGGGTCAGATATTCTTTTCGTCCATAGCCTTTATCTTATGGGTCATGGTGATTGGTGGAACATTTACGCAAATCCTCGGTTTCCCCTCAGAATTTCTGGGTTCAATCCTGCTTGTTATTTATACTCTTTTCATCCCCTTCGTGTATAAAGGCTGATGGGTTTAAAATGAATGCTGAATTTCTATCAGTAATCAGACAGTTTGATCCAGTTCTCCGGATAAACGTCTTCAAAATATTTCCCGGCAATAAAATTTTTAGGGACGATGACAATGGCATTGTTATGATCAGTTAGCCACGAAGACCACCAGCTGAATGTGCCATTGGAATTAATATGATGTGTACAGTTTGAAATCAGAAACATATCCTTCCAGCTATCCCCGGATTTATTAATATTAATGATGGTATAATTGTCCCCGATAAAATGCGCTGATACCCAGTTAAAATCATTCGTAAAAAAAAAGAAATGCGGGTCTTTAACCCGCTCTTTCATCATTTCTATTGCCGTTACATAATAGTTTTTTGTGCAAACCACCCCAAATTTTTCATAATTAATAGGAGCTAAAAAATCTCCCCTTCGGATATGTACAGAAACGCTCGCGGTTTTTTTTAGTTGATTCAGCACTTCCCTATTCTCTTTACCAATATTTTCAGTATCAAATTGAAATGTATTTTGAACCTTTTGTTTAATATGCGTAAAATATTTCTCAGAAGGCCATCCGCCGGCATAAAATTTTATGCCTTTGGAAGGCAATAAATACGCCGGCTTAAATTGATAATCATCATTTTCATTTATTATTTCCAGGCCAAAAAAACCCAGTAAACGAATAAAGGGTTTTGATATAACCGGAAATTTCTTATAGTCAAGGATCTTATAAATGCTGAACAACAATTTATTCATCATTGAATCCCTGTATTTGATACCAAATACTTTTTCGAGTTCGTAACCATTGTGAATCTTATTCGACTTTTTGGAGAATACAAATCTTGTTGAAGGAGATAAATTATATTTACTCAAATAAAATGCATATTGGGACATTTGGTTACCCAATCCGTTAAATATAATGACTACATCCATATTAATTAATTGATGAAAATAGTTAAAAAACTAAACTATTTTACACTTGATTTAATTTATCAATATGCCTGATTTTGTGAAGGTCCGCAGCAAAGTTATTTACAACAGGGTTAAGCATCTTTTTTATCGGCCCTATAGAACATTCAATATTGGATGGATAAAAGAAAAAGTCCTAAAACATCAAAAGGATCAGGATTTAAAGCATCACCTCTATAAAAAAAAATATAAAATAGCATATCGGGATGGTCTATTATTCCTTATTTCAGTAAAGGAACTGTTTATTCATGAGTTCTATAAATTCAGACCGGATACTGACCGCCCGAAAATAATAGATTGCGGATCCTATATAGGTACGAGTATCCTTTATTTTAAGGATAACTATCCAAATGCAGAAATTATTGGATTTGAACCGGATGGAACCAATTATTCTCTTTTAAAGGAAAATATAGAAAATTGGAATTTTACGAATATTAAAGTGCGCAATGCAGCGATCTGGACCTATAATGGTAAAATATCTTTTCATTCGATAGGAAGTATGGGAAGCAGAATTGAAGCAGGTGCTGATCAAATAGCAAAGGAGAATGAAGTGGATTGCGTCAGGTTAAAAGATCTTCTGAATGAAGAAATTGATTTTTTAAAAATAGATATTGAAGGCGCTGAATACGAAGTTTTGAAGGATTGTGCTTACAATTTGAAAAATGTAAAGAATATTTTTATTGAATACCATGGAACATACGATGAACTCAGTCAGTTAAATGAAATATTAAATATTCTCCTTCGAAATAATTTTAAATATTATATCACAGAAGGTATCGCAGTTTATTTAAGACCATTTTGGGACCGGGAGAAAATGGGTGAATTTGATATGCTATTGAATATATCAGCATTTAAAAATTAGGCATTCTTCTTATATATGATATCATAATAAGTGCCTCCCAGCGGATGGGCTGCAAATTTTTTACGATATATTTCAACGTATCCGTTTTCTTCCAGGAACAGTTCAAGGTCTTTTAACTGGCAACATCCTTTATAGGCCTCAAAATCCGGTACTTCAGTTTTTATAAATTCAAAATCCTGTAATATGGGGAGGGAACCTTTCAGCACGAGCAATTCTGATCCCTGTGTATCCATAACAAGCATTTCATACTGCTTACTGTTTAAATGGTTTGCTTTTAACAAAGAAGGGAGTGTATGGCTATATAATTTAATAGTTTTTTCAAAAGTCACTTCCGGCCAAATATCCTGATGAAGGTTGAATTCCAGTATAGAGGAAGATGCCCCGTTATTGCTGGCCAGATGGAATTTGTATTCCACGCCTTCAAGGTCGGTAACAAGACCCTTAATTGCAGTTTGTTTTGGATAGCCTTTCAGATTGAAAGCTAATTTCTCGAATACTTCCGGTATGGGCTCAATCCATATCACAGACAACCCATATTTTGCATATAATTTTATTTCCTGTCCGGTATTCGCCCCTACATGAATTAAACCTGAAATGTTTTTAAAATATTTATTGGGATTTACTCTGAATAAAGAAGCCAGTTTCCCAAGAAATACGCGAATGGATAAGAAGGGTTTATGCTTATTCGACATGAATTAAATTGAATTTTGCAAATCTTCTGAGATTATAAATTTAAGCTGGAATCTGCCCACCTGGATGATTTAACATGTTTAAAAATAACTCAAGTCCCTCTTTTTTATAGTCATCCAGTGAATAACTGAGATAGCGCGTGTAATATTCATTTAAATCAATCAGGTTTTCCTTATTTTGATTTACAACGATGGGAATATTTTTAATACCCATTTCATTTGCAGCATCGAAGCGATTTACCCAACCCGGATCAAGGACTTTATTACTGATCCATGCAGCAAACACAAATGGCAATCCGGTCATCAGTTTCCAGATTTCCCCCAGATCATAGATATAAGGTGAAATATTTCTTAGCTGCAAGGCCCGGTCACCAATAACAACTGCTGCAGTTTTCCCCTTAATTTCCTGAATAAAATCAGTTTTTGCATGTTTGAATTCAGGATTTCTATACCAGTAATGTTTAAATAGCAATTCCACAAGTGAAACAGAGGTACGGCTTTGATAATCCAGTAAAACGGTTGATATTTCCTGTACGGGCACATTGCTAAAGAGGCAGACAGAAGCCACAGGACCATCGCAGCCAATGCAAAAGCGGGTATTGATATAATATTCCTTCAATAGAGGGATTATGGTAACAGGTACAAGGCCAATATCTATTTCATCCTTAAACAACATATCGGCGATCCGGGCCGGATAATCCTTCAGTAACTCTATTTCCTCAAAGACCGGAGCATTTTCTATTCCATACAGCAGGGGTTTGGTATTCAGATAACTCACAGCACCCACCCTTATTTTTCTGTCCAACGCGATTAGTTTAAATTTGGCTGCAAAAGTAAGTAAGGCATACAAATAATCCTTATTTGCAAGCTCATATGGAACTTCACGCACTTACAGCCATTTCACCTTTAGACGGAAGATACCGGAACCAGCTCAATGAGCTGGGGGAATATTTTTCTGAATATGCATTGATTAAATATCGCGTTCAGGTAGAAGTCGCCTATTTTATTTTTCTATCAGAAAAGAAGTTTTTCACCCTCTCGGTAAATTCCAGAAAACAACTCAACGCCATTTTAGAAAATTTTAGCCTTAAGGATGCACTGGAAATAAAAAAGATTGAAAAAACAACGAATCACGATGTAAAAGCTGTTGAATATTTTCTGAAATCCAAACTGGATGGTTCGAAAGATGAGGAATCAAAAGAATGGATCCATTTCGGTCTGACTTCCCAGGATATCAATAATACGGCTATTCCGCTGCTTTGGAAACACGCAATAGAAATAGAATACCTGCCTTTTATACTCAACCTGAAAAAGCAACTGACTATCCTGGCTCATCAATGGCGCGGTACCCCGATGCTCGCGCGTACACATGGCCAGGCCGCATCTCCCACTACGCTTGGAAAGGAAATGATGGTATATGTAGAAAGAATTCAGAATCAGGTGGAATTGCTGATAGCAATTCCTTTTACAGCCAAATTTGGCGGAGCAACAGGAAATTTTAATGCGCACTATGTTGCTTTTCCAAAAAAAGACTGGGTTAAACTGGCAAATGAATTTGTAGAAAAGAAATTGGGTTTAAAACGTCAGCAGCATACTACCCAGATCGAACATTATGACCTGCTTGCAGCGCAGTTTGACTGTCTGAAAAGAATCAATACGATCCTGATAGATTTTTGCCGTGACATGTGGACATACATTTCCATGGATTATTTTAAGCAGAAAGTGAAAGATGGTGAAGTGGGCTCTTCTGCAATGCCCCATAAAGTAAACCCCATAGATTTTGAAAATGCGGAAGGAAATTTTGGGATGGCTAACGCTATTTTTGAATGGCTTTCCTCCAAATTGCCTGTTTCCCGCCTCCAGCGTGATCTCACAGACTCCACTACATTACGAAGTATCGGAGTTCCTTTTTCGCATTCCATTCTGGCTTTCAAATCCATCGAGCGTGGGCTGGCAAGATTGATATTAAATGAATCCAAACTTCAAAAAGATCTGGAAGACAACTGGGCAGTGGTCGCTGAAGCCATTCAGACGATTCTGAGAAGGGAAGATTATCCTAAACCTTATGAAGCCCTGAAAGCAATTACAAGGGGCAAGAATGGAATTAACCGGGCCTCTCTGCATGAGTTTATTGATGGTCTGAATATAGCTGCTGTTGTAAAAAAGGAATTAAAAAAGATCAGTCCCCACAATTATACAGGCGTTCCCTTGAAATAGTACGGAATTGAGGAAATATGGAAGTGTGGAAGTTTACACTATTATTCCACAGCTCCTGACCCTACTTGTGTATCTCTGATGTATAATGAAAATCAATATCCGGATTATTGCTGATTTCCGTTTTTAGGAACCATTCACTTTGTGCCAGATAAACCATTTGACCATCCTTGTCTTGGGCAATATTGTTTTGTTTGAATCTGGCAAAATCCTGTAGTTTTTTCTCATCCAGACTCGTAATCCAGCAGGCTTTAAAAAAAGGAAGGGTATTGAACTGAACGGATGCTGAGTATTCATGCAACAGCCTGTACTGAATCACTTCAAATTGTAATTCACCCACACAACCAATAATTTTTTTATTTCCTCCGAACTGCGTAAATAACTGGGCAACGCCTTCATCCGTTAGCTGCAAAAGGCCTTTTTCCAGCTGTTTGGTCTTCATCGGATCTTTATTTTGAACCTCCTTGAATATTTCAGGCGAGAATGACGGTATCCCCGTAAAGTAAAAGTCTTTTCCTTCCGTAAGTGTATCACCGATTTTAAAATTACCGGTATCAAAGAGACCGACCACATCTCCCGGATATGCTTCTTCTATTACATCCTTGTCCCTGGCAAGAAAAGTATATGGATTACTAAAACGGACTTCCTTATTTAATCTTACATGATGAAAGTATTTATTGCGCTCGAACCTGCCGCTGCAAACCCTTATAAATGCAATCCGGTCACGGTGACGTGGATCCAGGTTGGCGTGAATTTTAAAAACAAAACCACTCAGTTTCTCATCCTCCGGACAAACGATGCCTGCAGTGGTTGGTCTGCATTGCGGTATGGGTGCAATACGTATAAAACTATCCAGCATCTCCCGCACCCCGAAATTATTAATCGCCGATCCAAAAAATACCGGTGCAATTTTTCCGCTTAAATAGTCTTCAATATTTAAAGGTCCATAGACGCCGTCAACAAGTTCCACGTCTTCACGTAATATGGATGCATCTTTTTCTCCGAGCTTTTCATCCAGCAATGGATCATTGAGGTCTTTGATATGAACGACATCTTCATCGGATGCTTTTGTATTGGCAGTAAATAAAACAAGGTTTTTATCATGCAGGTTATAGACTCCTTTAAAATCCTTTCCGCTGTTAATGGGCCAGGTGAGTGGATGCAGTTTAATATGTAATTCATTCTCTACTTCTTCCAGCAGTTCGAATCTGTTTTTACCGTCCCGGTCCATTTTATTAACGAAAACAATGATTGGTGTGTCGCGCATCCGGCAGACTTCAGTCAGCTTTCTTGTTTGCTCTTCAACGCCGTTTACACTGTCTATGACAAGTATAACACTGTCCACAGCGGTTAATGTACGATAGGTATCTTCTGCAAAATCCTTATGACCTGGAGTATCCAGGAGATTGATCAGCATATGCTTATATTGGAAACTCATCACGGAAGTAGCTACTGAAATACCTCTTTGCCTTTCAATCTCCATAAAGTCACTGGTTGCATGCTTCCTGATCTTATTACTTTTAACAGCCCCTGCAGTTTGTATTGCTCCTCCGAATAAAAGGAATTTTTCAGTAAGGGTCGTTTTACCCGCATCCGGGTGGGAAATAATAGCAAAGGTTCTTCTCTTCTCAATTTCTGATTTATAATTCATGGAATAGCCTGCCGGATGTTTTTCTACGGAAGCGCGCAAAATTAAGAAGATCCCGACAATATGCCTTATCTACTTAATGGTGACTATAACCACTGCTTAAAATATTCAGTGGCAGCACCAGTTCCCATTGATTTGGAGACCTCCCTTCATAATCAGGATCCAGCAGCCGGCTGTACCGAACCCCAAAACTAAGCGGAAGTTGATTCCACCACTGGGTATCAAAATAAATTTCAAGTCCAAAAGAGCGGTACATCGTGGACACGCCCCGACCATTTGTTGCATAATCAGGAACGCCTGTATAATCAAAGAATGCATTTGCGCGAACCCTTAAAAAATAGATCATGTTCGCAAATCCCCAATCCGGATAAAACAGGGGTAGATTGTAATTGATACCGATACCAATCATTTTATAAAAGTTTTCACCGGAATAACCCCTTGCAAATGGAAAACTATTGGAATATCTGATTTGATTTGATGAATCTCTTTGTTGAAAAGCGGTATTAATGACCAGACTGTTTGTAGATACTATACCCGGCAAATAAAAATTAGCCGATGCCAGAAATTGTCTTCCGGAAATATTTGATAAGGCATGTTCATATTGTAACAGCAGGGTTTGCGCAAAGGAAGGATTGATCTGCATCCTGCCTGCCTGCAATGCATGGGAAAAAAATACCTGAGGATCCAGACTCAAATAGGATCTGTGTGAAATGCTGTCTTTATACGGCTCAAGGAAAAATCGTTGGTGATATGCCAGGCTGGCGCCTCCTTCAAGCGTTGTAAGCCATCTGCCCCTGCTAAAATTCAAGGGTATGGTTATACCGGTATAGGAAAGCAATTCATTCCAATAAATTTTACTTCCATTGAAATAACCATTTCTGTCAATCATATATTCAGAACCCAGGTTTATAAAAGGAAATAATCCGCCATAAGTAAAATCGACACCCAGTTTTTTATATTGTTCATTCCGGTTATATCCTACATATATTTCGGATTGAAAACTGTTCAATACATTTTGTCCCAGGAGAGACAAAGTATAATCCGGATCACTGATAAAAGGCCGCCAGCTATGAAAATTAAATAAATGCGTGGTGGATTGATAAGGCTTTACCGGATAAATGGAATCTGGTATTGGAAACGGAATTTGAAATGGCGGATGATCCAGTGCATAAATGGCGTGTTTTTCTGTAGTATCTACCGGACTGAAATGAATGGGCTCACTGCTGAAAACCTGACTTGATGATTCAATTTGCATTTTATTTCCTGCACTGGTCAAGCTATTCCAGGCAAGTTTTCCATATCCGCCAGACAATTGATAGTTGCCTGCAAATGCATCCGTAATCATTGAAAAGATCTGATGGTCCAGAATATAAAAACCCTGATCTGTGCCTTTTTCCGTTCGCGTAAAATAAATGCGTTTTCCCTCAACAGAAATAAAACCAACCGGATCCATCGACCATTCAGTTAACTGTTGTTGATCGTTTGTTGAAATATTTATCAGCATAAGGCACATCTCACCTTTGCCATTGCGTACAGCAGTGGCCACTTGCATTGCTGAGAAAAATTTCGGGTAGGTATAAATGAAATGAGCAGGATTTGGAACCTGCAATATTATTTTCCCTGTAACAATGTCAAGCATATCCAAATAGGATTTTCCGGACGGGTTCATATTTACTGCAACAACAGATTTTCCATCCGGCGAAATGTCGGGTGAGAAATATTTTGATTTATTTGTTAAGCGAATATCTTTTTTTGTACTCAGATCCAGCATCCGGATAACTGAATAATCGCGCCAACCCCATCGTAAATCGGGTTCATAGGCGGTATATACAATTTTGTTATTGCGATATGAAAATGCATCATCCTGCGTAACGGAACGGAATTTTATTTTTTTATTATTTTCATTACCTGTCTGCCGGACTACGAAATAAGGTGGAAGGCGGTAAGTGCTTTTCAGGAATACAAGTTTACTGCTATCAATGAATTGGGGGAATAATTCATTGGCAACAAAGTGTTTGTTTTCCTGCCCAAATTTCGCATTTGTATTGTTATAAGCGGTTTCTGGTAATTGATTTTTAAAATAATCCAATGCCTGATTGTGAAAGGAATCGAAGGAAATACCCGAATTCCTTTTTATTGCATTTTGAAGTGGAAAGAATACGCCTTTAAAGGCGGCCGATTCCAGGGCAACTTTTGACCAGAAGTCCGCGCCATATTTTTCCCTGCCATAAGATACCAGCATATATCCAAGCGGATAATGGTTTGGTGTATAGTCCCGAAAAGAACCATTTCTGAGTTTCATCCAGGAATAGTTTTTATGCGCCACCCAGAGAGCATTGTAAGGCGTGAGAAATAGTGGGAGCCTTCCCCTTCCCTGCCGGCTAACAAGGGTTTCCTGGAAAACGGCATCTCCTTCCCAGAACCAGTTCGGAACTGAAAGACTGGTTGCAAATGAAAGTCCGTCCTGCCCGAATAGAATATAAAATGCCTTTGAAAGCCCCACACGAAAATTATTGTATTGCTGCACATGACGATATTCATGAATGGCGAGCGTCTGATTCCATGGCAGGCTTCCCAGATCAAAACTATTTTGCTCCGGAGTAAGTTGAAATTCACTCCTGAAAGGGGCTAACTGAACATAACCATTTGGTACAGTTGTAAGGTTGTGAAAAACGATATTTATGTTTTTTTGTTTATTTCCAATGGTGGGTAAAGTGGTTTTACTGATTCCTGAAATCAGAAAAGCAACCTGGAATGCTTCACTGTCTAAACCGGGCGGAAAAATAATATTCGCCGGAATGGTCCGGACTATATTCCATTTCACAGAAGGCGGGGTTCCACCAAAAATCTGGGCATTGGACTGACCAAAAATGAAAAATGTTATTGCAAAGCAAAAGATCCTGTTCATTAATGGATTTTTCTGAAAAGAAAATTGAAATTAGGCGTTAACCATGATAGAAAAAACTATGATAATTGCTTTAACTTCGACTTAATAGTATGGAAGTAAACCCGCGATTATTTTCCCTATCAAACAACCTCGATTCCTTCGTTGCTGCCTTGATTGGCTTCGCTCTGATTCAGTTTTTTTCACATCATAGCGGTATTGGTGTTTCTCCGGATTCAGTTACCTACCTCAGTGCGGCAAGGCATATGGGTACCGGTAAGGGATTTACTGCGTTCGATAATCTGCCCGTTGTTGATTTTCCAATTGCATACCCTTTCCTGCTAACTTCCATTTCTTTTGTAACCGGCCTTGATCCACTTCAATTTGGCCCTTATTTGAATGGCTTCCTTTTTGGACTGATGATCTATATTTCGGGCAGTATGATGAATGGATTTGAAGGATCCTCCAGGTGGTACAAGCGTATTTTACTATGCTGTATAATATTGGGTCCGGCATTACAGGAATTGTATTCCCTTCTCTGGTCAGAAACTCTTTTTCTGAACATCATGCTTTTATTTATTTTGAGCATTTCTAAATACCTGCGGAAACCAGATCTGAAATGGCTGATCATCTCCTCTATTATTTGTTCTTTGGCTAGTCTGACACGTTATGCGGGAGTTTTTCTGATTGCAACCGGAGTTATCCTTATTTTTTTTAATCGGGAAGGAAATTGGCGTCGCAGGATTTTTCACAGCTCGGTATTTGGCGGAATATCCATATTCATATTTCTTATCAATATTATTCGAAATAGTTTGGTGACTGGCATGTCGATGGGACCAAGAGAGAAAAGTATAGTTGGAATTTGGAAGAATATGGAATATTTCGGAGATATTTTGAGTGAATGGCTTTTGCTGGATAAAAGCCCCGGGCTATCCATTTCACTTACAATGATGGTACTTCTTATTTTCATAACCGTATTAGCTTATCAATATTTCAAACAAAAACCAGGCTTTAGGTTTGAATATATCGTTGCATTAACCGGACTGATTTATTCTTTGTTCATGCTATTTACTTCAACGATATCCCGCTATGAACAATTTACAAATCGTTTATTGGCTCCTATGTTTATTCCAATATTATGGAGTATGAGCTCCTGGATTCCGGGATTTATTGAAACAAAATCCAAAACCATGAAATTTATTTTCATGACAGGCTTCCTCTTATTGGCAGCCCTATTCCTTCAAATTCAACTCAGGGCAGACTTTGAATATTATGATGGGGTTAAAGATGCAGGTGTGCCCGGATACAGGGAAGATCCATTTGTGCAGTCAGATATCGTTCAGTTTTTAAGCAAGCATAATGCGATTATAAATAATGGCTTAACAATTTATTCCAATGCCGCTGATGCAGTCTATTTTATTACAGGTTTAACTTCCCAGGAAATACCCCGAAAATATTTCCCCCAAAATGTTGCATACTATTATACTTTGAAAAATAATTACCTTGTCTGGTTTAATAATGTTGAAAATGATGAATTGCCAGACCTTAAAACGATATTGGCAAATAAAAAACTCAACCTTGTGCAACAATTCGCTGACGGTTCGATTTATGTCACGCAGTAGAAATAGAAGTATGGGAAGAGAAAAACTAAGAATGGTTGAAAGTGTACGATGAAAATAATACACTTTCAACCATCACGAAGAGCTTACAATGGCCGAAGCCAGATATTGCGGTAACTTATGGGTTCACTTGGATCTCCATGTGCCTGCAGCTTAATTGGAGCAGCGCCATGTTTTTTATAATATGGAATTCCGATATATTGTGTTACTCCTTTCACGACATAATTATTCTGAACAAGTACACCATTTAAGAATGCTGTTACCCTGGCGGGTGTTTCCAATGTGCCATCATCTTTAAAACGGGGTGCAGTCCATATCACTTCATAGTTCTGCCATTCCCCGGGTTTGCGAGAGGGATTAGATAAGGGAATACCCTGTTTGTAAATACTGCCGACCTGGCCATTTACGTAGGTCGTATTGTTGTAATTATCGAGTACCTGTAATTCATATCCCAGATCATCCTTATTGGATAGTACCGCCAGAAAAATCCCACTGTTACCCCTGGCCTGTCCTGAACCTGTAATATTCTCCGGTATCCTGAATTCAATATGTAACTGATAATCTGTAAAGCTTTGTCTGGTCATTATACCACCTGCCTTTTTATCTACAGTCATTATATCATGAGATACTTTCCATGCGGCTGACCTGGTTGTATCATCACCTTCAGCGCGCCATTTGTCCAGGTTTTTACCATCAAATAAAATAATGGCATCTGAAGGGGGCTCGGCATCTGTTTTACCCGGCGTTATAATTGGTGGAACAGGGCTGTACAATTCAGTGGCCTTTGCTTTTTCTGCGTTTTCCTTATCTTTTTTAGCTTTTGCAATCAGCGAATCTGATGTGGATTGGGCGAATACGGATAAGCCAAAAATTAAAGACGAACTGGTTAAGATCAGAATTTTTTTGAATGAGGTCATGGCAAAATCGTTCATAATTCAATTATTAAATTGAATTCAAGATAGTAAAAAACAATGGAAGGAAATATCCTTTAACAGTCCTTCTTATTGTTCTATGGAAACATCATGTGCGTACTGACGCCGGAGAGAGTCTTTAATTGTTGCAGTGTCTTTAGATAGCGCGGGGAATCTGAAATAGACCTTGAACCAGGTGGAATCTTTTTGGTATAAATGTGCTTTCAAATCAAAGGAAATCAGTTGATGATATCTTCTGAGGGCATGCCCTTTATTCGTGGTAGCCAGAATGACAAACTTATAATTGACGGAATCTTTATTAGATGTTACCGGATGTGAAACTTCGGGTTTTTGTAGCTTTTCTGAATCTTTTTTTATGACTGCTGAAGAATCATATTGTGCAACAGGGGGTACCTGTATGGGTGGGTTTGTTTCAGTATTTTTCTCCATTGCGTTTAACCCGTTTTTCTTATACATGACATAACCACCCCATCCCACAATGGCAAGTGCTGCAAAAAGAACAATGATTTTTAGCATGTTCCTGCTTTGAATCGATGAAGGGATATTCACCTTTAATTGGTCGGCCGTAATGACTTTCCTTTTCGCCTTTTGTTTATTAACAGAATTTTCACTGATCAATGAATATTCACCAGGCATAAAATCAAACTTTCCCGCCTTATTTTTGGAGATCGTACCAATCCCATCCAGGTGAAATGGTTTGCCAATATTGAGCATCTCCATGCCAAGATTGAGATGTGAATCCAGGTCAGCAATGGCCAGGGGCCTGATCTTGCCTGTTTTTTCACAGATATAAGTGATCAGCTCTTTGTCTGCCGCAGCTATATTTGCATTTTGAAACTGAACCGCGTTGGGTAGTGAAAGCAGGATCCGGTCATTTTCTTCAGGAAGAACCACAGATTTATCCAGTGTAAAGATGCCAATTCCCGGAAGGGCCATCTTTCTGTTTTGATACAAATACTGAATAAGCAACTGAGGGATCTTCAGAGCCAATGGATTTGGTTTTAAAAGGTAATTATCTGAACGTTAATTAAGGCAAATAATTATAGGAAATTAAAATAAAATATTGAAAACTAGCTATATACCTCAGGAAACTTCAATTTTTATTCAATAATACACCAATTGGCCGGAATTTAAACCAAATCCATGCTTAGTAAGGAAGAGGAGGCTTTTATTATTTACTGGCAAAAAAACCGTGAAATACAAAAGAAGACCTTACGTCAATTTTTGTTAGGTATTCCACTGGCTTTGCTTTTTGTTATCCCCATCGGGCTGAATTTTTTCTCCGGATGGTACAAGCGGGCTACGATGATTATCAATACAGATTCATTTAATCCCATTATACTCCTGATTGCGCTTTTAATCATCGTTGTTTTCATTGCTATCTTTTCCAGGCGATTTCGATGGGAACAGAATGAGCGAAAATATCAGGAACTGATTGCAAGGAAGGAAAAAGCCGGTTCCATTGAAAATATATAGGCTGCTGCAGCGTTTATTAATCTTTGATTGTCTATTCAAGCTAAGGCCGACAAATTGTTAAAGTGCCGTAACCGAACACTAACTGTTAAACCGACCCTGAACCACCGTTCGGGGTTTTTTTATTGTACTTTTGAAGAAACGGATTTCTTTGCCCTACGAGCCCATTTCCGCCTTCGATATTTTTAAAATTGGTGTGGGTCCATCCAGTTCTCATACTTTAGGACCCTGGCGTGCAGCCCAGGCCTTTATCAAATCTCTTAAGGATAAAAAATTATTGAAAGACCTGAAAAAATTACAGGTCCTGTTATATGGTTCCCTTGCGAAAACCGGAAAGGGACATGGGACTGATATTGCTATTCTTCTTGGCTTATCAGGGTTTGATCCGGTGGTTATTGATACCGCCATCATTCCGGCTTTAATAAAGAAAATACAAGACGAGCATGCCCTGCATTTGTCAGAGGAAATCAGTATTCCCTTTAACCCAAATTCAGAAATAAGGTTTCTTACAGGAGAGTCTCTGCCCCATCATCCCAATGCCCTGAGTTTCCTGGCAGATTTTAATCAGGCTGATTCCATAGCAGAAACTTACTATTCCATTGGAGGTGGTTTCATTGAAAAAGAAGGTGAATCCATGGATGGAATAAAAAATGTACAACTGCCCTTTCCTATTGATACAGCCGAAAACCTGCTTCATTGGTGCAGGAAAACCGGGCTCTCCATTCATGAAGTGGTCATGGAAAATGAACAAATCTGGCTTGAGGAAGGAGAAATTAAAAGCCGGTTATTTCAAATCTGGCAGGTCATGAAAGATTGCATCTATAAAGGGTGTCATTCCAAAGGAATTCTTCCAGGCGGATTACAGGTTAGTCGACGGGCTGCCGCATTAAATAAAAAATTACTTAATGGAAGAACTTATACGGATTATGCTGGATGGGTGGATGCAATCAAAGCAGGTGGTAAAGATTTTCAATACATTTTGGATTGGGTGAGTTGTTTTGCACTTGCGGTGAATGAAGAAAATGCTTCGTTTGGGAAAGTTGTAACTGCGCCAACCAATGGTGCTGCAGGCGTTATTCCTGCAGTGCTGCAGTATTTTATTTGCTTTACCGAGCAGTTTAGCGAAGAAAAGATTATATCATTCCTCCTCACAGCGGCTGAAATTGGAAGCATTTTTAAAAAAGGAGCAACAATATCTGCAGCCATGGGTGGCTGTCAGGCTGAAATCGGTGTCTCTTCTGCCATGGCAGCTTCAGCACTTACTGAATGTATGGGCGGAACACAAAGGCAGGCACTGATGGCCGGTGAAATTGCCATGGAACATCACCTTGGTTTAACCTGTGATCCTATCGGCGGACTGGTTCAGATTCCATGTATCGAACGCAATACCATGGGTGCTATTAAAGCCATTACAGCTTCGCAACTGGCGATGCAAAGTATGCCTGATTTTGCGAAAGTATCGCTGGACGCAGTGATCCGCACCATGTGGGATACCGCTCTGGATATGAATAGCAAATACAAAGAAACTTCAGACGGAGGACTCGCCGTGCATATTCCGCTGAGCTTACCTGAATGCTAGATCATTTTTATGAATTCATTTTTAACCGGGGCAGAAGTCCGTGTGGCAGAAGAAGAGGATTTATGGCAGGTCAGGGAACTTGCACAAAAAATATTTCCGGAAACATACCGTGAAATTGTTGATGGAAGGCAGATCGATTTTATGATGGACTTGTTTTACACTCCGGAGGCCCTGGTAACCCACTTGAATGCTGGTCAGATTTTCTTAATTCTTTATTTTGAATCCATTCCTTCCGGATATGCATCCTTTACGCCATTTTCCCAGCAGGGATTTTTTAAATTGAATAAAATTTATGTAGACCATTCCCTGAAAGGTAAAGGATTGGGCAGATTCTTGTTACTTGAGGTTTTGTTACGCGTGAAGGCCGCCGGAGGTCATACCCTGCAGTTAAATGTAAACCGCCTGAATACCGCTACAGGTTTCTATAGGAAAATGGGTTTTGTGGTTGTGAAAGAAGAACTTCTCGATATCGGAGATGGATATTTTATGGATGATTTTGTAATGGAATTAAAACTAACTCCGGCAGGCTGAGTTGATCTTTTGATTAACTGCTCTTATTCTACGGTATTTCCCATTGCCGACTGCTTCATCTTATGGGTTAGTTCATGTCCGAAATATTTTTCAATCCTTCTTTCCATCAGATAAATCAATGGTGTCAGAACGACCGCCATAATGAATTTGTACGTGTAATTAACCATTCCGATTGCCAGAATTTGTTGCCAGGAAAATTTCCCGGCAAATGCTATAAATA
>Ga0080027_10000562_pt1 | contig 15815 bp, 10 predicted proteins | sample OrgsoiDNA2013046_FD_70962 | JGI IMG/M metagenome (GOLD analysis project Ga0080027, IMG submission 70962) | Permafrost soil microbial communities from the Arctic, to analyse light accelerated degradation of dissolved organic matter (DOM) -... | ecosystem: Environmental > Terrestrial > Soil >... | reverse complement strand
GCCACCTTGGCGGATCCGTCGGGCTGGGTAGTCACGGGGATCGCGTCGACCAGGAACCGCACCCCACCGAGTGCCGGCACAGTTTGGAGGAAGACGGTACCCGGGGTCTGACCGGTCGCCACTGTGCTGGCTGCCACGGTGCTGGCTGCCACGGTGCCGGCCGCCGCGGTGCCGGCTGCAAGGGTCCCCATCAGCGCGGTCGGCAGGAGTACAGCAACTGTCAGGGCGCGGAGCGCGGTGCGGATTCTCATGCGAGCTCCGCCGCGGCCGTAGCGGAGTCGGCCCGGCGGCCTCCGAGCGCGGCCCACGCCACGACGCCCGCGACCGCGAGCGCGGCCAGCAGATAGATGCCGTAGATGACTGTCCGGTTCGGGATGGGAGCCACCGGTCCGCTCGTCGACGTCCCGAGGATGGTCGCGGGGCGCGGCGAGTGGCCGAACGAGAACGCCGTTCCCATGTCGGTGGCATTGCGGTCACGTGAGGTGAGCGGGGCTAGGGACCAATTCGTCTCGATAAATCGCAGCACAGACGCGCTGTCGAGCTGCGCGTGATTCACCAACCCGGGAGTCGCGTATGGGCTAATAAGGAGGGCCGGCACCCGGAGTCCGAGGACGGCGCCATCCTCGGTAGGTGGTGCGACATGGTCGTACCACCCACCGGAAGAGTCGTAGCTCAAGAGGAATGCAGAACTCGGCCATGCGGAGCTTTCACCGAGCGCGTTGACTACGTTGCGCGCCTCGCGTTGCCCGTTCTGCGGATCGGCCGGCGCGCGCTCGGTGGACGCGGTCGTGACGATCCACGACACCGCTGGCAATGACCCGGTCGCCAGGTCGGAGTAGTAGGTGTCGAGGTCGGCGATGTGTGCCATCAAGGCCGGGCTGTTCTCGTACCTGCTCAGGTCCAGGAGCGGAACCCGGGCGAGTTGGCCACCGCGGCGCGCTCGTGCGTCAGCCGTGTTGACCGTGAGTGTCGGCGCGTAATTCTCAACGTAGATCTTCCAGGAGACTCCGGCCGACTGAAGGCGGTCGAAGATCACCGGGAGGTCTGCCCAGCCAGTGGCGGGCACCTGATCGGTATCGGGCACCGCCGTCGCGGAGATGGCGAACATTCGGTTCGCGATGGTGCCACCCGGAACGGAACTGAACCAGTGGTCGAAGAGCACGCCATTATTGGCGAGCTCCGTGATCGCCGGCAGGTCAGACGGCAAGTAGTAGCCCATGCTGGACTTGCCGTTTACTCGCGGTGCCGCCTGGGCCCGTACGAATCCGTCCATCCGGCCGCCGTCGACCGAAACCTGCTGGGCGGCAGCGGTAGCGAGCAGCGTCGGTTTGAGCCCAGACGCCGTTAGCGAAAACGGCGTCACGCATGGCGTGCTGCTTTGCGCGGTGGCCGGCACACAGATTCCGTGTGGTATTCCGTCGACTCCGTTGCGCGCGCCGAAGTAGTTGTCGAAGCTGTGCTGGTCTTGGGTCATCACAATCAGGTGGCTGATGGGCGTCTTCGCTGCGCTCTGGGTGGCGGCCTGGCCTCCCTGCGCTGACAGCCCGATCAGCACGAGCACGGCGGCGCCGGTGCCCGCGGAGAGGAGCGTCCGACTGGTCACGGCTGCACTTCGTAGATGACGACGACGGGCTGCTTCGCTTTGCCGTCGAAGGTGGCCGTCTCGGTGTGGACAGCGCGGCCGTGGTACTTGCGTATGAGGGCGAGTTCTCGGGCCGCGAACGTCGGCGACCGCTTTGCGGAGTAGGCGTCCCAGATCACGTACTGGTAGTCGCCGGACCGCAGCGCCCCGTCGGGGTTGGGGATCGGCAAGTACGACGGATTGCGATGCAACGGGTTCGCGCTCACCGAAAGTCCGTCTGCGCGGCGCCCGCTGTAGTACTCCATGATGTTGCCCATCGACGGGCCGAGAGTCATCAGCCGTGCTCCCTGCGGAACGTGTACGTCGACCCACCGCCCTGCCTCGCGGCCACCGGGGCTGCCGCCTGCACCTGCCAGGCCGGACGACGACGACGGCGAGAACACCGAAACCAGCGACGGCACGGTCAGCGATGCGAAGACGGCGACGGTGGCAACCACACCGGCGCCGAGTGTGAGGAGCTTCCGCGGCTCGCGATCGACAAGCGCGGAGAGCGCCCGTGCGGCCAGGACAGCGAGCGCTGGCGTCAGCATCACCAGATAAGGGAATCCTTTGACTGGCCATACCTCGAAAAAGACGAATGGCACCAGGATCCAGGCGAGCAGGAGAACTTCGCGCCAGGACGAACGATGCCGCAAAAATATGAGGCCGACCGTGGCGGCGGCGATCAGCAGCACCCCAATCGACGTTGGCACCACAGTGAGGTAGAAGAGGAAGTCGTTGTTCGGTCGACGGCTCAGCTGCCACACCAGGTACGACGCTCCGCTGCGGCCAGCCCCGGACATTGCCGTCACGACTGGATACGTCGCCACCAAGAGCAGTGCAGCGAGGGCGGCCGCCACCACATAACGGACTGGCCGCCAGAATCGCGGGGCGAGCGACAGGAACACAAACGTCGACACGAGCAAAATGGCGCCAGTCTCTTTGGTGAGCGATGCCAGACCTACGCAGCTCGCCGCCGCGACAAGCCACGCCATCCGGCCTGTTTTTCCAAGCTGGGCAAGGCAGACCATTGCTGCCGTCGCGAAAAATGTCATCGGCCCGTCGAGCAGCATCTGTCGCGAGATGATCACGTGGTACGGCATCACCGCGAGGAGCAATGCGGCGATTGCGCCCGCCCGCCGACCGTAAAGGAGCCGGCCAAGTTGGAATACGAGCGCGATCGTGGCTACCCCGAAGACCGCGCTGAGGTATCGACCGGGCACGTCGTGGACGCCCGAGCGGTAGAACGGTGAGGCGAGCATCTGAAACAACAACGGGTGTGCGCGGACGACAGGGAAGTTATTCACGTAGTCGGGGTTACCTGCGAGCGACGCAGCTTGCCCGCCATACACGGCTTCGTCGCTGTTGAACCCGACGGCACCGAGCTGGATCACCCGAAGGACGGTGCCGAAAAGTATGGCAACGGAAAGGATTCCGAAGTCAATACTGCGGCCCCGGGCGACGAGCACAGCTGTCGCTGACCCTTCTTCTGGCGCGCGCACTGGCTCGCCCGCCCGAACGACAAGGGACAGCAATCTGTCGAGTGGGTTTGCCCGTTGCTTGGCCAAGCGCAGCCCCGGCTGCGTTAGCGCCTCGCCGTCCACGACACACCTCTGTTCATCAGCGACACCGCAGCCATGGCCTCAGTCAGCGTGGTCAGCGGCCGCGGACTGCGGCAGGTGGTCGAGCACTCGACGGCTCTCGCCGAAGAACGCCGATGAGCGGCGAATATCCAGTGCAGCCTGGTCTCGAGCGAGGGCGGGAATACGGTCGGCCCACGAGAAGTCAGGTGTGGCCAGCCGCCGGGCGCGGACCCCGGAGAGAGCACTGGCGAGGATTTTGCGCTCCTCGGCGCGCAGCTCCTCATAGCCCATCCCGTCGACGACAAGGGCCGGCGCGAAGTAGCGGAAAGGCGGGAACCCGTAGGCGTCGTCGGTGTTGGCAATCAGTTCGTCGACCAGCGTCGACGCGTCGAGCTCCGACAGCGAGTGTTCGTTGCGCTCGATGATGAACAGGTCCTCGACGTGGACGCTGCGCGTCCTCTCGCACGGCACCAAGCGGTCAACATCGTACTTGGGCGGCGGCACGACGTACTGAGTGAACGCGTTCAGGCTCATGATAGGGACGTTCATTTCGCCGAGCCGTGACCCGACGCCGCGACCCTCCTTCGAATGAAGGCGGCTTTGCAGCTTCAGGCGACGCCACTCCTTCTTTGTGAGATCACCCGCGTTGACCGCTCGTAGCGTGTGCTGGCTGATCGTGAGTGGCTTCGGGTACGTCAGCGCAATGCCGTCGGGGCTCAAAATCGTCATGTCGTCGGAAAGGAACTTGCTCTCGTTCTCACGCAGCAACCGCAAGATGGTCCCGGTCTTGCCTGTGTCCGTTAGCGCGGACATCATCACCCCGCGGCCTTCGAGTTCAAGGCACGCAGCGTGCAGAAGCATGTATCCCCGCGAGACCATCACGAAGCGCAGCAACGCCTCGGTGATGTTCGTGTACAGCACATGCGGCGAGCGGATCAGCATGGGACCGACCACCACCTGGATGGTGTCACCCATCTCAACCGAGAAGTCGGCGCCGTGGCGACCCAGGTGTTCCTCATACCAGGCGGCTGCAGGGGCAGACGGGTACTGCGTCACGCGAGTACGACGGCGCCACCGTCCGTCACCAACAACCCCGGCGCGGATCTCGATGTCGAGCGGTCCGCGCAGGTGCTGCGAACGGAACGACTCAAGCTCCTTCAGGATCACCGGCGAACCGATCGTCACGATGCCATGCACGTCGTAACGGAACGGCAGCAGCGTCTCCGGCTCGGCGCCCCGAGTCGTCGACCGGCGGGTGCGCAGGTCGACGACCAGTTCGACAGGGCGCCCCGACTTCACGACGGTGCCGGATTCGGCTGCGGTTGCTGGCGAGACGTCGGCTGGGTTGCCCCACGGTTGTGTGTCGGAGCGCTGCTTCATCTGGACTCCCGGACGGAATAGGTAGCGGTCAGCAATGAGGAACCGCACAACGAACGCGGCTATAAGGGTCACCAAGTTGGCCATCAAGTAGCCCACGCCGGCCGAATGGACGAGCCACGAGAGCACGGGTAGGCGAAGGAGCAGCACCACGTTGTTGACGACGGCAAAACCGATGAAACGGCTCCAGCCGGATCGGCGTTTCGGGCCGGTGAAGATCAACCAGTCGGTGAACACGTAGTTCCAGCTGGTCGAGAACTGTGTTGCGAGAGCGGCTCCGAGTAAGACGTTGGTGCCGATGACGCTGACGAACGCCCACAGCGCCACGCTGTTGACGATGATGCCGGTCGAGCCCACGGCCGCAAAGCCCACGGCGCGTGCTACGGCCGCCGAATGGCGGCCGAAGATAGAGGCCACCCGCAGGCCGGCAAGCTTGCGGAGGAACAAGACCCCTTCGGCCACTGACGCCTTGCTCTCGCCGCTGTGGCGCTCGTCGAAAACGAACGGGACTTCGGCCAGCTTCAGCCGTGGGGAGCGCGCGATCGTCTCCAGGAGAATTTTGAACCCGCGAGGCCGAAGGCGGTCGAGATCGATCGATTCGCGGCGGACTGCGAAGAACCCGCTCATGGGGTCAGTGCAGTCAGCGAGCCGAAGCGGGAAGACCATGCGGGCTAGGCGATTTGCGCCGCCCGAGACACGCCGGCGGATCGCTGTGGACAGTCCGCTGGACGTGCCGGAGCCGACGTATCGACTTGCCACCACCAAGTCTGCGCCAGACCGTACCGCTTCGCGGACCAGGTCGGGAACGACCTCAGGTGGGTGCTGGAGGTCGCCGTCCATGACCACGACCCAGTCGCTCTGCACGGACCGGAGCCCGGCCAGCACTGCACCCCCGAGACCGCCGACGCGTTCATCCGGCGTCCGGTGCAGCAATCTCACCCGCCGTGGCGACATGACAGCGACCGCTTCGATTTCGAAGGGTGTGCTGTCAGAACTGTCATCGACGAAGACGATCTCAGCATCGACGTCGCCAAGAGCTTCGTCTAGTCGCGCCACCAACGGTGCGACGTTCCCTGACTCGTTGCGCGTCGGCACGATGACAGCGACTGAATACGTGCAAAGAGAAACCCTCGACATGATGACGCTCCCCACCCCTGTGACGCCTGAGCACTCCCACCCGGTGCTCGCACGTAACTTAACCAAAGCGTGAGTGCACGGATAGTGGCTGGGAGGTGAATTATGGGTAACCTCGCCACGGTTACTACGCGCCATCGACCTTGTCGGGAGAAGTCGGTCTTTTGGTGCTTGTCGGGCGAACGGTGGCCTAGCGGACGTCCGGCCCTCTGCGCGACCTGGTCCGCGGGAACTCGGGGGACGGCACTGCCGCTGCCACCACGCTCGCGCCGGCGGCGGCAACCAGCCTCGTCGTCTGCTCGTCGGCCCGCAAAGAGCAGGTTGTCCCGCACGCCGGGCAGCTGAACTCGATCAGGTTCCGTCGGTCGCCGTCAATATCAGGCCGGGCTATGACAAGGCGCACCGCTGCTATCGGCACCTGGATGCTGCCGCAGCGCGCACACGTAGCCTTGACCGATGCCGCCACATTATCGGACACACCGCCATTTAACCACGCGCGCAGAGCCATTGCATGACCGCCTCCCTGCGTACGTCGTAATTCCTGTTCGACGTCGACGGTCAGTCTGGCTGTTGGAGGCGGTAGCCAGCTCCGCGCACCGTATGCAGCAATGGCTCCAGCCCGGCGCGGTTGAGTTTCCCGCGAAGATAGCCCACATAGACGTCGACAACGTTGCTGCCTGCGTCGAACCCGTACTCCCACACCTGATTCAAGATGCGTTGCCGAGTCAACACGTGCGTCGGGTTTCGCATGAAGAGTTCGAGGAGTGCCCACTCGCGTGGTGCCAACTCGATCCGCTGTCCGTCCCGCCACGCGACCTTGGCCGGTTCTGCTCGGCGACCAACGCGTCGGGCAGCGCCGGGACACGATTCGGAACGGGGGGTTCAGAGCTCCGTGGCCATTGTCGGTCAGTCATCGCCGGCTCCATTCGCAGGTCTTGGTGATGCTGAGCGCGTGCGTTGCACCGGCGGCGGTGTGGTGGCGGTGTGGGCTTCATCGATGGCGAGCCGCTGCCGCGCAGTTGCGAGTTGGCTTTCGGCCTGCGCGAGCAGAGTGCGGAGGTCTGCTGGGCTTGCCGTTGGCACCGGCGTATCCGCGGCATCCGCTCGAAGATTGGCGAGTTGGCCCTGGGCAGATTCGACGGCTGCATGCAGTTGCGCGCTCTCGTCTGTCAGCTGCTGCATCGCTTGGTCGGAGGCACGTCCGGTGCTCGTGGTGACGGCTGCTGTTGTGGCGGTCTTGGGTGCCGGTACTTGCAAGAGCGCTGCCGCCCCCCGGCCATCACGCCACCCGTGGCAATCGCCGCGAGCACTCGAGTTGCACTTTTCATCCCGTTCCTCCTCGCTGGCCATAAGCAGCATCGGCAGCAGACGGTGACCAGACGGTAAGGCGCTGATGAGAGTTCGCTCATGATGAGGTTGCGAGCGGTCTGCGCTCGCGCGACAACTCGGTCATATGCGCCAGGAATGCGTATAGCAACAATCGCCGGACGGCAGTGTTATGGCGTAGCTATGCTCCGACATAGAAAGGCGACGCTGCATTCTTGATCGGCCATTTGGTCTAATCGGGAAAGCCGGGGGGCTCAACGCAGTCGCCGCCTGGGGGGATTCATGCTCAAGACTCGGGTTTTGGCGTCGGCAGTATTTATTGCGGCTGGTCTTCTCGCCGCTCCGCAGTCGTCATATGCGGCGGGTGGCGGCTACGGTTCGGGTAACGGCCCGACTGGCGTGCCCGGCGGTTACGCGGTGGTGGTCACCACACACACCTTCGACGCGGTCGGCGGCTCGTTGATCGCCAATATTCCGGGCGGTCAAGCCGTTCTGATGGTTCCTCCAGGCGCATTCGTCGGTGTTATGCAAGTCGTGGTGACCGCACCTGATCTCGGGGGCGTCGAGGCTGCGCTTCCCAAGCTTGGCCTCGCGAACCACCATGTCGTCGCGGCGATTGGCGTTCAGGTCAACGACACCAACGGCCACAAGTTCGCCGGCACCTTCGGTCATGCGTTGACACTCACCGTCAAAGGCATTGGCATCGGTGTCGGTGATCGCGTCATCCAATTCACCAGCGCATCAACGGCGGTGCCGGTCGCCGCATTGATCTCGTCTGGAGTCGTCACCGTCGAGCTGTTGACCGATCCCGACTTTGCCGTTCTTGCACCAGCTACCGCCGTCGCCCCCGTCGCGGTTGCCGCAACCCCTTCGGCGACCGCAGCCTCTTCGGCGGCTGCACCGTCGTCCGCACCGGCGTCGTCCGCGGCTGCCGTTGCTCCGGCCGCAGCCACTCCGCCGTCCCAGGTGCTGGGTGAGCAATTCACCCGGTCTAGTCAGGGGTACTCGCTCGTTCCGACCACCGTGGCGGTGGCGATTCTCGTCTTGCTCATCACGGGGTTTGTCGCCATGCGGCGCCGGCCCGCGCCGTCCGCTTACGCAAGTAAGCACCGCCCACGGCGCGCGGACTACACACGACGGCATGGCCCGCACATCGACACCCACGCACCACGGCACTGACGGTAACGACGATGATCTCGCCTCCGTCGGTGCTCGAGCGCTCCGAGCTCGGGGTTACGGTCGAACGCACTAGCCACGTTCGGCCGGCACGAACCGTTGTGCCGTCCGTCGTGGCGGCCATCAATACGGCGCCAGTCGAGGTGGCCAAGATCGGGTGGACGCTCGTCAGCCTGCTCGCGGGTCTCACTGGTCTGCAGGCGTGGACGGGGTCTGTCACAGTGCCCGGTGCAAACCTCGTCAGCCTGGGCGTCATCCTCGTGGCGCTGTGGGGAGTGTGGCGAATATGGGCGGCGCCTGAGGGCTTGGGGACGTTGGGTCAAGTGCTTGTCTTGACGGCGCTCATCGTCGGCATCGGGTTCTACGCGGCGTCGGCTTGGATGGCCCAACCCGGCTACGGAACGGACGCGGCTGCGTTCGATCAGTACGCCGCGAGCTTGGCCGTGCACCGCTACAACCCCTACACGCAGTCGATGGCCCCCGCTCTCACCCAGTTCCACGTGCCGGACGTTTTCCATACCTATCGACTCAACGGCTCTGTCATCGACAACTTGTCCTACCCGGCAGGTTCGTTCCTGCTGTACGTTCCCGCCATCGCGGTCGGCTTGAAAATACAGGCCGCCAATGTCGTCGACCTCGCATTTTGGGCCGCCTCCGGGCTCCTGCTCTGGCGGATGCTGCCCCGCAATTGTTCGTGGGCAGCCGGCCTCATCATGAGCGCGGCTGTGTACGTGTCGTTCATGATCGGCGGACTGACCGACGCGCTGTTCATGCCGTTCGTGCTCATTGCCGTGTACCGCTGGGACCGCTATGGACTACACGCCGAACGATCGGTGGTTCGCTGGATAGGGCCGGTAGCGCTTGGTATTGCCTGCAGCATCAAACAGACCCCATGGTTCGTCGTCCCGTATCTCGTCATCGGGCTCTGGCTTGAGCACCGGGCCGCGGGTACCCGCCCGCTGCGGGTAGTGGGGCGCTATTGCGCCGTCGCGATCGGGACGTTCGTGCTCGTCAACCTTCCCTTCATCGTGGCCAACCCCGGCGCATGGGGGCGCGGCACATTCTTGCCATTGCTTGAGCCAACAATTCCCGACGGGCAAGGCCTTATCGACCTCAGCATTTTCGATCACCTCGGTGGTGGCCGGCTGTGGCTCTACACGTTTGCCGGACTCGGCTTCACCGTCGTCGCGGTCCTGGTGTTCTGTGTGCGCTACGCGGCGTTGAAGCAGGCATGGGTGCCGTTGGTCGCGGCTTCGTTCTTCCTGCCGACCCGCTCGTTCGGTTCGTACCTGTTCATGCTGGTGCCCGTCGCGATTGTCGCCGGACTCAGCACGCGGCCAGCGCCAACGAGTTGGCGGTCGCCGAACAATCGCTGGCTCTATCCGTCGGTACTCGCGCTCGGCGGCATCACGTTCGCGCTGGCGGCCTGCGCTGTCGTGACGCGGTCTCCCCTTTCGTTGCACATCGTCACCACTGAGTCGACCGGTCAGATCGGCACCATCGATCAGGTAACCGTGATCGTCCAAAACCGCACCGGACACGTGCAACATCCGCACTTCACCGTCGATGCCCAAGGTCACGCGACGACGTTCTGGAACCCGGTCGACGCTACGGGCAAAGCGGTCACGCCGCGCCTTGGCCCGCACACCATCGCCACGTTCACGTTGCGGGCACCCAACACCGGCTCGATGCCCGCCGTCTCGACACCGATGTTCGTCATGGCGTTCACTGGCGGGCCCTCGGCGGTTTCGACGAGCGACAGGTATCTCGTGTCGAAACTGTCGACGGAGATTACCCCTGTCGAGATCAACTCGGCCGTTCCGATTCATACGCCACTCGAGCTCGTCGTCCAGCTTCACGACCAGTACGGCAACCCGGTCAAACGGGCGGGTGCCACTGTCGTCCTTGGCCAGGTCGTGTACGCCTCGAACGGATTACTTGCCGGGGAGTCGAGCATCGACGGCCGCCCCGAAGGGGCGAGTCCGGTCTCGGCGGTTACCGACGCGAGCGGGAGTGCTCGCTTCATCGTGATCGGCGACGAAGTGCAACAGCAGCCAGTGTTTTACGAATCATGGTTGGACGACGGGGGCGCGGTGCCGCACGGTTACTCGAACCAGGTGTCGATCCAGTACACCGATGGGCCATGACCGCTAAGACCCTGATCTTCCACGTCGGTGATTGTCGTGCAAATGGCAGAGCCCGATTGTGAAATAAGCGCCGGTCGTCCACAGATTTCTGACCGCGTCGTTCTGCAGGGTCGTGCTCGGCTTGGCTGAGGGGCATGAAGAAGAGTGCCGCGCTCCCGCGGTTCAAACTGAAGACGCCGGCCGACATTGTCGACGCGGTGCCGTACCTGCTCGGGTTTCAGCCGCACGATTCGCTCGTCGTCTTGTCGTTGCGTGGCGAGCGGAAGCGGGTCGGGCTCACCGCGCGGGTTGATCTTCCGCAACCCGAGCTTGCCGCCCAATGCGCGCGCGATTTCGTCGGCTACCTCACCCGCGACCACGCGGCGCACGCGATCGTCGCCTTCTACCCGCCGTCCGACGGTCGATCGCACCCGTCGGTGCAGCCACTCGCCGATGCGCTGACCGAGCAACTGCTGCTTGCCAGTATCGAACCTCTCGAGGTGGTGTGCGTGGGCGATGGTCGCTGGTGGTCGTTGCTGTGCATGAACGACGCGTGCTGCCCCTCCGAGGGGACGCCGATTGGTGCAGTCAGCACGTCAGTGTGCGCGGCTGCTATGACCTACGCGGGTCTCGCGGTGCTGGAGTCGCGTGATGAGTTGGTGCGCATGATTGCACCAGTCACCGGCGTCGTCCGGGTGGCGATGGACTACGCGTTGACCCGCGTCGCGGAAGAACTGGCAGGTCGCATCGAGTGTGGGCTCGGCGATGAGGTTGCTCGCGAGTCGTTGGTGTTGTGGCGGGCGGAAGTTACGGTGCGCCTTGCCGCCGAGGTCGGGCACGTCACGGCCCTGGGTGTTGACGACGCAGCGCGACTGATCCTCGGGCTCGTCGACGTGCGGGTGCGTGATCAGATACTCACCTGGTACGACGGCTCACAGGGTGAAGCGACGCGTGGCCTGCTCGTGGAGTTGGTGCGACGTGCGTCGTCGCCTTTCGACGTGGTGCCACTCGCGCTGTTCGCCTGGATCTGTTACCTGCAAGGAAATGGCAGCCTCGCCGGCATCGCCATCGATCGGGCATTGGCCGCCGATCCCGACTATGGAATGGCGCAGCTGCTCGACCAGGCACTCGTCAATGCATGCGATCCGGCGGTCTTCCAGTCGGCACTGCGTGATCCTGCGGTCTGGTCCTCAGCGACCGAAACCCGGCCGACCCGTGGTGGGGTCGGCCGGGCGTCGAGGTGATGCGGACTAGCTGGCGGGCTTGTCGTCTCCGGCGAGGAGGCGGTAAAGCGCGCGCCGGGTCTCGGTGAGAATCGTGACGGCTTGCGCGATCTGCGCGTCGTCGCCGGCCCGTACCACTTGGTGAACGGCGGAACCGACCTGAAGGCCGATGTCGGCCAAGTCACGGACGCCGTCCGGAACTCCGCCGCCGACGGCGTCCCACGGTGTGCCGAGCTTCTCGCGGTTCTCCTCGACGTAGGCGCGTCCGGCTTCCGTGAGCTCCCAGAGCTTGCGGCCGTCGTCCGTGGTCGCACGGATCAGGCCCTCGTCTTCGAGCTGCTGGAGCGCCGGGTACACCGAGCCGGGGCTTGCGCGCCAGGCTCCGTCGCTGCGGTTGGCCAGCTCCTGAATCAGCTGGTAGCCGTTGCGCGGCTCCTCAGCGAGCAGGATCAAAGCCGCTGCGCGGACGTCACCGCGTCGTGCGCGGCTGCCGCCGCGACCGCCGCGACCCGGACCGAATGGTCCAAAGGGGCCGCCGAACCCGAAGGGTCCGCCGCGGCCGAACTCGGGACCGCCCCGGCTGAACCCGCGACTGCCTGAGCGCCAGCCCGGGCCACGGCCTCGGCTGTGGCGCTCGGATCCGTCGTCAGTGAGTGTCGGGGTCCCTGCCGGCTCGCCCTCAGCGGCGCGGAAGTGCCGGTGCAGGTGGCGCCCGACCGACTCCACGGCCTGCGCCTTGCGGAGCCAGCCATCGTCAAATGCTTGGGTGTTAGTCATTCTTGTTGCTCCAATCTCTATCAAGATGGCTCAACGATATATCGTGAACAGTCGGAACGCAAGCCCCGCGCGCAACTTCTTTCGATGCCTTGCTCTGAGCGTGGTCTGAGCGCGGTGCGCTCCTCACAAGCTGCAGCTGAGCGCGGTCTGAGCGCGGCCCACTTCCTCACAGATGCAGCTCAGCGCGGCCCACTCCTCACAGATGCAGGTGTTTCGAGCTTGCGGGGATGCTTTTCTGAGGAGTGGGCGTGTTTCTGTGAGGAGTCGGGGTGCTTCTGTGAGGAGTCGGTGCCGCTCGGGGCGGGGGCAGCGCGAGGGCGGGGGCAGCGCGAGGGCGGGGCGGGCGTAACCCGAGCGGCGGGCCTAGCCCGAGGCAGCACGACGGACGGCGTCGACCGAGCGGCGCACGTCCTCGTCGTCGGTCGACCAGTTGCTCACCGAGACGCGCACGATGTCGCGGCCGCGCCAGTGCGATCCCGACATCCAGGTGCTGCCATCGGCGATCAGCCGCGCAGTCACGGCGCGGGTGCGCTCGTCGTCCTCGAACGCCACGCAGACCTGGGTGTAGACGACGTCGTTGAGAATCTCGGCGCCATCGATCGTGGCGATCCCGTCGGCGATCGCCCGTGCGTTGCGGGCCAGACCGCCGACAAGGTCGGCCACACCGTCACGGCCGAGCGACCGCAGCGCCGCCCAGACGGGAATGCCGCGCGCGCGACGAGACAGTTCGGGCACCTTCTCGTGAGGGTCGCCCGGCCCGCTCTCGTCGGCAATCAGGTAGCTGGTACGGACGCCGAACGTCGACCGCATGGCCGTCGGATCAGCAACAATTGCCAGGCCGCAGTCGTACGGCACGTTCAGGGTCTTGTGCGCGTCGGTCCCCCATGAGTCGGCACCCGCGAGCCCGTCGACGAGGTGCTGTAGCTGCGGGCAGGCCGCGGCCCACAGGCCGAACGCACCATCGACATGGACCCAGGCACCGTGCGCGTGCGCGAGTTCGATCGCTGCTGCGAACGGGTCGAACGCGCCCGAGTGCACGTTGCCCGCCTGCAAGCAGACGATGACCGGTTCGCCCGCTGGCACTGCCGACAGGGCTTCGGCCAAAGCGTCGAGACGGATGCGTCCTTGGTCGTCGGCCACAACCGCAGTCGGCCGCCCCAACCCCAGGTAGCGCAAGGCGAGGTCGACTGTGTCGTGGCGCTCGGCGCCCACGAACACATGCACTTTCGGCGCGCCGATCAACCCCGCTTTGTGGACGTCCCAGCCCGCCCGGGACAACACCGAGAAACGGGCCGCCCCAAGTCCGGTGAAGTTGGCCATCGTCGCGCCCGTCACGAAGCCCACGTCGGCGGTGCCTGGCAGGCCGAGCAAATCGACAAGCCACCTTCCGGCCGTCTCCTCGATCGCCGCAGCCGCCGGCGTGGCGAATCGCATACCCGCGTTCTGGTCCCACGTGCTGACCAGCCAGTCGGCGGCCAACGCTGCTGGCAGTGTGCCGCCCATGACCCAGCCGTAAAAGCGTCCGGAGCCGATCGCCATCAGGCCGGGATCAGCCTTGGTGGCAAGTTCGTCGATGACGTCGACCGCATCGGTGCCGTGCGAGGGCAAGGAACCACCGAACGCGACCGCCATCTCGTCGGCTGTGACGCGTGGCCCGACTGGCCGATCGCTGACCGAGTCAAGCCAACTCCGCGCGTGTTCTGTCGCTCGCGCGAGGGCCTTTTCGTACTCGTTGCCGTGGACCGTCATGACGTTGGAGCCTTCCGTCGGCCGATGCTGCTGCCATTTAGATCAGAACTGCCCGTTCTCTGCCGAAGCGCCTGCAATGAGGCAACTTTTCGCGGAGCGCCCAGGACGCGCCGTCCTGCCGTTCTCGATTTGTGGCTTAGCCGCCCTCGGGTCCTTGCTGCTGCCACCCTACGATCCGGGCGCCGAGCGGCTAGCGATCGTCATCGTGGCGATCGTCGTCTCGTGTGCACTTGTCGGCCTCCTCATCGTGCTGCCGAATACGCACTGGGCGGTCGCGGTTCCCCCACTGGCATTCTTCGCCGCGATTGGTATTGCTCGCGATGCCAGTGGCGGCGCTGCGTCCGGCCTTGCGCCGATGGTGCTTCTCCCCGTGCTGTGGTTCGTGCTGTACGGGACCCGGCTACAGCTTCGCCTGTCGGCTGTGGCGACCGCCATCGTTTTCTTTGGACCTCTGATCGTTGTGCGAGGGCCGCGCTACGACCCAGCCGACTGGCGGCGTGGTGCGATCTGGACCTTGATCGTCGCTCTCGTCGGCCCGGCCCTGCAACGCGTGGTCGAGCGCCAGCGCGTCGCCGTCGCGGAGAAACATCGGCTGGCCGGCCAGCTGACCTCGGTTCTGCGCGCGGCGACCGAGCACTCGATCATCGCCACTGACCTCGAGGGCACGATCACGCTCTTCAGCGAAGGTGCCGAGCAGATGCTCGGCTACCGCGCCGACGAAGTTGTCGGCATCCACACACCCGAGTTGCTGCACGATCCCGATGAGATCGGGGCGCAGGCTGCGCGGTTCGGTATCGCGGCTGGCTTCGACGTCTTCGGGCATGACGTTCCGGAAGGCGGCGCGCACAGCGGAAACTGGACCTACCGGCGTCGGGATTCAAGCACGGTCAGGGTGCATCTCACGATCTCCCGGCTTCTCGACGACCTCGGTGTGCAGCAGGGCTGGATCGGCATCGCCCGCGACATCACCGCCGAGGAACTCGCGCTGCAGGAATTGGCCGTGGCGGAGCAGCGATGGCGCCAGCTGCTCGACCATCTTCCCGACACCAGCGTGCTGGTGGTCGGTCCGGGGATGGAGTACCGGGTCGCCGTCGGCGCTGGCCTGGTGCGGCAGGGGATGGACGGTGTGGCCGGCAAGACCCTGTACGAGACGTCGTCGCCTGCCAACATTGCCCTGCTGGAGCCGATCTTTGTCGCTGCATTGCACGACAAGGTGACCGCGGTGGTGGAGCTGCGTTCCTCTGTCCACGACCACGTCCTCGAAATGATCGTGGCGCCGCTTGCAGAGCATGTGGGCGACCCCGAGGCCTTGGTCGTTGCGCGAGATGTCACTGAAGCGCGCCAGCGGGAGTTAGAAGTTGCGCTTGCGCGCGACCGCTTCGAACTTCTCTTCAATCAGACGCCTCATGGCACGATGTTGGCCGACTGCCGGGGCATCGTCACCCACGTGAACCATGCGCTTTGCGCGATGTTGGCCAAACCGGCGAGCGAAATTGTCGGGCGGAGCGTTCAGGAAATTTACCCGGAGGACGCTGCCCAACCGTCGCAGCTCGCCGACCTGCTCAGCGGGAAGGTCGACCGCGTCGACACCGAGCGCACGCTCACCACAGGCGGCGCTGATCCTCTACACGTAGCAGTGACGGCGACCGGCCTCCGCAACGCCGGCGGGCAGGTTGGCTCGCTGCTGGTCGCGGTGGTCGACGTTTCGGAAAGCAGGCGACTA
>Ga0080027_10000559_pt1 | contig 15878 bp, 12 predicted proteins | sample OrgsoiDNA2013046_FD_70962 | JGI IMG/M metagenome (GOLD analysis project Ga0080027, IMG submission 70962) | Permafrost soil microbial communities from the Arctic, to analyse light accelerated degradation of dissolved organic matter (DOM) -... | ecosystem: Environmental > Terrestrial > Soil >... | reverse complement strand
ATGACAGGGATGTGCAAGCGGTCGGCTTCCAGGACTTCGGCATTGTCGCGAACGATTGCCGAACTGGTGACTACTACATCGGCACCGATGATGTTTTCGGGACCGTGGCTCGGGAAGATCTCGCAGCCCATGCTGGCGAGGCGTTGCGTTACGGCCGTCGCTTTCAGATCCGAGCCCGAAATTTTGTAGCCGAGATTCAGCAGAACTTCGGCGATGCCGCTCATGCCGATGCCGCCGATGCCCACGAAATGGATGCGCTGAATTTTGGCGAACATGGATTAGTTTCGAGTTTCCGGTTTCGAGTTTCGAGTGACGAGGCTGAGAGCCAGTTCCGCGATTTCCCGCGTCGCATTGGGATGGGCCATGCCTCTCGCCGCAGTGGACATTGCTTTTAACTTTAATGGATTGGATAGAAGGTCCGCGATGGTATCGGCAAGTTCGGCGGGGGTCAGGCCGCGTTCTTCGAGCATCACGGCTGCCCCGGCATTCTGCATGACTTCCGCGTTGCGGCGCTGGTGGTCGTCGGCGGCATTGGGGAAGGGCACGAAGACTGACGGCTTCCCTGCTGCGGCGATCTCCGCCACCGTGCTGGCTCCGGCACGGCTGACGATCAAATCGGCGCGGGCGAACATCGCGGGCATATCGTCCATGAATTTGGAAACTTCTACCAGCACACCCAGCTTCTCATAAGCCGCTAGTGTAGTTTCGTAATCGCGCTCGCCGGTCTGGTGGAGGAGCTTGATGCCGGGGATACGATTGCAGAGTGCGGGCAGGGCTCCCGCCATGGCCTGATTGATGGCGCGGGCGCCCTGGCTGCCGCCAAATACCAGAAGAGTTGGAGGATTGGCGGGTTCTCGTTGAGGGAGTTCGAAGAATTCCGCGCGCACGGGGACACCGGTTACGCGGCAGTTACGGAAATATTTTTTGGTTTCCTCAAAATGAACGGCTGCGGCCGAGACGAATGGCGCGATCCTGCGGTTGGCGAAACCGGGGACCACGTTGGGCTCGAAGGCGACCGTAGGCACGCGGCTGAGAGCTGCGGCCATCATGGCCGGACCGGAAGCGTAGCCGCCAACGCCGATCATTACATCCGGACGAAACCTGCGCACGATGCGGAGTGAGCTCAACACGGCCAGCGGCAGGCCGAGCATCGTCTTCACGCGAGTGGCAAAGCTGACCTGGTTGAGCGCGCCGACTTGAATCAATTCGAGAGAAAATCCAGCGGTAGGCACGAGGCGAGTCTCAATGCCGCGGGTCGTTCCAATGAAGCAACACTCCGCCGAGTAGCGGGATTGCAGTTCGCGGGCGATCGCCAGCGCCGGGATGACGTGTCCGCCGGTTCCGCCTCCCGCCAGGATCACTCGCATGGGGCTTCATTCTATCTGCTTAGAGACATTGAGGAGCACGCCGACACAGAGCAGCATCACGAAGATGGACGAGCCTCCGTAGGAAACAAAGGGCAGCGGAATGCCCTTCGTCGGCAGCAAGCCCAGGACGACGCTGACGTTGATGAACGCCTGGAGGCAGACCATGCAGGTGATTCCGGTGGCTAGTAATCGTCCGAATGGATCTTCAATCCTGAGCGCCGTGCGCACGCCGCGCACGAGAAAGATGGCGAAGAGCGCGACGACAAGAATCGCTCCGATCAACCCCAGCTCTTCCGAAATTACGGCGAAGATGAAATCCGTATGCGGCTCGGGAAGGTAGAACAGCTTCTGCTTGCCTTCCATCAGACCGACGCCGGTGAGTCCGCCCGTGCTGACGGCAATCAGGGACTGGATCATGTGGAAACCTCGTCCCTGCGGATCGGAGAAGGGATTCAGAAAGGCCAGCATGCGTTCGCGGCGCCAGCTTACGTGAAACAGCAGGTAGTAGAGCGGCAACGATGCTGCCAGCAGCGAATATCCGAAATAACGCAGCCGAACCCCCGCTACATAGAAGATGCTGGCGGCGATTCCGGCGCAGGCGATGGCCGTGCCGAGGTCGGGTTGCAGGACGATCAATATCAGGAAAACGACCGCGGGCACGGCGGCCGGCAGCAGCGTGTTGCGCGCGTCGTCCATGGTGGTGGAACCGACGGATCGAAACCGGCTCTCCAGAAAGAAGGCCAGGAACAAGATTAAAGCGGGCTTCGCCAATTCCGAGGGCTGCAAAGAAAAAGCGCCAATGCGGATCCAGCGGTGCGTGTTGTGCGAGAGGTCCAGCAGGAAGACCGCGATTAACAAGAGCGTCGTGATTCCAAGAGTGGAAAATACGATGGCCGGATGCTTGTAGCGGCGGTAGTCGAAGCGCATGGCCAGCAGCATGACCACCAGCCCGGCGGCGGCCCACGCCAGTTGCCTCACCAGGAATGTCGAGGCCGAGCCAAAACGCTCTTTCGCCATGACGGCGGAGGCGCTGAACACCATTACCAGCCCGACGAAAACAAGAAGCAAAGTTACAGTAAACAGCCAGCGGTCCACGCTTACGCGTTTTGCCATACAGGGTCGCAGTCCTCAGGGAAGCAGGTCGGGGAGGTTAGTTAGTTTTAGCATTGCTCGCTCGTCCGGAGGGTTGACGAAGAAGGTGCAGGGCCTGTGTGGCGCGGGCGCCCTCGCCACAAGAGGCTTACCCCAACAGGCTTAACCCAATATGGTCTGAGGCGTGCGAATGGCCTCGGCTACGGCATCCAGGAACTCTGCTGCGCGCGCGCCATCTACTACGCGGTGGTCGCTTGAGAGAGTGACTGTCATCATCGGACGAACGCCGGGCCGGCCGTCGACCGGGACCACGCGATCGGCAATGCAGCCCACAGCCAGCACTGCGGCCTGCGGGGGCGTGATGATGGCGCTGAACGCATCCACCCGATACATGCCGAGATTGCTGACGGTAAAGGTAGCGCCGGCGATGTCCGCGGGGCGCAGGCGGCCTGCACGGGCTCGATCGGAAAGATCGCGACGCTGGACAGCGATTTCCCAGGGAGCTAAGGTGTCAGCCTTAGGAACGACTGCGCCGACGACTCCTCCGGTCACCGCCATGGCGATGGCCATGTTCACGTCCGGATTCGGGTGAATTCCACCGCTCCTCCAGCTCGAGTTCATGATGGGATATTTGGGCAGAACCCGCGCCACCAGCGCGACGAGAAGGTCGGTATGCGTCAAACGCACGCTGTGAGCTTTCTCGATACCCGGTAGCAGGTGTTCGCGTAGCACGTTCAAGGCGCCGGCGTCGATCTCGCGGGTAAGAAAGAAGTGCGGAACCGTCGTCCAGCTCTGCGTGGTGCGCTCGGCCATGAGGCGCTCGATGGAGGAGAGGCCTGACGGCGCTGGAGCGGTGCTTGCACTCGGGCTGGAGGTTGCGCTGGAAACCGCGGCGGGCGAGTCGGCGACGGCCAGCACATCCGCCGTCGTGATTTCGCCATCCGGACCCGAGCCGCGAAGCTGAGTTAGGTCCACGCCGCGTTCCTTTGCCAGACGCCGCGCCTTGGGAGAGATTCTGGCTTCGCGAGCTTCAGAAGGCGCAGGGGTCTTAGCGGTTGGAGGTTCCTGGACGGAAGTACTCACACCGGCAAGATTGCGGCCCGAAATCGCCTGGGCTTCCTCGGCGGGAGGCTTTTCGCCGGCAGCCACGATCCAGCCAATGACCTGTCCGACGGGCACAACATCGCCGGGCTTGGCTTTGATGCCGGCAAGCACGCCCGCGCCCGGAGATTCAATCTCCATCACGGCCTTGTCGGTTTCTATTTCCAGAATGAGTTCGCCTTTGGCGACGGTGGCTCCTTCCGGCTTGATCCAGGAGACGAGCTTCCCGGTTTCCTGCGCCATTTCCAGCGCAGGCATCACGATGCTGATTGCCATGGGTCGAGTATTCCTAATTCTTAGAAGCGAGTTGTTCCGTTTTTGCGCTTTCCGCGATCATGTCTTTCACGTGCTGGCTGGGCGCGGATTCATGCTCGCGCGTGGTTGGGAGCGGTCCGTCGACGGTATGGTAATGCGCCCCGGCGACCATCAGCTTCTCCGCCGGGAATTTCGTGATGACTTCGTGCCCGGTTTGGGTCACGACGATTTCTTCCTCAATGCGGGCCGCGCTCCAGCCGTCTTTCGAGGGCCAGAAAGTTTCGAGGGCGAACACCATGCCGGGCTTGATCTCCAGCGGATGCTCGAACGAAACCAGGCGGCTGATGACGGGCTTCTCCCAGATGGCGAGGCCGATGCCGTGGCCGTACTGCAAGGCAAACGCTGCTTCTTCATTCGGGAATCCGAAATCCTGCGCTTTCGGCCAAACCGCGGCGATTTCCGCGGTCGTCCTTCCCGGCCGCACCAGTTCGATGGCCGCGTCGAGATAATCGCGGCAGCGCTTGTAGGCGTCGACCATCGCATGCGAGGCGTAACCAATGGTGAAGCAGCGGTAATAGCACGTCCGGTAGCCCATGTAAGAATGCAGAATGTCGTAATAAACCGGATCGCCGGGGCGCAGCACGCGATCGGAGAATACGTGAGGATGCGGATTGCAGCGCTCGCCTGAGATGGCATTCACGGCTTCGACGTATTCGGAGCCGAGATCGTAGAGAACTTTGCTGACGAGACCGACGGCTTCGTTCTCGCGCATCCCCGGCTTCATGGCGCGGTAGAGTTCGTCGTAGGCCGCATCGACCATCATTGCCGACGTGTTGAGCAGCGAGATCTCGTCCTGCGTCTTGATCATGCGCACTTCGGACATCAATGCCTGGCCGTCGATGATCGTCAGGCCTTCTTTTTGCAATGCGAACAGGACGGGAAGCTCAACTATGTCCACGCCCACCGGCTCTTTATGAAGCCCGCGCATTTCGAGTTCGAGTTTGATCTTCTTGGCCACGTTTTCGGCGCGGCCCATCTCCGGGGTCATGGCGCCGCGCAGTACGGAAATTCCGGGACGGGAACGATCTTCGCCCAGCCACGGGCAATTCTGCTGATGGTGCCGCGCGGCCGAACCGAAATCCCAAAGAATCGGCTCGTCGTTCTGCGGAAGAATCGTAAAGCGGTTGGCTTTATCCTGGGCCCAGGTGCCAATGTGCGTGGCCGTAAGGTAGCGCACGTTGTTCATGTCGAAACAAAGCAGCGAGCCCATCTCCGACTTGGCCAGAGCAGCCTTAGCGCGCGCCAACCGTTCGCGGCGCAAGCGGTCAAAATCGATGCGCTGTTCCCAATCGACCGCCATCGTTCCGTGCGTTTTCAGTCCCACGTCACACCTCTGAATTCGAAATCACGAAGTTAAGTGCTCTACCTTCTCGTCATTCTTACGCATGATACGGATGACGACAGCAAACAAACACCCCAACAAGGCCAAAGCAATAGCCATCCATCGAGCTATCCGGGACGCGATGAAAACCGACATGCCCAAACCGATCCAGCTTCCATACATCCACGTACCGGTGAACGGACGGTTCCACCATGCTGATCTCTTTCCGATGACGAGGCGGCGCTTCACGCTAATCTTTCCATCCTTCCAACGCAGGGGGGGGCTAGTTAGTGAATTTCAGGATCGTCTGATCATCGCCTTCGCCGCTTCGAACACTGTTTGCCCCGTCGGCACAGTCACGTCTTCCAATGGAGGCGAGAACGGAATCGGCACATGCATCGCCCCCATCCGCTTCACCGGCGCATCTAAATCGTAAAACGCCCCCGCAGCAACCACGGCGGCAATTTCAGCCGTAACACCATAGCGCTCATAGCCCTCGTCCAGCACAATGGCGCGAGACGTCTTCTTCACGGATTCAATCAACGTCTTTTCATCCAGCGGCCAAGTCGTGCGCGGATCGACCACCTCCGCGCTGATTCCGATTTCCGCCAGCAAAACCGCGGCTTCGAGCGCCACCTGGACCATACTGCTGGTCGCGATCAAAGAAATATCGTCGCCCGCGCGCTTGATGTCGGCCACTCCTAGTGGAATCGTGTAGTCCTCCGCCGGAACAGGACCCTTGAGCTTGTACATCATCTTATCCTCGAAGATGATGACAGGATTGTCGTCGCGGATCGCCGTTTTGAGAAGCCCTTTTACGTCATAAGGAGTCGAGGGGAGGGCGACTTTCAATCCCGGAACATGACTAAACCACGCATGCAGCGACTGAGAATGCTGCGCCGCTGACCGCCGTGTCGCGCCCAGGGTCGTCCGCATCACCATCGGGACTTTCCACTTCCCGCCCGACATGTAATGGACTTTGGCGGCCTGATTCACCATCTGGTCCATGGTCAAGGTGATGAAGTCTCCGAACATGATGTCGACCACCGGCCGCAGCCCGGTCATGGCCGCGCCCACGCCCACGCCGGTAAATCCGGCCTCGGAAATGGGTGTATCGATGACGCGTTCCTTGCCGAACTCGGCTACCAACCCGGTGAGGACTTTGAACGGAGTTCCGGCTTCGGCCACATCTTCGCCGAAAATGCAGACCGTTGGGTCGCGGCGCATTTCTTCCGCCAGGGCCTCGTTTACGGCCTGCGCGTAGGTCAACTCGCGGCTGACATCGGAGCTGACTTCTGAATTATTCGCCGGCATAAATATGCTGCTCCACTTCGTCCACCCCGGGGTATGGAGCGGCAATGGCAAACTGCACCGCGGCATCCATTTCTACTTCCAGTTCCGACTCAATTTTCTGTAGCGCAGCAATATCGGCGACTTTTTCGCTTTTTAGCCAGGCCGCAAAGTTCAGGATGGGATCGCGTTCGCCCTTCCAGGTTTGTTCTTCCTGCTTGCTGCGGTAGTATTCGCGGCTGATGTCGCCGACGTGGTGGCCGGTATAGCGATAAGTGTTGCACATCAGGAACGAAGGCCCTTCGCCCTTCCGGGAGCGGTCGACGAGCCGCTGCGCTGTCGCATGAACGGCCAGCACGTCCTGCCCGTTGACGCTTTCCGCGGGCAAGCCGAACGCCGTCGCCCGTGCCAGAATGTCCCCCGCCGTGGTTTCCGAGAAGTGAGTGTACTCGTTGTACATATTGTTCTCGCAAACGTAGATCACCGGCAGTTTCCACAATTGGGCCAGGTTCATGACTTCATACAGCACTCCCTGCCCCAGCGCACCCTCGCCGAAAAACGAAACAGCAACCCGCCCGTTGCCCAGTTGCTTCGCGGAAAACGCCGCGCCGGTCGCAATGCCCAGACTTCCGCCAACAATCGCATTCGCGCCCAGATTGCCGGTGGTCGGGTCGGCGATGTGCATCGAACCGCCCTTCCCCCGGCAGTAGCCATCGACCTTTCCCAGAAGCTCGGCAAACATGCGATCCGGGGTTGCGCCTTTCGCCAGGCAGTGCCCATGACCGCGATGCGTGCTGGTGATGTAGTCATCTTTGGTCAGAGCCTCGCAAATCCCTACCGCCACGGCTTCTTCGCCGGAATACAGATGCGCCAGCCCCGGCATCAGCGCCCGCGTATAAAGCTGGTTCACGCGCTCTTCGAACGCGCGAATCGCGGCCATCTTGCGGTACATTCCAAGAAGGCGCTCTGTCCCAAGTTCGGAACCACTGCGCGGCTGTTGCAACGCCGTTGTCATTTCGTAATCTCCGTCTTTACGCCCGACATCTTCGCCAGCACATCAAACATCACCGCGAAATCCAGTTTGTCCCAGCCCAGTCCCCGCGCCGCCGTGAGAAATTCATTGGAGGCCGCCGTCGTCGGCATGGGCACATTCAGCTTGCGGCCCAGTTCGAGCGCGAGCAACATGTCCTTCTGCATCATGTTGCAGTCAAACCAGGCTTCTGCCGGCTGCTGAAGAACAAAGGGTCCGCGATACTGAATCATCGGAGAGGCAATCGCGCTGTGCGTCAGTACATCCACCGCTACCTCGCGCGTAATCCCGCTCTTTTCCGCGATTAGAACACCCTCGGAAAACGCCATCATCTGCACGGCCAGACTGAGGTTCGAGGCAATCTTCATGCACAAGGCCAGGCCGTTCGCGCCAACGTGCGTCACTTTCGGGCCAATGTCCTGAAGCAGCGGCTTCACCTTCTCAAACGTTTCCGGCTTCCCGCCCACCATTACAGAAAGCTTCCCTTGCTGCAAAGTGATGACGCTTCCGGAAACCGGCGAATCCACCATATCCGCGCCGGTCGCGCGAACCTTATCCGATAACCCGCGGCTGAACTCCGGGCTCACCGTGCTCATCTCGATGAGCATCTTGCCCTTGCCCAGGGCAGCCAGGATTCCATCCGGACCTTCCGTAATCGCCTGCAAGGCCGCGGTATTCGTCACCATGGAAAACGTCGTATCCGCAGCCGCAGCCACGGCCCGCGGAGAGTCCGCCCAGCGCATGCCTTTGTCGATGAGCCACTGCGCTTTCGTCTTCGTCCGGTTGTAGCCGGTAACGGTGTGGCCCTTCTCCAGTAAACGGGCGACCATATTGCCGCCCATCACTCCCAAACCTACGAAACCCAGATTCGCCATCTTGAACCATCAGCCTTTCCAGAATCGGTACAAAAAGCCGCTTGCGGTTAGTCTCCTACCTTTGCCTCGCTCGGCGCCACCGACGAATCCGCCCGCACCTGCCGCAGGTGAGCCCGCATGGCTTCGCGGGCACTGACCGCGTTGCGGCTCTCGACCGCCTGCAGAATTCTCCGGTGATGACCCTGGCCCCGATCCGGGCCACCATCCACCTGGAAAATCCGAATGCGCTGCTCCCGCAGCAATCCAACAATGGAATCGATTAGCGACAGGATCAAAGGATTCGCCGCCGCCTCGGCCAACGCCAGGTGGAAATCCAGATCCGCTTCGATATAGGCCTCAGGCTCCAGCCGCTGCCGGTCCATCACGGCGATGGCCTCGCGCATCATGGCCAGTTGGCTCTCCTCGATGCGGGTCGCCGCCAAGGCAGCAATCTCCGGTTCCAGAATCTCGCGCACTTCCTCCAGATGAATGGAGTTATCGGCCTGACCGATCTTCAGCATCAGGTCGAGCGATTGCCGGATCGCGCGTGAAGTCCCGTCTGTGATAAACGTCCCGCGTCCGGAATAGGCCTCGACCAGACCCTTCTCGTGCAGCGCCTTGATGGCCTCACGAACGGCCGTGCGGCTGACGCCAAACCTCACCGCCAGCTCGCGCTCGGCCGGAAGCTGGTCTCCCGGCTTCAGAGCGCCTTTCAAAATCGAATCTTCAATCTGTTCCACGATCTGTTCGTAAAGTCGCGAGGTTCGCACAGCCTTGTACATCTTGCACCCCTCCGCCCAGAGTTCGCACGGTTCGCCCAAGGCCACGCCCGTGTGCGAATATCGGTCGCCATGCGAACATCGGGCGTTAATTGTACGACTGGGAGCATTCATATAAGCTGCAAAGCACAAACAGCGCAAACTCCACGGTCCGGCAATATGGCGTGGCCCATTGGTCATACCACTATACCGGAGTGCGGAGCCGTTTCGTCAAGGACATTTTCTTAAACGTTAAACATTGCTTGACTTTTGGAATTGGACAGTGGTAGAGCTGTCTGACCACGTTAAGCAACACCCAAGAGCGGAGTCTTCCAAAATGCTGCCCAGACGCACGTTTTCCACTCAGACCTTTGCGGTCGGCCTCAGCTTAATCCTCACGGCTTGCCTCCTGAGCCTGCCCGCCGTTGCCCAGACCACCACCGGCCGTATTCTGGGCACCATCACCGACGCCACTGGCGCCACCGTGAACGGCGCCGTCGTGACCGTCACCGACGTCGAGCGCGGCGCGGTACGAACCTTCACCACCGAGAGCAGCGGAGCCTACGCGGCACCCAACCTCACCCCGGGCCTGTACAAAGTTCGCGTGGAAGCCAAAGGCTTCAAGACGGCGGAACGCACGGGCATTCAATTGGAAGTCGCCAGCGATGCGCTCATTGATGTGGCGCTCCAGCCCGGCAACGTCGTCGATGTGGTGACTGTGACGGAAGAGGTTCCGCTGATCAACGCCACCTCCGCCACCCTGGGCGGCACGCTGAGCAATAAAGAAATCAACGACTTGCCGCTGAATGGCAGGAACTACGAGAACCTGTTGCAGTTGCGGCCCGGCGTCGTCCGCTACCCGGGTGGAGGATTCTCCACCACCAGCACCAACGGCCTGCGCGCCGAAGACAACGCCTACTATATCGAAGGCTTACTGAATAGCGAGCCCTACTCAGGACAAGGAATCATCAATGGCGCAGGCATCGCCGGAGACTCCGCCACCATATTGCCCATCGATTCCATTCAGGAATTCAATCTGGAAGAGAATCCGCCTGCGGAATTTGGGTGGAAGCCCGGCGCCATCGTAAACGTCGGCCTCAAATCTGGAACGAACTCGGTGCACGGCACCGGTTTCATTTTCGGCCGTGACGGCGATTTGGACGCGCGCAACTTCTTCAACAAGACACCAAGCCCCAAGAATCCCAGAACGCTTGAGCAGTTCGGCGGCAGTTTCGGCGGCCCGATCGTAAAAGATAAGGCGTTCTTTTTCGGCGCGTACGAGGGCCAACGTTACAATGTGGGCCAATCTTTTGGTGGAATCACCAGCCCATCGATGGTCAGCCTGCCGACGGCCGCGTCTACAGACCACGGCTTCTGTAATTTCACCGGCACGGGCGACTGTGCCGGCAGTATTCCAGACGCGATCGCGGACCTGCAGGCCGCCGGAGTTCCGATCAGTCCAGTCAGTCTTCAGATAGCTGGCTGCGCAATGGCAGGAGGGTCAGTCACCTGTAACGGCACCGGCTTCCCCACCAACACCAGCCAGGGCATCGACATCGTGAACGGATTCTCCAACATCGTCCATTCCGATAACGCAGTAGCCAAAGTGGATTTCCACCCGAACGACAAGAATACCATCAGCGGAATGTTCTTTTTTGGAAACAATGCCGGAACGGTAGAAGACTTTCCCGAACTCCAGACAAAGTGGCTCTCCAAGATCCATACCCGCGCCCAAGTGTATGGAGGCAGTTGGGTATGGACCCCGACCTCACGCGTAGTGAACGAGGCCCGTTTCGGATATAACCGCTTATACCAGCCCTCGCTGCCCGGCGACCTGGGCGCGCCCGCATCGAGTTACGGCCTGAACACCGGAGTGCAACCGGGACCTTACACTGGCGGATTGCCCCGTATCGGGTTTGCCGGATACTTCTTCCCCGGACTGGGTGGGTTCAAATGGCCCAAGTTGCAGGGTCCCGACACCATCACTCAATTCGTAGATCACATTTCTTACACGCTGGGCAAGCACTCGGTGAAGTTCGGAGGTGAAGTCCATCGCGACGGCGTCACGGGCGGCGCGTTCGGCAATGCGCGCGGCAGCGTCACATTTTTCGGAGGGGCTACTCCCGATCCCGCCAACCCCTTGAACACACTACCCACAACTGAGTTGGAAGACTTCTTCTCCGGCTGGGTCGGCAAAGCCACAGTGCTTTCCGGCGACCCCAGACGGACTCTGAGCAACTGGGCTTACGCCGCATTCGTTCAGGACGACTGGCGTGTCAGCCGGACCCTGACCGTGAACTTCGGATTGCGTTACGAGTTCAATACCGTGCTCAAGGAATCCCACAATTTGCTGGGAAACTTTGATCCGAACACAGGCCTAGTTCAGGTTGGCAAGCAGATAAAATCGCCCTACAACGCCGATCATAAGGATTTCGCTCCGCGCGTAGGATTCGCCTGGGATGTCACGGGCAATGGCAACACCGTCCTGCGGGGCGGCGGCGGCCTCGTTTATGAAACAGTAAATTGGCAGTCGTTCCTGGCCTTCAACAACAGCTTCGGCCTTGGCGCGATACCAACGGGAGCTACTCTCGACGGCGCGCCCGGACCAGGCTCCATTTTGGTGGGCAACCTGACAATCTTCCCCACCAGTACGTGGGATAGCGGCCCGCTCTATGGCGACCTGAGCCCGAGCAACCTGAGCTGCAGTGCCGGCTCGCCTTGCGCGATCCTCGGGGTGGACCGTAACCTTACGACCCCCTATGTCACCAACTGGACTCTCAGTCTGCAACACGCGTTCTCCCCAAATCTTTCGCTCGAGGTGGCCTACGTCGGCAACCGCGGCACAAACCTGACTGGCATCCGCGATATCAACCAGCCAGCTGTCGGATCGGGCTGGACGACAACCACCGGAGCGCAGTCTCTCACCGCCTGCCTGGCTAGCGCCAGCGACCCCCAACCCTACGACAACTGCAATCCCGATGGCGACAATGAGCAGGCGTCGCGGCCTTTCGCGGGCAAATTCGATTACCTCAGCAACATTTTCCAAATGGGAAATGTTTACAAATCCAACTACAACGGCTTGCAAAGCACGCTGACCGCGCGCAATTACCACGGTCTCAGCGCGATTGTGGGCTACACCTACTCTCATTCCCTGGACGATCTCGGCGCCAACTGGCATTTCGGCTACGGAGCCGGACTGCCACAGGATTCTTACCACCTGAATCGCGAGTATGCGAGCAGCGACTTCGATATCCGCCACCGTCTGACGGTCTCGTTGACTTATGCTCTTCCGGGCAGGAAGGGCTTTGGCCAAATGCTGGAGGGCTGGTCGGTCAATTCCATTGTTTCCGTGTACAGCGCACAGCCTTGGGGCACGATCGATCTCGGCACCGACGCTGCCGGTACTGGGCCGTTGCCAGTGAGCCCACCGGCCAGCAGCCCGATCCGTTGGAGTTTCTTCGGCAAGCCGTCCGATTTCAAATCCAGTTCCAGCGGAATTCCGCAATTCGGCGGCGCCAGCAACGCTGCCTGCGCAGCCAAGGCGTTGGCTTTGGACGGAGGCACGGCCGGTGCGGCGACGGCAGCACTGAACTTGTTCGGTTGCTACGCGCAAGGAAACTCTCTGCTCCTTCCTCCAGCCCTCGGGACTTTTGGAAATTCGGGCCGCAACGTGTTTCGAGACACTGGATTCCGCAACGTTGATTTCTCGATCAACAAAGCCGTTAAGTTCGGCGAGCGCGCGAGCCTTCAGTTCCGCGCCGAATTCTTCAACATCTTCAACCACCCCAATCTGGCGAATCCCTATGGCGGCCAGAATGGTTTTGGTCTGAATGATCCTTCAGCGGGCTCGTTCGGCTGCGGCTGTGCCACTCCGGACACCGCTGCTGCGAACCCCGTCGTTGGATCGGGTGGCAGCCGTGCCGTGCAACTGGGGTTGAAGGTGGCTTTCTAGCAGATAGAGCACTCAATTCCGTTGTAGAACAAATGTGGGCCGGACAGTTTCCTGTCCGGCCCTTCTACTCAGGGCTTTCGAATACGAGATAGACTTTATGACTCGCAAAAACTCCCCCAAGACTCTGTTGTTCCTGCTGGCTGTTCTATGGGCCTCGATACCCGCCCCCGCCGCCGAGCGCACGCTCGACGAAATCAAAACCGAAGCCATTCATCGCGCCGAAAATGGGATGTATCCGCTCATTGGTCTCGATCCGGCAGACGTCAAAGAAGCCTTCGCTTCAATCCACACGCCCGACAAAGACGAATGGGCCGCGGGCTTCATTCGCGTCGCCGATCGCTACATGGCCGAAGGGAAAACGCTCGAGCAATCGTTCGTCCAGTCAAAAGACAAGTCCGACGTCGCCAAAGCCGACGCCGACTACATTCGCGCCTGGCGCCTCTACTCCTTTGGCCGCTGGCCTGTGCCGTCGTCGCCGGGAAAGAAGCAGGCGTACGCGAAGGCGATTGAAGCCTTCCTCGCGCACGCCAGATTTTTCGATCCGCCGCTGGAAGTCGTGCATATTCCTTTCGAAGGCAAAACTATCACCGGCTATCTGCGCCTGCCGAAGAATGCGGCGGGACCCGTTTCCCTCGTCCTTGCCATCAACGGCCTCGACAGCCGCAAGGAAGACCTTACGCAGAATTTCTCCGGTATTCTGGCTTACGGCGTCGGCTATCTCGCCGTCGATGGCCCCGGCACGGGGCAGGCCCCCATCCAGGTTTCCGAAACCGCCGACCGAATGTTGTCGCGTGTCATCGACTACATCGAGACCCGCCCCGAGGTCGACAAGACCCGCGTCGCGGTCCACGGCGTAAGCTGGGGCGCGTACTGGGCGACGAAACTTTCCATTGTGGAACACAATCGCCTGCGCGCCGTGACCGCGCAATCTCCGGCCATCGACGAGTTCTTTCAGAAGGAATTCATCGAGGGCAAGCTGGTGGGCAACCGCGAGTACCTGTTCGACCAGATTCCCGCCCTGATGTCGGTCTACGACGGCGTCACCACGCTGGACCAGCTCATCGCCGCCGCGCCCAAAATGTCCCTCAAGGCGCAAGGGTTGCTCGATAAGCCGACCACGCCAATGCTCGTCATCGGCGGCACACTCGACACGCAGGTTCCAATTTCCGAAGCCTATCTTCTTCTCAACAGCGGCGATATCCCGAAGGAGGCCTGGATCAATCCCAGGGGCGGCCATCTCGGCCGGCAGGTGAAGGTGTGGCCGGATCCCGTCATCTTCCGGCAGGTGATCATTCCGTGGCTGCTGCGGGCGCTCGATGTGCACAGCACCGAGGCTCCTCCGGCCCACGCATCCGCCCCGTCCGCGGAACCACCCGCGACCAAAGTGCTCGGCCACGAATAAGGTTTTGCGCGGAGCCCGCCGAATCAAATGCCAGCGGTTCGTTCGTTGAACCCCGAAGGCCCAGAGGATTGACTGATGGAATTCTCCACCCAACCCGCGCTCAAGACCCCTCCGCCGCGCAAGCAGAGGTGGTACGCCACACTGTGGGTGCAGGTTACCCTCGCCATGGCTCTGGCTGTCATCCTCGGAGCCGTGAGCCCGGAGCGGGCCATCGCCATGAAGCCGCTCGGCGATGCCTTCATCCGCCTGATCACGATGATCATCACCTTGATCATCTTCTGTACCGTCGTCTCCGGCATCGCCGGGATGCAGGACATGAAAAAAGTCGGGCGAGTCGGCGGCAAAGCCCTGCTTTATTTTGAAGTCGTCTCGACCATTGCGCTCTTCTTTGGCTTGTTGGTAGGCAATCTGGTCCACCCCGGCAGCGGCTTCAACGTAAACCCGGCCAGCCTCGACAGCAAGGCCGTCGCCGACTACGCCGGGCAAGCAAAGGCGCAAAGCATTGCTGACTTTTTCCTGCACATTATCCCCACCACCATCGTGGATGCCTTTGCCAAAGGCGACGTGCTTCAGGTTCTGCTGATCGCGATCCTCTTTGGGGTTGCCCTCTCAAGCGTCGGCCCACGCTGCAAGCCTGTTGTCGACCTCTTCGATGCCTTGACCCACGCCGTATTTGGCGTGGTCAGCATCCTGATGCGCTTCGCCCCCATCGGCGCTTTCGGGGCCATGGCGTTTACGGTGGGAAAATATGGCCTCGCCTCCCTTGGCCCGCTTCTGAAACTGATTGCCACTTTCTACGTAACCTGTTTCCTGTTCGTGCTGGTCGTGATGGGCGGAATCGCATGGTTTGCGGGCTTTAGCATCGTCAAATTCCTCACTTACATCAAGGAAGAGATGCTGCTGGTGCTGGCAACCAGTTCCTCCGAGACCGCGCTGCCCACGCTTATGGAAAAGCTTCAGAGGCTGGGCTGCTCAAAGTCTCTGGTGGGCCTGGTTGTGCCAACGGGCTACACCTTTAACACCGATGGCAGCAGCATCTACATGACGCTGGCGGCATTATTTGTAGCGCAAGCCACCAATACCCCGCTGACTTTAACCCAGCAGCTTACGCTGATGGCGGTCGCCGTTCTGACTTCGAAAGGCGCCAGCGGCGTTCAGGGCGCCGCCTTTATCGCGCTGGTGGGCACGCTGATGGTAATTCCGACGATCCCCGTGGCTGGGATGGCTCTGATCCTCGGCATCGACCGCTTCATGAGCATGTTCCGCGCCATGGTGAACATGATCGGCAACGGCGTCGCCACCCTCGTGGTAGCACGCTGGGAAAGCGAACTCGACCGCGAAATGCTCCAGAACGCTCTCAGTGGGCTCCCAGCAAGTCCACACCCTTAGAACTCCT
>Ga0080027_10000548_pt1 | contig 16000 bp, 9 predicted proteins | sample OrgsoiDNA2013046_FD_70962 | JGI IMG/M metagenome (GOLD analysis project Ga0080027, IMG submission 70962) | Permafrost soil microbial communities from the Arctic, to analyse light accelerated degradation of dissolved organic matter (DOM) -... | ecosystem: Environmental > Terrestrial > Soil >... | reverse complement strand
AGGTTAAAACTATGAGGTACTTCTTTAGGCAATACAATCAGCTCGCCGGTTCCGGCCCTGAACTTTTTATCTCCAGCCTGGAAATCTATTATTCCTTCCAGTACGTAAAACGATTCATCTTCATACTTATGAAAATGCGGTGGCGGTGTAAAACCTTTTCTGAAAAAACAATGGATGAGCGCATAGGCATTATTTGTATCCTGGCCCGTAGCTAAAAAAGAAAAAGTATGTGCCAGGTAATGAACGGAATTTTCCAGTGTTGGTTTTTGACTGAGCGACAAACGGGATAATGTTTCCGGCATAAAAAAGATTTTAATAAAGGTAGCAGCACCCAATACCTTTTTTCTCTACCAAATGGTAGATTTTAAACTACCCATCCCAGTTCTACTGCTTTTAAAATAGCAGAACTCCTGTTGCCTACATCCATCTTCTGGTAAATATGAAGTGTATGTGTTTTAACCGTACCATTCGATACAAACAATTTTTCTGCAATTACTTTATTGGGCAGGCCGGTTACCAGTAAAAAAAGAACTTCCTTTTCTCTTTCAGTAAGTAGTTGTAATGTTTTTTTTGATCTGGCAGGTAGTTCTTCCATGCTGTTCCACCGCCATTCCTTTGTCCTTCCTTTTCCCTGTACAAACGGCGCTGCCGATATCCTGGCTAATTCCAATGCCCTTACTACAAAATTTCCTACTGTTTTTAATACATATAGATGATGAGGTTGGTATACATTCTTATGGATTGTTCGTACCACTACCAGCCCCACTATTTTATCATTTAATTTTATGGGAATATACAAAGCCGCTTTGGGTTGTATACCGGCCAGCGGCTGAGGTTTTATAAGAAGGTATTTGCTATATTCCCTGTCCAAATCATTCATAAAAATATCCTGTTCATGCCGGATACACCAGGAAGCGAGACGGCCATCATCTGTAGCATCAATAGAAAAATCAGGAAGTGGTTTGCCCTCTTCTATCATTCCCGAATAATGAATCAATCCTTCTTTTTCATCATAAATACCAACGCAAAACTGGTAAGCATCCATCAATTTATTTACATTCTGATAAATAACGGCAATAATTTCCCTGAGCGAAAGCCGGGGCGTTATCAGATCGGTTATTTCATTCAAAATACGAAGTTGCCCGGTCCAATCAACATCAGCATCGTTTGAAATGCTATTGGTCCAGGAAGAGAATTGATCTTTAAAAGATTTATTCAAAATTTACCCATAGATTATTTAGGAGTATCTAAATTTAGTCAATTAGCAACTACTGGACAGTACCCGATAAAAGACAGGCCCAACTCAACGACCGGCAAACCGAAATTCTCGAATGTATCGTCAATGGCTTTAGCTATAAATTGATAGCTGAAAAACTTTTTATTTCTGTCGATACCGTCAGATATCATATTAAAAATATTTATGAAATTCTCCAGGTTCACTCCAGGTTTGTACTGATCAGCGCAAAACGTAAGTAGTTCCTCTCATAATACGGATCGTTGCCTTGCTGAAAGAAAAGGCATTCAGGCAATAACTATATAAACATTTAAGATGGACGGCAATTCCTGGCTTCATATTCCACTGGAAGATTATGAACGGCATATGTCGCATCAAATGGTGGGACGCTGGATGGTTGTATAGATCATCAGGCCGGGCAGCCCCAGGCAGCTGAAAAAGACGTCTGCAATATCCTACATTGGAATTCTGTAAATTTACGAAAGCACCGTCTTGCCAAACACATCTTCCAAACCACTTGTCACCGTGGTAATCCCTACTTACAACCGGGTTGCTCTTGTTCAACAGGCCATTGCATCCGTTATTGCACAAACATACAGGAATTGGGAATTGATTATTGTGGATGATGGGTCAGATGATGGCACACGGGAAGCAATCATTTCAATGAATAATCCCCGGATCAAACTGTTGACAAAGCCGCATGTTGGGAATATTGCATTGCTGCGCAACACCGGTGTTGATGCGGGATCCGGGGAATGGCTGGCATTCCTGGATTCTGACGATATATGGTTTCCGCGAAAACTGGAAATACAATTATTTCTCCTGTTGCAGGAAGGGAAGCGTTGGGGGTATGGAGGGTTCGAATTAATGAATGATGATATGCGAACGATCCCTAACAAAGCGGGACAATATCGTCCGGTTTCAGGATGGATCATTAAAGAGGTGCTTACCACTGAGGCATCCGTAACCATCGGCACATTAATGATTCAACGAACTCTTTTTGAGGAAGCCGGTGGATTCAATCCCGATGCAAAATTGATATACCGTGAAGATTACGAATTGGTACTCCGGTTAGCATTAAAATCAGAAGCATTGGCTGTTCCTGATCTGTTAGTTCGTATCAGGGAACACGAAGGACGTGCAACGAATGGATTTGAGGATGGTCATGATCGTACGGCAGCTATGTACGAATATTTCATTCGTTCCCGTCCGGAAAAAGTACTGGCAAAAATAGCGCGAAGGCGTATGGCAGCTGAACTCGCAGAATCAGCAAAAACAAGTATTATGAGAAAAAAATATTTGCAGGCAACTAGGAGATTGGGGCAGGCGCTGATAAATGGTGATAAGCTGAGACATTTATTTTCAGTTGTCCGCCGGGGGTTCTCTGCGTCAACGCTCAACGCCTAACGCTCAACGCCTAACGCTCAACGCCCAACGCTCAACGCTCAACCGCCAACCGCCAACCACCAACCACCTACATCTTTACACCAGCATAGTCAACTCCACATTGAAAGATGCTATAATTAAATTTCCTTAAATATTGAATGAGTTCCCTGAGTTCAAATTGCGTCATCCATTCCCCTTCAAAAAGCACTATTCTGATATCGTGTTCTGCAAAATTGATTGACCGGAGGATTTTATAGTCAAACCCTTCAGTATCGGTATGCAGCAGATCCACCTTCCGGAAATTATTTTTTTGAAGAAGATCCTCGAATGTTATTACGGGTAGTGGTTCGGCTATTATTCTTTTTTCCAGATCCTGTCCGTAATTAATATTTTTTATAAAAGTTTCCCTGTCAAAAGATCCCACCTGATCATACCAGCCGGGTTCCTGTTCGGTGATATTTTTTAATCTGTAAAATAGCATTTCGCCTCTTACCGGGCCGATTCCCAGATTTTCAAAAATGAGCCCAGTTACCTGGCTATAATTATTCGCAAGTTTTTTGAAATTAGCTAAGTCCGGTTCCACCAGGATTCCTTTCCAGCCATTTTTCCTGATATAGGGATGCAGGGGATCATTTTTTCTTCCGTCATTTGATCCTATCTGAACAAAGGTTTTAATATTGGATTCACCGGCCATTTTAAAAATCCCGTCTATTGGAATATTTAAAATCGTATCCTTTGAAATCAGTGTTTTAATGGCTTTTTTTAATCTTCTGACAAATAACATCATTTAAAAGCTTATGGATGCAGATTCAGGTACAAATATAAATTGCCATGTTCGCTTATCAGGCAATGGCTGCTTATCTTTTGATCTCAACACTAATAATATGAATTGGATCCCTGCCAATATTTTCCAATGCATGTGAATTTAATGGGTCCGACCATATGGCAGAAGCCGGTAAGGGTGTTTTAGAAAGTTTTCGGGAATCTAAAACAATATTGGCTTTCTCGTCATACCTGATAAAATCTGACCAACTGATTATGTATAAGGAGGTGCTGCAACCATAGCGTCAAGTTCCTCTGGCCTTTCTTCATTATGCGAAATTTCGTCTGACATAAAATTATTTAAGTTATTCAGAGGTTTTTTGGTTAAAGTTTTCATCTTTCCAGGAAATAATTAAATCAGAAAGGATACCCTATCGCAAAATTCAAAATCCTGTTTTTGCCGTCAAAATACCATTTAGAGCCGGACGGCCTGTATGGTTCACAAACTGGAATAGCCAGATCGAAACGAATCACCAAGATACTGAAATCAATTCGCAGACCGGTGCCTATCCCAACGGCTATCTGCTGATAAAACTGAGGGCTGATTTGAGATCCCGGCCTTGTAGAATCTGTCAATCGGGTCCATATATTCCCGGCATCGGCGAAAAATGCCCAGTGAACAACGGAAACAATCTTGAAGCGCAGCTCGGTATTTATCTCCATTTTGATGTCTCCGGGTTGATTGGGGAGGTAGGCGGTATCCCTGTTGCCTGCATAGTAGGTGCCGGGCCCCAGCGTACTGGATTGAAACGCCCGGATATCATTCGGTCCCCCTGCAAAAAACTCTTTGATAAACGGCATCGTGCTGCTATTACCATAAGCATATCCCATGCCCCCGCTAATTCTACTGGCAAGCACCGTCGTAGGACTGAAATTCAAATAATATCTAAAATCAAGATCACCCCGGATATATTGCGAAAAAGGGGTATTGAAAATTTTCTTCACATTTCCAGTTTTATAGTTGGCTCCGGTAATCCAGCCTATCGCATTGGCCGATAAGTCAAGGTTTGCATTGAAATAAAAATTTTGATTCCTCTTGAATGGACTCAATTGTGTATTGTAATTGTAATTGAAATTGGGTCCGATGATAAACTGCCGCTCAATACTCCTGGCCAACGTCAGGTTTGTATCCAGCTGCGCCTGGAATTGCGGAGTAATATTGGTAGGATTAACATAATTAATAGTAATCAGATTAATCTGATTTTCGTTTTGTTCGGATTTTTTCCACACATAGCCGTAACTGGTCTTGTAAGAATTCAGTGTGTACTGATTTGTACTATTATAAAATTGATATCCCAGGTTTATCCTGGTTTTGGGCATGTAGTCCCTGATGGTATGAATCTTAAAAGGCGAAATAACTCTCGGAAAGTATAAATTTAAATCCGCTCCCAGCTTGAAAATGTTGGTATACTGCCCGCCTCCCAGATTCTGTGTTTCCAATCCGCCATAAACACTTGCCACGAATAATTCGGCTCCTCTGAATACATTTTTGTTGCGGGCACTGATGGTAAGAGCTCCTCCATAAGAATTATCTGATTCAGTAAGACCAGAAACCTGAAATACCAGGGATCTTTTTTGAGTACGGGTCAGGTAGTAATAGGTATTCAGTTTGTAATGGACTGAATCTACTTCCTTAAAATTCAATTTTACAAACTTGAAAACACCCAGGTTAATCAGCCGGCTGAGACTCAGATTCTGGTCCTTGATATTATAGATGCTTCCGGGTTTATAGGACAGGGTATTACTAAACAAACTGGGTTTAAATAGCTGGCCCGGGTCGATGATGGTATAACCCTGCCACATCGTGGGTTTAGCGGGCATGGCGGTATCGGTATTGATGGAAAAGTTCGCATAGATCACTACATCATTGATGGTGTACACCGCTTTGGCCGATTCCGGCGTTGACTTTATGACGATCACCCGCATATCCGCCTGATGTTTCCCTACAGTTGAATCTACGATAACCAGGAGGTAATCCGGACTAAAATTATAAAATCCATTCTCCTTTAACCTGGAATCGATTCTTATCCGTTCATTCTTGATCAGATCCAGGTTGTAAGCTGTTCCGCTTATGAGCAGGGTTTCTTTTTTGATTTTTTGAATTTCATGGCTGATCGTGCTTGAATCCTCCGGAAAGGTCACATTCCGTATCGTGTATTGATAACCGGTAGTAACCGTATAGATGTCCTGGATTTTTAATTTCCTGGTCACCGTATCCAGTTTCACCGAATCCTTGAAATAGCCAATGTTCTCTAACCGGTTTTGCAGGATAAGCCGGTTCTTTTCAAATGCACTCATCGAGCCCAGGACAGGAGGTTCTCCCACTTTGTTCTTTAACCAATAACTCAGGCCCTTTCTCTTTGGTTCGCGCGCCCAGTTATAGATTAATAATTTAAAAGGAATCCCCAGAAATTTTCCGTTGGGTTTTGGGCGAAGCAGGTCTTCCAGTTCTTTTTTTATTTGTGCCTTTTTTCTCCCTGAAATTTTTTCGGGCGTATTTATATGGATAACCGGTCCTTTGTATAGATATTGTCCTTCCTTCAGATTTTTGGTTTCACTGCAAGCCACCAGGATAACAGCTGCGCAACAAACATAAATCCATCTTCCTGGTTTCATTATGGTAGGTTAGGATTTGTTTTTGTTGGTTGTTCCTTTGGATCGGGATTGCTATTTTCCTTTGAGGAATTCTTTTTCTGAAACAACTCATTGAATGAATCAAAGTCCAGCGTAATAATAAAACTCACCCCCGTTTCCACCACCTGCCCTTCAACGACCGTGTTATATTGGTTCACACTATATACTCTTATAATATACTTGCCATCCGGCGTGAGTGTATAATCGATCTTTACATTTCCTGCAATATTCGAAGCGTTGGGCCCCTGGCTGGCACCCGATAATTGGAAATCGCTTCCTACACTCACTTTCACACGATCACCGAATAAACTCTTGGATACACCTACCTGAAGTGCGGTCTGATTGATTGCCTGGCCGGAAGTATTATAACTCTGATTTGAATTTACGTTCAGACTCAGATCAACACGCTTTCCAAAGCCACCGGCCAGTTCATTGAGTTGGGAGGTGAGTATATTGCTTGCGCTTTGACTTGCCATCAAAGCAGCACTGGAATTACCGCCGCTGGTGTTTTCAAATGGATTTTCCGAAATGAAGCTATTGAATAGCAATAAGGCAAAAACCTGTTTGTTTAATTCAGACACATTGCTGTTAAGTTCGGCTAACTTGCTATCTACGTTTTGCCACAGGGCCGATTCATTCGGAGGTAAAGTAATGCTAAATGTTATTTGCGGTTTTAAAAGCAGACCCTGCATTCTCAGATTTACCGTGAAGGGAAGTTTCTGGTTATACCGGTTTATTTCTTCCTGGCTCATACCAGACATTTGATTTCCCACCAGGGTGATGGGTGCTGTGGTACACAGATAGGTGGCGGTAATATCAATGGTGGCTCCGGTAGGATCTCCTGTCCAGGTGATGGTACTGCCCTTTTGTAAATTGAATTTTCTTTTGAGCAGTCTCAATGATAAATTATAGGCGCCGTCATCCAGCACATAATTTCCGGTAAGCGACAACTTTCCATTTTTGTTCATCACACCCGCGAGAGAGGCACGTCCTCTCACGGATAATGCATCACCCGTTCTTTCGTTGATGATCAGGTTAAATTTGGCACTACTGTCCGTTTCTATATTCGCAAACGCAGTGATGCCCGTGAATCCTGCATTTCGGCTGAGTGAGTCCAGATACGTCCTGATCCGGGCCGTATCAATCGGGTGATCTTTGTCAGCAAATAATACTACCCCCTGCCTGCTAACCACTTCCGGGTCACTGTTGGGCAATATCAGCGAGAAATCTGTCTGTTTATTTACATGCAAATTACCAGTCACTACGGGTGCGGCGACGTCTCCTTTTATTTGCAGCCCGATATCCATATTTAATTTGCCATAGAAAATCCGGTTGGTTTCTATGGGCGTATTTACCACGATGAAATCGTCCGCATTAAAGGCAAGATCGGAACGATAATGCTTGTAATCTTTTGTGTACAGATGCCCATCCAAAATGGCTTTATGTCCGGCAGAATCCAGGAAAGTGAATTTATTAAAACTAACCCCCTCCAGGTTGAACTGAATACTATCAGAGGACAGCCTCAGCCTTTCACCAGAAACAAAAGGGGTAATATAGGCACTGTCAAACCAGATATTCCCGGTAAGAACGGGCTGATCAAATGATCCCGTAGCATGCAGGTTACCTTTGAGCCAACCCCCGATATTCCTGATCTGTCCTGCAGAAAATGGCTTAATCATCGAAAGATCCAGTTTGTCGATATCCAGCTGCATGTCCATTCTCTTCTCCTTCGAATAATACATCCCGCTAACCCTTGCATCATTATCTTTTCCTTCAATGGAAAGATTTGTAGAGAATATATTCGGTTGCCGGTTGTCGATCAGGATAGAAATGTTTCCAAGGGTATCCTTGTTATACGAGAGGTTATCGATCTTAATATTTGAAGTAAATGAAGGATTTGTCAGTATGTCCCTCAAATCGGTTTGACCATTCAATTCACCATCCAATAAAAGTGAATCCTGTCCCGCAAATGAACTAAGTGTTTTTATCCTGAAATGATTAAATGAAACATCAATAGGAGATTTCGGAGAAGCGGAATTGCTATTGATCAGCAGGGATTGGTTTTTATGATCTATCAGCAGATGGTTGACAAACAAACCGGAAGAATCAAATTGAATGAAATTATCTCCGGAAGCATTCCAGGCATCATAATTCAGGAGTAGACTATCTGGCAAGAGAGATAACTTCCATCCATCAGGCATTCCCGTGAGCAAAGTACTCAGGCGATAACGTGAAATGTTTTTCGCATCATCCAGAAGAATGCTGTTACGAAATGTATTGTTTGCCAGCCCGCCAAAAATGCCGGACCTGTATAAGTCCAGGCCAGCCCAATGCGCAGAGCCGAATTGTATGGCATAATTTAACGCGCTGTCGTTCGTCCCTGCAGTCGCCGACAATTGTTGAATAAATTGTTTCTCAAAATGAATGGAAGGCGCTAATAAAGAAAGATGAAAGTCATTTGCAAGACTGTTAAAGTCCATTTTCAATTGAATGGAATCTGAACCGCTCAACGTTGAATCATAGGCGAGCAAATCGAGTGATGGTCTGAGTAAGAGATTCATTTGCCAGTTTTGTGGGCTGATCCTTTCCTCTGTGAATCCCGGGATTTTGTAATAGTGATTGATCGTCTGTTTCAGGGCCTGCTTTAATTCTGTGATCTTGTACCTTCCCGACCAGTTCAGATCAGCCATTTCAGAATGCAGGAGGAGAGATTGCATAGAATCCTTTCTGGCTGCTTCCAGGTAAATGGAATCTGTTGACAGATGCTGATTCCTGTAACTCATTCCAAGCGTGGTAAGATAAAGTTTTCCTTCAAAAGCATCGGGATCCGAATTGGTCAGGTTTGTATTCAGGTTGAAAGACATCGCCAGGCTATCCTTCATCAGATGCAATGCCTGAAGGTTAATAGTATCTATTCTCATGTCCAGCAGGAGAGATGGAAACTTCTCCACCCACTTCCCTTTCGCGTCAAAATGCCCTTTTACATTTGGATCATTAAAAATGGAATGGATATGATACAATCCATTCTGCATGGAAATATCCATCGAAAGATTCCTGTAATGATAGCCTTTCACCATCGCAGCCGGAATTTGGAAGTGGGCGACCGTCTGCATTTTCTTAAAATCAAATCCGTTTCCCTTCGCCGTTGCATGCAGGTCCACTTTGCCCAAAAGGCTGTCCTGACTCAATAATTTTCCAAGATCGAATGCTGAAAGATCCGCATTGAGATCATATTGTTTCTTTGGGATATTTAGCTGACCATTTATCGTGGCTCCTCCAAAACCGGAGTTGAGTGCCATATCCACATTGAATTGGTCCAGACTTCCATCAAACCGGCCGTGCGTTGAAAGAGAATCCGGAATGCGAATATTTTTCGGAATGGCATTTTCCGGTAGGAAACTATTGATATCACTCTTTACAGTGTAAAGGTTTTTTATTTGAAGATGATAGACGGCTTTCTTTGCATCGGGCAATCCCTGAATACGGCCCGACAGTTCCAATTGGGTATGCTGCAATCCGGCGAGCTCAAGATCCGTGATATCGAGATTGTTCAGTTTGCCTTTGATTTGGCCGTTTATTCTTATCCGTGCATTTTGCTCCTTGTAAAACCTGGATTTTAAAGAAGGAACCAGGAGAAGGATATCTTTCATTCCAATATAAGAATGGTCAAATAGGAGATCAGCGGATAAATCTCCGGGTTTTTCAGACAGACTGGCGATCGATGCATATTTAATTTCTGTCTTATTTCTCAGATTCGTATTATTGGTCAGCAGGATCAAATCATTCACGCTGGCCTGTTGATCACTATAATAAAATCCGGTGGAAAGCCTTTTCAATTCAAAGCCGCTTTTTTCGGAAAAAGAGAGCATGTCGATCTCGCCCTTGTAATTTTCTGAACCAAGGCTAAGCCCGCTGGCAGTTGTATTCAGATTCCTGATGAACAGATGGGCATAGTCCACCGCATTGGTTACCGGCTTTTTTCCCTCATCATCAAAACTAAACGCATCATTCACTAGATTCAAATTGGCAATATTCACCATCCATCTGCTTTGCGTTCCAGTTGTATCTTTTTTATCCTTTTTTTGCATACCGGATTTTCCATGAACCAGCTGAAATTTTGATTGATTCAGGGCCATCGACTTTAGATCAAATTGCATTTTGTTCGGGTCAATGGAATCTGCAACAATCGAAATCTGGCCAATGTCGAGTTTGGCCTTTGTGTTACTTAATTCATCGGAATAAGCCATCAATATGGAACCGAGCTCAATTTTTCCCAGTTGAAGATGGATGGGTTGATGGTTGACAGTTGACAGTTGACGGTTGACGGTTGATGGTTGGCGGTTGATCTCGCCGATAGATGGGATCGGTTGACGATTTTCTTCCTGTCGGAGTATCAATGTTGGCTTGTATAACCGCACGTAGCCATTCAAACCCCTCACCGAAAATTCCGGCGCTGCAAAAATGAGCCGGTCGGGATCAAAGGTTTTGATCCTTGTTTGGAAATCCGAAAGAAAGAAAGTCGTTTCGTTTCCGGTGGCATCATCCTGGTAATGTGCACGAATATTCATCAGGTGAACATTCCTTAATTCAAATATCCATGGACTGTTTCCTTTTGTTGCTTTTTCCTGACTGGGATCTGCTGAAGCAAATGCTTTTATAATAAATGAATAATTAAAATCGGAATCGGGGAGTAGCCTTTCCATATGAACGGTCCAATGTTCCAGGTTCATGTCATTCACCACTATTTTGTGGTGGAATAGTCCCCAAAGGTTTACATCCAGGTTTAGATTTCCGGCGGATAGCAGGGTATCCCGATGTTGGTCTTCCAGGTAAATATTTTTCAAGACAATATTTTTGGGAAAGTCAACCGAGAGATCGCCGATGATGACTTTTGTGTGCAGTCTGGATTCGAGATATGCCTGGATTTTCTTTCGTCCAAAATTTTGTACAAATGAAGTCTGCAAAAGGAATAGACAAATAACAACCAGTAGCAAGAAAATGATGATAACCCTGAGGGTGATCCGGGAGATGCGTCGAACTATTCGCTTGAACCTGGAAGATGGGCTTTTAACCATATTTCGAATTCATTACCACTGATGAGCGGGGAACAGGTAAAAAAAGGCTCGATTGAGCTTGCATGGGTAGCCCGGAATGGCGCTATAAATTACGAAAAAATGCACTCGAATTGATCAGTTTTATGCCTTTTCGTCGTCAAAGCGATAAGTACCAATGGCTAATACACGCCCCCGGCATGGGAAACGGAAGTAACGATTACGTTTATCGAAATGTTTTTTACCGGGTGGATGATTAGGTTTCAACTGTCTCCAATAACCCATTGACAATCCATTGCCAAAGCACTATTTTTGGTCACCCCAGATGCACAAGCCCCTGACCGCCGTTATGATAACGTTGCTGTTTGCACTTTCTGCAAGCGCGCAGAACGCCTGTGGCGTAAAAGCTTCTTTCACTCCCGACAATGACACCACGCTTTATACGGGTCAGGGAATCACGTTTACGAATACCAGTCAGAACGCGGATTCATATGAATGGCTCGTAGATACCTATTTCGAATACTATACAACCGACCTGGTTGATTATTTTCCGGCTGTCGGCATTACGCCTGTAAAACTGGTTGCCATCAAAGGCAATTGCACCGACACGGCGGTGGCTTATATCGTCCGCAATGGAACTCCACCCACGGATCAGAAAAGAATGAATACCAGTTACGGTATGCCGAATAACAATGCCTACGCCTCCTGCATGGTGGCTGCAAAGAAGGATGGCTACCTGCAGGCGGGCGTGATGGGATTAACGGATCCCGGCGGTTATACATCACCCTATTTTGTGCGCACATCCGAAACGGGTTGCATTATCTGGTCCAGACTTTTGCCTATCTCTCTGAGAACAAGTGTTCGCTCGCTGATCACCACCTATGATTCCGGCTTCATCGCGCAGGTGGTTCAGGATGACTATGATAAAAATTATATGGTGAAGCTGGATAAGAACGGCAATATTTTATGGACGCATACCTACTCGGTTGATAATGGCCTGAACTGGATTGGTACTGTGAAAGAAATGTCGGATCATTCGCTGATGATTTTATCGGGTCAGGTCGGTGGCGGGAATTTTGTATTGACGCGTCTCGATGAACAGGGGAATTTTATCTGGCAGAAAAATTATGGCATCAACGCTGGTGACCAGGCGCTGTTTACAGATCTTGTCGAAAAAAACGGATTCGCCTGGGTGGTGGGTGATTATTACCAGGCGATTGATCCCAACCTGAATAAATGGAACATGTTTCCGATGATGTTTAAGATCGATGCGCTCTCAGGAAATCTGATCTGGGCGAAGGGATATTCGAGCCCGAATAAATTTTATCAATGGAGCGGTATTCATTTTTACAAAGACGGACTGATAATGAATGGCTTTGCCGATTCACTGGTGAATCCACCAAGTGCGGGTTATAGTAATTTTCAATCCCTGCTCGAAACCGATCTCGATGGAAATATCCGGGAAGGAAAGCTGATTTTTTTTCCGACTGAGCTGGATGCACCCGCCGGTAATAACCTGGTGGTGGACGAGAATAATATGCTGGAATTGTTTTATTCCGGGAGCCAGGCCATTTCCCTCCAGCCCTTGCATGCGGATTTCAGTAATTTTCTCCGGCTGGATCAAAATAAAAATATCATCTGGCAGAATAGCTATTTTGGTTATACGCTTGGATATCAGGTGCAGGCTGTTCCGGCGCCTTCGAAGGGATTGGCGATGGTGGGGCAGCGGATTACTCCTCTGTTCAGTGCGATATATGGGTTGGGCTTTAACCTGCTCGTTTTAAAAGTGGATTCCAATGGAACTGGTCCGGGTCCGCTCTGCGATATCTATCAGACCCAGTCGACCGTGCAGGATATGGCTGTGATGGATTATTCTCCCGGTGTGCCGGTGGTGACGGATCAAACCCTACAGCTGATCGATCGCAACATATCTGAAACAAAACCGAACTCTGAGTTGAGGTATAACTGTGAAGAATACATACCGCTTTGTTCTTTTATGAAGCTATCAGGTGTTTCTTCCGTTTGTAACCTGAAAGACACTTTCGATTTCATCGCGCATAAGGATCCTGAATGCGGGGATCCGGTGAAATGGACCTACGACCAGACCAATATAAAAACGACTTACCAGGATGGAGGAAAAGCGAGACTGATCTTTCTTGCGCCCGGTGTATACAAGATACTGGCGGAAAAACCATTCCCCTGCAATCCTATTTTGGATTCGATTATCGTAACCGTGGCACCCGGGCTCGTTGATTTTACTCTCGGTGCCGATACCACTCTATGCGCGGGAGATTCATTGTTGTTGAAACCGCATGGAAAATATTATCACTATCTCTGGCAGGACGGATCCACGAACGATTCCCTCATGGTGAAAACGACAGGAGATTATCAGCTGACGGTAACCGACTCCTGTGGAAATGCAAAACCGGAGATGATACATGTGGACTTCAAAACTTCTCTGCCGATAGATCTGGGCGCTACAAGAAATATTTGTCCGACAGATTCCGTCTTTATTTTCCCGCCGGTTGGAACAAACCCATTTAACTGGACACCCGATTACGATATGCTGCCCTCTCCCGGTGGAGGCATGTATTTTTTTCCTAGAAGAGATACCGTTTACACATTGGTTGTAAGCGAAGCCGGAGGTTGTCAACGATCGGGTCAACTGGCGTTCAGGGTATTTCCATCTAAGAATTTCAATCTGGGAAATGACACAGCCTTTTGTGCCGGAGGAGTCGCTGGTTTTTCTGCAGGCACGGGTTTCGCGACCTATGCCTGGAGTAATGGCGCCGCTTCCAGTTTCATCATCGTGCAAACGCCAGGACAATATTCCGTGATTGCCACGGATCAGAACGGCTGTAAATGGAGTGATACGGTTTCAGTGAGTGTTTATCCATCACCTGCTGTTCAGATTTCAGGTGGCACTATTATATGTAAGGACCAATCGCTGATGCTGGATGCAGGATCCGGGTTCGCTTCTTATACCTGGCAGGATGGAACTTCTGCCGAGATTTATAGCGTTGCTGATACAGGATTTTATCACGTGCAGGTAACCGATCAACATCGATGCAGTGCGGCTGATTCCGTTTATATCGCGCAATTCGCAGAATCCCCTCAGAAATTTCTTCCTTCCGACACGATCGTTTGTTCCTATACTGGCGCTCTGATTCAATCGAAGGGTGACTTTGTTCAATACAATTGGTCCAGCGGAGAAACGGGCAGGTCCATCCAGGTGAAAACAGCGGGAGAATATACACTTCAGGTTGTCAACCAGGAAGGATGTAAGGGATCCGACTCGATCCGCATCGATCTGAAAGACTGTGAAGCATTGCTGGTATTCCCGAATGCCTTTACGCCGAATCACGATGGCCTCAACGATGTCTTTCGCGTAAAATATCCCGGCCATGTTGCGGACTACAATCTCCAGATCTTTAACCGCTGGGGCCAGAAAATCTTCGAAACCTCCGACACCGCTTTGGGTTGGGATGGTCGCTTAAATGATCATTTGCAGCCTGAAGGAAACTATGTCTGGATTGTCCGTTATACGGATAGTTCAGGTAAGAAACAGAAAATGCAGGGGAGTGTGGTGTTGATAAGATGATAAAATATTAATTATAAATGACTTGGTGGTGCCCCGGTTTCTGCGTCCAGTACTTCAATTGTTTTTTTATAATACGAATAAGCTTCTTCGCGCGATCTGCCAATGCAAATAATGCCTATTTTGCCGAACTGCGATAAGGCGCCTATCATATGAAACATTACCCCCTTTTGTGCTGCGCCATCGAATTGCAATCCATGAAACATCGCAATATCAATGAGATCCTGCGGCGTAAGGCCTTTGTAAGCATCGTTCTGCAGGTTATCTGATGAAAAATAATAACGGTGCTCCCGGTTCTGGGTTTCATATAAACCAGCTTCTTCATTGTAATGTCCGCTGGTTAAAGACTGCAACATCAAATAGGGGTGTGTAGTCCCTCCTTTACGCATGTTAATTTCAATCGCGAAATGTTTCCATTGATCATTTTCTTTTACAGAAATAAAATCAATACTAAAGCGGCCTAATATTCCTTTTTTCTTTAATTCTTCAGCGATTGTTTTTGCAAATTCCGTTATTTCTGTGTGATAACTATCGTCGCAGGGAAAAAGGGCTCCGATAAATTGTTGCCCGCTCTCACCACCCAATATTTGGTCATGTGTCGAGATGATTTCCACCTCACCTAAAGGAGTTATCCTGCATTGAACGGACGGGGAAGCTTTTGTATCCCCTTCTATAAAGGCTTCGACGACACCTCCCATTTCCTGAAATTTCTGCAAGAAAATTTCAATACTCATATCCTTTGCAACCGGAATTATTTTCTCAAAAAGTTTATGATTAACCCAATCAAATAATTCTTTGCTGGTTAAATGTTCAGGATATCTCAGTACTGCATTACCGTCACCGGAAAACCCGTCATTCAATTTTAAAATGGCTTTCTTTAAATCAGGGTACATAGCCTTTAACGCCGCTATTGCATGCACAATATCTTCATAGGTTTTCAGGTCTTCAACCCCTGGAGGCATGGGCACGCCTGTATATAAAAATATTTTTCTGCTACCGCTTTTGGAACCCCAATAATTTAAAGAGGGATCACAACCATATACGGGTATGCCCAGCCTTACCGCCAGTGTTCTTTCATGATCTGTGGTATTAAAGCAGGTTATGTGTGCCACATGTCCTGGTTGTATCGCTTTTTTAATGTGTTCTATTAAACGGGTCCTTTGTAAGATCTTTTGCGTAAGCGGTATTGATGACATGTCATGACAACTCAGCAAAGTGAGTCTTTCTTTTGCATGATAACCCGTAATCCCTGGTAACGAATGAAGATAATAATCA
>Ga0080027_10000541_pt1 | contig 16112 bp, 17 predicted proteins | sample OrgsoiDNA2013046_FD_70962 | JGI IMG/M metagenome (GOLD analysis project Ga0080027, IMG submission 70962) | Permafrost soil microbial communities from the Arctic, to analyse light accelerated degradation of dissolved organic matter (DOM) -... | ecosystem: Environmental > Terrestrial > Soil >... | reverse complement strand
CGCGCGCGATCGCTTCGCGGGAGCCCATGAATTCAATGTGCGCGATGCCGATGTTGGTAATGATTGCAACGTCGGGTTGCGCCAGTTTTGCGAGCGGTGCGATCTCGCCAGGATGGTTCATTCCGATTTCCCAAACGGCCAATTCATCACCCGAACTGGCCTGCAACATCGTTCGCGGCAGGCCGATGTGGTTGTTGAAATTGCCCTCCGTTTTCGTGACACGGAAGCGGCGCGCCAGGACCGACGCGGTGAAATCTTTCGTGCTTGTCTTGCCATTGCTGCCGGTAATGGCGATGACTCTGATGCCTAACGAGCGTCGGTAGTTCGCCGCGATTTGCTGGTAGGCGACAAGGGTATCGACCACCCGCAGGATCGAAAAACCCGGAGGAGATTTTCCGGTCCAGGAGTTCTCGACAATGGCTCCGGTTGCTCCTCGTTCAAACGCCTGGTTGACGAATTTGTGCCCGTCGAAATTCTCACCGCGCAAGGCGACGAAAAGCTCACCCGGCTGTAATGTCCGCGAGTCGGTGCTTAGATTGGCAATGAGACGCGTACCATCGCCATTTTTCGGGATGGCTCCGGCAAATTTGGCGATTTGATCGAGCGGGCGCGGACTCATCGTTAGAATTCCAGCGGGCGGTTTTCGAGCGCGCGCCGTGCCACTTGAAGGTCGTCGAACGGGATCGTGTGATCGGCAAATTCCTGGTAGGTTTCGTGTCCCTTGCCGGCGATCAGAACGACGTCGCGCGGCTGGGCGAGCGCGATCGCGCGGGCGATCGCTTCCGCGCGATCCGGCACGATTTCGAAATTGCCGGAGCGGAATCCCTTCTTGACGTCCTCGATGATCGCAAGCGGATCTTCTTTCCGCGGATTATCGGAAGTGATGATGCTGCAATCGGCATTCTGGTCGGCAACTCGGCCCATGAGCGGGCGCTTCTGCCGGTCGCGATCGCCACCCGCGCCGAAGACCAGGATCAATCGGTTGGGCGCGAGTTCGCGCAAAGTTTTGAGGACGTTGAGCAGCGCATCGGGAGTGTGCGCGTAGTCGACAAACGCTTGGAACTGTCGCTTCGCCGGAACGGCTTCGAGGCGGCCGGGCACCTGCGGCGCTTTGCCCAGGCTGAGAACCGCGTCGCGCAGATTCACGCCTAACGACGTCGCGGCGGCGAGCGCAGCCATTGCATTCGAGACGTTGAACCGGCCAATTAATGGCACGCGCACGAGATAGCTCTTGCCCGTCGCGTCGAGCTGAAAAGAAGTGCCGCCAAATTCCGTCCGGTAATTTGAGGCCCGAAAGTCGGCGCGCGCGCTCAAACCGTAGGTAACAACCGGCGCATCCGGGCCGAGTCGCCTAACGAGCTGCGCACCATAACGATCATCGAGGTTGATCACGGAAGTCGCCTGCTTCTTGTTAGGCTGATCTCTTAATCCGGCGAAAAGCTGCGCCTTCGCCTCGAAGTAATTCTCCATCGTTTGATGAAAATCGAGGTGGTCTTGGGTGAGGTTTGTGAAGACGGCGACGTCCCATTCGAGACCGCGTGTTCGCTCTTGCACGAGGGCGTGGGAAGAGACTTCCATGACCGCTGCTTTGCATCCCGCGTTGACCATTTGCGCGAGCAGTTCCTGCAGATCGGCCGACTCCGGAGTGGTCCGCGTGGCCGGCAAGACACGTTCCGCGATTTCGTAGCGAACCGTTCCGATCAGGCCGCTGCGCAAGCCCGCGGCTTCGCAAATATGCTTGATGAGAAAGCTGGTGGTCGTTTTGCCATTCGTCCCGGTGACGCCGGCCATCTTTAGACGCAGCGCCGGCTTCCGATAAAACGCGAACGCAAGGTCGGCCAGCGCGATCCGGCTGTCGTCAACGACCAGCGAGGTCGCGCGGGGATGCGACTCCGGGCGTTCCACCACGATCGCCGACGCGCCTCTCTCGACGGCCTGGTCGGTGAATCGGTGGCCATCAACTTTCGCGCCCCGGATCGCGACATAGAGGCCGTTCTTCTGCACTCGTCGCGAGTCGTAATAGATGCCGTCGACCTCGCGATCGAGGGTTCCGATCACCTGACGGATCCCAATCGCATTGGCAAGAGTTTTGAGCTGCATGAGGTGTGGACACGCGAGGCGCAGCGCTTCAGCGATCGGCATTGGTCAAGGCGACACGGCCTGCCGTCTCCTGCTTTCCAAGTTCCTCATGCGGCTCAAGGTCGAGATAGCGCGCCGCTTTTTCTGCGACGCGGGCAAAGATCGGGCCGGCAACTTTTCCGCCGTAATTTTCCTCGGCTGTTTTGGTGTGGGCTTCATCGAGCACCACGAGGCCGACAAAGGCCGGATGTTCCGAGGGCAGAAAACCGGTGAAGGAAACAACTTCTTTTCCTTTTTCGTAGCCGCCGTTCGGATCAACTTTCTGTGCGGTCCCGGTTTTTCCCGAAATAGTGAAGCCGGGGACCGCGGCTCCGGCTGCCGTGCCGCGATCGCTCACCACGCCGCGTAACGCGAGCGTCAGTCGCGATGCGGTTTCCTCGGAAATCACTTGCCTAACGACTGTAGGTTTCAGACTGCTGATCACGGTTCCCTCTTCGCTCGTGATCGATTTGACAATGCGCGGCGCGATCAGCTTGCCGCCATTTGCGACCGTCGCCATCGCCATGATCATTTGCAGAGGTGTCACACCGACTTCGTGGCCCATCGGGATGCGCGTGATCGAAATCTTGCTCCAAGCCTGCGGCGCATGAACCATTCCGCCGATCTCACCTGGCAACTCAATGCCGGTACGATCGCCGAAACCAAAACTTCGAATGTATTGATAAAACTTCTGCTCGCCTAACATCAGCGCGATTTTGGCGGCGCCGATGTTGCTCGATTTCACGAGCACATCCTGCACGGAAATCTCGCCGAAATATCTGTGATCGTGCAGGAGACGACCGCCGTAACTCCAGGGCCCGTTCTCGCAATTAATAATCGTATCGAGTCCGACTTTGTGTTCGTTCAATGCCGCGCCCGCGGTCACGATCTTAAAGGTTGAGCCGGGTTCCATCATATCGATGATGGCCCGGTTCTTCATCTCTTCCGGTTTCGCTTCAGAGCGAAGGTTCAAATCGAAATTCGGCCGGTTCGCCATCGCGAGAATCTCGCCCGTTTGCGGCCGCATCAGGATGATCGTCGCCTTCTTCGGCGTGAACTCGCGCATCGCGGCATCGAGTTCGTTTTCGACGATGTTCTGCAAGTTAAGATCGATCGTTAGGTGAACCTGATAACCATTGCGCGGCGCACGCTCCTGCCCTCGGTAGAGGACAATCTCTTTCCCGGTGCGATCACGCTCGATGAAGCGATAGCCGTCCTGCCCGCGCAAATATTCATCCATCGATGCCTCGACGCCTTGGATGCCGCGATGATCGAAATCGGAAAACCCGATGACGTGACAAAGCATCGGCCCGTTCGGATAACGCCGGACGATGTCGCGATCGAAATGGATCCCGCGCAACTTATTGTCGTCCAGTTTTTTGCCTAACGAGAGCGCCTGCTCTTCCGGAAAGCCTCGTTTCAGAACGATGAAACGCCGGTCGCCGCTGATCTTTTCGGCGATTTCGTTAGGCCGAAGTTTTAGCGCATCGGCCAGCAGGGGAATGAGCGCCTTGCGATTGTTTACCAGCGTCGCATCGGCGACGACGGTTTCGACCGGGACATTCTGCGCGAGCACTTCGTTGTTGGTGTCATAGATCGCGCCGCGCTCGGCATAGATCGGTTGCTTCGCGACATTTTTGCCGGCAGCCAACCCGGCGTAATAATCGTGCCGAACCATCTGAAGATAGACCAGGCGAAAGGAAAAAACGCTGAACAGCGCGGTGAAGCCGAGGCAGACAAGCGCGCAGCGGGTCCGGCCGTCCCATTTCATTGGCCGCCTCGTTCGTTAGCGACCGGTTGCAGGTCATCTTCCCCCGGCGCGCGGGCGGGAACGCTCAGCCTAACGATGCTCTGCTCACTGATCGGAATCATTTTCAAGTAGCCTTCCTTCAGGCGCCGCTGCAGCGCGGTGCGGGAGGTGAGCGCGGCGATCTGCACGCGGGCATCTTCATTCTGGGTGCGTACCGCGCTCAGCTCGCGCTCGAGAATTTTGCGCTCCGTCCCGAGATTGTGCAGCTGCACCGAGAGGTAAACGTAACTCAAACCGGTTACGGCCACGAAGGTGAAGATCACGATCCAGCGGGCCAGCGATGGTGCGTCGATCGGATTGAAATTTTTCCCGCGGCGGCGATTCATCTGATCCTTTCGGCGACGCGCAGTTTCGCGCTGCGAGAGCGCGGATTGGCGCGTTGTTCAGTCGCATCCGGCTCGACCGGTTTCGGCGTCACCACTTGCAACGTGAACATCGGGTTGCGTCGCGGCTCGGGCCACTCCGGTCGATCGAGCCATTCGCGGCTGCGATCGCGGAAAAAATTCTTCACGATGCGGTCTTCAAGAGAATGAAAGGTGATGACGGCGACCCGGCCGCCAGGTTCCAATCGCGACGTGAGGACATTCAGCCCTTCCTCAAGCGCGCCCAATTCGTCATTCACTTCCATCCGCAACGCCTGGAAAACTTGCGTCGCCGGATGACGGCGACCGTGACGACCAACGATTTTTTCGACTGCATTCGCGAGTGCGAGAGTTTCACGAAAAGGCGACTCTTTGCGCGCTTTGACGATCTGGCTGGCAAGGCGGCGCGCCGCCGGCTCTTCGCCGAGTTCCCGGAAGAGGCGCGTCAAATTTTCTTCGGTGTAATGGTTGATGATCTCGGCCGCGGTGAGCTCCTGGCGAGGATCCATCCGCATGTCGAGCGGGCCATTGCGGATCAAACTGAAACCGCGCGCAGCGTTTTCCAATTGCCGCGACGAGACGCCGAGGTCGAGAACCGCGCCGCCGATTTGCGCAATGCTGAGTTGATCGAGCACCGCGCCCGCTTCGCGAAAATTCGCCCGCCGCAAAGTGACGCGGCCGGCGAAACTCGTTAGGCGAGCCTTCGCGAACTCGATCGCGTCCGGGTCCTGATCGAGCGCGAGCACATCGGCGCCAGTGCGCAAAATCGCCTCGGTGTGCCCACCCCCGCCGCAGGTGCCATCGACGATAAGCGAGCCCGCACGCGGTGCGAGTAGCTCGATGGCCTCCGTCGCGAGAACCGGACGATGATAGGTGAAATCCTCCATTTCCTGCGCCTCCTCTTCGATGATCAGGGGACCGGTGGCGAACCGGATGGGCCGCTCGAACAACAATGCGTTCACAATGATTCGCCTTTCCTAAAGTCCAACGAGATTAGCCACGTGCTGGTAAGTCGCGTGCTCGTCTGCATGCGCGCGTTTCCAGCGTTGCAGATTCCAGATTTCGAAACGTCCGCGCCCGCCGACGAGCGCAACCTCGCCCTTCAATTCCAACTCTTTGCAAAGGTTGTCGGGCAAAAGGAGACGGCCCTGCCTGTCGGCCGAGCCGTGTTGCGCGCGAGCGTGCAAATGTCGCAGGAAAACGCGCAGATCGCGCGGTGAAACACCGGGCACAATCTCGGCCGACGAGCTAACGCGTGCAAACTCGTTAGGCGACATGACGAGGAGGAACTGGTGATTCGGTTCCGGAACCATGAGGAACTCCTCCACCTCACCATTGCGCCGCCAGCGCGACGGAACAGTGATGCGATGTTTGTCATCGAGCTGATGACGAAATTCTCCAGCGTAGAAGTTTGGAACTGAAACCACCGAATCCATGCGCAGCAAGGGCTATTCCATATCAATCCACTTTCCACCACTTTAAACCACTCTGCGGTTCCCGGGTCAATATAATAAATGCCGGTTTGCGTGATTTTGTTGAGCCGCGTAAATTTTTGATCTGCGCATGTTTCGAGAAATTGTTCGCTTTATTGCTCCGTTCTTTCTGGCCCTGACGGCGCTTTCGACGGGCGCGCAATCAATGGATGACGCCGTCAGGGTGACCGTGACAATGAATGCCGATGGATCGAAAACCGTTTACCGGACCAACGAATCATCAATCGGTCGCGACCACGACCGGCGCCGATGGCAAGCTGCGCGGGAAAATTATTTACCGGTTGGACGACGAAGGCCGATATGAAAGTGGCCAGGTTTTCGCCGCGAACGGGCGCTACGATTCAAAACGCTCTACATATTTGACGGGGCGGGCCGGCTCGCCGAGGAAACGCAGATCGCAAAGGATGATTCGGTGCTGCACAAGATTGTTTACAGTTTCGACGGAGAGGGTCATCAGAGCGGGTATGCGATTTACGACGGCTCCGGAAAGTTGCTCGGTCATACAGTTGCCAAGAGGTCGACAACCGATGAGCGCACTGACACTAACAGCAAGACTCGGAAACCCTAAACCGGATCGTATTTTCGCTCCGTTCAGAATGACAGCGCTAGTCGCTGCGGGGCCCCGTCTCTCTCGCACTCACGTTCGTTAGGCATTTCGACTTCCCGACTTGCCAGCAACGGCAAAGGGAGTTATCAGGTCAACGCATGATCGATTACATCCAGAAGGGTGGTCTGCTCATGTGGCCCATCCTAGTCTGCAGCATCATCTCGATCGCCGTCTTTGCCGAGCGGCTTTTTTATTTCCATCGCGCGGCGATTCACGTCGGCGAGTTCCTCCAGGGGCTCTCGAATCTAGTGCAGCGGGGCAATTTCGCCGAAGCACTCCATGAATGTGCCGGCACGCCCGGCCCGGTGGCGCGCGTGATTCATGCCGCGATCATCCGGCACGAGGCACCGCGCGCGGAGCTGCGCGAGATCGTGCAGGAAGCCGGCCAGCTCGAGGTGCCGAAACTGGAGCGGTTCCTCGGTGTGCTCGCGACCCTAGCTTACCTGACGCCGCTCATCGGATTGTTAGGCACGGTCGCTGGAATGATCGAGGCATTTGGGATGGTGTCGTCGAATGGCGGCTATGCGACGGTGACGGAGCTTTCCACCGGCGTTTACAAAAGTCTCCTGACGACGGCTGCCGGTCTGGTCGTCGCGACGCCCACTTTTGTCGGCTACAGTTATCTCTCGTCGCGCGTCACCACATTGATGCACGACATGGAGCGCGCGGGCATCGAGGTCGTGCACATGCTGACCGATCATGCGCCCTCGGCGGAAATCATCAGCTTCCAGCAAGCGCAGCAGACGAGCGCGGAAAAGCGCTTCGAGCGTTGATCGCGGGCGCGCTCTTCGTTCTCGCGCCTAACGAGAAATGAAGCTCACGCGAACGAGCCAGATCAGCTTCGGCTGGCTTTACCTCTTCCCGCTTCTTAACGTTGTTTTTCTCCTCTTCTTTTTCTTCCTGCTTAGCTCGAACTTTGTGCTGCAGCCCGGCATTTCGGTGACGGTGCCGTTCTCGCGTTTCACTCTCGGCCCGCAACCAAACCAGGAGATTATTAGTATCACGGGCGGCCCGGCGCCGGCGATTTATCTACGGGACCAAAAAGTGACGCTTGCGCAGCTCGGTCCGGCGCTCGACGCGACAAAGCGCGAAGGCCGCTCAATTGTCATCAAGGCCGATCGGCTCACCTCCTATGACCTGGTGATGTTGGTCACGAATGCCGCGTTGGAACGCGGGATCACTTCCGTGGCGCTCGCCACCACTCTGCAACAGTGAGTGTACAGTCTTACGCGCAGCCTCATGGAAATCTGCTCTTCCATTGGGAACGGCCCCGTCGGCGCAAACTGGCGATCGCGGGATTCATGGTCGCGTCCCTCGCGCTGCACGCCCTCTGTTTTTACATTTTCCAAGTGGTGTATCCACCGGCTATTTCGCTGCTGCCGCCCCCCGCCCGAGTAAGTGTGATTGCGCCGACTTCCGCCGAAGCGCGCACATTCTTGAGTTGGCTCGCTGCAGAAGATCCGGCTCTCGCTTCGCAAACACAGCGGCCGGCTGATGCACCGGCTTTTCGGCTGCCAAAGCTCGCGCACGTGCCGTCGTACGTCACCGTGCCGCCGAAGTTAAAGGAATTGCCGCCCGGCCCGGCGGAACGCTTCGAACCGTCGGCAATGCCGCCAGCGCCGGTTCCGGTGGAGACCACGATCGAACCACCGGCACCGTTAGGCGCGCCGACGACCATCACGTTCTCCGAAGCGCTGCGCGATCGACCGGTTTCGCGACCAGGGCTCAAGTTTCGCCCCTCCCTTCGGGACGCTCCGCAGAACGCGCGCTTCCGCGTCGCCGTCGATGCGGCCGGCATCGTTAGGTATGGCCTGCTCGAGCAATCCTCCGGCGACGCCGCGCTCGACGACCAAGCTCGCCATTATCTCGCGCTCTGTCGTTTCGGACCGGGAACTTGGCCGCACACTGCGGGCAACGAACTTACCTGGGCGATAGCAGGGTTCGATTTCGGCAACGATCTCGAATTGCCCGCCGCGCGGGAGCACGCGCCGTGATTCGCGTCACGCTCGCGGCGTTGGTGACGATTTATTTGCTGCTTTTTCTTGCGGCGGTTTTTTTGCTCTGGATAGTTGGTGAGTGGAATCGTCGCCGCCGTGAGCAGCGAGCCCTGCGCTACCGGCTCCGGTGCGCGATTTGCGCTTTCGAATTTGAAGATCGGACGACGACGCTTCTGCCGCGGTGTCCGCGCTGCGGCAGCTTGAACGAACGTTTTAAACTGGATCGGATTTAAAGATGGGAATGTGGATTGGCCGCAACCGAAAAGCCCGCGTCACCTACGGGTTTGATGAGATCGCGCTCGTGCCTGGACGGGTGACGATCAACCCTAACGAAGTCGACATTACCTGGCGGTTGCCGCGTCGAGATTCCGAGCCGCTCGTGTTCAAAATTCCGATTCTCGCCAGCGCGATGGATGGCGTGGTCAACGTGCGCTTCGCGATCGAGATGGGCAAACTTGGCGGACTGGCCGTGCTCAATCTCGAAGGCGTACAAACCCGCTACAAGAATCCGCAGGAAGTGCTGCAAAAGATCGTCGAGACCGACAAGTCTGAGATCACCTCGTTGTTGCAAAAAATTTACCAGGAACCGGTGCAGGAGGATCTGATTCGGGCGCGCATCCGCGAGATGAAGGATTCGGGGGTGCCGGTCGCCGTCAGCTCGATTCCGCAACGCGCGGAGAGTTTTGGCGCGATCGCGCAGGAAGCTGGCACCGACATTTTCGTGGTCCAAAGCACCGTCTCCACCGTTCGCCACATTTCATCCGAGTATAAATCGCTCGACCTCGAAAAATTCTGCCGCGAAATGCGCATCCCGATCATCGTCGGCAACACGGTCGGGTATGACGCGACCCTCGAGATCATGAATTGTGGTCCGGCTGCGGTATTGATCGGTGTTGGACCGGGTGCTGCCTGCACTTCGCGCGGCGTGCTTGGTCTCGGCGTGCCGCAAGTTACCGCCACAGTTGATTGCGCCGCAGCGCGCGATGCTTATTTCAAAAAGACGGCACGCTATGTTCCGATTATCACCGACGGCGGGATGAGCAAGGGCGGCGATGTCTGCAAAGCGCTCGCTTGCGGCGCTGACGCGGTCATGGTCGGCAGCGCTTTTGCGAAAGCGTACGAAGCGCCCGGGTGCGGTTACCATTGGGGAATGGCGACGCCCCACGCGAATCTCCCGCGCGGGACGCGAATCAAAGTCGGCGCGACCGGTTCGCTCAAGCAGATCCTGTTCGGCCCAGCGGAAGTGGACGACGGCAGCCAAAATCTCGTCGGTGCGATTACCACCTGCATGGGCAACGTCGGCGCCAGCTCGTTGCCGGAATTTCAGCAAACGGAGATTATCATCGCGCCCTCGATCAAGACTGAAGGGAAACTGTTCCAGACTGTCCAGAGCGTCGGGATGGGCACGCGTTGAGGAAAGTGACGTGTGACAAGTGACGAGTGATGAGTAATAGCTGATTGGCGCGCTCAGTCAGTCGTCACTCATCACTCTCCCACATGGATCGCAGAGTCGTCGTCACCGGAATTGGGGTTGCCACCCCGTTAGGCAATGAGCTCGAAGTTTTCTGGAATAATCTTCTGGAAGGCCGCAGCGGCATCGTCGAAATCTCCCGCTTCGACACCACCGGCTACGATTGTCGCATCGCGGGTGAGATTCGCGACTTCGATCCGAAACCGGTTTTTAATAATCCGAAAGATCACAAGCGGACCGATCGCTTTGCCCACTTCGCGATGGCGGCAGCGAAAAGCGCGATGCGCGATTCCGGTATCGACCTCGAAAAGGTCAACCGTGACCGATTCGGTGTTCTCGTAAGCAGCGGGATCGGAGGATTGAAAACCCTCGAAGATCAGCACACCGCCCTTGTCACCAAAGGTCCGTCACGCGTTTCCGCTTTCACCATTCCAATGCTCATCAGCAACATGGCGAGCGGGCTCATCTCGATGGAATTTAATTTGCGTGGCCCGAACCTGTGCATCGTCACCGCCTGCGCGACTTCGAGCAACGCGATCGGCGAGGCCTGGCGCATCATAAAATTTGGCGATGCGGATATCTTTGTGGCTGGCGGTTCGGAAGCGGCCATCATCCCGATCGGGCTCGGCGGATTTTCGGCAATGAAAGCCCTTAGTACGCGTAATGATGAACCGCAGCGCGCTTCGCGACCGTTCGATCGCGATCGGGACGGGTTCGTAATCGGCGAAGGCGGCGGCGTGATGGTGGTGGAAGAGCTCGAACACGCTAAAGCGCGCGGCGCGAAAATTTATTGCGAGCTGGCGGGTTACGGACTCTCCGGCGACGCCTATCACATGACCGCCCCGCCACCCGACGGCGAAGGCGCGGCCCGCGCGATGAAGATGGCGCTCGATCACGCCGGCCTCGCGCCCGAGCAGGTCGATTACGTGAACGCGCACGCCACCTCGACTGGTCTCGGCGACATTTGCGAGACACGCGCCATCAAAACTGTCTTTGGCGATTATGCGAAGAACGGGCTGGCCATCAGTTCCACCAAGTCGATGACCGGGCATTTGTTAGGCGGGGCGGGCGCGGTCGAGATGGCGGTCTGTGTGCTGGCCATGCGGGACGGAAAAATCCCGCCGACTATCAATCTCGAGAATCCCGATCCGGAGTGTGATCTCGATTATACGCCTAACGTTGCCCGGGAGAAAAAAGTGCGTGTCGTGGTCAACAACTCGTTCGGCTTCGGCGGGCACAACGCGACGCTTATTGCGACCGAGTTTAGAGACTGACTACGCGCGCTGCCCGATTACTTACTCCACAATGTCGGCGGAGCTAGTTCCACGACGTTGCCAGCCGGATCGCGAAAATAAAGGGAGCGAGTGCCGTCGCTCCATTCGACCTCGGCCTCGATTGCCACGCTGTGCTCGCGCAAGTGTTGACGCCAGAAATCCAGTTCCGATTCGTCGGTCGCGAAAGCGATATGGCCCTCCCCGCTGGCGCCATGTGTTGGCACGCCGGCGTCCGGGATGCGTGTCCGAGCGGGATCAAACACCAGCAAGATCATCTTCGCCGCATCGGAAACTGATCCCGCGTCCTTCCATGCTCGACACCACCTCCAGACCCAATACTCCGTCATAAAACTGTTCCGCCGCTCCGAGGTCGCTGGCATAGAGCGCGGCTTCGAGCAGTCGGCCGAGTTCCATCCTTCGAGCTTGCGATTTTCCCGGCCGCTCTGACGAGAAATATCCGTTTCATTGCAAGGGGCCATGGCGGACGCGGGAAGCGGTTGCCCTCGACACGCACGGAGGCAATGTTCCTTCCACGGATGCGCGATCTCGGCAAAATGCTTGTCGCCTTTGGCGGCGTCCTCATCCTTCTCGGCCTCGCGCTTTGGAGCGGCTCTGGCGCGGGCTGGCTTGGTCGTCTTCCCGGCGATGTCCGGATCGAGCGCGACCACTCCGCGTTTTATTTCCCGATCGTCACCTGCATCATCATCAGCATCGTGCTGAGCCTGATCCTTTCGCTCTTCCGTCGTTAGGCGCATGGCCGTTACGACGCAAAGGCAGACGCGCCTAACGAACCATGTTGCGCAATTGCGCAACTGCCGGCGTTGTCCGCTGATGCATCCACCGCCAATTTCCGGCGGCGCCGTAATCAGCAAAACCATTCTCGTCGGCCAGGCGCCGGGCGTACGCGAGCCGGTGGCCGGCAAACCGTTCGCGTGGACCGCGGGAAAGACGCTCTTCCGCTGGTTCGAGGAGGCGGCGGGAATGACGGAGGAAACGGTGCGCACGAAAATTTACTTCGCCGCCGTTTGCCGCTGCTTTCCGGGAAAGGCTCCGGGCGGGAGCGACCGCGTGCCCAATCCTCAGGAGATCGAAAATTGCTCACCATGGCTTAATCGTGAGATCGAGATTCTGCGACCGCGCCTGATCATTCCGATTGGCAAACTTGCCATCGCGCAATTTCTGCCGATCGCAAAACTCGACGAAATCATCGGCCGCGGCTTCCGCGTCCGGCGCGCAGGACATTCGTTCGATTTGATTCCGCTGCCGCATCCCTCGGGTGCCTCGCCGTGGCACCGGATTTTGCCTGGGCGCGATCTGTTGCAGCAGGCACTCGAGCGCATTGTTAGGCACGAGGCATTTCGCGAAATAGCGTCGGAGTGATTGAGCGGTTACCATTCGCAAATTTCTTTCTTTCCGGCCTTCCTGATTCATCCTTTTTCTGCAATGCCCAAGCCCATCCACGTTACCGTCTGGGGCCAGAACGTGCACGAGCGGAAGAACGCAATCGTGGCGCAGATTTATCCGGACGGCAAGCATGCATGCATCGCGCAGGGATTGGCCGAGGACCGCTCGCTCGCCGTCCGCACCGCGACACTCCAGGAGCCGCAACACGGCCTAACGAAAAGCGTTCTGGCTGAAACCGACGTGCTCATTTGGTGGGGCCATGCCGCGCACGGCAAAGTGCGCGATGCGGTGGTCGAGCAAATGATCCGTCGCGTTTGGGACGGAATGGGATTGATCGCACTGCATTCGGCGCATTATTCAAAAATTTTCAAACGACTGATGGGGACGAGTTGCTCGCTTATGTGGCGCGAGGCGGGCGAGCGGCTCTGGGTTTGCAATCCCGGCCACCGTATCGCGCGCGGGATCAATCGTTGCTTTGAGATCGAGAACACGGAAATGTACGGTGAGCCTTTCGCCATCCCAACACCGGATGAAATTGTTTTCCTCTCGTGGGGTGGCGAGGTGTTCCGCAGCGGTTGCACCTGGACGCGCGGTAACGGCAGGATCTTTTACTTCCGTCCCGGCCACGAGACCTACCCGATCCACTTCCACCCGGTCGTTAGGCAGGTCTTGCGCAACGCCGTTCATTGGGCCGCGCCGAATGGGCAGCCATGGGTCGACAGTTGCCCGAATGTGCCAATCAACAAAGCGCACGAAACACTGATCGCGAAGGGTCCGAGGCTGCATAAAGAAGGAGAAGCCGGCTTGCGCTAAGTGGCATTCTTATTCGACGCGAGAAAATCAGAATGAACGAATCGAAAATCCAAACGCGCGCTGACATTCCGGAGTCTGACAAATGGGATCTCAGCCTCTTATTTTCTTCGACCGACAAGTGGACGGAAGATTTCGCCTGGATTCAACAAACCTATCCGCGCCTAACGAGTTGGAAGGGGCGAGTAGGTGCATCGGCGCAGTCGTTGGCGGAGGTGCTCGAGTTCGAGAAGGCGCTGGACTTGAAGATCGAGCGTCTCTATCACTTCGCGTCGCTCCAGTTGGCCGAAGATAGCGCGAACCCCGACTATCTCGCGCGGGTCGGGAAGCTCCAGAACTTGCTGACCAAGATCAGCGAAGCCTCGTCGTTCCTCGTGCCGGAAATCCAGGAGATCGACGACGCAACGTTCGCAAAGGTGCTCGAAGATTCGGCGCTAGCGATGTGGCGCACGAAGTTGCGGAAGATACGCCGGCTAAAACCGCATGTGCTCTCGGAGCCTGAGGAGCGCCTGCTCGCGCTCGGCAGCGCCGCGCTTGATGGCTACGACGACACCTTTTCGCAGCTCACCAACGTCGACATGAAATTCGGCGCGCTGCTCGACGAGAATGGCGAGGAACGCCCGCTCAGTCAGAGTTCTTTCGGCTCGTTTCTGGTGAAGCGCGATCATGAAGTACGCAAACGCGCGTTCCATCAGTTTTATCGCGAATTTCAGGATCACCAGTTCACGCTGGCAGCGGCGCTCTCCTATTCGGTGAAAGCCGATGTTTTCCGTGCACGGGCGCGCCATTATCCCTCCGCGCTGGAGGCGTCGCTTTTCAAGGATGACATCCCGCCGCGGGTTTACGACGGATTGATCGAATCGGTTAGGACAAACTTGCAACCGCTCTTTCGTTATTATGAGCTGCGCCGCCGTGTCCTCGGGCTGAGCGAACTGCATCATTACGACACCTATGTACCGCTGGTGCCCGAGATCGAAACGAAGGTTTCTTTCGACGAGGCGATCGACAAGGTGCTGGCAGCCTTGGAGCCGTTAGGCGAAGAATACGCGCACTCGTTAGGCGAAGGCCTGCGCGGACGCTGGTGCGATCGCTATGAGTCGAAGGGAAAGAGGAGCGGCGCGTTTTCCTCCGGCAGCTACGGCGCGCCGCCTTACATCCTGATGAATTACAAGAGCGATGTTTTCGCGGACGTTTACACCCTCGCACATGAGGCTGGTCACTCGATGCATACGTGGTTTGCTCAACGTAACCAGCAATTTCAAGATGCCGATTATCCGATCTTTCTCGCCGAGGTTGCGTCCACGTTTAACGAAGAGCTGCTCACAAATCATCTACTCGAGTGCGCGACCGATCCGAAGATGCGCGCCTATATCATCAATCGCCAGATCGACGACATCCGCGGCACTCTCTTTCGACAAACGATGTTTGCGGAGTTTGAAAGGATCATTCATGCGATCGAAGAACGTGGTGACGCGCTCACGCTTGATGTTTTTAGGTCGGAATATCACCAACTGCTCGCGACCTATTTTGGCCCGGGTGTTGTGCTCGACGCGGAACTCGATCTCGAATGCTTGCGCATCCCCCATTTCTATAGCGCATTTTACGTTTACAAATATTCGACGGGAATCTCCGCCGCGATCGCGCTGGCGGAGCGAGTGCTCTCGAGTGCACCGGGCGCGGTCGAAGCGTATTTGGGTTTCCTAAAATCCGGCGGGTTGAAGTTTCCCCTCGAAACGTTGCAGGCGGCGGGGGTCGATATGACGACCTCCGCGCCGGTGGAAAGTACACTGTGTTTATTCGAGCGGCGGCTCGGCGAATTGGAGACACTCCTGTAGAAGCCTGCCATCTGAGCAATGCCGAACGTCTCCAAATCGCGCGAGGTTCGGAAGGCACTCGGATGTTCCGGCGCGATTTTTGCTTTTCACAGAGACGATGAGACTTGAATGGCAACTGCGCGCGGCATGCGGCTATGCCGAGCTGGGCATGGACCGCGAATCGCTCGCCGCGCTCGCCGCCATCCCCAAGGCGCAGCAAAACCGCCCGGAGGTCTTGCTCCTGCGGCTCCACCATTTAATGCACCGCTGCTCCTGGACGCGCGCGCTCACCCTCAGCCGAAGGCTATGTCGTGTCGCACCGGACTGCGGTGCTGGATACCTGCACGCCGGCTTCTGCTTGAACCAACTCGGCAAGACCGCTGAGGCCCGACGCGTCCTACTAAAAGGTCCACCGGCGCTGCGGCGGGAGCCGATTTATTACTACAACATGGGTTGCTACGAAGCACTTCTCGGCAACTCGCGGGACGCGGAGAAGCATTTGAAGATCAGCTTTCAAATGGATGCGAGCTTCCGCGCCATCGCCGAGACCGATCCCGACCTGAAGAGCGTCCGGGCGCTGTTGTAGAACTTCTCTCGGGATTCTACATTCTTCCTTCGACGCCAACCGGCGCGTCTGCGAGCATCGCCCGATGCCGCGCGAAGTGGAACTGGTGATCGAAGACATCGCGTTCGGCGGAAAAGGGGTCGGACGCGTGGATGGCAAAGCGGTTTTCGTTCCGTTCACGATCGAGGGCGAACGCGTCGTAGCGCACATTATCCGCGAGAAGAAATCCTTCGCGGAAGCCGAGCTCGTTAGGCTGCTGGAACCATCGGCCTACCGCGCTACGCCGCAGTGTCCCTATTTCGGCCGGTGCGGCGGGTGCGCCTACCAACACATGATCTACGCGCACCAACTGCACTGGAAAACGCGGCAGGTCGAGCGGGCCCTGCA
>Ga0080027_10000540_pt1 | contig 16155 bp, 7 predicted proteins | sample OrgsoiDNA2013046_FD_70962 | JGI IMG/M metagenome (GOLD analysis project Ga0080027, IMG submission 70962) | Permafrost soil microbial communities from the Arctic, to analyse light accelerated degradation of dissolved organic matter (DOM) -... | ecosystem: Environmental > Terrestrial > Soil >... | reverse complement strand
TCCGCTCAACGTGAAGGTGAAGGTCGCTCCGCGGTCCGGTTCGCCCTGCGCCCAGACGCGCCCGCCGTGTCGGCTCACGATGCGCTGCACCGTCGCGAGGCCGATCCCCGTCCCCGGGTAGTCGCGGACGTCGTGCAGCCGCTGGAAGGCGCCGAAGAGCTTGTGCACGTAACGCCCGTCGAACCCCGCGCCGTTGTCTCGCACGAAGAAGGCTTGCCGCCCGTCTTCAAGGGTCTCGCCGATCTCGATGTGGGCCGGGGACCGGCCGGCGGTGAACTTGAAGGCGTTGTCGAGGAGGTTGTCGAACACGAGGCGCAAGAGCCGAGGGTCACCGCGGGTCTTGAGCGAAGGCGCGATCTCGACGCGGACGTCCCGCGCGGTCGCCGCCAGCTTGAACTCGGCGGCGCTTGCCGTCGCGATCTGGCTCAGGTCAACGTCTCCGACCTCGACGGGGGCGCGTGAGATTCGCGACAGCGTCAGGAGATCGTCGATGAGCTCCGCCATGCGCTGGGCGGCCGCGATGACGCGCAGCAGGTGGCCGCGACCGACGTCGTCGAGCCCTCCGGGGTTGTCCTCCATCAGCGCCCGGGTGAAGCCGTCGATGCTTCGAAGCGGGGTCCTGAGGTCGTGCGCCACCGAGTAAGAGAACGACTCGAGCTCGCGGCTCACGGCTTCGGCCTTCTCCTTCGCCGTCTCCAGCGCCTCGGCGCTCGCCTTGCGCGCCGTGATGTCCTCGGAGATGCCGAGGAGGAACCGCGCCGGGCCCTCCCCGTCGAAGAGGGGCACCTTGCGGGTGTGGAGCCAGCGGCGGCCGTTCTTCGTTTCGATGGGCTCCTCGGGCACGTCGACGACGTCGGCCCGCGCGAGGGTTTGCCGGTCCTTGGCCTCGAAGAACCGAGCCTGAGCCTCGGGGAAGAAATCGTGGTCGCTCTTGCCCAGAAGGTCGGCCCGCGAGAGACCGAGGAGCTCTTCCCCCGCTCGATTGATGCGCTCGAAGCGCAGAGTCTGTGCTTCTTTCACGAACACCATCGCGGGCAGGTTCTCGACGACCGAGTCGAGGAAGCGGTTCGCGCGGTCGGCGTCTCGGCGTGCGGCGCCCTGTCTGCCGGCGTCGCGGCGCACGCTCATGAACGCAAGGACGAGCACGACGAGGCTCAGCGCCGTCCCCACGAGGTCGACGTTCTTCGCGAGGGTCGCCGTACGCGCGGCCTTCTCTTCCTGCTCTGCGAGCACCCGCCGGGAGTCGCTCGTCGCATCGACGACCGCCGTCCGGAGGGTCGCTATGAGCTCGGTCTCGGCGCGACTCGGAGAGTCGGCAGCGTCGTCTCCGAGACCGCGCTGGTGCCGCCTCACCGAGTCTTCGAGCGCGTCGAGGCGAAGATCGATCAGCGCTCCGACGCGGGCGAGTCGACCCTCGACGGCCGCGTCGCTCCCGGCGAGTGCTCGAGCCTGGCCGAGCGCGTCGCGCGCCGCGCCCGACGAGGCGTCGAACCTCTCGAGATCGGCGCCTTCACCGCCGAAGAGAATCGTCCTCCGGGCGTTGCCGGCGGCCCCGACGGCGATGATGACCTCGTCGAGCGCCTCGATGGTGCGGTGCGTCCTGTCGACCTCGGCTGCCGTGGTCGCGAGCGCCTGGGTCGTTCGGTAGCCCGTTGCGGCGACGCCGATCGCGCAGGCGATCGCGACCGACAGCCCCACAGTCTCCCAGGACAAGCCTTTGCTTGCTCGCGTGCGAGTGTAGGGGTTCTCCATGCGACATTCCTTCCAAGCTCGGCCGGGTCAAGTCCGCTTTCGCCCTGAGCGATAGCTTGCTTGCCAAGCGTGGCGGCCTCGTGCCATCGTCAGTAAGCAGCGGCGCGCTTTTGCGGACGCTACCAGGTTTCAAGGGGCACTCGCGATGAGTGGTCAGCGGCCCATCCTTCTCGTCGAGGACAATCCCGACGACGAAGAGCTCACTTTGCGCGCTCTTCGCAAGAACCACATCGCCAACGAGATCGTGGTGGCGCACGACGGGGTCGAGGCGCTCGACTACCTCTTCGGCACCGGCATCCACGCCGGGCGCGATCTCACGGTCCAGCCGAAGGTCACGCTCCTCGACCTCAAGCTTCCCAGGCTCGATGGGCTGGGCGTGCTCAAGCAGATTCGGGCCAACGAGCGCACGCGTCTCCTGGCCGTCGTCGTCCTCACGTCCTCCCGCGAGGAAGAAGACATCGTCCGGAGCTACTCCCTCGGGGCCAACAGCTACGTGCGAAAGCCGGTCAATTTCTCGGATTTCAACGAGGCGGTCAGGGCTCTCGGTCTCTTCTGGCTGCTCTTGAACGAGATCCCGACCATCCGAGTCCGCTAGTGAGCGAGCCGCGAAGCGCTCGTTCGAATACGAGACATCGTGCGCGACCTGAAGCTCTTCTCGAGACCCCACGAGAGCTGGCGCTCGAGACGGGCGCTCGAGACGGGCGCTCGAGAGGGATCACTGCGTCGGCGGGTGAGTCCTGGCGGGGCCGGCCGGGTCGGCGCAGAGCCGTTCGAGCCGCTCGAGGACGCTGCGAGCGCTCATCGTCTGCTTGTACACGTAGAGCGCACCGGGCAGGTCGCCCTCGAGGACGTCTTCGCTCACGCGGAGCTTGGCGCTGACGGCGAAGAGAACGCGCTGGGCGAGCCCTGCCTGCACCAGCTCGACCCGCTTCCACACGGCGTCGCGGCTCCAGTAGCCCATCACTTCGAGATACACGCGGTCCTCGGGCGCCGACCGTCCTTTCCCCGTGGGCCGCCGCTCGAAGACGAGATCGGGCACCGAGAGCCCCACCCCCGGCAGCTCGAGGATCGCGCCGTTGGACGACACCCGCCACGCCGACGCGAGCGCCTCGAAGCTCCGCACCAGAGCCTCGACCTCGTCGGGCAGCGGCGGAGCCGCCGTCGTCGCGAACAGGCGCTCGCCGCTGATCCGGAAGACGAGCGGCGTCCGGTCCTTGCCCCAGCGGACGTCGGCCTCGAGGCGCCATCGATCGCACCCTTCGAGCGCAGGCAGAACGAGGGCGAGCTGGAGGCCGTACCTGGTGACCGATTCGAAGAGGCTGAAGGGACCGTCGATCGCGATGCGGTGTCCCTCGCCGCGCTTCTCGATGGTGTGGAGGAGGCGGAGGAACTTCAGCCGTCTGAAGAGGGCACGGAGGGCGAGGGGAGACGTGCATTGCACGTCGACGGTGACCTTCACGGCGCGAAGGAGAACGGCCTGAGCCTGCGCGCTCTCATAGTCGCTCACGAGCCGCTCCGCGGAGGAGCCGGAGAACGCCGCCAGGACGTGAGCGCCGCGCAGATCGGCGAACAGCGCGCGCTCGATGGCCTCGGTCGACGTGCCCCGCTCCTTCGCCACAGCGGCCACGACGGCCTGGCGGTCGAAGCGCTCCGTGATCGACAGCGCGGCCCGCGCGGCGCTCGCTCGCGTGAACACGTCGTGACGGACGGCGACGGGGTCGGCGTCGTCGGCGGCGTCGAACTGGCAGCGGTCTTCGACGAGCTTAGCCAGCCCGTCGCGGAGACGATGCTCCCGCGGCCCGGCGTCGACCGCCGAGAGCGCGAGAGAGAGCTCTTCGCGCGTCCGGCCCACATGGGAGCCCGCTGCGGCGAGGAGCCCCGCCGCGATCGCCCAGGCTCGCTCTCGCGCGGGCGCGTCGAGCGAGACGAGCCGGAGCTCGTTCCCCCGCCGGCGGGCATTGACGAGATCAGCGGTAAGCACTGTGCTCCCTCCGCCGATCGCTCGTGTACGTCTCGGTCGTCTCTTCGGTCACGAGCTCGTAGAGGGTCGCGCGCTTGTCTCCCTTCTTTCGAAGGATGCGCCCGAGGCGCTGGACGTGCTCTCGCACCGAGCCGCTCCCCGAGAGGATCACGGCGACGTTCGCGTCGGGAACGTCGACGCCCTCGTTCAGGACCTTCGACGTGGCGACGGCTCGATAGGTGCCCTTCGCGAGGCCGGCCAGAATGGCGCTCCGCTCTCGCACCTTCGTCTGGTGCGTGATGACCGGAACGAGGAAGCGGCGGGCGATCGTGTATGCCGTCACGTTGTCTTGCGTGAAGAGAATGGCGCGATCGCCGCGGTGCAGGTGCAAGAGGTGCTCGAGGTAGTCGAGCTTCGCCGACGGAGCGAAGGCCAGGCCGCGTTGCCTCCGGTATGCGGCCATGGCGCGCCGCCCTTCGTCGCTCTGCGACGAGAGCATGATGAACTGGCCCCACCCCGAAGCCTGGCTCATACGGATGCCGTGGCTCCGCACGAAGTCGCGATAGATCGCGCGCTCGGCGTCGTGCTCGGCGCGCTCGTTCGGCGAGAGCTCGATCGACACGCGCTCGGTGTCGTATCCGGCGAGGTAGTCGCCCGAGAGCTCCACGATGTCCTTGCGATACACCACCGGCCCGATGAGGTGCGCGAGCTCGGCCTCGCGTCCGTCGGTCCTCTCCGGGGTGGCCGTGAGGCCGAGGCGAAACGGCGCGAGGCTCGCGCGAGCGGCGAGGGCATAGGCCGCCCCCGGCAGGTGATGGCACTCGTCGAAGACGACCAGCCCGAAGCGCGCGCCGAGGTGATCCATGTGCAGGAACGCGGAGTCGTAGGTCGTCACCGTGATCGCTTGCACGTCGTGCTCGCCGCCGCCGACGAGACCAATGGGGACGCCGAACGTCGCGCCGAGCAAGTCGAACCACTGCCGCACGAGGTCGAGCGTGGGCGCCACGACGAGCGCGCTCCGTCGCTTGTCGTCGATCGCGAGAATGGCCACGTGGCTCTTGCCCGAGCCCGTGGGCAAGACGACGACACCCCGCCCGCGGTGAGCGCGCCACGCCGAAAGGGCCTCTGTCTGGTAGGGCCTGGGGTCCCGGTGAACTCGCGCGCCCGCGGCGAGCTCGGTGTAGCGCCTGGCCCCATCGACGTAAGGGGTCTTCGAGACTACGAGCGCGCGTACGACGTCGGCATACGCTGCCGCGGGAGCGCGGTGGCAGCGCGTGCGATCGTCCCAGGCGCACGCGGGTGGGGGAGGGGCGCCCTCCGGCCAGTCGCGCACTTCGAGGGTGCCGGCCATGAACGAGACAGAGACCACGTTGCGCTGATCGCTAGCACTCTTGGCGGGTCGACAAAACCGGGCCCGCGAGCTTTTTTGCGACAACTTGCGACAACCGGGAGGTTCGCGCGGTCGATATGGGGTAAGTGAGTCCGGGGCGCCACGTGAACGTTGCAACCCTTGCCGTCGTCGCCGAGAAGCCGGCCGTCGCGCGCGACATCGCGCAGGTCCTCGGGGCGCTCGCGCGGGAAGAGGGCAGCCTCCGCGGCAACGGGTACGTCGTCACCTGGGCGATCGGACACCTGGTCGGGCTCGCGGAGCCTCACGAGCTCAATCCGCGCTGGAAAGACTGGCGCCTGGCCGACTTGCCGATCTTGCCCGACGAATGGCGCCTCGTCGTCTCTGACGCGACCCGCGACCAGTTCGAGAACGTCCGGCGGGTCCTCATGGCGCGGGACGTCACGGGCGTCATCTGCGCGACGGACGCCGGCCGCGAGGGCGAGCACATCTTTCGAACGATCTACGAGGCCGCCGGTTGCCGGAAGCCCGTCCGACGCCTGTGGATCTCGTCGCTCACGCCGCAGGCCATCGCCCGCGGATTCCGCGAGCTGCGCGATGGGAGCGACTACGACGCGCTGGCCCGTGCGGCCTGCGCGCGGAGCCGGGCCGACTGGCTCGTGGGAATGAACCTCTCGCGCGCCTACAGCATCGTGCACGACGACGTGTTCTCCGTCGGCCGCGTCCAGACTCCGACGCTCGCGATGCTCGTGGGGCGGGAGCTCGAGATCCGTTCCTTCGTTCCTGAAGACTACTTCGAGGTCGTAGCCACGTTCAGGCCGCGGTCGGCGGCCGGCGTCGAGGCGCAGTACTCTGGCACATGGTTCCGGGGCGTCCGGCACTCCGAGGCGTCACGCGACGAGGCCCTGCGGCTGCCCAAAGACGGCGGCGAGGCCGCCGCGATTGCCGCCCGCGCGCGCGCGGGCGACGCGCGCGTCGAATCGGTCGCGCGCGAGGTTCGAAACGTGCAGCCGCCGCTCCTCTACGATCTGACGGAGCTGCAGCGTCACGCGAACCGCCTCTACGGAATGAGCGCCCAGCGCACGCTCGACGTGGCCCAGGCCCTCTACGAGCGGCGAAAGCTCCTCAGCTATCCCCGAACCGACAGCCGCGCCCTCACCCAGGCCATCGCCGAGACGCTGCCCGAGGTCGTGCAGGCGATCGCAGACCCTTACCGCGCGCTCCTCGTTGCCGGAACCGGCGATCGCCCGCTGGGGCGACGCTTCGTCGACGACGCCCTCGTCACCGACCACCACGCGATCATTCCGACCACGACGCGCGCCCCCGCCGACCTCGCGGGCGACGAGCGGCGAATCTACGAGCTCGTCTGCCGGAGATTGCTCTCGGCCTGGCACGACGATCACGTGCTGGCCGTGACCAAGGTCGTCACGCGCGTCACGTCGGCGGAGATCGACCGCTTCGCCAGCTCGGGAACGAGCGTCGAGCGACAGGGGTGGAAGGTGCTCGAGCCCGGCGACGGAAAGGCCGCGGGCCCGGCGCTCCCGGGGGGGCTCCTGGAAGAAGCTCCACAGGTCGTCGTCGACGCAAAGTCCGTGGCGAAGCAGACGCGCCCGCCTCCGCGTTTCAACGACGCGACGCTCCTGACCGCGATGGAGACCGCCGGCCGGTCCGTCTCCGAGAAAGAGCTCGCAGCCGCGATGCGCGAGTGCGGCCTCGGCACGCCGGCGACGCGCGCGGCCACTCTCGAGCTCCTGATCCGGCGCGAATACGTCAGGCGAGACGGCAAGGCGCTGGAGGCGACGGAGAAAGGCGTTGCTCTGGTCGGCATGGTTCACCCGAACGTGAAGTCGCCGGCCATGACCGGAGACTGGGAGGCCAAGCTCGCGCAGATCGAAAGGGGCACGGGTGACTTCGACGCCTTCATGGGCGCGATCGAGAAATACGTGCGCGAGGTCGTCGACGACGTGCGCGGTGGAGCTTCTGCGCCGGCTTCGAGCGCCGCGAGCACCGCGAGCAGCAACGGCGATTCGCCGGCGCCGGCCGCGGCGACCCTCCCGCGAAAGGCCGCGCCCGTTCGGCCCGGAGTGGGGCCCGAAGGCCTGGGCGCGCTCCTGCGCGACAGGTTCGGTTTTGCGACGTACAGGCCCTACCAGGAAGAGGCGTGTCGCGCCGCCACGCTCGGGCACGACATGCTCCTCGTGATGCCGACGGGGGCGGGCAAATCTCTCTGCTATCAGCTTCCGGGCCTGGCGCGCGGCGGAACGACGCTCGTCGTCAGCCCGCTCATCGCGCTCATGGAAGACCAGGTGGCGAAGCTCGCGAGCCGCGGCATCGCCTGCGACCGAATCCATTCGGGCCGCGACCGCCAGGCGTCGCGAGCGGCCTGCCGCGCGTACCTCGACGGCGAGCTCGATTTTCTCTTCATCGCGCCGGAGCGCCTCAAGGTCTCGGGGTTTCCCGAGATGCTGGCCCGTCGCCAGCCGACGCTCGTCGCCATCGACGAGGCGCATTGCATCTCGCAATGGGGTCACGACTTCCGCCCCGAATACCGGATGCTCGGTGAACGGCTCCCTCTTCTTCGCCCGGCTCCCGTTCTCGCGTTGACCGCCACCGCCACGCCGGCAGTTCAAGACGACATCGTCTCGCTCCTCGGGCTCCGCAGTCCTCAGCGATTCATCCACGGATTTCGTCGAACCAACATCGCCGTCGAGGTCGTCGAGAAAATGCCTGCTTCGCGCGCCGACGCGGTGCTCGCGCTGCTCTCGACCCGCGAGCGAAGGCCGGCGATCGTCTATGCGCCAACGAGGCGCGAGGCTGAAGCGCTGGCCGACGCGCTCTCCGCGGTCACCCGGGCCGTGCCGTACCACGCGGGACTGCCCTCGGCCGAGCGGGCTCGCGCCCAGCACGCCTTCCTCGACGGGGCGGTCGATGTCGTCGTGGCGACGATCGCGTTCGGCATGGGGATCGACAAGGCCGACGTCCGTACCGTGGTCCATACGGCGCTGCCGCAGACCCTCGAAGGATATTACCAGGAGATCGGAAGAGCGGGTCGCGACGGCGCTCCGTCGCGAGCCGTGCTGTTTCAGTCCTTCGTCGACGGAAAGACGCACCTCTTTTTCCACGAGCGTGACTACCCCGAAGCCGGCTCCCTGAGGGCGCTCTTCGAGCGCCTCGGCGACGCTCCGATCGAGAAGGACGCGCTCGCCGCTTCCGCGGGCCTCGCTCCTCCGATGTTCGAGAAGGCGCTCGAGAAACTGTGGCTGCACGGGGGCGCCCGGATCGATCCCGACCAGACGCTCCGCCGCGGCTCCGCCGACTACGCCCTCTCCTACGAGCGGCAGCGGGCGCATCGCCTCGAGCAGATGGCGCGCGTCCGGCGCTACGCCGAGAAGAGCCGGTGCCGGATGCTCCAGCTCGTCGAGCACTTTGGCGACGAGAACGACCCCGGGACCCCGTGCGGCCTCTGCGACGTGTGCGCCCCGGAGGGATGCGTCTCGCTGGCCCACCGCGAGCCCAATCCGAGCGAGCGGAGCGCAGCCGAGCGAATCCTTCACGATCTCGGCGATCGCGACGGGCTGACGGTGGGCCAGCTTCATCGAGAGCTCTTTCCTCGGGGTGACGCCGACCCTCGGTACCTCGATCGCCGCTCCCTCGAGCACTTGCTCTCGGGGCTGGTTCGATCGGGCGACGTGCGCCTCGACGACGATTCGTTCGTGAAAGACGGAGTCGAGGTGCACTTTCAGCGCGTCCGCCGGCTCGCGTCGCGCGCCCGGCTCGCCGACGGTGGCTTCACGATCGCCGCGGAGGCGCGAACCGCGAGGCGCACCAAGCGGGCCGCCAAGGCTTCGGCAGGCAAGCCGCAGGCGCCGCGCCGCACCCGTCGGGCGAGCGATGCCAAGCGCGAACGGGGGGGCAGCGGCTTGCCGTCGAGCGCCAAGGCGCTGTTCGAAGCGCTGCGGGAATGGCGCCTCGCCGAGGCGAAGCGCGCCGGGATTCCGGCGTTCCGCATCTTGAACGATCGCACGCTCCTCGGCGTGGCTACGGACACGCCGGGCGACGAGGGCGCGCTGCTCCGCGTCGCGGGAATCGGGCCAGGCCTAGCGCGCCGCTACGGCGCCGCCCTCCTCGGAATCGTCGCCCGGCACGTGTCCCGTTGAGCCACCCAGGCGAGGGCACGAACGGGAGGCCGAGCGTTCATCGTCATCTGGTCGGAGCGCCGGCGGTCCTACAGCCCGGCCGTTGAGATCGGGCCTGTCTCGATGGCCTCGAAGTCGCTCCCGTGCACCTTCGCGAGACAGGGGTTGTCGGCACGCCGCCGCGGCGCCGAGCGCCATGAAAGCCACCGTCTTCGTTGCCGTCGAAATCAGCCGCACGCCGCACCTCCCCAAACGACCATGGTGCCGGGTGTCTGCTGCGAGCGCTCGCGCCGATGGCCGGCGTCGAGCGCCGCGACTCGCGATGGGCTAAACGATGTCCGTCGTGTCTCGCTTGCCTCGCTTGCCTCGCTTGCCTGAAGTGCTCGCTCCCGCCGGCGACGCCGACGCCATGCGAGCCGCCGTGGCCGCTGGCGCCGACGCCGTGTACTTCGGGCTCCCGGGCACGAGCGCACGGGCGCGAGCGACCAATTTCGATCCCGACGGGCTCTCGGAGACGATGGGCTTTCTCCACGGTCGCGGCGTGCGCGGGTACGTAGCGCTGAACACACTCGTCTTCGACGACGAGCTCGATCGACTCGAGCGGCAAGTGAGGGCCTGTTCGGCTGCCCGCGTCGATGCCGTCATCGTGCAGGATCTCGGCGTCGCCCGGCTGGTTCGAGCCGTCGCTCCGGCTATGGCTGTTCACGCCTCGACCCAGATGACCTGCACGGACGCGGCGAGCGTCGCGCTGGCGCGGGACTTCGGTGCGTGCCGGGTGGTGCTGGCGCGCGAGCTGTCGCTCGACGACATCGCGGCGATCCGCGCGGGCACGGACGTCGAGCTCGAGGTCTTCGTTCACGGCGCCCTCTGCATCGCCTACTCGGGCCAGTGCCTGACGAGCGAGGCGATCGGCGGTCGAAGCGCCAATCGGGGAGCGTGCGCTCAGGCTTGCAGGCTGCCTTACGAGCTCGTGGTCGACGGCGTCGATCGGGATCTCGGCGGAGTGGCTCACCTCCTGTCGCCCGAGGATCTCGAAGCGAGCGCGCTGGTGCCCGATCTCGCGCGGCTCGGCGTCGTGTCTCTGAAGATCGAGGGACGCTTGAAGGGCCCGGAGTACGTCGCCGCGACGACGAGGCTTTATCGACGCGCGGTCGATGCGCTCGCGGGCGGCGCCGGACCCACCGACGAAGATCGCGCAACCGCGCTCCAGATGTACACGCGCGGCTCCGGACCGGGGTTCTTGCGCGGGGTCGATCACCAGCGCCTGGTCGAGGGCCTGACGTGCGACCACCGCGGCCTCCCGGCGGGCAAGTCGCTCGGGCTGCGGACGGTTCGTGGAAAGAGGTGCGTCGGCCTCTCGACGACCGCGCCGGTAGCGCGGGGCGACGGGTTGCTGGTCGAGGGCGAGCGCGGCGAGGGAGAGGTCGGCGGCCGGGTCTGGGCGCTCTTCGACGGCGACGTCGAGGTCGAGCGCGCCGCGATAGGGCGCGAGATCTGGCTCTGGCTCGGGCCGGATCGACGCGTCGATGCCGCGGCTCGCTCCGGCGCGCGGGTGTGGAAAACCAGCGATCCCGTGCGCGAAAAGCAGGCGCTCGCGTCCCTCAGGAGTCCGCATCGCGTGCGGCTCGACGTGAGGGTGAGCGGGAAGCTCGGCGAGCTCCCCCGGTTCGAAGCGGCGACCGAGCGCGGGGCTCGCGCGACCGTCCGGGGTGACGCCCCGCTCGAGAGGGCGCACACCACCGCGACGACGCCCGAGGCGATCCGCGAAAAACTCGGTCGCCTCGGCGAGACTCCGTTCGTTCTCGGGTCGCTCGAGCTCGACGTTCCGGAAGGGGCCATGCTGCCGATCTCGAGCCTGAACCGGGCCAGGCGAGCGCTCACCGACGCGCTCACGGCGTCGGGCGTCGAGGGCGAAGCGACGGAGACGACGCCGGTGACGCACGGTGATCTTCTCGCAGCTGCCCACCCGCCGGATCGCGCTCCGCCGCCGGCGGGGCTCTTCGTACTGTGCAGGAACCTCGCCCAGGCCGAGGCGGCGGTCGACGCTGGCGCCGACGGCGTGTACCTCGACTTTCTCGAGCTCGTCGGCACAGGGGCCGCCTTGCGCGCGCTTCGGTCCCGCGCCGCGCGCGTTCACCTGACCCTCGCCGCGCCGCGCATCCGCAAGCCCGGCGACGAGAAGATCGATCGCTACCTCGAGCAGCTCCAGCCCGACGCGCTGCTCGTCCGCAGCCTCGGAAGCTTGCGCGACGCGCCGACCGGCGACGCCGCCGGGATCGACCGCATCGGTGACTTCTCGCTCAACATCACCAACAAGCTCGCCGCGGCGGCGATCCTCGAGCGCGGACTCGTTGCGTTCACACCGTCGTTCGACCTCGACGCGGACCAGCTGACGGCGCTGACGCGCTCGGCCTTCGCCCCCTTCGCCGAAGTGGTCGTTCATCACCCGATGCCCCTCTTCCACATGGAGCACTGCGTGATCGCGGCGCTCCTCTCCGACGGCCGCGATCACAAGAGCTGCGGCCGGCCGTGCGAGTCGCACGCGGTATCGCTGCGCGACCGGGCAGGCGTGCTCCATCCGGTCGAGGCCGATGTCGGTTGCCGGAACACGATCTTCCACGGCTCGGCGCAAAGCGCGGCGACTCTGGTTCCATTGCTCCTCGCGCGAGCGGTCCGTCGGTTCAGGATCGAGCTTGTGCGCGAGCCTGCGGCCGAGGTCGCAACGATCGTGTCGAGTTACCGAGCTCTCTTGCAAGGCAAGAGCACTCCCGCCGAGGTCTGGCGCGAGTTGAAGACACTGAAGGCCGATGGCGGATATGGAGTCGTTCGCGGATCGCTTCGCGTGATCGCTTAAAGGTCTCCTGGCTCGAGGCGACCGGCGTACGGTTGATGAGTTGGATACCGGCGGTCGTTTCAGGAGCGAGGGGGGTAGTAGCGAGCGTGAAGCTCTCATGGCGACGCAAACCATCGCCGTGAAATCAGAGAAGCCCGCGCGCGCAATCACGAAGCAAGGCACCGTCCTCGTCGTCGACGACGACCTCGCGGTAGGTCGCATGATCAGCCGCGTGCTCGAGGCTGCTGGCTACGAGGTGACGACCGTCGACGGGGGGAGCGCGGCGGTCGAGTCGATCATGCGACTGCCGTTCGATGTCGTTCTCAGCGACATCCAGATGCCCGGCATGAGCGGGGTCGAGCTTCTGTCCGTGATCCGCGCGTACGATCTCGACGTGCCCGTGATCTTGATGACCGGCGAACCCACGGTCGAAACGGCCATGGAGGCCGTCTCGCTGGGGGCGATTCAGTACCTCCAGAAGCCGACGCCCAGCGATGTTCTCTTGAAGGCGGTCGAGCAAGCCTCGCGGCTGCATCGCATGGCGCAGATCAAACGCGACGCGCTGAAGTTGCTCGGCGGCGAAGAAGATATGCAAGCCGGCGATCGGGCCGGGCTCCAGACGCGCTTCGATCGTGCGCTCGAGAGCATGTGGATGGCCTTCCAGCCCATCCTCGACACCAAGCGGCAGCGCATCTTCGGATACGAGGCCCTCATGCGGTCACGCGAGCCCTCGCTGCCCCATCCGGGCGCGGTGCTCAAGGCTGCCGAGCGCCTCTCGCGGCTCGACGAGCTGGGCGCGCGTGTCCGGCACCTGTCGGCCGAGGCGTTCGCGCGTGCGCCGACCGACGACTGCCTCCTCTTCATCAACCTTCACCCGCGCGATCTGCTCGACAAGGCGCTCTTCGAGGCCGACGCCGCGCTCACGAAGATAGCGAGCCGCGTGGTTCTCGAGATCACGGAGCGATCGGCGATCGACGACGTGAAAGACATCCAGGCGCGGGTCGCGGTCCTCCGGTACCACGGCTTCCGCATCGCGATCGACGACCTCGGCGCCGGCTACGCGGGGCTGTCCAGCTTCGTCGCCTTGAGCCCCGAGATCGTGAAGCTCGACATGTCGCTCGTGCGAGACGTTCACACGTCGGAGATCCGTCAGCGCCTCATCGGTTCGATGGCGATGCTCTGCAAAGAGATGGGCATGCGCGTGGTCGCCGAGGGCGTCGAGGTCATCGAGGAGAGCGAGAAGGTCAAGGCGCTCGGGTGCGATCTGGTGCAAGGGTACCTCTACGCGAAGCCGGGCCCGCCGTTTCCACAGGTTTCCGGATTCTGAGCGGCTCGCCGCCGCCGCCGCGCCGCGGCTTGGCGGCACCGCCCCCCCCGCCGCCGCCGAAGATGAGTTTTCCTGTCGAGGGCGCCGCCACGCGGCGCGGTCTCGACGCGACCCGGCCGAAGCTCACGGCATTTCTCGAGCGCATCCACGGGCGTCCGGCATACAAGCGGGCGCTCGAGCGCGGCGGCCCGTACACGCTACTCGGGTAGTCGGCTGCGCAGGGCCGGGCGACCTCGAGCGACCTCCGTTGCCGAGAAGGTCGCCCCGATCGCTCGGCGGAGATCTCACGCGCGGAGAGCTTTGGCGCGGCTTCCGCGGCCCTGGTCGAGGAGTTCGAAGATCCGGGTGATACCGAGCGGCCTCCCGGTTCGGCCGACGACACCCGAACGGCGGAGCTCGTCGGCGATCTCGCGGAGCTTGAGACCGCTCAGGCGCATATGCCGCACGACGGCGATGACGTTTTGCTCCGGCTCGAACGGCTCGAGTTGCATGCCGTCGGGCGAAAAACGATAACCCCACGGGCAGCGCCCCCAGAGGGCGCCGCGGGGCCGCTTCAATTCGGCGGCGGTCATGGTCCTCAGGCGCAGGAGCATTCGCTCGTGGGCCCCGAGAGCGCTCTCGACTTCCGGGGGACACGCGTCGTCGCGACCCGCGGGCGAGGCATAGACGACGCGCGCTCCCACGTGCCGCGCGAGGTGCTCCACCACCAGGCGCGCATAGCCCGCTCGGTCGAGGGCGCTCGGCTCGGCGACGCAGAGCACTTTGGCGCCGGTTGCCGTCAGAGATGCCAGAGCCAGCATGATGGCCGGGCGCTCTTCGATGCGGGATTGTTCGCCCGCGTCGACATGCCAGCCAAGTACCCCCGTTTTCTCTCGCTTGGCCCACAGCCGGATGGCGCGCCGCTGGGCCGTTTCCGACGTGGCGGTTGATGTGGAAGCGCGCCGCACGTAGGCGATCGCACCGCGGGGTGAATGAGTTCCACGTGGCATATGATGCTTGCCTATCTTTGCATGCGTTCGGCATCTGCGAAAGCTGAATGTCAAGTGATCGAAGGGCGGCGGTTTGCGCATCACGTCATGCACAAAAGAGCGGTGATTTTCTGTCGGGCCGTCGACCGCCAATCGGGCGCCAATCGGGCGCCAATCGGGCGCCAATCGGGCGCCAATCGGGCGCCAATCGACCGCCAATCGGCCCGGCCCCGGTGGACCGCGCGCATCGTCGAGGCACCGCCTCGACATGCGTCGCCTCGGCCTAGTCGCCTCAGTCTCGTCCTCATCGCCTCAGCGTCGTCGCCTGAGGAGAAGCGGTCCACGCCGTGCACGGCAGACGTGACCTTGAGCAATCCGCTGCATCTGGATCCGGAGAACCCACGCGACGAGGCGAGTTCGCGCCGCGTTCGCCGCGAGCGGCTCCTTCGCGTGGGTCGTCGCGTGGGCGTGGGCGCAGGATGGGTGGCGGTCGTCCTCGCCGGTGTGACGCTTTTGTACCTCGTTTCCATGAACGTTTTCCTCCGTACCCGCCTCTTTCGCGATGCGATCACCGCTGACTCCGGCGCCCTGCGCGTCGAGTACGCCTCGGCCTACTCGCCGTGGCCCGGGCAGATTCACGCCGACGGGCTCGCCATTCGTTGGCGCGACAGCAGCGTCGAGTGGTTACTCGCCATCGATCATTGCGACTTTCGCGAGTCGTTCCTCGATCTCGTGCGCCGACGCTTTCACGCGAGCCACGTGCGCGGCGACGGCCTGAGCCTTCGGCTCCGGCAGCGGCTTCAAGAAGTCACGCCGGCCGCGAGCGCCTTGCCGCCGGTTCCGGGGTTCCTCGACCCACCGCGAGCCGAGGTCGGGCCGCGCCCCCCGCCGTTGACCGACGCCGACTACCGTCTGTGGTCGATCGAGCTCGACGACGTCGTCGCCGAGCACGTTCGGGAGGTGTGGATCGACACCGCGAGGGCGACGGGAAATGTCCGGATCGAAGGCCGGTGGTTCTTCCGACCTTTCCGGCGGCTCGAGGTCGGGCCGGCGGCGATCGATCTCCGCTCCGTGAACCTACTTCATGGCGCAGATGCGCCGCTCGCCCTGGACCTTCACGGGACCATGATGGTCACGATTCACCCGGTCGACATCCGCGACGCCGGGGCGGGTGCCATCGTCGATCACCTTGCTCTCGACGCCGACCTGAGCGGCGCGCTGCGGGGCGCGGCGCTGATCGACCATCTCGGCGGTTCGGGGGGGAAGGGGCTGCTGGCCGCATGGGCCATCGAGCCCGCAGCGGCCCACGTCGTCGCCGACCACACGGCGTCCACCGTGACCCTCGACATTCCGGAGGCCGCGTTGGAAAGTCGAGAGCCGATGCGCGCGCTCCTCCCGTTGCCGGACGGCCTCGATCTCGAAGCCAAGCGGGCGACGGCGAGCATTCATGCCGTGGTTGACATTGCGGCGCGGTCCGCCGCGGGTCATGTCGCTATCGTGGCGCCGACCTTGACCCTTCAAACCGGCGACGAGACCCTCACGGGGGTCTTCAAGCTCGACCTCGAGGCGAAGGCGCGAAACTCCGTGGTCGACCTGTCCGGCACGACGGCCGCCTTCACGGCCGGGCCCCCTGGGCGTCCCGGGGCGCGCGGCGACGAGCGCGCGTCGGGCTGGTGGGTCCGGGTTGCTCTCGCCGATGCCCGTCTGGCCTTCGGCGGCGGCGCGCCGCGCTTCCGTGCGCTCACGCTGGCGACTGCAAAAGACGCGTCGCCGGTGAGCGCGTTCCTCGCGAAGGTGACGCCGCTCCCGCGCTGGCTCATCGACGCGGAGC
>Ga0080027_10000534_pt1 | contig 16213 bp, 18 predicted proteins | sample OrgsoiDNA2013046_FD_70962 | JGI IMG/M metagenome (GOLD analysis project Ga0080027, IMG submission 70962) | Permafrost soil microbial communities from the Arctic, to analyse light accelerated degradation of dissolved organic matter (DOM) -... | ecosystem: Environmental > Terrestrial > Soil >... | reverse complement strand
AAACGGGCTTCCTAAAACACGCAGCGGAAAAATAATGCGTCGCATTCTTCGTAAAATCGCTGAGGGAGAACTGGATAGTCTGGGTGATACCAGCACACTGCTGGACCCTGGTATTGTAGATGAAATAAAAGCGGGGAGGGTTTAATTGACAATTGATAACCTGCTCAAAGATCAATTTTCTTCCTTGGAAATAATCACTTTCGTTCCGACAGGGAGCATACCATATAGTTCATCCACGTCTTCATTTTTCAGTGCGATGCATCCATTGGTCCAATTCTGATATAAATCCACCGCCATATCATCGTGGGGCCAGGTGCCATGAATAGCTATCCCTCCACCTATTTTTGCATTTTTTGGAATCAGCCCCAGGGCTTTTCTTTCATTGAATTTTTCAAGATCCGGCTTTGTGGGAAAATCAATCAGCATCATCTTATCCCATTTTTCATGCGGCCTTTTGGAAGCAATATGAAAAATGCCTTCCGGTGTCAGGCGGTCACCCTCCATCATTTTATCGTCGAGCGATTTGCTGCCAAAAACAACAGGGTAGGTTCCATACCATCCATCCTGATCAAATACTTTCAGTTCGTAGTTGGATTTAATAATCATCACATAAACTTCACCATTCAGCTGCCGGTGAAAAAAACGTTTTGATGAAGTCCTGTTATCTGTTTCACGAAAACCCAATAAACATATTGCGGTCATCACTGCAAGTACCAGTTTTTGAAAGTTCATGTCACGGATCTTTATTTTTCAACGCTTAACCACATTGAATTATTTTCCATGTGGAATACTTTATGAAAACTTTCCATTTCCGACATTTTTCCCAATAGTAGAAACCTGCTGAATGATTGAGGATCAAGGCTTAATTACTCAACCTGATACCAAAAGTATAAGGCACCTGGTCCAGTCCTTTACTAAACATACTCTTCGTGGCGAGGGAACCGTATAATTTTACGGGTCCAAGCTGGAGTTCGGCTATCCATGAAATCTTCCAGGGATCCAGATCAAAGTCATCGAAGTTTTTGTGCTTGCCAAATTCCGGACTGATCAGTTTTTGACGCGAAGAGTAGAGGTATCCGGCACTGGCACCTATCGATAATCCAAATCCGTCTTTTAAAGAAGGTGTAAAATTAAAATTGATCATAAAAGGAATCGTGATATAATCTGCCGCGAGTTTGTTCTTGCTATACGGAACCGTATCCAGAATCACTTCCGTCGCATTTGAGGCGGTTGTGGTGTATTTGATATTCGTCTGATAGCGATAATTGTTCAATTCAATTCCGAGACCGTATTTCAGGTTGACTACATGTTTATATACATTGAGTCTTTGCATAAAGAACCAGATATTGACATCCACCGATTTATTGTTCTTAAGCTTAAACCAATCCGATGTCCCTCCGGGTGCAAAGTTCTGGGCTGCACCGCCGGCATAATTTGTATTATCCGTATAATTTGCAAATCCAAGATCTACGACCAACCAGTTCGTACTGAGATTTGTGGGTTTCGTTTTTTTATGCCACATGTTATGCATTGCAGACATATCGTGCATGCTATGCATATGATGCCAGTCTGGAAATTGATGATGCATATCACAGCATGCCGTGTCGGATTTCGACGCACTGGTTATGGTTGTATCCGCGCTTTTCTTCAACTTTAAAGAATCCTGCTGACTGAATCCTTTCGCCCCGATACATAATAAAGTAAGGATTATAAATGCTTTTTTCATATTGAATAGTTGATTTTTAATAATTAATTTTAAATACACTTACCTGCACCGTCTTTTCATTGGCTGTTATAGCTGTATTCCTGGGATTGCGCTTGATTAATTTATTAAAGAAGCCGCTTATTGATTTATTTTTTCCATTCAGTGCGACTACACTGATTGCGTTATCATTCACAGATTCTGAACCATTCGTTAACGTATGGTCAAAAGATAATTCTTCAGTAGTCGTTTTTGCGGTGGCCAAAGTTTGTGCAGGCAGAATCACTTTCAAATCTTCTGATGGAAGGGTATTTGGAATAGAAACCAAATCAACGGATTGCGACTGCACAGTTTCCTCTCTTTTAACTTTTTCCGGTTCACCCATTTCCTGATTCATTTTGCGGGTAACCGGTACATTTTCTTTTTCCTGCAATGAAACTTCAGGATTTAATGCTTTTGCGGGACTATTTTTTCCACTTTTAACTGCCACGAACACTTTGTTATTGTTTATATCTGCGGTCGGAAAATGATTGTCCTTTTTTGGGGAATTGTTCGTTTGCTTTTTGTTATCTCCGGGTCCGGTATCTGCATTTTGCAATTTACTTTTCACCTGATCCGGAACAGATTGATCTATGGAAGTTGCGGTTTGAACAGGAATCCTCTGCGCTTTCTGTTTCAAAACTATCCATGTACCCAGCATAATAATAATCATCGCAGCAGCCAGTCTGAGCCAAAATATCGGAATCACTTTTCTTTTATCTTCTTTACGCAGTAAAGACGCCTTCTTTTCAAATAAAATTTCAGTTGGCATCAGCCGGGTTTGCAGAAGCAGCTCAAAATCCTTTTTCAGATCCGGATTTTCGAGTAGAAACAATTGCACCTTCTGCATAGCAGATTGCGGTAGTTCCCCGTCCTGATAAAGAAGGAATAATGTTTCGTAATTGTTCCGGTTAATTTCCATGTTTTATTTCTTTACAATACATTTTCAACGCTTACCAGCCATTCTTTCAATTGTAAACGGGCCCTGTGAAGCGTAACTTTTACCTGGCTTGCGTTCAGACCCGTGATTTCAGCGATTTCATCATAAGAATAACCTTCATAATCTTTAAGCAGTATCAGGGATCTTTGTCTTTCATTCAGCCTGCTTAGTGCTTTTTCAAGAATATCTTTAAGTCCGGCTGAATTCCCTTTTACGGCTTGCTGAAAATCCGGCACGGTTTCCCTGTATTCCATGCGTATTTTTTTACGTACCTGGTCGATCATATTATGGTAGGCTATTGTAAACAGGTATGATTTGCATTTGAGCATATTCACTTCAGCGCGATGTACCCATAATTTCTCGAACGATGATTGAACAAGGTCATGCGCATCTTCTGCCTGACGGGTAGATTTCAGCATGAACCGGTAAAGTCCATCTGCGTATTTACTTACACATTCATTGTAATTCTCCGCCGTCATAAGCCCTTACCGGTTGGTTTCGTCCATTGTAATACGGTTGTCTCTTCAAAAAGTTACAAAGCTTATCTTTATAAGGATAAAAATATGATATGTACGAATCTTTTGTGAAACGCGTGGGGGAACAGCTGGAAGAGATCCGCCAGGCAGGATTATTTAAAAAAGAACGCATTATTGAAAGTAATCAGGGTGCAGAAATAATTGTAAACGGGTATAAAGTGTTGAATTTCTGCGCTAATAATTATCTCGGTCTTTCTTCACATCCTAAAGTTATAGAAGCAGCCCAAAGCGTATTAAGTGACCGGGGCTATGGCCTCAGCAGCGTACGTTTTATTTGCGGTACCCAGGATATACATAAAGAACTGGAAAAAAAGATCTCTGAATTTTTGGGAACAGAAGATACAATATTATATGTAGCGGCATTTGATGCCAATGGCGGCTTATTTGAGCCCCTATTCGGCGAGTCGGATGCCATTATTTCGGATGAACTCAATCATGCATCGATTATCGATGGCGTACGATTATGCAAAGCCCGCCGCCTGCGATACAAACATAATAATATGGCAGATCTGGAAGAACAACTAAAACAGTCTGCAGATTGCCGCGATAGGATCATTGTTACTGACGGTTCCTTCAGTATGGACGGAACAATTGCACAACTTGATAAAATTTGCGATCTGGCAGATAAATACCATGCCATTGTAATGAGTGATGAATCCCATTCATCCGGTTTCCTGGGTAAAACGGGTAGAGGTACACATGAATACAGAAACGTAATGGGACGTATTGATATTATTACCGGAACGCTTGGCAAAGCGCTGGGTGGTGCAAACGGTGGATTTACGAGTGGCAGAAAAGAGATCATTGAAATGCTTCGGCAAAGAAGCCGTCCTTATTTATTTTCCAATAGCCTGGCTCCTTCTATTGCCGGTGCTTCACTGGTTATTCTTGACATGCTGAAAAAGGATACCAACCTCAGGGATAAACTTGAAGTGAATACAAAATATTTCAGAACAAAAATGTCGGAAGCCGGATTCGATATAAGACTCGGGGAACATCCCATTGTACCCATCATGCTGTACGATGCCGTCGTTGCACAGGAATTCGCAGCGAAACTTCTGGAGGAAGGAATCTATGTGATTGGTTTTTTCTTTCCGGTCGTTCCAAAAGGACTGGCAAGGATTCGTGTTCAGCTCAGTGCCGCACATTCCATTCAACAGCTGGATCGCTGTATAGCTGCTTTCATTAAAGTCAGGGAAGCATTGAAAACTTAATTTGGGATTTCTTAGACTATACCATGACTGCAATCATACTGATTTCCACATTTACGTTTTTTGGCAGTCCGCGAACAGCAACCGTTTCCCTTGCAGGAAAATCACCACTGAAATATTTACCATATACTTCGTTCACAGAACTAAATAGTGCCATATCAGTAAGGAAGATGCTTGTTTTTACCACATTTTTAAAATCCATTCCGGCAACATGAAGTATGGACCGGAGATTATGCATTACCTGGTGTGTTTCTTCAAAAATATCCCTGGCTTCTACATTCCCATTTTTCGGATTGATAGCAACCTGGCCTGATATGAATAACATATTTCCCGACTGGATAGCCTGACTATAAGGGCCAATGGGTTCAGGTGCTTCGGGCGTATTGATCATTATTTTTTCCATCTTCAAAAATAAGCAAATCCCCAGGCCTGAAACATTTACTAATTTAGGTTCTTAAATGACCATCAACGGCTAAGCGCCAAGGGAACAGTATCTTTATATTCTTAGAACAGAATCATGGAAAAGGTTGCATGTATTTGCGGTGCGGGAACGATGGGGAGAACGATTGCTTTTACAACAGCCCTTCATGGAATATACACTATACTCTACGATGTAAGTACAGAAGTATTGGCTTCAGCAAAGGAAATGGTTATAGATACATTAAAATCGGAGGTCCAAAAAAACCGGATCTCCGCTGAAGAAAGTCATGCTGTATGGAATCGGATTTTTTTCACATCAACACTAGCTGATTGCAGGGCGGAAATCATCATTGAAGCAATTGTTGAAATAACGGAAGCTAAATCAGCCTTATTCAAATCCCTTGCATTCTTTAATAATGAATCTACCTGCTTTGCTTCCAATACTTCCTCACTGTCACTGGCCCGGATCGCAGAACAAACAGATTTCCCAGAAAGAATTATCGGCCTTCATTTTTTCAATCCGGCAAATCGAATGAAACTGGTGGAAATAATCAGAACTAAATATGTTTCCGAAATTTTAAGTGAACGAATCAAAGCATTTGCAAAACAAATAGGAAAAACGGATGTGGTTTGCGAAGATGCGCCAGGTTTTATCGTAAACCATGTTGCAAGACCTTATTATCTGGAAGCGCTAAGAATACTGGAAAAGGGAATGTCGGATATGGAAGAGATTGACAAGCTCATGGAATCTGCAGGGTTTAAAATGGGTCCTTTTCATCTGATGGACCTGATCGGAAATGATATCAATTTTACTGTAAGTCATTCACTATTTGAAGCATTGGGAAAACCCGAAAGACTAAAGCCTTCCGGTCTTCAGGAACAAATGGTAAAACTCGGAAAGCTCGGGAAAAAATCAGGTTCAGGATTTTATCAATATGATTAAGAGATGATTTTCGTAACAGGTGGCACTGGTTTTCTTGGTTCCTATTTGCTCCAGGAATTGGTTTTACAGGAAAAGCCAGTTCGTGCGCTGCGCAGAAAAAAGTCCTTTCCTTTTTATCTCCCGGCAAACATTGCAGAAAAAATTTCATGGGTTGAGGGTGATATACTGGATGTGACTGGATTAATGGAAAATATGAATGGCTGTGATCAGATTATTCATGCAGCCGGAATGGTTTCTTTTGATCCGGGTGACAGGGAAAAATTATTTAAAATAAATATTGAAGGCACTGCCAATATGGTGAACTCGGCTATTGAAATGGGTATTGCTGATTTTATTCATGTGAGTTCAGTAGCCTCTTTGGGAAGAAACGGAAATGCTGGGCCGGTCGATGAAGAAACAAAATGGACAGGCAATGCAGGGCAGTCGAATTATGGTATCAGTAAATACTATGGTGAGATGGAAGTTTGGCGGGGCATGGGCGAATACCTGAGGCCACTGATCGTAAATCCGTGTGCCCAGTTGGGTTATGGCGACTGGAATGAAACCAGTTGCGCATTGTTTAAAACGGCCTATAAGGAAATGCAATGGTATCCGGAAGGGACGAACGGATTTGCCGATGTGAAAGATACTGCCAGGGCCATCATTGCTTTAATTGATGGCGATATCCGTAATGAACGTTTTATCATCAGTGCCGAAAATAAAAGTTTCAGGGATATCATGGTTATGATGGCCGCAGGTTTTGGAAAGAAGCCTCCATCCAGGCTGGCAACGCCTGTTTTATCTGGAATGGCCTGGCGACTGGAGAAAATAAAATCAGCTTTCACTAAAAATAAACCTTTGCTTACCCGGGAAACAGCCCGAATTGGCAGACATCATAGTTTATACAAAAATCACAAACTACTCCGGGCTTTGCCGGGATTCAGATTCCGTTCGTTGGAAGATTCCATAAATGAAGCTTGTTTACAATACCTTAAAATTGTACAGCCGCTAAATTGAACATACTTGTTTTCGATATACTTCGTTAAACTGAATATGAAATCCGCTATTTTCTCCATACTGTCGATGCTGATCGTACTGCAGGGTATTTCGCAGACAAATTATTTTTATATCCATGGGAAAATTTTTGATGAGAAATCCGGTATATCCTTACCAGGCGCTTCCGTGTTTTGCCAAAATACCACAACAGGTACAATTTCAGACAGCGGAGGTGCTTTTACACTGCGTATGGCGAATGGTGGTTACGACCTGGTGGTTTCTTATACCGGATACGAAACACAGATTTTGCGCCTGAGTAATTCCACAAAACAAAAAGATTCAATACTTATATTATTAAAGGAACAAAGCAAGAGCATGGGGGAAGTAGCCATTACGGGATCTGCACTTGTAGCAGACGGATGGAATAAATATGGCCAGTTTTTCCTGGATAATTTTATCGGCACAACCGAAAATGCTGCCCAGTGCACGATAGAAAATAAAGAAGTGCTCAATTTTTATTTCTATAAAAAACGAAATAAACTAAAAGTAAAAGCCAAAGAAGATATTATCATTTTCAATCAGGCACTGGGATATAAGATTCGTTACCAGCTGGATTCGTTTGTAAATGATTACACTTCACATATCAGCAGTTATACCGGATACCCGCTATTTGATACATTATCCGGTTCACAGGTACAAAAAAAGGTCTGGCAGAAAAACAGATATCAGAGCTATATCGGATCAAGACTGCATTTTATGCGGAGCTGGTACGATAGTACGCTGAAAGAGGATGGATTCAGCATTGAAACATTGGGTTTATCTGATTCCGCCCTGGGTGTATCTTTAGGAAATCCATACGATGGCACAATTTATTCTTTAGACAGCGGAATCGTTGACATAAATATCAATGGGAGGATCCGGGTAACGTTTAACGGGCATGTACCGGATAAAAAATATTTGGCACAGAATCACTTTCCAATGAATGCTAAATTGCAGGTATCCGCACTGGATATACCTTCAGGATTTTCTATTGAAGAGAATGGCTATTTCTTTGAACAATCCGAAATCACCAATCTCGGATACTGGGCATGGAAGAAGGTCGCTGAACTACTACCCTACGACTATAATCCTGACTGACTTTTATAAACCTGAGTTCCCGGACCTGTCTTTCACCTTCTGCCATAATTCAGGTATACGTTTAATCCAGACGAGTTCGCGTTTTTTAATGGTGGCTTCATCAGCAGGTGTGCCAAAATAAATTTTCCCTTTTTCCAGCTTTCCTCCCACGCCACTTTGTGCCAGCACAACCACATTGTCTTCGATGGAAAGGGTTTTGCTCACGCCGACCTGACCCCAGAGTATAACCCCATTTCCTATTTCAACTGCGCCGGCAATGCCAACCTGTGCGGCCAGCAGACAATTACTACCCATTACGGTATCGTGGCCGATATGAATCATATTGTCGAGTCTTGATCCGCGACCAATCACCGTGTCTCCGGTAACACCCCGGTCAATTGTACAACCTGCACCGATCTCCACATCATCTTCAATAACTACCCTGCCACAGCTTAACATTTTTTTATACCATACGGCACGAGTCTTGTTTGTATTATAATAAAACGCATCGGATCCGATCACCGTTCCTGCCTGGATCACTACATCATTCCCAATCACACAGTGATCCATGATGGTTACATTGGGTTGTATCAGACATCGTTCTCCAATAGTAACATGGTTTCCAATAAAAACGCCCGGATACAGATAAGTTGTCTTTCCAATCTCTGCATTCGGACTGATTAGCTGATCAGCCGCTTCAAAGGGACGGAAATGTTTTACTATTTTCAGATAGGCTTCAAAAGGCTGGTCAACGATCAGCAAAGCTTTTTGCGGCGGACAATCCACTGCCTGATTGATGATGATATATGAGGCAGCGGACTGCAGACATTTTTGATAGTACTTTGGATGATCAACAAAAACCAGATCTCCCATTTCCACTTTATGAATTTCATTGATGCCTGTTGCCGACGCCCCGGTGTTACCAACAAGTTTTGCACCCAGGAATTCTGATAACCATGTCAAAGAGACGGGGGAAGGAAATTTCATTGAGTAAATTTTGCTCAAACCTACATTAAAGATGCTTTTCCACACTCTAAAAAAAATTGTGCATAAAAAATGTTGGAAAATTTTTCCGGATAGACAAAATTATTTCTAATATTGTGTAGGGAAATTTATTTCCCTGTACTTACTAACCCATCCAAATAGTAAAAGTCTCGCCGCCAGCGGGGCTTTTTATTTACCTTCAATTATTAGATTTTTTTTAAACCCTTTGCCCATAAGGCTTTCATTGCATTCCATTGAATAGATATTACATTATATATAAACCATTTCAGGTCCTTTCTCAGTTTACTTCTGAAAAAGGCAAAGCCTGCCTGAAGGATTTTTTCGATGTGCCTACAGATGTTTATCCAGTAGGCCGCCTGGATTTCGATACTGAGGGTTTGCTTTTGTTAACGAATGACAAATCCCTCAATCATCGCCTGCTAAACCCCTCTTTCGCTCATGAACGGGAATACAGGGTACAGGTTGAAGGTCTAATAACCAATGAAGCATTGCAGCAACTCCAAACGGGAGTTCCTATAAATGTAGACGGTAAAATCTATCAGACTAAGGCTGCTAAAGCGGTCCGCCTTCCTGAAAATATTATTCTTCCTGAAAGAAAACCTCCCATTCGTTTCCGGCAACATATACCTACAGCATGGATTAAATTAATTCTTACAGAAGGGAAAAACAGACAGGTTCGAAAAATGACTGCCGCTACAGGATTTCCAACACTTCGATTAATTCGCTACAGACTGGCATTATTGTCTCTGGACCCCATGTTGCCGGGCGATATGATCGAGCTGATCCAAAACGAGGTTTATGGTAAGCTCGGTCTGCTCACGCAACTATAATTTATTACCTTTCAGCATTAAATTGATATAATGGTTAAATCGATGACGGGTTTTGGCAGGGCAGAACAAACGGTGGGTGACAAGACCTTTCTCGTTGATGTGAAATCGCTGAATGGAAAACAATTTGAACTTCAGTTAAAACTTCCGGGTTTTCTCAAGCCCTATGAATTTGAAATAAGAAAACTCCTTTCTGAAAAACTTGGCCGCGGTTCTCTGGATTGTTCAATTAGTCTGAAACAGACAGGAAATGCAAAACCCGTAAGCATCAATACCGATCTTGCCAAGGCATATTATGAAACCCTCGCAGATCTTTCAAAGCAGCTGAATCAGGATCCGTCCAATATATTGAGCACACTCCTGAAACTACCGGAAGTGATTACCCCCACCGGGGATACACTAACTAAAGATGAATGGCAACAATTCACCAAAGTAATTGAAATGGCCATCGAAGACCTTAATCAGCACCGTCTTAATGAAGGCCGTGTGCTGGAAGCCGACCTGGTTCTGCGCATTGAAAATATCTCATTACAGCAGGAAGAAATTCTGAAACTGCAACCGCTTCGTCATCAAAAAATCAGGGAAGGTTTAGAAAAATTATTGAATGAGCATGTTGGCAAAGAGAACTATGATCAAAACCGCCTGGAACAGGAAATGATTTATTACATGGAAAAAATTGATATCAGCGAAGAAATGGTCAGATTAAAAAATCATTGCTCTTATTTTAAAGAGGTGGTGGCGGATCCTGAAGACAGCAAGGGTAAAAAACTTTCGTTTATTCTTCAGGAACTGGGACGGGAAATCAATACAACGGGATCCAAGGCCTATGATGTGAAGATCCAGAAATGCGTTGTACTTATGAAAGATGAATTGGAAAAAGCCAAAGAACAAATCCTGAATGTACTCTGATGGTACAAAAATACTTTCTTGCATTTCTCGTATTTTTCAGCCTGACGTCCTGCAATTGGACAACAGGGGTTTTTGAAAAGAACCTTACGCTTCCGGAACACGAATGGCCTGCAACAGCAAAACCCGATATCGCTTTTACCATTACGGATACTGTTTCCCTGTATAATATTTATATTGTTATCCGGCATACAGACGCCTACCATTTCAATAATATGTATGTACGGGCAACGGTAAAAGAACCCGGAGTTGCACAATCGAAGTCGGGCGACTATGATCTCCAGCTGGCGACCAACAATAATGGCTGGATCGGTACGGCTATGGATGATATTTATGATGCGCGGCTGCTTATTCAACCTAAAACCAGATTTAGTAAATCAGGTACTTATCATATCATGCTTGAGCAACTCATGCGTGAAGACCCTTTGAAAAATGTTTTAAGTGCCGGACTAAGGGTTGAGAGGGTAGAATAAAGTTATCCGCCAACCGCCAACTCAATGCCAATACAGTTTTACAAAAACAAATGGGCCAACCGCGCAACGGTCATTTACTGGCTGTTGCTGATCTATGTTCTCGCCGCACTTATCTGGTGGTTCATTGCCCTGAACATGCAGAACCGAAAAATGGCGGAATATAAAATGAGTCTCCTGACCCACGACGATGAGGCATATATTCAGAAAGTAGAAAAAATTTATAGCGACAGGAACAGGATGACAACCGCCTATATTAGCGAAGGCCTCGTCTTTTTAAGTGTTATCGGTGTGGGGGCCATTTTCTTATATAGCGCAGTAAGGCGTCAGATCCGGATTCAGAGACAACAACAGAATTTCATGATGGCCATTACCCATGAATTAAAAACACCCATATCCATAACAAAATTAAATATTGAAACACTGCAAAAACATGCCCTGGATGAATCAAAAAGGGAAAAAATACTGGGCTCTACGTTGCAGGAAATCAATCGCCTCAATACGCTAACGGGAAATATTCTTGTTTCCGCCCAACTGGAGGGCGGTTCATATCTTTTCAACAAAGAAGATCTCGATTTCTCCCAGATTGTAATGGAGTCCTTTAATGATTTTGAAGGTCGTTTTCCGAACAGAACATGGCATACTGATCTGGAACCTGGTTTATTTATTTCTGGCGACCCACTGCTGATGCAGATCCTTGTAAATAACCTGATTGAAAATGCCATAAAATATTCTCCTCCTACTTTACCCATTGCCATCGTTATGAAGAATAAAAATGCACTGGGCATTTTATCCGTGTCTGATGAAGGAGCGGGTATACCTAAAAAAGAACATAAACGCATCTTTCAGAAATTCTATAGGGTTGGAAATGAAGACACAAGATCTGCACAGGGTACAGGACTCGGACTATATTTATGCAGAAAAATTGCCCAGGATCATAAAATGCGTTTGCAGGTTTCAAACAATTTGCCCAGGGGAACTATTTTTACGGTTCGTTTTAATATTTTAAAAGCATGATGGAACCTGCAAAAAAGTCAATCCTGCTTGTTGAAGATGAACAAAATCTTCACGACGCCCTTCGCTTAAACCTAGAACTTGAAAATTATCAGGTTACTTCCGCCTACGACGGTAATGAAGCCTTAAAGGCAATCCGGGATGAATATTTTGATCTGGTAATACTTGATGTGATGCTTCCGGGTATTGATGGAATTAATGTAGCTGAAACGATCAGGGTGCAACAAAATCCAGTACCCATTCTCATGCTAAGTGCCAGAATTTCAAGTGCAGACCGGGTGCTGGGATTAAAAAAGGGAGCCGACGATTACCTGAATAAGCCCTTTAACCTGGAGGAACTTTTACTTCGGGTTCAAAAACTGATCGATAAAAATGCCCGGCTCCAGGAACGTAAATCCATACCGGACAAATATGTATTCGGGAAGAATATCATTGATTTCAATGCCCAAGAGGCATTCAATAAAAAAAATGAACGCTTTCGTCTGAGTAAAAAGGAAACGATGTTGCTAAAACTGCTGATAGAAAATAAAAACGAAGTGGTGAAGAGAGAAAAGATATTGCAGTCTGTCTGGGGCTACCATGTGTATCCCAATACCCGTACAATTGATAATTTCATTTTGAATTTCCGTAAATACTTTGAAGAAGACAGTCGTAATCCACGGCATTTTCATTCCGTGCGGGGTGTGGGTTATAAATACACGGAATAATGCTAAGCCTTAAAATTTAAAAAGATCTCTTCTGCCGAACTCAGCATCCGATGCATATCCATTGTGTTATATTCCGGAGTATATAATTTCATTTCGCATTCATTCAGCACGGTATTCAGTTTCAAAATTGATGACTCATCCCAGCCCTTTGAACTTAGCCCGCTGGCAATTTTTAATTTATTGAGTTCACTGGCAGGCAATTGCAGCTTTTCGGAAATGGCCTTCCAGATCGCACGATTGACTGAGGCATAAAATTTTCCAAAATTTCCAGCTCCCATAAGTTCCCTGGATTCTCTAAGCGGATCCGGGATAATCACTTTATTGTTCGCTTCCATTTTAGCCGCAAGTTGTTTTGCCTTTTCCAATTCCCGCTTTTTAAATTGACTCTGCTGATTGTAAACCAGCCATATCAGTCCTGCAATCAATATAATACCGATGGCAAACCATAAGTATTTTATCCAATCCGTGCTGGTCACATGCTCCTTTGCTTCTGTAACAGAGACATGGTGTATTTTCTGAACAGATTTTACTTCAATTTGTATCGGATCGGATTGTATGGTGTGATAAGCGTGTCCTGCAGGTTCAAAATAACTCATCTTTACCGGTGGCAGAATATAATGGCCGGGTTTTGTACAAATGAAACTGTAAGCAAATGATTTGGATCCACTTAATGGAGCATAGGCTTTATTGATATTTTCTTTACTGCTCACATCGAAGGATTCCATTTCTGCGGGCCATTCGATCACAGGCGCATTGATGACAGGAAGATTTCCCGATCCCTGAATTACGACCGTTAAAATAGCCGCATCACCCGTATCAACTTCTTTGGAATCAACAGAAGCTTTTATTGTATATTTTCCAACAGCTCCGTTAAAGTCTGCCGGCTTACCCACTTCAGGAAGGGGCTTAACATGGATTGTTACAGGTTTGCTTTCAATCACGGTATGTTCTGTAAAAGGCGTACCCCTTACTTCCGGTTGAAAAATCCGGTCGAGGATACCGCCGATTCCCTGATTTTTACCCGGAGCTGCATCTGTTCTAATCAGATAAATATTATTATCCAACTCTACCGGATCGAGTACAATATCTCCTGCCTGAAGAGGTATAAGCTGGGTTTTTCTTATCGTATGCACATTATAATTTCTGCCATTTACTTTTTCAACTGTTATTCGGTCATCCCCTGGATCAACCATATCAAATACACTGAATCCATTCAGGGAAGGATGTTTCGTAACGCGGGATTCAGATCGGAGTCTGGAATATAATTTATACGTTGCTACGATCACTTCTCCCAGATGACAATCCGTTTTGCTTACTTCCACTTTAAGGAAGAAATTTTTTCGAATTTTTTCTGCAACATGATCCCCGGGACGAACAAGTTCATCCATTTCCACCTCTGGCTGGGCAGTCGGCCAGTCCGGATCAGGCAGCGGGCTGAATCCCTGTGGATTCGAATTCCCCAGGCTGCTTTGATTCTTCACAACAATCTGAATCGCATGGGTATACTTAAGCTGACCGTCTACCAATGCCGATGCAGGTTTAATATTTAATGTTCCGGTCTTTTTGGGACGAAGAATAAAACTGATGCCTTTATATTGAGACATGGCTCCGTTTACCACGCTCATGCCTGTAGACTCATTCGGGCCCTGAATAATTGTGAAGTCTGAAAAATCAGGTGTCTGGAGATTTTCTATCTGCTTTGCATTTTCAACTACAAACTGGATTTGGACATAATCATCCTTACCCATCTCTTTTACACTGGCCTCGGCAGAGAATTTCACCTGGGCCGTTACCGGTCCAAGGATCAGGCAGAAACAGGAGATAATTAATAACCTGAAAGTTATAGAAGGTCCGATTTGAATGTTTTTTATTGATTTTGATTCGGCGCCTGCAAATATAAAACAGGGAGAGAGTAATTGTTAATGGTGAGTTGTTAACAAATACTATAAGTCTCCGGCTAACGGGCGTATTACAAGTTCTTCTACCACCGCCTGCGGAGAAAGTTTTGAGATCTGAACAATTGTATCTGCTATATCAGAGGTCTTCATGATGCGGTCGGGACTGACTCCCGATCCTGACCAGGAATCAGTATAAATTGCACCAGGATAAATACATGTAACCTTAATTAAATGCGGTTTTAATTCTTCCCGCAGGTTCTTTGAAAATCCCGATAATGCAAACTTGCTGATACTATAGGAACCACCGTTCTTATAAGCCACCAGGCCTGCGATGGAACTGATGTTGAAAATATGCCCCGCTTTTCGTTTCACCATGGCTGGCAATAAGGACCTGGTGAGATGATAAGCACTGAGTAAATTTATATTCAGCATTTTTTCCAATTGCCCTTCGGGCTCATTCATGACCTGACCAGGTTCAAAACTTCCGGCATTGTTTATCAGAATATCCACTTCTCCGGTCTGTTCAAGAACCCATTTTCCAAATTCCTTTGCTCCCTTTTCCGATCCAAGTTGAAATGGTTTTGCTTTGATCTGCTGATCCGGGAATCTGCTCATCAGCGATTCCAGCGCATGATACAACTTTACTTCACTCAATGAGGTGAGGTAAAGATCATGTCCTTCTTTTGCAAATGCTTCTGCCATACTAAATCCAAGACCCCGCGAAGCGCCGGTTATAACGATTTTCATTCCTGCAATTTAAGCTTAAAGTTGAAAGCTTAAATTGCAGTATGCGCTATCAGCACCTGTTTTTCGACCTTGATCATACATTATGGGATTTCGATACCAATAGCCGGGAGGCCCTGTTGGATATTTATCAGGATATGAACCTGGCCGATGCAGGCATATATGATTTCAATTTATTTCATACGCTTTACCTGGGTCATAATGAACGACTATGGGAACGCTACCGAAATGGTTTCATAAGAATTGATGAACTCAGGTGGAAGCGGATGGCGGTCACTTTACTGGAATTTAAAAATGGTGATGAGGCACTTGCAAGAAAAATGGGACTGGCATTTCTGGATATACTACCTACTAAAAAAGCCCTCTTTCCCGATACCGCGGAAGTATTGAATTACCTGAAAGAAAAAAAATATAAACTTCACCTGATCACAAACGGGTTTGAAAAAATTCAGCATCATAAACTCAAAACATCCGGCATTGATGGATTTTTTAATGAAGTGATTACCTCAGAAGGGTCAAATAGCCTGAAACCGCATCCTGAAATTTTTGAATTCGCCATGTTAAAAACAGGCGCAGACAAGAAAGAAAGTATAATGATCGGAGATACCCCGGAGGTGGATATTCTGGGCGCCTTTCGGGTCGGCATTGACCAGGTTTATGTAAACCATACGGGCAATAAAAAACTTGTGCATGCCACTTATGTCGTAAACGCTTTGAATGAATTAAAGCACATCTTTTGATACTTACCATTCGGCAAGCA
>Ga0080027_10000532_pt1 | contig 16218 bp, 14 predicted proteins | sample OrgsoiDNA2013046_FD_70962 | JGI IMG/M metagenome (GOLD analysis project Ga0080027, IMG submission 70962) | Permafrost soil microbial communities from the Arctic, to analyse light accelerated degradation of dissolved organic matter (DOM) -... | ecosystem: Environmental > Terrestrial > Soil >... | reverse complement strand
TGCGCGCCGACTACACCTTCGCGCGTTGGATCTCCGCCTTCGTCCGCGTCGACAACGTCTTCGACGCCAGCTACGCCAGTTTCGGCGTCCTCGGTGATCCCACCGCCGTGTTCCCGACTTTCACCGATCCCCGCTTCCAGAGCCCGGGCGCGCCGCGCGCCGGCTGGGTCGGCCTCGACCTGCGCTATTGACCGGCGGCTCGACTCGACCTCGACGAAGGACCCGCTGCCGGCGTATCTGATCGGCATGAGCTTCTTCGCAGCGGAGCGCCCGCCGTACCGGATCACCACCGACCCCGCGCAGCTCGACATCGACACGATCTGGGGATGGTTGCGCGGCTCCTACTGGGCCGCGGGCGTCTCGCGCGCGATCGTCGAGCGAGCGGTTCGAAACTCTCTGTCCTTCGGAATCTTCGATGCGACCTCACAGGTCGCGTTCGCCCGGGTCGTCACCGATCGCGCCACCTTCGCCTATCTGGCGGACGTGTTCGTCGACGACAAGCTCCGCGGCCTCGGCCTCGGCACCTGGTTGATGCAATCGATCCAGATCCACCCGGAGCTCCAGGGACTGCGCCGCTGGATGCTCGGCACGCGCGACGCGCACCGCCTCTACGCCAAGGTCGGATTTCGGCCGCTCGCACATCCGGAAATCTTCATGGAGGTTCACGACCCCGACGTCTACAAATCGGGGTCGTGAACCATCGCCGACCGACTGATGCGAGAAGGTCAGCCCCCAGTCCCGGCGTCGGCATTCGCGCCGCCGGTGTAGAAGTAGTAGTCGGCGGTATAGTCGACGCGCGTCTCCATTCCGACGGTGCCGGCCGCGCATCCCGAAGCGGGTGCCTTGCCTTTGGTCGTGTTCAGCCGCTGGACGAAGGTGACGTCGGTAAACACGCCGCTTCCGCTGTGTGACCCGGCCTTGAGCAGAAGCCAGGGGATCGCGTCGGTCATGGGCGAATTTGCCTGCGCCACCTTCACGCCGACCACGATGCTCCCGTCGGTGGAGGTCCAGTTTGGACCGACGCCGTGGGTGCCGACCTGGACACAGGCCGCGTCGTACAGCTTCGCGTCCGGGGCCTTGAGGACCCAGGCGTAGGTTGTCGCTCCAGCGTCCGCCCCTCCGTCGGCGCCGCCGCCGGTCGCGGTGCAGGTGTAAACTTGCGCTCCGATTCCACGATCGTGGATCTTGATCGCCGCCCCGCTCGGGACCTCGAGTGCAGCCGGCACCGTCGGTGGCGCCAACCAAGCAGCCCCGCCGGTTCCGCCCGTTGGCGAGCAGGCGTTGCCACCGGCCCCACCGGTTCCGCCTCCTCCGGAGCCGCCCGCGCCTGCGCCGCCGCCTGCGCCGCCTGTCCCACCGCCGCCTGTGCCCCCTGTGCCACCGCCGCCTGTGCCACCGCCGCCTGTGCCGCCCGTGCCAGCCACGCCGCCGCCCGTTCCACCGCCGCCCTGACCCCCGGCGTTCATGCCGCCGGCCCCCGCCACGCCGCCGCCGAGGCCGCCGCCACCGACGCTCCCGCCGTGGCCAGCACTGCCGCCCGTGCCTGGGCCATTCGAATCGCAACCTGTCGCGAGCAACACCGCCATCAGCAATCCACCACCGATTGTCTTCCGCATGGTTCGGTCTCCTTGTTGCTAACCGATACGGATGTGCCGGCTCCGGGTTTCTCGTCGATGCGCATTTTTCTTGCGGACGCTCGCCTCAGTCGGTTAGCCGTTCATCCACGATCTTGACGTGGGCGGCGCCGTCGTTGCCGCCTTCCCATTTCTCTTGGCGCAAGGTCGTAGTGGCCTAGCAGTACAATTTCTCTGCCCTAGAAGACGGACCATAGCCATCCTCCAGCACAGCTGTTTCCAAGGCCGGCGTTTCCCGCAAGAGTCCCGGCGGAATCCCGAACTTGCTCATGCAAGTGTCGAAATGGCAGTCGTGGTCGTCGACGAGGGAGCATTTTTCGTCGTGGCACAGGCCGTTGCAGGGTCCGTCGACCAGCGCCAAGACGATCGCGCGGAAGAGCAAGAGCTCCCGTCGCTGGTCGATGGCGAGATCGTCGTAGCCCGGCGCGAGAAATCCGTGGGGCGGGCCGATGGTCATGGTCTCCTTCATCAACGCATCGTGCAGACGGGCCGCCGAATTCGCCGTCCCGGAGAGCACCGCCTCCACACCGACGAGCACGTCGGTACGCTGCTGTGTCGACGCCTGTTCCCAGTCCGGCGGCATACTCTCGCCGAGCGCACGGCAGTACATGCGCCTCGCTTCGTAAGCGACATGCGCGATCGCGAGCGGCGTGATGCGTCTCATCGCAACGCCCACAGGCTCTCGCTGCCGTGGGCGTGCGCGTGCCACGAGATTTCCGCCGGGCCGTCGGGAGACGCGGCGCAGAGCTCCTCTCCCATCGCCACCTCCATGCGCAGGCCGGTGGTCTCCGCGCGGACGGGGGTCACCGAATGGGACGACAGCGCGGTCACGCAGTCGCCGTCGTCGCCATGCTTCCGTTCTACGACGAAGAGATCGACGGTCTTCGTTCCTCCGACGCTCGCGTGCACGCTCACCGCGGTGCCGACCAACAGCAAGCGGGGGCCGACGACGATCGTGGATCCACGTTCGTCCCGTGTCGAACTTCCGCTGGTCGTCAATCCATGCGCGCCGTGCGCGCAGCCAGCAAACATCGCCAAACCCAACACCAACAACACCGTTTTCATGAGCTCGTTCCTTTCGTGAGGTTTCCGGTCCGAGCAGAATTACGGAGCGACCAGGAGGAAGTTTCCGATCCGAGGTCGATTGCAGTTTTTTACCGAAGCCAAGAAACTCTGAGCCGGTCTTCCCGTATCAGGCAGTGGCGGGGGGTTCTTTGAACAAGCAACGGGGCATTGATGCGGGGTGAAGACGGGCCGACGTCTGCGGTTTCGACGACGGCAGACGAAGCCATGAGCCAATACGGACAAGGCAACGACGGCGCGTTCGAGATCGTCTACGAGGTTGTGGCGCCGCGCCTGGAGGGGTACCTGCGCCGCCACGTGCGGGAGACCTCGCGCCTCGAGGACATCGTCCAGCAGACGTTCGAGAACATGCACAGGGCGCGGGGATCGTTCATCCCCGGTTCGCAGGTGCTGCCTTGGGCGTTTACCATCGCCAAACGACTCATGATCGACACCCAAAGAAGGACCGGTCACGAAGTGTCGCGGGACCTCGGAGAAGAGAACGACACGGTAGACGCGATACTGATCGCCGCGCGTGAGAGCGGTGAGGAGGTGGTCCATGCGGTCGAAACAAAGGCGCAGCTGCTGGCCGTCTTCAGTCGGCTCCCGGAGATGCAGCAAACCGTCTTCGAACATGTGAAGATCGAGGGTCTTCCCTACGCGGCCGTCGCGGCGATGCTGGGGATCACAGAAGACAGCGTCAGGATGTACACCCACCGTGCCTGCAAAGCGTTACGCGCCGTCGCGGGCGGCGAAGGTCGAGGAACCCAAAATGACTAACCTGCTGGAGATGGCGGCCTCGCCTGCTAGCCTGTCGCTTCGAAGGAGCACCGTTGGCTCTATCGCCTGATTTCAAAAGCCGTGTTCTCGCGTCTGTGAAACAGGCCCCCGCGCCCACGCGGCGGCAAGCCCTGCGCGCCCGCCTCTGGCTGTTTTCGTGCGGGATCGTCGGCGCCTTGGCGCTCTTCTTCGTCAAGGGTGGCGTCCGGATGACCTCGCGTCCGCCCTCGTTCGTGGCGCTCACCGCCGTGGGCACGGCGGTGGTGGCGGGAACCGGGATGTGGTTTCTGTTCACGCGCGGCCGATCGACTCTACGGCGCCCGCGTTCCCTGCTGCTGGCGGCGGCGATCCTCTCCTCGATCGGATTCGTGGTCTGGCGTACCAGCATCGCGCACGTCTACGGCCTCACGTCGCCCTGGCCGACCCGCATCGGCTACCGCTGCCTCGCAATGAGCGTCGGCACCGGCGGGTTGCTGCTGTTCGCCGCGCTGATGTCCTGGCGCCGCTCCGACCCGGTCACGCCCTGGGCCACCGGCGCCGCGTTCGGTGCCGGTGCCGGCCTCGGCAGCGCGCTGCTGGTCGATCTGTGGTGTCCGGTCTCCTACCTGCCCCATTTGCTGCTGGGTCACGTGCTTCCGATCGCCATCTTGGCCATCGCCGGTGCCTTGATTGGTCGCTCGATCCTCGGTCTGCGACACCGCTCGGCCCCGGGCGGACGAAAATCGTCGGCGCGCGGAGAAACTCTCTGACCCCTCAGCCGTAGTGGAGGCAGGAGGGTCCGATGGGTTCAAAGACGAGGGGCGCGATTTTCGGGGTTCTGGTGGGGTTCGCCGGCCTCGCGGGGTGTGCGGCGGTGGGATCGGCGGAGCGCGGAGACCCGACGGACGTGCGGGGTACCGCGGCGCTCAGGGATTCGGGGCCCCGATTTGTCGTGGCCGGACCCACCCGCCTGCTCCACGTAGATATTCACGGGAGGCCAGCGCTGCTCTACACGGTCGCTCGGCGAAGCGGCACGCAGGTCGATTGCGATGGTCCGGGAATCGGATCGCGTTCCCTGATTCGCGGCGACCGACGTACGATCCTCGAGCTCGACGTATCGGCGGATCGGGTCGCCTGCCTCGCGGCGGCCGATCCGAACCTCCCGCTCGCGGGTACCCCGATCGAAGTCTCTTGGCACGCCCGCTCCGGCAACGAAGGGGCGATCGCCGAGGTGGTTGCCAGCAACCGCTGAGGGAGAAGGCCAGCCGACCAATGTAAGACAACGGACAACGGCCAACCGATCGGCACGTTCCTACGGCGCCGCCCGTTTCGAGTCGCTGGGACGCGGGGGGCGGCGACCCGCTCGGGCTCGATCGCGAGGCCCAGCTCCTGGCAAGGATTACTTGCCCCGAAGTGTTAGCGCTTCAGATGTCGATGCTGACGCGGCGGTGGTCCCCGGTCCTCTTGACCGCGACGAACTCAAGGTCGTAGCCGAGCGCCGCGAGGTAGCGACGGATGGTTTCGATCTGCGGGTTAGCGCGTCGCTCGGACCGCGAGATTTGGATCTGGTCAACGGATGCTCGCTGAGCCATCTCTTCCTGAGTGATGCCTTCGGCCTCGCGCAGCTCGCGCAGACGGATCTTGACGATCTCCTCATCGACGCTGCGGTCTGCCTCAGCGATCTCCTGCGGCGACATTCGAAGGTGTTTGATGTCCTTCCATTTGTGGGTCTTCATGGCTTCTCGTCGTCCTTCCTTTCTCGTAGGTACTGCTCCCAGATAGCTTCCGCCCTCGGGATGATCCATTCGTAGAACCTTTTGTCGCCGGCCTTGTCGCCCCCGATGATGAGCACGGCGTCTCGGGCGGGATCGAAGGCGTAGATGATTCTGAGCACGTGAGGTCCCGCCGCTTTTCGAAGTTCGCGAAAGGCGTATTTGCTACCCTCGATTGCGCTCTGGTACGGGAAGCGCAAAGCGACCCCTTCCCGCTCCAGAAGTTCCACGGCCGCGTAGATCGCTTTTTTGCATTGGTCGTCCACTTGCTCGGGGTCGGTCCACCAGGCCACGAACTCATCCGTCGCGATGACCTCCACTTTCATAATATACTCTTGAAGGACTAGGCGCACAAGCGCCTAAACCGCCCTGGCGACGGGCAACCGAAAGAGGACGGGCGCGTCTAGAGTCTGTTCGAGCCGCGGCCGATCGACCCTGCGGAGACCACGTTCGCTCCTGCTGGCGACGGCCATCGCCGGTGCCTTGATTGGTCGCTCGATCCTCGGTCTGCGACCCCGCTGATCCCCGGGTGGCTATCCGATGGTGCCGATGGTGCCGACGGGGCCGACGGGGCCGACGGGCCGACCGGGGCGTTCCTACGGCGCCGCCCGTTTCGAGTCGCTGGGACGCCGGGGGGCGGCGACCCGCTCGGGCTCGATCGCGAGACCCAGCTCCTGCCGGCAGGCGAAGTAGTCCTCGCTGACGGAGAAGGCCACCAGGTCCGCCATGCGACGGCGCGCGGGAACGGGCGAGACGGGCACCGGCTCGCTGGAGATGACCCGGAAGGCGGCCGCCAGCTCCCCGGTGAGCACCAGCGCGACGCGCGCGGCGGTGAGATCGGTCGCGGCGATCCATTTGCCGAGGTCGGCGTCCGAGGCCCGCTCGTCGCCGAGCTTGCGGAGCGTGGTGCCCAGCTGCGCCAGCACCGCCGGCGGCATGGTTTTTTGTAGATACGCCTTGAGCTGCCCAGCTTCGCCGCCGTCGCCCGCGCCACCGCCGGGCGCCACCAGCGCGCGCAACGCCTCGAGGCCGAGACGCAGCATGGGCTGCGTCCGCAGCGCGACCTTTAGGTAACGCTCCGATCGCAAGAACGACAGGTGCACGGCGAGGTCGAACACCAGGTCGAAGCTGCTGCGCCGCAGGGTTTGAGGCCCCAAGATCAGCACGGGCCGCGGGCCCCCTTTGTGTTGAACGTTGACCAGCGTGGTCTGACCGGTCTCCTCCTCGATCCGAAACAGGTCCGGCAACGGCAGCGACAGCGTCTTCGAAAGCTGGACCAGCGCGCGGACGGGAAGACTCTGGTCGTGCGCGGCGTCGATCTGAGCTCGACGCCGCAGGCCGATGCTGGCGGGACTCTGGGCGGCCGGCGCCGCCAGGAAGGGCGACGCGATCGCCAGAACCTCGTCGAGCCGGCGATCCTCTTCGGGGTGGACGACGCGTCGCCAGGTCTCTTCGGTAAACGCCCGCCGCACCGGCTTGACTTGGGGCGGCCGGAACCGCCGAAACAGCTCGTCCAGGGCCGGATTGGTCTTCTTCAGGTACCAGAGGGTCGAGGCCACGCACCACTGCTTGTCGATCTCGTGGCCCTCGCCGAAGAGCTTGGCCAGCGCCAGATACGAATCGGTCCGGTGCGGGTCGTGGGCGATGAGGCGCTGATGCGCGGCGATCGCGCGATCGCGCGCGTCCGGACCGATCAGCTCATAGATGTGCGCGAGCGTCTCGAGGCGCGGAAGATCCTCGGGCGCCAGGGCCGCGGCCGCCTCGTAGGCCTGCAGCGCCAGCGGGCGATCGCGCAGGCGGCGAAGCGCGAGATCGCCCAGCTTGCTCCACAGGCCGATCAGAAGCTCGCGCGGCGCATCCGGCGGCAGGCGATCGAGCAGCGCGCGATAGCTGCCGGCCAGGCCCTTCCAGTCGCCCGCCTTTTCGCGCAGCGCGACCAGCTCCTCGAAGGCGTCGGTGGTTTCCGGCGCGTCTTCCAGGCAGCACTCGAAGAGCTCGGCCGCCTCGGTGGGCCGGTGGAGCTCGCGCAGCAGGAGCCGCGCGGCCTGAAGGTAGGTCGCCGCGCGAACCGCCGGATCGGTCTCGATGCGCGCGCGGGCCCGCAGCATCTCGACGGCCGGCTCGAAGTGCCCCGCGACGATATGAATCGCCAGCAGCTTCTCGATGGCCGAGCGCCGGGTCGGCTCGGCCTCGACCGCCTTGCCGTAGGCCCCCTCGGCGCGCGCGCCGTCGCCAAGCCGCTGGGCGCAGGCGTCGCCGATCGCCTCCCAGAGGCCGCCCGCCTCCGGCCCGGCCAGCGCCGCCAGCTGCTCCCGCTCGTTCACCCAGGCGCTCCAGTCGCCACGCTCCGCCTGCAGCGCCGCCAGGGCTTCGCCCGCGGCACGGTGCTTGGGCTCGAGCACTTTGGCCTCCCGATAGGCCTCCATGGCGGCGTCCACGTTTTGAAGCTCGGTCTGGCAGTGTCCGATCCGCAGCAGGACGTCCAGCGTCTCCGACGCGAGCAGCGCCTGGCGGTGCAGGCGCAGCATCGATCCGTAGAGCTCGGCGGCCTCCTTCCACTCGCTGCGGCCAAAACGAAAGTCGGCGTAGGTCCGCAAGAGCGGCAGCAGCTCTGGCCGCAATCGATAGGCCGCTTCCAGACAGCCGAGCGCCTTGTCCGTCTTGCCGAGCTCCAGGCAGGTGACGCCGAGCCGCGTTTGCAGATCGGCGGCCCGATCGGTGTCGCCGGCATCGGCCTGCCGGACCAGGACGTCGAGCAGCGTCTCGACCTCCGGCCAGAGGCGACGGCGGACGTAGATCTCGACCAGGCGCTCCCCGGCCGGCCCGTGCTCCGGATTGGCCGCCAGCGCCTGGGTGAGGAGCTCGACGGCGCGATCTTCGTCGCGCAGGTGGTCGAGCGTCTCGGTGCCGGCCTCCGTCAGCAGGCGAGCCTGTTCCCCCCGGTTGGTCTCGTGCGCCGCGGCCTTCTGGTAAAGCTCGGCGGCTGTTCTATGATCGCCGGCGTCCCGGCGCACGCCCGCCAGGATCGCCAGCGCCCGCGGGTGATCCGGCACCAGCGCGAAGACCCGCTCGACCGCCGCCTCCGCGGCGACGGTGTCGCCGAGCCGATCGGCGAAGACCCGCGCCGCCTCGACCAGCAGCTCCGCGCGGACCTCGCCCTCCGGTTCGACCTCGGCCCACTTGATCAGGGACTCGGCGCAGAGCGCCCAGCGCTCGAGCCGCTCCGCCAGCCGCGCCGTCGCCTCGTGCACCTCGCCGCGCTGGTCGCCGGAGGCCTCCGCGGCGGCCAGGGCCTCGAGCGCTTTCTCCGGATCGACCAGCTGGTTCTCGTAGATCTGGGCCAGCGTGAACAGCAGCTCCCGTTTCGCCTCCGCCGTCTCGGTCACCTCGATCCGCCGGGTCATCGTTTCGGCCAGCGCCGCGAACCGGCCCGCCGCACGATCGATCCGGACCAGCGTCGCAAAGGCCTCGGCGTCACGCGGCTCCTGGCGCAGGATCTCCTCCAGCGCGGCTGCCGCCCGCTCTAGCCCGTCGGGGCGCGCCTCGCCCTCGGCGGCCAACCGACGGAGCAGGATCAACCGCTCCGGCCGGGAGACCGCCGCGTCCGCCGATCGCGAGAGCGTCCGCAGGTAGTCGTCGTGGCGCTCGGCCCGCTGGTAGATCTGCGCCAACCGCGACAGCGTCGCGCGATCGCCCTGCACCGCCAGCTCCTCCAGCTCGTCGGCGGCCAGGCCCAGCGCGTCGAGGTGATCGGCCAGCACCTCGGCGCGGCGGAGCCGCAGCGGCGCGGCGTCGGCCGCCGGCAGCCGCGAGGCGTGGCGTTCCAGGAGCGCCACCAGATCGTCCCAGCGTCTCTCCCGTTCGTACAGACGCTCGAGCGCGACGACCGTCGCGACCGAATCGGGCGCCAGCGCCAGCGCCCGCTCGTAGGCGACGATGGCGCCGGCCAGATCGCCCGCCGAGCTCTCCAGCACCTCGGCGGACTCCAGCATCAGCGCAATGGCGTGCGCCCGATCCTCGGTCTCCGCCGTCGCCTCGTGCAACATCGACGCGAGATCCTTCCAGCGCCCGAGCGCCCGCAGCAGATCCAGCTGCGCCGCGCGGGTCTCCCGGCGACCGGGCGCCGCCAGCAGCGCCTGCCCGAGCGCCGCCAGCGCCTCTTCGGGGCGATCGAGCTCCTCCAGCTCCACGCGCGCGATCTCGCTCCAGATGCGGGCCGCCCCGGGCGTCGCGGGGGCGGCCTCCGCCACCCGCCCCGCCTCGATCACCAGCTCTTTCCAGGCGCCGCAAGCGCGCGCGTCGGCGCGCAGGTTCTCCCAGAGATCGTCGTCGGTCGGCAGCAGGCGCAACATGGCGATCTCGGCGGTCATCGCCCGCTCCGGTGCGTCCAGGCGCTCGCGGAAGATCCGCGCGACCTCGCCCAGCGCCGCGATCTGCTGGCGCCGGTCGTCCTGCAGATCCAGCCGCCGGAGCAGGAGCTCGACCAGACCGTCCCAGCGCTCGTCGTCCCGCAGCGCGGCCTCGGCGCGCGCCAGCATCTGCCGGGGCTCCGGATCGTCCGGGTGGCGCGCCCAGCGATCGAGCCAAACCGCCAGATCGATCTCGGAATCTGCGCGCGGCAGCTGCTTCCGGATCGACGCCGACAGCTTCGCCAACCGCGCCAGCGCCTCCGCCGTCCCATCCAGGCAGGGGAGGATCTCGATCCCGGTCCGCAGCTCCCAGACGGCCGCCTCCGCGTCCGGATCCGCTTCGTCAGAAAGATCGAGGAACAGGTAGTGCGGTCCGGATCCCGCCTTTGCCGGCTGCGCCGCCAGCCAGGACGCGAGCCATACCAGATCGGGATCGCTCGGACGGAACCCGATCAGAACCAGCGAGCGCCGCCGGCGCAACTGATCGAGCCAGGCCAGACCCGCCGACGGCACCAGACGCTGGCGCGCGTCCGCCGAGCCGATGCAGAGGCTCCCGGGAACCGAGGGACGACCGAAGAGGTGCAGCAGCGGCACGTCCGAGCCGCCCAGCCGCGCCCGCGCCGAAACGTCGGTGCCCACCAGGACGCGCGGGCGATCGGGACGCCCGCCCGCCGGCGCCAGCGCGCGTTCCCACAGATCGTCGAACGCGGTGGTCACCACCGCGCGCCAGGGGTACTCCGCCGCCAGCGTCATGCTGTCGGGCAGTGGTTTGTTTTCGGGAAACGCCTGACGGATCGCGTCCTCGATCATCGCGGGCGGTTGCAGGTCGCGCACCAGCGCGAGCGCATCGCCGAGCCGCCCGGCCGCCACCAGCCCGGCGACCTGCGCGCGCGCGTCGGCGAACACCGGACTTTGCGCCAGCGACGCGGTGAACGCCTTCCACCCTGGCGCGCCCGCCAGCTCACTACAGCCCAGTCCCGCGACCAGGACGACCTGACGGGCTTTGAGCCTTTCGACCAGAGAGTCGGGGATCTCGACCATTGAACCACCTCGGCCGCGCCCCTGTTCATAGCGCGTAATCGCGTGCGGTCATAGGCCGAAAGGCCGACCGATGGTCATGCTCCGTCATCGAAGAAGTTGGCGGCCCTCCATGGCAACGCCCGGCCCCCCATGGCATTCTGGCCGGGGATGGCCGACCCCGCTCCCACGCCCCCGCCCATTTCCGTCTCCGATGCGGATCGCGATCTCGACGCCGTCGCCGAGATCGCGGGCGCGCGGCGGGCGCTGGTCGCCGAAATCGGCAAGCGGATCGTCGGTCAGGAGCGGGTCATCGATCACCTGCTGGTCGCGCTGTTCGCGCGCGGGCATTGCCTGTTCGTGGGCGTCCCCGGCCTGGCCAAAACCCTGCTCATCCAGACGCTGGCGGACGCGCTGGCGCTGTCCTTCGGCCGGATTCAATTCACCCCCGATCTGATGCCGGCCGACATTACCGGCACCGACGTGCTGGAGGAGGATCGCGCGACCGGCCGGCGCATCTTTCGTTTCGTGCGCGGCCCGATCTTCGCGCACGTGGTGCTGGCCGACGAGGTGAACCGCACGCCGCCCAAGACCCAGGCGGCGCTCTTGCAGTCGATGCAGGAGTACCGGGTGTCGGCCGGCGGGCAGACCTACGCGCTTCCGCTGCCGTTTCTGGTGTTCGCCACCCAGAACCCGATCGAGCAGGAGGGGACCTATCCCTTGCCCGAGGCGCAGCTCGATCGCTTCATGTTCCAGATCGACGTCGGCTACCCGTCGGCGGCCGAGGAGGTGCAGATCGTCAACCAGATGACGACCGCCTACCGCCCGACGCTGCGCAAGGTGCTGTCGCCGGAACGGATCCTCGAGCTTCAGGATCTGGTGCTGCGGGTGCCGGCGGCGCCCCACGTCGTCGCGCACGCGGTCGCGCTCTGCCGCGCCAGCCGCCCGGGTGAAGGATCTTCGCCCGAGTTCATCAAGAAGTACGTCTCTTGGGGGGCCGGCCCGCGCGCGTCGCAGTATCTGGTGCTGGCGGCCAAGGCGCGCGCGATCCTGAATGGTCGCTACGCGGCGTCGATCGAAGATGTGCGTGCGCTGGCCGCGCCCGTGCTGGTCCACCGCGTGCTGCTCAATTTTCACGCCGAGGCGGACGGCCTCACCTCGCACCTGCTGTGCGAGCGGCTCATCGAGACCGTCAGGCCCGCCTGACGAGAGCCGGGCCGATGCCGACGCTGGCGCTCGATCCCCAGGACATCGCGCGCCTCGAATCGATGAGCGTGCGGGCGCGCGTGATCGTCGAGGGGGCCTTCGCGGGGCTGCACCAAAACCCGCACGCGGGCGCCTCGATCGAATTCGCCGAGCACAAGGAGTACGCGCCCGGCGACGACATCCGCCGCATCGACTGGAAGGCGGTCGGGCGCATCGATCGCTATTACCTCAAGCGCTTCGAAGACGAGACCGAAATGCGCACTTTTCTGGTGCTGGATGCGTCCGCCTCGATGGGCTACGGCCGCCGGGGACCGAGCAAGCTGACCTACGGCAGCTACCTGGCAGCGGCGCTGGCGTATCTGCTGGCCCAGCAGGGCGATCCGGCCGGCCTTCTGGTTTTCGACGATCGCACCCGCCAGTACCTGCCGCCGCGCACGCGCGGGGGGCACATCCGCGATCTGCTCATCGCGCTCGAGGCGGTCACGCCGGCCGGGCGCACCGAGCCGGGGCGGGCGCTGGCCCACGTCGCCGAGATGGCCGACCGGCGGAGCCTGATCGTCCTCTTCACCGATCTGCTCGATGCGCCGGCCGATCTGGCCGATCGCCTGCGCCAGGTCCGCTCGCGCGGCAACGACGTGGTGGTCTTCCAGATCCTCGACCCCGACGAGGTCGAGCTCCCCTACGACGAGGTCACGGCCTTCGAGGCGATGGAGCCCGACGACGCGCGCCGACTGCTGGTGGACCCGCGCGATCTGGCCGCCTCGTTCCGGCGCGAATCGCTGGCGTTGCGCGAGCGCTGGCGGCAGATCTGCGTCGAGGCGCGCGTCGAGTACCAGTTCGCGACCACGGTCGAACCGCCCGCCGAGGTTCTGCGGGCGTTCCTCTTCGCCCGCCAGCGGGCGCGGAGATAGCGGCGTGCATTTTCTCGCGCCGTCGCTGCTGCTCGGCCTCCTGGCCGCCGCCCTCCCCGCCCTGATCCACCGGATCGGGCGGCGGCGCGCCCGACCGATCCGGTTCGCGGCGATGGAGCTCCTGCTCCGGGCCGAGCGCGAGGTCTCGGCCCGGCGGCGGCTGCGTGACGTTCTCCTGCTGATCGTCCGCACCGGCCTGGCGATGGCCCTGCCGTTGGCGTTCGCCCGCCCGTTCGTCGAGGTGAAGTCGGACCTGCCGGCGGTGACCGGGCGCTCGCAAAGCGCGGTGGTCGTGCTCGACGATTCGGCCAGCATGCGCCGGCGCGACCACGACGGGACACCGTTCGAGGTTGCCCGCGCGCGGGCGCGGGCGGTCATCGATCACCTGTCCCCCGATTCCGAGGTGGCGCTGGTGCTGGCGTCGGAGGGCGCCACCGCACCGGTCGCCGAGCTCTCCAGCGATCGCGCGCGCGTGCTGCTGGCGCTCGACGCCGTCCCCTGTTCGGCCCGGCGCGCCGATTTCGCGGCGGCGCTGCGGCGCGCGACGCAGATCCTGACCGGCTCGCCGCACGGCGATCGGTTGATCTACGCCGTCACCGATCTCCAGGCCACCGGCTGGCAGGAGGTCACCGTCACCCCCGCCGCGGCCGGCGGACCGGAGCTGGTCATCCTCGACGTCAGCGGCGGCGCGGCCTGGGAGAATCGCGCGATCGTCGGCCTTGCGGCCGAACCGGCCCCCGAGGAGGGGGCCCAGGGGATCGCGGTCGTGGTCGAGATCGCCAACTTCGCGGCCGAGCCGGCCCACGCCCTGGGCGTCACGCTGGCGCTCGACGGCATCGAGGTCGCGCGCGGCTTCGTCGACGTTCCCGCCCACGGCCGCGCCCGCAAGCGCTTCGTCCACACCGTCGCGGGGGGCGGCGCGCACGAGGCCGAGGCGGTGATCGACCACGACAGTTTCACGCTCGACGATCGGCGCGCCTGCCTGGTCGAGGCGTCGCGCGGCCTGCGCGTGCTGATCGTCGACGGCGACCCACGCACGGTCCGCACCGAGGACGAGGTCTTCTTCCTGGAGGCCGCCCTGCGCGCCGGCGGCAGCGGCTTCTCGGTCACCACCACGCTGGCCGACGATCTGGCCGGCCGCGATCTCACCACCTTCGGCGCGATCTTTCTGGCCAACGTGAGCCGACCGACACCCGCCGTCGCCGCAGCCCTGGTCCACTACGTGGAAGCGGGCGGCGGGCTCTTCATCTCGGTCGGCGATCACATCGACGCCGACGCCTGGAACCAGGAGCTCGAGAAGATCCTGCCGCAGCCCCTCGGTCTCAAGCGGACCGCGGCCGCGTCGCCGGGCGCGCACCCCGAGGGCGAGACGGTCGATCTCCGGCCGGCCGAGCGGCTGGCCCCCATCGATCGCCGGCACCCGCTGCTGTCGGCGTTTCCGGCGCAGGGGGACGGGCTCTCCTCCGCGCGTTTCTTCCAGTTCATGCTGCTCACGCCCCTGCCCGACGCCCCCGGACGGCGGGTGGTGCTGCGCTACGAAAGTGGCGCGCCGGCCCTGGTCGAGGCGGAGATCGGCCGCGGCCGGGTCCTGCTGCTGACGACCACCGTCGACCGGGAGTGGACCGACCTGCCGATCCGCCCCGGGTTCTTGCCCCTGGTCCAGGAAGCCGCGCGCTACCTGGCCGGCGCGCCGTCGGGCGAGGCCACCACCGCGATCGCGGTGGGACAAAAACGGGAGATCGGCGTCGACGCCGACGATCGCCGAATCGAGATCGTGCGGCCGAACGGCGACTCGCGCTGGCTGTCGCCCGCCTCTCACGCGGGCGAGGCGCGCGCGCGCAGGCTGGTAGTCTTCACCGAAACCGACGAGCCGGGCTTCTACCGGGTCCGCGCCGCCCGCGGCGACGGGTCGGTCAGCTATCGCCCCGACGCCGCTTTCGTCGTCAACCTCGACGTGCGCGAATCGGATCCGGCGCGCCTCCCCGACGACAAGCGACCCGACCGAATCGCCACCACGTCCGCGCTGGCCGGACCCGCGCCGCACCGCCGCCTCGAGCTCTGGCACGCGCTCGGCGCAGCGGCGATCGGGCTGGTGCTGATGGAGTCGCTGTTGACGCTTCGGTTTCGGCGCGGCAGGGTCAAGGCATGAACAAGGGTTTCGGCAACGACGATCCGAGCATCGCCGACTACGTCTCGCGCCTCTACGCGCCCGAGGACGAGCTCCTGGCGGACGTGCGCGCGCGCAGCGCGGCCGCGGGCCTGCCCGACATCCAGGTCGCGCCGCTCGACGCGCGTCACCTGGAGGTGCTGGCCCGTCTTTCGGGCGCACGGCGCGCCGTCGAGATCGGCACGCTGGGCGGCTACTCCGGGATCGCGCTCCTGCACGGCATGGGGGCCGGCGGGCAACTCGACACCATCGAGATCGATCCCCGCCACGCCGAGATCGCGCGCGAGAGCTTCCGCCGCGCCGGCTTCAAAGATCACGCGCGGGTCCACGTCGGGCGCGCGCTCGACGTGTTGCCAGGTCTGGCGCCGGACGGCCCCTTCGACCTGGTATTCATCGACGCCGACAAGGACGGCTATCCGGCCTACCTCGCGTGGGCCGCCGACAACCTCCGCCCGGGCGGCGTGGTGCTGCTCGACAACGCCTTTCTGTTCGGCCACCTCCCGGAAAAACCGACCGGTGAGCGCGCCACGTCGATCAAAGCGATGCAGTCCGTCCACGAGACGCTCGCCCGGGGCGGAAAATTCCGCGCCACGGTTTTGCCGACCGGCGAAGGGCTGGCCGTCGGGGTGCGCGTCTGACCCGGCGACCGCCGCGTCCGCTAGCCGATCTTGATCGTCATGCAGCCGAGCACGATGTCGACGTGCCCGCTGGAACCGTCGGCCTGAAACTTGGCGCAAGTCGAATCGCAAGCGACGATCTTGGTCGGCGCGCCGACCGAGGGATCGATGTCGTAGTACCAACCGCCGGCGCTGCAAGCGTCCTTGGCGGTGGTGTGCCCGATGGTGCTCACCGCCCCGGCCCCGCTGGTGAACTGGACGTTCACCTTGCCGAAATCGACGTTCCCGTGCGTCGCCGCCGGGATCTGGTACGAGCAGGCGATCGCCTTGGTCTGCGCCTGGGCCAACGCGGCGCGGAGCTTCGGCGTGACGTCGTTCTGCGTGACGTCGAGAATGACGGCGCTGCCGGTCCCACCCGCGGTCGCGAGCGCCATGAGGTTCGCGGGCGCCGCCATCCCCTCCGCTGAGGCCGGGTTGAAGATGCCCACCACGAACGTGAGAATCGGAGGCGTTCCCGCGGCGGCCGCCATGGCGATGGACGAGATGCTGTTGGCGCCCGAGATGGCGCTTGGCGCGCATTCGGCCGGCGGGAAGCCGGGCAAGAAGCCTCCCGGGAGCCCGTCGGTGACGAGCACGATCGCCACCTTGTGGTCCGGGTTGCTGG
>Ga0080027_10000531_pt1 | contig 16253 bp, 16 predicted proteins | sample OrgsoiDNA2013046_FD_70962 | JGI IMG/M metagenome (GOLD analysis project Ga0080027, IMG submission 70962) | Permafrost soil microbial communities from the Arctic, to analyse light accelerated degradation of dissolved organic matter (DOM) -... | ecosystem: Environmental > Terrestrial > Soil >... | reverse complement strand
TTGAGCTTCCGGGGCGGAAACTAGGTCGGCCTTTCCGGCAAACAAGGGGGTCGGCCCGGCAAAGGTGAAAGCGTCAAGGATCTCGGTTGCTTGAACGCTCGGAAGGCGCGGTGGGGACGGCCTGGGGGCGCAAGCTCGAACATGGATGGGGCGGAAGCTCAGGGGCCGGGGCGTCAGGGCCGGGCGCCCCGGCCGCTCGCCGGATGCCGCCGTCGCACCGATCAAAACGCTTGACAGGGAAACCTGCTTGCTCCAGTTTAGTCATATGACTAAGTCAAGTGACTAAAGTCGATCGACGAACCGGCCCCTGGGGGCCTCGGAAAAGGAGCGAGCGATGGCAATCGACGAAGCGAAGCTGAATGAGTTCATGGGGAAGATCGTGGGCGATCTGGGGGTGACGATGAGCAGCGCGTTGCTGGTCCTCGGCGATCGCCTGGGGCTCTGGAAGGCGATGGCGGCGCTGGGGCCGGTGACGCCGGCCGAGCTGGCGAAGCGAACCGAGACCGCCGAGCGCTACGTGCGCGAGTGGCTCGACGGCCAGGCGGCCGCCGGCTACGTCAGCTACGACGCGAAGGCCGGCCGCTACACCTTGCCGCCCGAGCAGGCGTTCGCCCTCGCCGACGAGGAGAGCCCGGCCGCGGTGGCCGGCGCATTTCACGTCGCGCGCGCGATGTGGAGCGCGCTCGACAAGATGGAGGCCAACTTTCGCAGCGGCGGCGGACTCGAGTGGGGGCATCAGCACCCCTGCCTGTTCGAAGGGACGGAGCGATTTTTCCGAGCCGGCTACATCGGCAACCTGGTGGGCTCCTGGATCCCCGCGCTCGATGGGGTGAAGGCGAAGCTGGAGGCGGGTGCCAAGGTGGCGGACGTGGGGTGCGGGTGTGGCGCATCGACCATCCTGATGGCCAAGGCGTTTCCAAAGTCGACCTTCCGCGGATTCGACTACCACCAGGGATCGATCGACATCGCGACCAAACGCGCGAAGGAGGCGGGGGTCGGGGATCGGGTGACGTTCGCCGTCGCAAAGTCGACCGACTACCCCGGCACCGGGTACGATCTGGTCGCGCACTTCGATTGCCTCCACGACATGGAGGACCCGGCCGGCGCCGCCAAGCACGCCCGCCAGACGCTCGCCAAGGACGGCACCTGGCTGATCGTCGAGCCGATCGCCAGCGACAAGGTGGAGGAGAACCACAATCCGGTCGGGCGGGTCTTCTATTCGGCCTCGGCGTTGCTGTGCGTGCCGCACTCGCTGGCCCACGAGGGTCCCGCGCTGGGCGCGCAGGCGGGCGAGGGGCGGCTGCGCGACATCGTCGTCACCAAGGGGGGATTTTCGCGTCTGCGTCGCGCGACCGAGACGCCGTTCAACATGATCCTCGAGGCGCGTCCGTAGCGAAGTCGTGACGCCCGGGTCGGCGCGCCTTGACGGCGCGACCGGCCCGGGAGTATCGAGCGAGAGCGGATGCCCAATGTGCGCGACAAGGACAAGCCGCCATCTCCGGCGGAGCGGCTCCTCGATGCGGCCGAGCGGCTGCTCATCGAGGTCGGGCACAGCGCCGTCACCACCCGTCTCGTCAGCCAGGAGGCCGGCCTCAACCACGGCCTCGTTCACTATTACTACGGCTCGATGGAAGAGCTCTTTCTGGCGGTGCTGGAGCGCTTCACGGCGCGGCTCATCGTCCGGCAACGCGCGATGTACGCGGCGCCGACCAGCTTTCTCGTCAAGTGGCGCAAGGCGATGGTGTTCCTCGAAGAGGATCTCGCCGCCGGCTACCCGAAGATCTGGATGGAGCTGCAGGCGATGGGCTGGAACCGCCCGGAGATGCGATCGCGCCTGGCCGCCGTACACGACCAGTGGATCAAGGTTCTCACCGAGGCGTTTGGGCCCGCCATGAAGCGGTACGGGATCGCGGAGGGCCCGCTGCGCGTCGAGGCGATGGTGGCGCTGGTCGCGACCTTCAACGAGGGAATCATGTTGGAACGACTGTCCGGCGTCGATCGGGGGCACGCCGCCTTGCTGAGATCGATCGATCGCTGGCTCGAATCACTGGAGAGGGGGGCGCGATGAGAGCACGGCAACCGGATCGACAGGGCTTCGTCGACAGGGATGGGGTGAAGATCGGCTACGAGGTGTTCGGCGAAGGGCCGCGCACGGTATTGTTTCTGCCCACCTGGTCGATCGTCCATTCACGTCTTTGGAAATCACAGGTGCCGTACCTGGCGCGCCACCTTCGCGTGGTCACCTTCGACGGCCGCGGCAACGGCCGCTCCGATCGTCCCGCGGAGGCCGCCGCCTACGATGATCGTCTCTACGCCGCCGACGCGCTGGCCGTGCTCGACGCGCTGGATATTCCGCGCGCGACGCTGGTCTCCACCTCGTCGGGCGCTTACTGGCACCTGATCCTGGCGGCGGAGCATCCGGAGCGCGTCGACGGATCGATCTTCCTGGCGCCGGCGCTGCCGCTGGCGCCTCGGCACACCGGGCGAGACATCAACTTCAACGCCCACCACGCCGACGACGAAGGTTGGCACAAGTTCAACCGGCACTACTGGATGAAGGACTTCCGCGGCTTCCTCGAATTCTTCTTCGGCGTCATGTTCACAGAGCCGCATTCGACCAAGCAGATCGAAGACGGCGTCGGCTGGGGCCTGGAGACGACACCCGAGACGCTCATCGCCACCCTGGAGGCGCCGGCGCTGTCGGCCGACAAGGTGCGCGAGCTCTGTCCGAAGGTGAAGGGCCCGGTGCTGGTGATCCACGGCGACGAGGACGGTCTGGTGACCCACGCGCGCGGCGCCGCCCTGGCCGAGCTGACGGGCGGCCGATTGGTGACCGTCGAGGGTGGGGGGCACTTTCCACCCGCGCGCGATCCGGTGAAGGTGAACCTGCTCCTGCGAGACTTCGTGGCGCCGCGCCCACCGGTCGCGCGCTTGCCGCGGGCGATCTCGCGCCGCAAGCGCGCGCTCTTCATCTCGTCGCCGATCGGTCTCGGCCACGCCCAGCGCGACGTGGCCATCGCCGACGAGCTGCGCAAGCTCCACCCGGGCCTCGAGATCGACTGGCTGGCGCAAAGCCCGGTCACCCAGGTGCTGGCGGCGCGGGGCGAGCGCATCCACCCGGCCAGCGCGTTTCTGGCCAGCGACTCGGCCCACATGGAGAGCGAGTCGTCGGAGCACGATCTGCACTGTTTCCAGGCCTGGCGCCGGATGGACGAGATCATGGTCGCCAACTTCATGGTGTTCCACGACGTCGTGCAGGACGATCGTTACGACCTGTGGGTCGGCGACGAGGCCTGGGAGATCGACTACTTCCTGCACGAGAACCCGGAAGAGAAGCGCGCCCCCTACGTCTGGCTGACCGACTTCGTGGGCTGGCTGCCGATGCCCGACGGTGGCGCGCGCGAGCTGGCCCTCACCGCCGACTACAACGCCGAGATGATCGGGCAGATCGAACGCTTTGCGGGGGTGCGCGATCGGGCCCTGTTCGTGGGCGAGCCGGCCGACATCGTCTCCGATCGCTTCGGCCCGGGGCTGCCGGAGATCCGCGCCTGGACCGAGGAGCACTTTCGGTTCCCCGGCTACGTGACCGGCTTCGATCCGGCCGACTTCGCCGATCGGGAGGCGCTGCGCGCGGAGCTCGGCTATCGCAAAGACGAGCAGATCTGCATCGTCACGGTCGGTGGCTCGGGCGTCGGCCGCTCGCTGCTGGAGCGGGTGATCGCGGCGTTTCCCGAGGCCAAGCGGCGCCTGCCGGCGCTGAGGATGATCGTCGTCGCGGGGCCGCGCATCGATCCGGCGTCGCTCGTCGGCAAGCCGCAAGCGGGGCTGGAGCTGCGACCGTACGTCGACCGGCTCTACCGGCATCTGGCGGCCTGCGATCTGGCCGTGGTGCAGGGGGGCCTGACGACCACCATGGAGCTCTGCGCCAATCGCCGGCCGTTCATCTACTTTCCGCTGCGCCACCACTTCGAGCAGAATTTCCACGTGCGCCACCGGCTGGAGCGCTTCGGCGCCGGCCGCTGCATGGACTTCGCGGCCGCCGGAGCCTCCGAGATCGCCGCCGCGATCGTCGAGGAGGTCGGGCGCCCCGCGACCGGCAAGGCCATCGACGCCGGCGGCGCAGCCCGGGCCGCGGCGGAGATCGCCAGCTTGCTCTGATTCCGTCGGCCCGCCTTGACCGACGGAGGGCGCGTTACCAGAGTCCCGCGATGGGGCGGCAGTCGTGACGGCCGAAGGCGATCACAAACATGATCCCGATGCGGCGGGCGATCCGCTCTCGCAGCACGTCGCGCACACCGTCGAGACCGTCGCGTCGGTCCACTCGCGCGTTCAAGGGCAGGTCACCCGTCACCAACGGGCGATCGATGTCCTCACCGCGGCGCTGGGTCGCCCGCGGACCCTCTACATCATCATCGGGATCGTCGCCGGCTGGTGCATCGGAAATAGCTTGCTGACCTCTCCGATCGATCCGCCGCCATTCTTCTGGCTGCAGGGGAGCATGGGCCTTTCGGCCATCCTGATGGCGACGGTGATTCTCATTACCCAGAATCGCCAGACCCGGGAGGCGGAGCAGCGCGCGCAGCTCGACTTGCAGGTGAACCTGCTGGTCGAGAAGAAGGTCGCCAAGCTCATCGACCTCATCGAGGAGCTGCGTCGCGATCTCCCCAACGTCAAGAATCGGGTCGACGAAGCGGCCAACGCCATGACGAAAACCGTCGACGCCGTCGCGGTGCTCTCGGCGCTCGAGCAGACCATCGACGATCCAGCCTCCCACCAATCCAAGTGATCGTCAGGCGGGCCCGGGTGCCTTGAATGCGAAGGCGAAGAACGCGGCGACGCCGAGAAAGGCGAACGCCACCAGATAGTTCCAGGCCAGCTTTTCCTTGAGAAACGTGAGCGCAAATCCCACGAAGACGACCAGGGTGACGATCTCCTGGATGATCTTGAGCTGGAATCCAGAGAACTGGCCGTAGCCGAGTCGATTGGCCGGTACCGCCAGGCAGTATTCGACGAGCGCGATTCCCCACGAGACCAAGATCGCTTTCCAAAGCGGCCAGCCGTGGCCGTATTTCAAGTGTCCATACCAGGCGAAGGTCATGAAGACGTTCGAAGAAAGCAGCAGCAGAACGGTGGTCATCGGGTGGTCTCCAGGTTTCAGGCCGCTTCGATGACCTCGTGGACGAAACGCAGCTTCGCCACCGCCGGCGTCGACAGCACGAACGGGTAGAGATCGGGCAGGCCCATGCTGCGGTTCAAGCTGTTCATCGCCACCGTCAGCGGGACCCAGGCGCCCATCAGATCGTCGAAGTCGTCGAAGTCGAGGCGACGGGTCTGGCTCTCCGGGCGGCGGGCGCCGCCCTCGGGCTTGGGGCGCAGCGCCAGGCCGAAGCTGCGCGCCGTTTCGAGCGTGTCGACCATGTGCAGGTAGTGGGCCCAACTCTCCGCCCAGTCTTCCCAGGGGTGCATCGAGGCATACGAGCTGACGAAGCGGGTGGGCCAGTCGGGGGGCGCGCCCTGCCGATAGTGGGCGCTCACCGCCTTCGCGTAGTCGACGCTCTCGTCGCCAAAGACGGCGCGGAATCCGGACCGGCGGGCGCTGCGTTTGATCAGCCGGTCCCAGTAGTAGTGGCCGATCTCGTGACGGAAATGTCCGAGCAGCGTCCGATAGGTTTCGCCCAGCTCGAGGCGAGTCTTCTCGCGAAAAGGGGCATCTGCTTCGGCGATGTTGATGGTGATGAGACCTTCGCTGTGTCCGGTGAACACCTTGTCGGTGCCGGGCTCGTCGCGCAGAAAGCAGAACGCCACCCCGCCGTCGGGGCGCTCGGTCCGCGATTCGAGGGGCAGCCCCAGACCGATGAGGGTGTAGACCAGCCGCCGCTTCGCGATCTCGAGCTTGAGCCAGGCCGCCTGGGCCGCCGGGTCGGCGAGATTCGGGATCAGCTCGTTGAGCCGGCAGGCGCGGCAATAACGTTCGGTCTCGGCCTCCGGGACCGCCCAGTTGCAGGCGCCGTGATCGATCTGGTTCCCGCACGCGCGATAGCGAATCCCCTTGGCGACCGGCGCCAGCGCGACGAAGAGGCCGTCCGGCCCATGTTCGATCGCCGACAGCAGCGCCCGGTCCGGCAGGAAGGCCAGCGCGTGGCCGCACTTGGTGCACTGCGAGTTTTCGAAGAACAGCGTCTGTCCGCAGACCGAGCAGGAGAAGATCTTCATCCGTGATGCTGAACGTACCGGACATCGGGCATCGTGTCGCTCGTCTCGGGCGGGGTATCGGTGGGCTCGTTCGGCTGGCCCGTGGTGGGGAGCTCGCGGGTGCGGGCTCTCTGCTCGAGAAGCTGCCGCTCCCCGCGCAGCGTTCGCCCCAGCTGCAGCGATTGCCGATACAGGACCTGCCAGTCATCGAACTCCACATTCAGAGATCCGAGCTGGCGGATCACTTCGTTGAAGCTCTCCGCGGCGTGGGTGGCCGCCCGGCCGGATATCCCCTGGAACGCCTGCGAGAGTCGCCGGATCTCCTTCTCGATCTCTTGCGCCTTGGGATCCCCGCTCTGGAGCGCGTCGGTCCGCAGCAGCGCCTCGGTGATGAGCCCGTGGGCCCAGGTGGTCTTCTGGGGCTTGCCCCGCAACAAGACGCCCGAAGGATAAAACGATACCGACAGGTCGGCCGATTCGAAGTGCTCCATCTTGGTGGGCACGAACGCGGCGAACGCATTCCCGCCGAACCAACCCAAGATCCGGGTGGGGGCGGTGACCCACCAACCGGGCTGGCCGGGGTGCAGCTCGAACCCGGCCCGGTTCAGCACCTCGATGGCGATCTCCGCCAGCTGGTGATACGCACGCGCCGTCGTGACGGCGGGAATGCTGGCGCTGCGCTGCTTGCGGATCAGCGTGGCCAGCCGCATCAGCGGCACGGACACGAACATGATGATGAAGGCGACGCTCAGCCCCAGCGTGATCGGAAACCCACGCGCCAGTCGCTTGCCGAACGACTCCGACTTGGTGCCGGGGGGCGCCTTGGCGCCGATCGCCAGTCCCAGCGCCAGTGGAACGACCAACACCAGCGCGAGCCAGACCACCCGGATCGTCCAGGAGGGGATCCAGTGCGGGATGGGAACGAAGGCCAGCAGCAGCGCCGAGATTCGCGGAAAGGCGACGCCCACCAGCAGGAGCGGCCAGGCCACCGCGGCCGCGACCAGGACAGAAAGGAATGTCTGTTGCCGCGCCGCGCTCTCACCGAACAGAGCGCGCACGGCCCAGCCGAATATGGCGTTCAGGATCTTTCCGGCCGACTTGCTGATTAGGGCCAGGATCGCTTGGAGAATTGCCATGATTCGGCTGGGCTCGTGCGAAGGGCTAAGAGTTGCGCCGCGACCGCTACGCGAGGCGGCGGTGGGTGACGGCTCGGTAGAGAGTCAGCAGAATCACGGCGCCGATCACCGACGCGATGATGCCCGGACCAGCATCACCCGCGCGATAGATGCCCAGCATCCGCCCCAGGAAGCCGGCCAGCAGCGAGCCGACGATCCCGATCAGCATCGTGACGATGATGCCGCCCGGATCCTTGCCCGGATGAATCGCCTTGGCGATGGCGCCCACGACCAGACCGATAATCAGAGACCAGAGAAGATGCATGGTGAGTTCCTTTCGTTGATGGGGTGGATGAAGCTTTGGATCAGGTCCAAGGGGCCGCTTCGGCGGTCAGGTCAGAGGGGCCGCTTCGGCGGTCTCTCCCGGAATGGCCCTGCGGGGCTGTCCCTTTTCTTCGATCTCGATCTGCTCGGCCTCCATGTTCTGGCCCAGCGCTTGGAGCTCTTCGGCGCCCAGGATCTTTTTGACCTTGGGAAACAGATTCGATTCTTCCTCTTTGACGTGGTGCTCGACCTGCTCGGTCAGCACTTTGATCTTCGCGTCGAAGGTCGGGTTCTTCGCGTCGGTCGCGAGGAGGTCCGCCAGCACGCGCTTGATTCCGACGTGCTCCTCCAGGGCCTCCAGGAGAATGTCCTCGGTCCGCTTGGCCCGCACCGTCGGATAGAACTGGTGCTCCTCGATCGTCGCGTGGACGGCCAGGCTGTCCGCGATCTCGACGAAGAGTTTCTGTTTCGCGTCGGCGGTCTTGGCCTTTTCGATCTGGGCGAAGAGCCTTTCGACCGCGCGATGCTGGGATTTGAGCAGCTCGATGGCGTTCATGGGACTCCTTGTGGATGAGCGGTGGACACGGGTGGTCCCTTATGCGACAGGCGTGCCGAGAGCGACGGCTCGCAGCAAGCGCGCATTTCTCGGCCGTGGGAGCGCTTGAGGTTACCGGTGGGTAGCGGCCGCTACCGTTAGGTAACGGCCGAGGCGCCCGGGCCGTGGGCTGTAGTTCGGCCCTCCGGACACTCTTCCGGTATGACGGGCCCCCAAAGGTCGCCGGTTTCGAGCTGCTTCGTCTTTCTATTCCCGCTATTCGCCTGTGCCGCGCAGGTAGGGGGCGGGGGCGGAACAGGCCCCGCTGGCGCCCCTGGCGGTACCGCTGGCTCGAGCGGCCAGGCCGGGACGGGCGGGGGACAGACGGCGGGGACCACCGGCGCGGCGGGGACCACTGGCGCGGCGGGGACGACCGGCGCAGCCGGAGCGACCGGCGCTGCTGGAACGACCGGTACGACCGGCATCGCGGGCACCACGGGCGCGGCCGGCAACGGAGGCGCCGCCGCTGGACCCGTGGATCTGACCGGACGCAAGGCGCTCTTGCTGGTTGATTCCCCCAGCAGTCCCAGCGACGGCGAGGTGATCCTTCAAGAAACACTTCAAGAACGCGGCATGGTCGTCACCATCGGGGCCTCGACGGGACCGGCCTCGCTGGCGATCGGAATGAACGTCATCGTGGTCTCCGATTCCTCCGGGGCGGGGGACTTCGTGCCGGTGTTCGGAACGGCCGCGATTCCGATGATCGTGTTCGGCAACTCGGCGTATCAAACGCTGGGCTGGACGGCCTCCTCGTCCGCCAAGGGAACGGTCGACAGCACGACCAGCGTGACGCTGGTCGGGACCGGCACGCCGCTGACGTCCGATCTGGCGGCCGGGTCCAGCTTCGCGATGATCCTCTCGACCCAGAGCACGTCCCTGTACTGGGGGACGCCGGGCGGCAACCCGATCGCGGTAGCGTCCGTCATGGGCTCGGCCACCGAGCTCGTCGACTTCGCGTACGAGGCGGGGAGCGCGACCGCGACCGGGACCGCGCCCGCGCGCCGGGTGGGCCTCGGGTGGAAGACCAACGCGATCCAGAACCTCACCATCAACGGCTTCAAGCTGCTGAGCGTGGTCATCGACTGGACGGCGGGGAGCGGCATGTAATCGAACCGTCACGTCTTGTGCGGGCGCCGCGCTGAAGGCAAGCTCCGGCCACCCGAGATGACGACCGACAAGCCCAGCAGCGTCGCCGGCAATTTCGTGCGCGAGCAGATGGCCGCCGATCGGGCCGCCCAGCGCCACGGCGGCCGGGTGGCCACGCGGTTTCCACCCGAGCCGAACGGCTACCTCCACATCGGCCATGCCAAGGCGATCTGCGTCGACTTCGGGCTGGCCCAGGAGTTCGGCGGCAGCTGCAACCTGCGCTTCGACGACACCAACCCGATGACGGAGGACGTGGAGTACGTGGAGGCGATCCAGGCGGACATCCGCTGGCTCGGCTTCGAGTGGTCGCACCTCTTTTACGCCTCCGACTACTTCGAGCGGCTCTATGAGCTGGCGGTCAAGCTGATCGAAAAGGGCCGCGCCTACGTCGACAGCCTCTCGGAGGAGCAGATCCGCGAGTACCGAGGCGATTTCTACAAGAAGGGGAAGCCCAGCCCCTACCGGGATCGCGGGGTCGCGGAGAACCTGGACCTGTTCCGGCGCATGCGTGCCGGTGAGTTCCCCGAGGGGGCGCACGTGCTGCGGGCGAAGATCGATCTCGAGACGCAGAACATGAACCTGCGCGATCCGCTGCTGTATCGGATCCGCTACGCGCCCCACCACCGCACGGGCAAGACCTGGTGCATCTACCCGATGTACGACTACGCCCATCCACTGTCCGACGCGATGGAGCAGATCACGCATTCGATCTGCACGCTGGAGTTCGAATCGCACCGGCCGCTTTACGACTGGTGCATCCGCGAGGCGGAGGTCTTTCCGTCGCAGCAGATCGAGTTCGCGCGGCTCAACCTGACCTACACGGTCATGTCCAAGCGCAAGCTGGCCGAGCTGGTGCAAAAGAAGCTGGTCTCCGGCTGGGACGATCCGCGCATGCCGACGCTGGCGGGGCTGCGCCGGCGCGGCTACACGCCCGAGGCGATCCGCGCCTTCTGCGAACGGATCGGCGTCGCCAAGACCGACAGCCTGGTCGACGTCGGCCTGCTCGAGCACGGGTTGCGCGAAGATCTCAACCGCCGCAGCCCGCGGGTGATGGCGGTGCTGCGCCCGCTCAAGGTCGTGATCGACAACTTCCCCGAAGGCGAAGTCCGGCAGCTCGAGGCGCCGCTTCACCCCGAGGATCCATCGCAGGGCACGCGCAAGGTTCCGTTCTCGCGGGTCGTCTACGTCGACCACGACGACTTCCGCCAGGATCCCCCCAAGGACTGGTTTCGGCTGGCGCCCGGGCGCGAGGTTCGCCTGCGCTACGCCTGCCTCGTCACCTGCAACGAAGTCATCAAGGACGCCGCGGGCGAGGTGGTCGAGCTGCGTTGCAGCTGGGACCCCGGCTCCTGGGGCGGCAGCGCGCCCGACGGCCGCGCCGTGCGCGGGACTTTGCACTGGGTCTCGGCGGCCCACGCGGTCCCCGCGGAGGTGCGCCTCTACGATCGCCTGTTCGCCGTCGAGAATCCCGGCACCACCGAGGGGAAGGGCTTCGTCGACGAGATGAACCGGAGCTCGCTGGAGCGGCTCTCCGGGGCGCTCATGGAGCCTTTTCTGGCCCAGGCCACGGTGGGCGCGCGCTATCAGTTCGAGCGACTGGGCTATTTCTGCGTCGATCGCGAAAGCGCGCCCGGGAAGCTGGTCTGGAACCGCACGGTTGGCTTGAAAGACACGTGGGCCAAGCTCGAGGGGAAAGCGCATGGCAAGGCGACCGCCACAGGCGTCCTCACAAAGGTCAAAGCCAAGCCTGCGCCCGCCGATATTCCGCAGGAGATTTCCATAGACGATCTCAACCGCGTCGACTTGCGGGTCGGCATCGTGCGCGAGGCGGCCCATGTCCCCGAGGCGCAGAAGCTGATCCGGGTGATGGTCGACCTCGGCGAGGGGCGGCTGCGGCAGATCTTCGCCGGCCTGCGCGCCAGCTACCCGGATCCCAGCGTGCTGGTCGGCAAGCGGGTGGCCGTGGTGGCGAACCTCAAGCCGCGCCAGATGAAGTTCGGGCTGTCGGAGGGGATGATCCTGGCGGCCGGTGGGGGCGATCGACCGCACCTGGTCGTGACCTTCGACGACGGCGACGCCGCCCCGCAATCCGGCGACAAGATCGGATGAAGGTCCGCACCCGATTCGCGCCGAGTCCCACCGGCTTCCTCCACATTGGCGGCGTGCGCACGGCGCTCTTCAACTGGCTCTTCGCGCGGCGGCATGGCGGGGAGAGCAAGTACGTGCTGCGCATCGACGACACCGACCAGGAGCGCAACATCGACGCGGCGCTGGCGCCGATCCTCCATGGCTTTCACTGGCTCGACCTCGCCTGGGACGAGGGCCCCGAGGTGGGCGGACCGTTCGCGCCGTACTTCCAGTCGCAGCGCGGCCCCCGTTATCAGATCGCCGTCGAGACGCTGCTGGCCTCGGGCAAGGCCTACCGCGACTACGCGACCGCCGAGGAGATGGACGCCGAGCGCAAGGCCGCGCAGAGCGAAAAGCGGCAGTTCCAGTACAGCCGCCGGTTCATGGCCACCACCGATGATGACCGCGCGCGGTTCGAGGGCGAAGGGCGCAAAGGGGTGGTCCGCCTCAAGATGCCGCGCGAGGGCAAGCTGGTGCTCCAGGATCTGGTGCGTGGCGCGGTGGAATTCAGCTGGGCCGAGGAGGCCGATCACGTCGTCCAGCGCTCGGACGGATCGTTCATCTACCACCTCGCCAACGTCGTCGACGATCGCGACTTCGAGATCACGCACGTCATCCGCGCCGAGGAGCACCTTTCGAACACGCCGCGCCAGATATTCATCGGTGAGGCGCTTGGATATCCGCGGCCCGCCTACGCGCACCTTCCCTATGTGGCCGAGCCGGGCTCGAAACGGAAGCTCTCCAAACGCAAGCTCGAGGCCTACCTCAAGAACCCCGACTTCGCCGAGGTCCATCGGCACGGCACCGCGATCGCGACCGCCATCGGTCTCGAGGTCTCGCCCGAGACCTTCAACCCGGTGATCGTCGATTTCTACGAGCAGGTCGGCTATCTGCCCGACGCCGTCGTCAACTACCTGGTGCTGCTGGGGTGGTCGCTCGACGACAAGACGGAGATCCTGACCCGCGCGCAGATGATCGAAAATTTCTCACTCGATCGGGTGAACGGGGGACCGGCCAGCTTCGATCCGGCCAAGCTGCTGGCGTTCCAGGCGCAGTACCTGCGCGCGCTGCCGCCCGAAGACAAGCTCCGTGGGATGATTCCCTTCCTCGAGCGGGCGGACCTGATACGCCCGCCGGTGTCCGACGAGACCAAGGCCAAGATCCGCCGCATCATCGAGGCGCTGGGCGATCGGCTCAAGGTGTTCGGCGACATCGTGCTGCAGGCACGCTTCTTCTTCGCCGAAGAGGTCCCCTTCGATGAGAAGGCGTTCGCCAAGCGACTCCTGGCGCCCGGCGCCGCCGATCGGCTGGCCGACTACCGCGGATGGCTCGCGACCCGCGAGGTGTTCGAGGCCGCCCGGCTGGAAGGCGATACGCACGAATATCTGGCCGCGCGCAACATCGGCCTCGGCGACATCGTGCACGCGGTCCGGGTGGCGGTGACCGGCACGGCGATCGGCCCCGGCCTCTTCGACTGTCTCGAGATCGTGGGGCGACAGGCGACCCTGCGGCGGATCGACCGCGCGCTCGAAAAGGCGCGCGGCCCGCGTCCCTGACGACGTGGGCGCCGGCGCGCCCGATGTCAGCGCGGCAGCGCGGCGGGAATCAGCGTCGCGCCGAGGCGCGCCCGCGCGACGCGGATCGATCGACGCACCTGGAGCGCGAACATGAAGGCGCTGCGACCGACCAGGCCCCCGAGGATCTTCAGGCCCAGGCGCGCTCCGCCGCGCTCGACGGCAACGACCTGGCCGCGCAGCTGGTGTGCGGTAACTGGAAGATCCCCGTCCAGTGAGGCGTCGCCATAGAGGATGAATTGTCGTTCGTTGTGTGGGCGCGCGTCGATTGCGCAAACGCGGTGGGCAACGGGCCCCCGGCGCATTTGGCAGAAGACGATGTCGCCAATGGAGACCTGCGCGGCGTCGATGGGCGCCACGATCAGATATTCGCCGTCGGCAATGGTGGGGCTCATGCTGCCGCCGCCGGCGCGAAATCGGACGCTCAGTCCCGCGTCGATCAAACTCTCGACGACCGCGGAAAACAGCTCGCCACTTCGCCCCCTCGAAGTGTTGCCCTGTCTATGCACTTGAAATTGGCCATCGGGTTTTTCGGGTCGTGAATTGAGCCTCAACCGCAACGTCGCAACGAATATCGTGGTGCCAAAATCCCGACGGTGACCGTCAGAGATCGCGGCGCCAGGGACCTGGCGCGCGCGGCGCCTGTGGCGGCGAAAAAAGGTCGCTCAGTTGCCGCGAACGAAGTCGACGGCGGATTGGTCGGGCAGGAAGCCGAGCTCGTTGCAGGCGCAACGCTTGACGACCTGCTCCAGGAACCCGAGCGTGTAATCCAATCCGCCACGATCGTGAAACGGCGCAAAGCCGCAAGCGAACAGGCGCGCGATGGAGCCGGTTGCCGACACGGGCGCGAGCTGGTTTTGCCCGGCATGGCGCAGGAAGAAGACTCGACGTAGGCGCGCGCGGCCCTGGTTGGCGATGCGGCCGTCGCCGTGCCAGGGGGTGCCGTACATCCAGATGTCGTCACCTTCCTGGCGCAGGACGACGCGCTCGTCACTGAGGATGGTGACGTCCGGGTCGGCCAGCCAGAGCTTGGCCATGGTGGTCTTGCCGGCGCCCGACTGCCCCGCGAACAGGGTGCCGGCTCCGTCGGACGACACGATTCCGCTGCCGTGGACCTCGACGCCGCGTCCGTGCGACAGCAGGTGCACCATCAAGAGCTCGTCGAGCGGATACTGCAGCGGATAGACGGGGAGCCGTCGTCCGAAGATCTCGCGGCGAATCTCGACCTCCCCCTCGGTGAAGTCCTCGTTGAAGGTCGCGGCCTGGTAGGGAAGGGGGCCCAGCAGGGGCGCGGTGAAGATGAACCGGCGGCGGCGGCCGAGCCGGTAGAGGCGCCACAGCCCCTTGCCGGGGTCGAACAGGAGATCGGCGGCCGGGGGCTCGACCGGCTCGCCCCAGACGGCGCGAATCCGGACCTCGGGCCGGTCGTCGACACCACCGCCGTCGCGGACGAACTTGCGGGCGGCGCCTTCGGCGTCGATGGGCAGGTCGAGATCGGCGGTGAGCGAGATGGTGATCCCGGCGATGTCGAGCGCCAGGCTGTGGCTCATGATCCGAAGGTCATGCAGCCCCCGAGGGCCGTGCAGTCCCCTTCGGCCGGGCCGGCGACCCCCATGGTCTTGCAGTTCCCCAGCACCGCCTCTTCGGGCCGCAGGGCGACCTCCGACAGCGTCGGTTTTTCGTAGGGCTTGCGGCCTGGTCCTGGGTCCGGGGGCTCGTCTGGGGTCACGGCGATCGTCTCCTTGTCATCATCGGGTGCTGGCGCAAGAGCCGCACCCCCCGGTCGCGCAGGAAGATCCCGAGGCCTTGGCGGGCGAATCGATCACCCGCAGGGCGGAGCTGCGGGCCATCCGAAGCGGGGCGCCAGGCGCGGCGACGCCGCTTCGGACGGCCGCCAGCTCGCCCAGGAGGTGGGCATGGCCGGCGCCGCCTTCACAGAATTGGCAATCGCCGTGGGCGGGTGGCGGAACGCCGACGGCGTGCGATCGCAGATGGGCCACCTCGCAGAAGAACTCGACCGGCGTCTCCGCGTCGCCGTTCTCGAGCTCGCTGGTGGCGGCGCAGGCCGAGCAGATCGCGCGGATCTGGCAGTCGGTGCACTTGGTGGGGCGGGTGGTCTTCTTGGTGCGGACCTTGCCGAGGAAGCCCTCCCAGCCCTCTTTGAAGCTCCCCTTGCGAAGGTCGAACATGTCCTTCTGCGACAGCACGCAGATGCTCATCTTCCCTTCCGGGTCGATGGCGAAGGCGTTGATGCCGCCCCCGCACTGGTAGACGTCGTCGCGCGTCTTGGTGATCGGGCCGATGCGCTCGCGCGCCAGCGCCGTCCACTCCTCGCGGCGGACCGGATCGCCCACGTCGAGCCGCACCATCTCAGCGGGGCTGAGGCGGACGCCGAGCGGACTGTGCGAGCAGTCGGTGCGGGCGTTGATCATGCCGTCGAACTTGAACGGAACGCCCAGCTCCTCCTCGGCGAAGGCCTGCATGGCGGGGATCTCGTGGTGGTTGATGGTGACCGCCACGGTCTTGAGCTTGAGGGGCAGCCCGCGCGCCTTGAGCAGGCGGATTCCGCGCATGCAGCGATCGAACGATCCGGGGACGCCCGTCAGCCGCTCGTACGTCTCGCGGGTGCGTCCGTAGAGGGTGATCTCGATGGCGAAGGGTCGCCACTGCTGCAAGGTGTCCGCGATCTGCGGGGTGATCTGGGTGCCGTTCGTGAAGAGGGTGACGAGGAGTCCGCGCCGCTTGGCGTGCAGGTAGATCTCCATGAAATCCTGGCGGGCGAAGATCTCGCCGCCGGTCAGCAGCAGCCAGAGGCAGCCGGCGTCGGCCATCTCGTCGATGATCCGACAGACCTCTTGGGTGTCGAGCTCGCGGCGTCGCGCCTCGAGATCCCCGACGGGGAGGTTGTTGTAGCAGTGGGCGCAGGCGAGGGGGCAGCGATGGGTGAGCTCGATGGTCCCGTTGGTCGGCAGCCGGCCGCCGCGCGCCCGCCGATAGAGCTGCGCGCTGAAGTCGCCGTAGCTCCGCGACACGGCGTTCAAGGTTTCGTCTCCTGGCCGGCGTTGGTCTCGCCCTCGGCGGTCAGCAGGCCCCTGCGCGTCAGGAGCTCGACGAACTCCTGAACGTCGCCGGCGGCGGCGGCCTCGGCCACCTCGTATTCGCTCGAAACGGCGGCGGCCA
>Ga0080027_10000529_pt1 | contig 16264 bp, 13 predicted proteins | sample OrgsoiDNA2013046_FD_70962 | JGI IMG/M metagenome (GOLD analysis project Ga0080027, IMG submission 70962) | Permafrost soil microbial communities from the Arctic, to analyse light accelerated degradation of dissolved organic matter (DOM) -... | ecosystem: Environmental > Terrestrial > Soil >... | reverse complement strand
GCGCCGGACTCGCCCTGAGCCAAGGCTCCCTCTTGCCCATCCAGCCCGCGAGTGCCGGCACACCCTACGGTCTCCATGCCAAGCTTCCAGAACTGCAACAGCTCTTCACTCAGAAGCACTTGGCCGTCATGGCCAATGTCGGCACGCTCATCACTCCCGTGACCAAGAAACAAGTGCAATCCGGAGGCGTCCAGCTTCCCGACAATCTCCTTTCCCATCTCGACCAGCAATTGCAGATGCAGAGCGCCCAATTCTCAGGTGGTCTGCCGGAAGTCGGCTGGGGCGGTCGTGTCGTCGAGGTCCCCAGCGTCCATGCCCTCAATGCCTCCGCTCTTTTGCCCGCCTGCATCTCGCTCGACGGCCAGAACGTGTTTGCCGATGGCCAAACCGCCCGCCCCGGCATCGTCCCCCCCGGCAACCTCACCGCCCTCGATGGTATCGACCTCAACAATACTGCCGACCTGGCCCGCTACAACGCCATGCAGCAGATGCTCACCTTCGACTCTGGTCTCTCGCTCGTCCAGACCGCCAACGGGACCATGCAGAACGCGTTCCAGGATACGAAAGCGCTTTCTGACGCCTTCGCCGGCGCTTCCGCATTGAAGACCGTCTTCCCTCAGAACAGCTATCTGGCCGCGCAGTTGCAACAGGTCGCCAGAATCATCCAGGTCCGGCAGGCTCTGGGTCTGGGACGCCAGGTGTTCTTCGTCCAGACCGGGGGCTACGATACCCATAGCGACCAGCTCAATGCACACAATAATCTCTACGCCGATCTCTCCAAATCCTTGAACGCTTTCTACCAGGCGACCCAGGAAATGGGGGTCCAGCAGCAGGTCACATCGTTCACTCTGTCTGATTTCGGCCGCGCGCTCCAGCCGGATTCCACAACAGGAACCGATCACGCCTGGGGCAGCCACCTCCTCGTTCTCGGCGGTGCAGTTCACGGCGGCGATCTCTATGGCACCTTCCCCACTCTCGCCCTCGGCGGTCCGGACGATGCCACCAGCCAGGGCCGCTGGATCCCAACAACTTCCCTGGATCAGTACGGCGCAACGCTCGCATCTTGGTTTGGCGTCTCCGATGTGGACCTCGTCTCCGTCTTCCCAAATCTGGGCAACTTCACCACTCCGAAGTTAGCGTTCATGGGGTGAAACACACGGTTTCAGTAACCCTGCGCACGGGTTCAGTAACCCTGCGCACGGGTTCAGTAAGCCTGTGTGGTTGCGCGCGCCCCCGCCCGCATCGTTCTAAGGCTCCAACTAGGCAAATGGACCCAACCGTGTGTCTGGACGAGGATTCCAGAAACCCTGTCATCCCGACCGGAGCGTTGCTTCGCGAAGCGATGCAACTGCGAAGTGGAGGGACCTGCTGTGCTTCAACTCCAACGACCATCTCGCCACTGTCACACTCTAGGCGGCTGGCCCAGGGCTTCGGACCTCGCTATCCCCATTCGGACCAATGGGCGCGCCACCCTTGCGCACTTTCCAAGGGTGGGATGCGACACGGCAGATACAACGAGCTTTACGCGACCCACTCCCGGAACGCAATCTTTCCCCACCCCTCCACGGCTCGGGTGCCCCGTCCTCGCGATTCTTGCGAGGGCGGGAACGACACTGCCAATACCACAGGCTCTGAGGAACGTTTTGTCGTACATGCATTCCCGTTCCCGCCCTTTGCTTCGCAAAGAACGGGGCATCCGGGATTCTGGTTTGGGAAGAGAGATCAAAACCGGCTGAAAGGCTCGGCCACCCGCCTGAAATACGCTCCGGGACAACAAGCTACTATCAGGCAGGATGGCCTGGGCTCTTCTACATCCCTCAGCGATTTGACAGGGACACTCGTCAGTACTTATACCTACGATTCCTTCGGAAAGTTGACTGCCTCCACTGGCAGCCTCACCAACCCCTTCCGCTATACTGGATGCGAATTCGATGCGGAAACGGGCCTATATTTCTTTCGCGCAAGATACGGCGACCCCTCTGTCGGAAAATTCCTAAGTGAGGATGAGATCGGCAATGATGAAGGCACGAATCTCTACCCTTATGTTGCAAACAATCCAATTAGGTTTCGTGACCCAACCGGATTCTACAAGCTGAAAGGATTCCCGCCTGACCTGGAACAACAAATGCGAGACGCCATAGAAGAGGCGATCAGCAAGCTTGAAGGAGACGGGTGCAACGGTTGTGCCGGCCCCAATGGGCCAAAAATCGTGGACGCTCTTCAAAGAGCGACATTCGTTTACAAGCCGGATCTTCCATATTGCGGTTTAACAAATCCAATTTATTTTTTCAGAAAGATAGAAGTTGGAAATTTATCCTTTGATACAGGAAAATGCTGCAGCTTAGCATCGACGCTGGCACATGAGGGGGACCATTATGGTGCTAGTGCGACGGACAAAGACAAGCCCGGTAGCGCTTATGACATGGAGAAGAAATGCTTTAATTGCGGAACCGGGCATCCCCCGCCGCGGTAGAAAAGGAGGAACAGTGCAAAGAATGGTTGTTCTAGTAGTGATTGCCTTGGCATCTAGTGTGGCTGGCTTCTGCAAGTGTGCAAATCGGTTTGTCTATGTATCGGGCCATATCAGTGGGCAAGACATCGGGGGCGTAGTTGTGGGCGTTCGGACAATTCCCGATGCCAACTGGGAGCTACAACCCGAAATTACAATCAACGAGGGGAGCTTCAAGGGAAAACTCAACTTCGATACAACCAAATCAGAAGGTCGAATTCGAGACAACTGTTCACGCAATCCGAAGATAGTAGAAATCCTGTTATTTCGGCACGGCCAACAAGTTGATTCAATCAGCCGTGATATTTCCAAGGATTTTACGAAGGACGCGTCCGGGGATTACAAGCTGCGGGTGCCCATTGAATTCCGATTGCAATGAGAATCTCGGCGGGTGGCCCAGGCTCTGGATCTTTCTCTCCCCATACGGGCAAGGAGTGGGCGGGTGGCCGACCCTTCGGCGGTTTTGCTCTCTCTCTTCCCACAGTAGAATCCCGGATGCCCCGTTCTTTGCGAAGCAAAGGGCGGGAACGGGAATGCGTGTACGACAAAAAGCCCTTCGGAGTCTGTAGCAAACATCCAGCAACTATTTCCAGGTTCCACTCGGGGACCCGGCCCAAGCATTGTCATACCGATGGCGTGTAGGAGAGCCAGAGAGATTCTTTTACAAAACGGCTGGGCGGGTGGCCCAGGCTTTTGACCTCTCCCTCCCAATCCGGACAAGGGATGCCCCATCCTTTCGCGTTCTGTGCGAAAGGGTGGGAGAAGGTAATGTTAAGATCATGGAACGTACTGCGAGTTGCGCTGACGGCATCGCATCCCGCCCCTTCGACTGCGCTCAGGGCAGGCTCTTGCAAAGAGCGCAAGGGACGGGCAACCGCGATTTCCGTTTGGGAAGTGAGATCCAAAGCCGCTGAAGGGTTCGGCCACCCGCAGATTGGCGTTCCGTTGAAAGAATATCAATGAAACTCGGATGGATTCCAAACAACGTTGTATCGACGTTCTCGATTCCCACCCTTCGCAAAGAACGCGAAGGATGGGGCACCCGTCTGGTTCGGAATGGGATAGAGAGGTCAAGAGCCTGGGCCACCCGCCCGGAATCCACTTCCGCCCAGCCGAGATCGCCGGACGCCAGTTGGGCCGGTTGGTCGCGGCGGAGGTCTGGACTAAGGCCCAACGCTACTTCGATGGAACCGCAGGTAATCAAGGGCTCGCAGCCGCTTTGACGCCTGTGCCCTAGCCTTCCACAGTGACCTCCGTAACTCGGAGCCTTCTTAGACTCCGGCTATCATCATCGAGGGCACCCCCCAGCCGCCAGGGCGTCTTTCCGAACCGTCTTTCTGGACGACCTGAAAGCGCCGAGCTTGAGGTAAGAGGACCGGCATGTCGGGCAGCAAAATCGGGCGTTTCGAAATTCTCAGTGAAGTCGCGCACTCCGAGCAATCGTCGGTTTATCGCGCCACGGATACTGCTACCAACCGGCCCGTTGCCCTCAAAGCTTTCAATCTTGACCTCGCTGGCGAAGACCGGCCGAACCTCGTCAAGCGCCTCATTGCGGAAGCGGAAAGTACTCGCAACCTTAGCCACCAGAATATTGTTCTGCTCTACGGCGCCGGCGAAATTGACGGTCGCTTTTGCGTTGCCACCGAATACGTCGAGGGTTTTAGCATCGCGGGCAATCTCGCCAAAGGCGAGCGTTTTACCGTTTGGGACATGATCGATATTAGCCGTCAGGTTTGCAACGGCCTCGATCACGCCCACAATCACGGTGTGGTCCATCGCCGTCTTCAGCCCGCCAATGTTCTGGTGCAGTGGGATGGAACGGTCAAGATTCTAGGATTCGGCATTGCTGGAATGTGGTCGGAAGAAGATAGCCCGGGAGTGCTCTCGGCTGCGTCGTACTACGCGTCGCCGGAACAGGTCCGCGGCCAGTCGCTGCATACCCGGTCCAATCTTTTCAGTTGGGGAGCCATTCTCTATGAGATGGCCACCGGCACGAAGCCCTTCAACGGCGCGGATGTCGATGAACTTCGGAAGCAAATTTGCGAAGGGAAGCCTGTTCCGCCGATCGAACTTAATCCTAAGGTCACGCCCAATTTAAGTGACTTGATCCTTAAGGCGATCTCGAAGGTTCCTTCCGACCGCTTCGCCACGGGCCGCGAGCTACTGAGTGTTCTCGAAAGCTGCAAGGAAGCTCCCAAGCAGGCTGCCACTCTCCAGGCGCGAAAAGCGACTGCGACGACAAAACCAATCACGGCCTCGGCTGCGCCTGCACCTGGCGTCGCACCTACACCTTCTGCCGTTGCGAAATCCGCTTCTCCCTTCGCGTCCAAGTTGGAAAGAACCTGCGACGGGCAAAATTCTGACGACGACAGCTTCGACGACAACATGTTGCTCCTCGACGCGGCGGGAAATTCCCCAGCCCCGAAGCCCACGCCGCTTAAGGCCGCAGCGGTGGCTGCCGGAGCCCAGGCCTCGATGCGCGCTGGCGCCGCGCCGGCAGCCGCTCCAAAGTTCAATGTCGATCCCATGATGGCGGGAATGGCTGAAGCCGCCGCCCCGACCCGCAGCTTTGCCGATAGCGAACTGCCGCCATTGGCCGCGCCCGCGGCTGACCAATTTGCCCCACCGCCTCCTCCTCCCGAGCCAGCCGCATTCGAGGCGCCTGCGCCCCAAGGCGCTACTCTGTTCACAGCTACGGCGCCGGCGGAAAAAAAGAAGTTCGAGCTGCCCCAGATCGAAACCAAGCTGCTCGTCCACGGCCTCCTCGGTGGCCTGGCCATTATCCTGGTCGTGGTGGGCGCGATCGCGTTTTACGTACACGTCCACACTTCCGACGACGAAGGCGCGCCTCTCCCAAGTGCTGCCGCGAAGCCTTCAGAAACCCCGGCTGAAGCTGCGGCTCCCGCGGTCAGATCCGAACAATCTCAGTCAGCTCAAGAATCTTCACCGGCTACGGAGGCTGCGGTCGCGGCACCTGTCGCCGCAAAGGCCAAATCCGAGCTAAGGCCTGAGCCCAGGTCAAAGAAGGCGAGGGAAGTCGTTACCCGCGCGCCGGTCACAGCCGCGCCCGGTCTAATCTCCGTGGACTCCTCGCCTCAGGGCGCACAAGTCCAAGTTGACGGCCGTGCTGATTCCACTTGGGTTACTCCTTTGAGCTTGGCTCAACTGCTACCCGGAGCGCACACGCTGGTCTTTTCCAAGCCTGGTTATGCCTCGGAAACGAAATCCATTACGGTGGCCTCTGGCAGCAAGAACACCCTCTCCGTCCACCTCAACGCCTTGGGGGCTGCCATTTCGGTCACCAGCGATCCTTCCGGCGCCTCTATCTTTATCGATGGCCGGGACTCCGGCAAAGTGACACCCTCGACCATCTCTCTGGAAAAAGGCTCGCACAGCGTTCTGGTGCGTAAGCCCGGTTACCTCGACGAAACCATGACCGCGGAGGTTCAACCCGGCCAGACGATCGGGTTTGCCCCACGTCTTCGGCAGCTCGGCAGCACCGACGAGATCCGCAGCGTCAACAAAGTGAAAAAGCTCTTTGGCGGGAAGGATGGCGTAGCCGGGATGGGGACAGTTGCCATCCACACGACGCCGAAAGGCGCGCAGATCAGCATCAACCAGCGCGTTCTCGACCACCTATCGCCCGCCGAATTTCTGCTCAACCCGGGGAACTACGTGGTCGACATCACAGCCTCCGGCTACAAGCCGCTCCACCGGGTCATCACGGTTGAAAAAAACGGCAAGCTCTCGATCGACGAGACTCTGGAACGAGAATAGCGGCCATTCACGTACGTTTCACATTCCTTTCATCCAATATTGATCTCCGACCGCTACAACGTGTACCTAGCGACGTGTGTCCAATTCCCCCGCGACCCGGCCCACGCGCGCAGGGAAACCTATGGCGGCTCGTGCGGAAACCCCAGGTCTTGATCCGAAATCGGAACACCGTTATCTCGTTGACCTCACTCTCCAGGCCTGCGAGGTAGCCCGAACCGCCGTCGCTCACGCCGCCGACGGCATCGCTTGCAACGGCCCGTCGCTTTTCCTTGCCGTCGACGAATGCGAAAAGGAACTCGACGCGCTGGACCGCGAACTCGACGAGCGTCTGACTCACGCCCTCGGCAGCGGCCCCGACACCGAACGCCGCGAACTCCTCTGCTGCATGAAGTTCATGACCGATCTCGAACGGATCGGCGACCTGGTTTCCACCTTCGCCATTGGCGCCCGCTCGCTCGGCTCTCGCCTCGAACCTCAGGATGTAAAGGACCTCATCCGCATCGCCTCGATCCTGGAACGCATGCTCGCCGATGTCCGCCAGGCATTCTCTACTCGCGACCTTGACCGCGCAATCTCGGTTCTCCGCGCAGATTCCGAAATCGACCGCCTGCGGAACCTAATGTTCGTCCGCCACGTGGAAAACCCCGAAGGCCAACCGACACGGGACTCCATCCAGGTCCTTTTCATGGCCCAGTCGCTCGAACGCGCCGGGGATCATGCCAAGAACTGCGCCGAAGAGGTCTGCCATTTCGTTAGCGGACATACACTGCGCCACGTCCTGCGCGCCAACGGAAAATCCAACGAGCAAATGTTCCTCGATTGGCTCAAGCAGAACCGCGTCAAAGCTCGCTAGTGTGACATTCGCGAAAGTGTCCTGATGCTCGCCGAATCCCGCTGGGCCCTTCGTATCCTTGCCTCTGGGTCTGAGCAAAGCAGGCAGGAGGCACATTTGCGAAGCGTAACGTCCAGGAATTTTTTCACCATGCTTGTTGGAAGTCTCGTTCTGTTCCGGTCGTTGGCCGTAGCCGTCGAGCCGGGTCAGGTCGAGTACGTCGGAGGCACGGTTCCGGGCCTGAAAGAAGGTGCCGTCGGTCGGCTGGACTTGGCTCCCGAAAGCGCGCTCCGCTTTGAAGCGGGCGGGATTGGGGTCGAAATCCCCTACGCAAGTATTGAGTCGTTCGAGTACACCCGGGAAGTTACCCATCATTTGGGGGTTTTGCCAGCCATCGCGGTCGGCATGGCGAGGAGCAGGAAGCACAGGCACTTTGTTCGGATCTCGTACAGCAACGGCGCCAAACAAGTTGTAGTGTTCGAAGTTCCCAAGAACCTACCGCAAACCCTGCTCGCGGTTCTGAGCGCGCGCGCCCCGCAAGTCTGCCGGGAGGGCCCCCGTCGCTGCCAGCACTAGGAGCTTGTTGAAATTCTGACATTTTTCAACAAGCTCCTAGAGTTTGTCACCCTACTGCGGCGAAACAAAATTCCTAATGATGCTGCTTTGTGTTTCGGCCTAGAACAACATCTAGAACGGCAAGGACCACACACGTGTCGAATTTCTTTACTTCTGTTCTCCTTCCATTTCCGCCAATCGACGTCGTAAGAACCGGATTTCCACGTCGTTTGTTGCCAAAGACAGCGCCCGCCGATACATTTCGCCAGCCTGGTCCATTCTGCCCAGCCGCCGCAACAAATCCGCCTTTGCCGCGGGCAGCAGATGAAACTCGCTTAACTCCTCCCGTTGTTCCAATTCGTTGAGCAGCTCCAGGCCTTGCTCCAGGTTTCCCGCCATGGCTACGGCTACTGCACGGTTCACCTCGATTACGGGCGATGAATACACGCGCAACAGTATTCCGTATATTGCCGCGATCTGCCGCCAGTCTGTTTCGCTGGCAGTCTTTGCGTTCGCGTGCAGGGCGCTAATGGAGGCCTGCAACGCGTAGACGCCTGTCACGCTTCTGCGAAGAGCCCGTTCCGTCAATTCAGTCCCCTCGCGAATCTGCTCAACGTGCCACAGGGATCGATCCTGCTCCTCCAGCAGCACCAGTTGCCCTTCGAAACTCACGCGCGCCTCGCACCGCGAATCGTGCAGCAGCATCAGAGCCAGCAGCGCTTCGGCTTCCGAGGGTTGCGGAAGCAGTGCGCACAGGATCCGGCCCAGCCGGATCGCTTCGGCGCATAATTCCCGCCGGACCAAGGCATCCCCGCTGCTGGCGAGATAGCCCTCGTTAAAGATCAGATACACCACGAGCAATACGGCGTCCAGCCGGGGAGGCAGGTCTTCGGAAGATGGTTCCCGGTAGGGGATTTCGGCGTCGCGGATCTTGCGTTTGGCCCGCACGAGGCGCTGTGCCATGGTTGCAACGGGCACCAGGAAGGCTCTCGCCAGTTCTTCTGTGGTGATACCGCAGACCGTTCGCAGGGTGAGCGCCACTTGCGCCTCCTCGCTTAGCGCAGGATGGCAGCATGTGAAGATCAACCGAAGCCGGTCGTCGGGGAGATGTCTTTCCGGGAACGGGAGGTCTGGAGGGTCATTCCCCAAGCTGGGCGAGAACCCGGCCGCCGGCTGCGCGAGGAATTCGGAGTAGCGTGCGATCTCAGCTTGTTTTTGTTCGAACCTGCGCTGGCGCCGAAGCCGGTCAATGGCCTTGTGCTTAGCCGTGCTCACCAGCCATGCGACGGGATTCGCAGGAGGCCCCTCCACTGGCCACTTTTGGAGCGCGGTGGCGTAGGCCTCCTGCAACATTTCCTCTGCCAGATCAAAGTCCCCTAGCAGCCGAATCAGGGTCGAGAGAATCCTGCCGGATTCTTCCCGGTGCAGCTTCTCAAGATCCATGGCCTAGTTCTTTCCCGGGCAATGTTTAGGCAACCTTGCCCTCGGCAGTTTCCCCTCGCGCCACAATCGGACGGATCTCAATCGAGCCATGCCGGGACGAAGGAATTCGCGCCGCGATGGAGATCGCTTCGTCAAGATCCTTGGCCTCGACCAGGTAAAACCCGCCCAGCTGTTCTTTTGTTTCCGCAAAAGGACCGTCGGTTACGAGACGCTTGCCGTCGCGAACGCGGACGGTAGTCGCGGTCGCGATCGGTTTCAGTTGATGACCCGCCCGGTGATTGCCGCTCTCCGAAATCTGCTGTGTGAATTGGCCGTATTCCTTGTACATGGCAGCTTGTTCCGCCGCGGTCATCTTGGCCCAGTCCGCTTCCACGTCGTAAATCAGCATCAGATATTGCATTGGTAAGTCCTCCTGCCCGTTAGTCGAACGGCGTGCAGGAAATCGACATTCGTCTCCCGTTTGGATGGTACAACTGTCGGGTCAAAGCATGAGGGCAACGGGAAGGGAACCGCCAATTGGGGCTAGATGTTTATTTTCAATAACTTATCGTGCCGATCTCAGGAACCGGCCGGTAGGGAGATCCGTGTCCATCCAGTACCTTGCGAGCGTCCGCCTCCGCTAAAGGGAGGCTCTGATTAAGAGGCGAGAGGCTTGTAGGGCAGGGGTCTTTCGACTCCGCATTCCCGCGCCGGGGCGCGGGGATGCTGCGCTCAAGATGACAATGAAAAACGACTTCGAGACTTAATCAGAGTTTTCTTTAAGGGCCGGCATGTAATTAAACACCTAAGATTCGAAAAAGAGCCACCACGATGTTGGAGACAAAGCTCCAAATGATACAGACTCAGCTCATGCCGCTTTCCGCTCCCGCGCCAAGGGTTCTTTCTCTTTTTGATGAATCTCCACCTGCTCGTGCTTAATGTCGAGACGCAGATGGTTATAGATGCTCATGTATTGATTCGAAACCCACACCAGCGAGAACAGGGCAATCAAGTAGCCTCGCCAATCGGGGTACAGCAGCTTGAATCGTGTAATGAAGAGGAAGATTGCGGCCACGTAATGGCTAAAGCAGAATTCGCAAGTGAAGAGGTAAAAGAACTTGCGCCGAACAATGCCCTTGGCGTCCTTGGCGCGCCGCTGACAGTACTCGCGAGGCTCGCGCAGCACCTCTTCATGTGTGATGGTCCATGCAACACAGGCGACCGGGATTGACAGCATCAATAGCCAGATGAGTTGAAGTTGGATCGGCATTTCACCTTTCCACACCGTGAGAGAAGTAAGGATTAGGTAATCAGTCTCGGCTGCCCTCAGGCCATACCTTATTCGCGGTACTCAGCAGGAGGGAAAGAAGTAGCGCAGCGTAGGTTCGAACGGACCTTCACTTCAGAGTTACGAAGACTCCAAGGCAGGCGATGAACATGACCAACGTCCCCGCCCAACCCATCACCTTTAAATGAATTGGAATCACAAACCTACCCATAACTTTCTTGCTGGCAGCCATGTGAACGACGATTGCCATAACCGGGGCGGCGAGTGCGCCATTCACAACCGCCGACCAAAAGAGAGCGCGAATCGGATCAAAATGCAGGAAATTGAGAAGAATGCCAACGACGGAGGCGGTTACGATCGCGAGGTAAAAGCGCGGCGCTTGCGCGGGCTTATCCTCCAGGCTAGCTCTCCAGTGGAAGGACTCTCCCATCGCGAAGGCGGCTGAGCCCGCCAACACTGGGATGGCCAGCATCCCTGTGCCGACAATTCCGCAGACAAACAAACCGACGGCCCAACGTCCCCCCAGCGGCGAGAGTGCTTGGGCTGCTTGCGCAGCGGTGGCGGCTTCGGTGATGCCTCGAGCATGAAGGGTAGCTGCCGCCGTCAGAATGATGAAGAAGGCGACGAGGTTGGAGAATGCCATGCCCAAATAGGTGTCCCAACGAATCCTCTCCAGTTGCGCGGGAGCTTCGCGTGGAGATATCTTCAAAGGGTTTTGGTCGTCGTTGCAACCGACCTCCTCCACCTCTTGCGAAGCTTGCCAAAAGAAAAGATACGGGCTAATCGTTGTGCCTAGAACGGCGATAAGGCTGACAAAATATTCCCGAGACCAGACGATCGATGGCACGAATGTCTCATGCAAAGCTTGCCGCCATGATAAGTGAACGAAAAAGACTGCCGCGACATAGGCGAAGAGCGAGAGCGTAAGCCACTTCAGGTATTGGACGTACCGGGTGTAGGGGACGAAGATCTGCAAGACTAACGAGGTGAGGCCAAAAAGTAAGACGTAAATCCAGGCTGCGCCCGGCAGGATCAGTTGGACAGCCGCCGCCATTGCGCCAATGTCGGCGCCCAGATTCAGAACATTGGCCATCACCATCAGGCCGAGGACTGAGTGCAGCAAGGACCGCGGATAGTGCGCCTTAAGGTTTGCCGCCAGGCCTGCACCGGTTACGCGGCCTATTCTGGCGCTGATCTCCTGGATCGCAGCCATGAACGGGTAAGAAAACCATGTGGTCCACAATAAGCCGTAACCGAACTGTGCCCCTACCTGAGAGTAGGTTGCGATCCCACTGGGATCATCGTCCGAGGCACCGGTGACAAGACCCGGTCCCAACTTGGTCCACCAGGCTTTGGTGGAAGCAAGTTTCGAGGCAGGCTTTTCCAGGCCCTGAGGTTTCGGCAGGCTTCGAACGCTCACGTGCTCTTACCTTTCGTTGCTGCCGTCCGACCTCAAGAATGCACAATGTCCTGCAACGAACTCTTCTTCCGGGGCATTTTGCGAGGGAAAGGCCGATTTATTCCTAGGCGGCTCTCTTTCCGCAGATCCAGGAAATCGCTAAGCTGATCTCCGGGCATATGTTTCAGGAGTCAGTTCGAACGCGTCTTCGCATTTTTGCGAGCAGAAGTTGAATGTCTGGCCGCCGTATTGACTGGAGAACTGCAAGATGTCCGAGGATTTCTCGTCAACACTCATTCCGCAGACCGGATCGATCACCATGATAATACCTCCGTATAAGACTCTGTTGTCCGTGAACAGCTTGCGCGTGAAATCGTCGCCAGTCCATACGGCGTTGTTGGTAGTCCGGGCATTAACGGACCACTGGCCCCGGGGTCAGTGGCGTTTGAAATACTGCACGGCCTTCTCGTGTTCTTGCGCGGCCGTTCTCGAATCGAAGGTGCCGAGGTTTCGTCGTCGGCCAGCCTGATGGCTGATCTTGGCTCGCTGTTGTGTCCCGAAAAAAGCAAAGAACTTGAGAAGTTGAGAGCTAAGGTCGATGCCTGTAGGAAGCGAAGTACAGCTTATTCGGTATGTCGGGAGGAATGGCTCATGGTTGAACTTCCGTTGGAATCGACACCCATTTCGAGCGGATCGACCGCCCGGAACGCTTCTCGGGTTCGCTTTGGGGAGTACTTGGGGAACTGAAACGCGGACGTATGTACGAAGGTCGGTCGGGTCCGCCAGCCAGCGAGAAGCCAGATGACCGCAGTTTTCTGACCGATATATACGACCCGGTCCTAGCTCTTGCTCACAGGTTTGCTGCGAAAAAGCGCTACAGTCTCGGGATGAGCGATCTTGCACAAGATCGGAGGGAGTCCTTTCGCCAGCAATTCCGTATCCGCAACGACAAGTTTTCCGATGCGCCGAAGCACATCTGGCATGGCGCCGGCTTGGTGGGCGCATAGGATGGAATTCGCGGAGACTCGGGCTGGGTGTGCCGGGGGCAGCGGTTCTTCCGGAAAAACGTCGGTTGCGAAGCGGATCTGTTTCCGGTTCGCGAAATCGAGCATGGCATCAAAATCTACTACTCCCGCGCGGCTTAGCAGAACGACACCCGATCCTCGTTGCATGGAGGCGAACTGTTGCTTGCCCAGGAAGCCCTGGTTCTGCGACGTGACGCTGGCGACGATAAAGACTAAGCGCGAGAGGCGAAATAAATCCTCGAGAGACGCCGCTTCGCAGCCCAACGATTGAATGTATTCCGCGGGCAACCAGGGGTCGTGCGCTCGAATGCGGCATGCGAAAGGTTGCAGCAACGGGAGGATGGCCTTGCCGAGATCACCGAGTCCGACCAGTCCCACATCGGCGCGATAGAGAGAAAAAGCCTCGCGGTTTGCAGGCAGGCCGTACTCTTCCGTTCCCTGGCGGAAATTCCGGTCTGAGCGGCTGATGCCACGCGCCAGATCGATGGCCATGCCCAGGGCGGCTTCCGCCACGGGTTCTGCGAATACCGGACTGATGCTGAGAACGCGGATACCGTTCCGAAAGCAATAGTCGTAGTCGATGTTGGGAAGAAAATTCCCCTCTACATTGAACACTGCTTTGAGAGAAGAGGCCTTTTTTAATCGAGATTCGGGAAGATCGATCTGGCCGATGATTATTTCCGCTTTTGCGGCCTTCTCCTCGAACACTGCCTCGGTGACGGGGGCTTGCTCCTCAATGACAAGTTCGGCGACTGCCCGCAGCCGAACCAAATCGTTTTCATCGAAAATCTCATGCACAGTTCGGGGGGCCGGGGCGAGGAAGATAGTCTTCGATTGTTGGTTCGTCGACATTGCAACTCCTGAAACCTGCGTGCGGTTTGCCTGAGAATCTGGAATTTCGTTATTGGGCTGATACCGTTGCCAGGATCAAGGCCGAGGGATGCTCGGCGTCATGGTAGAAGGTGTTGGTGGCCGGCATGGACTTGGTGGCGGTGGCGGGACTCTCGCCGGTATTTGGATTTCTATCGAAGCGAGGGAAGTTGCTGCTGCTTACTTCCACGCGCACACGGTGACCTTTGCGGAAAACGTTGGAGGTGGCCCACAGATCGATGGTGAGTTTGTAGATCTGGCCGGGATTCATGAATTCCGCATCTTCGGGGGAATTCCGGTAGCGCGCGCGCAGGATTCCCTCGGTCAGATTTTGGGCGAATCCGTCGGGAGCGACGTCCACTAACTTTGCGGTGAAATCGGTGTCTACCGCGGAAGATTTGGCGAAGAGCTCCAACTGAACCGGCCCAGTAACTTCGAGGTCCTGGGGCAGTGGCGCGGTGGAGTAGACCAAGACGTCTGGGCGTGCCTCTACAGGGCGCTGGTCGCGAGGGCCCGGTCCGAGATGCTCCCAGTCACAACATAAGGGTCCGCCCACGGTTGGCGTCGGGTTGCTGGGATCGTAGAGATACTGATCTGGTTGTTCGTCATGAGAAGCAGCGATGGAGAGTGTGCCGTCGCCTTGTAAGGAATTTGCCTTTCCAGCGGAATGGAGGAAATACTTCGTGTTGCGGGCGCGGGCGAGAGGCCAAGCTTCCTCTTCGCGCCACTGGTTGGCGCCCATGACAAAGAGCTTTACCGGCTTCGCGCTGGCAAAGCTGTTGGCGACATTCTTGAAGAGATAGTCGTACCAGTCGAGGGTTACTGTGTCTTCGTCAAATTCCGCGGTTGGGCCAAAGTCAACGTCGCCGACCTTGCGACCCGATCCTGCATGGCCTCCGATGGTTACCATCAACCGCTGTCCCCGGCGCGCGGCTTCATTTTCTCCCTGTAGCGATATGCCTACGTAGTTTCGCAGCGATCCACCCAGGAAAATGTCGTACCACGCGGCGATGGTGAGGGAGGGGACGCGGATTTCGGAATAGTGGTCTTCCAGATTCCAGCGTTTCCAATAGTCGTCATAGCCGGGATGCGCCAGCCAGTCGAGGAAATATGGGGCGAGAGAATGCATCAGGTTGGAGTCGGACGTAGCCATCGGTACCTGGAAGAGCGAGTATTCCGGCAAAGGAAGTTTCCATATGCCATTCATCGCGTTGGTGTTTTTGTGCACAGAACGGTTGAGCGTGTCCTGGGCAAGACCGGAGGTCCACGATTCGTTAAACCACTGTTCGAAAGCGCCGCCTTGATAGGTCCAGCCGTCGTGATAGTTGCTGGCCGTGACGACCGGGCAGATTCCCGCGAGATGCGGCGGATGCGCAATGGCCGCGAGCATTTGCGTGGCGCCGACATAGGAGCCGCCAAACATGCCGACCCTGCCGTCGGAATAGGGCAGCGCCGCGGCCCATTCCACTGTGTCATAGCCGTCGCTCGATTCGTGCAGGAAGGGATACCACTCGCCATCGGAGGTGTAGCGCCCGCGTACGTCTTGATCCACGAGGATGTATCCGCGAGCGGCCGCTTTGACGCCGAAGCCTGTGGCATCGGGATTGCTCTTGTCGTAGGGAGAGCGCTTGAGCAGCACCGGAAACTTTCCTTCGGCGGCTGGGCGGTAAATGTCGGCGCGGAGCACGGTTCCGTCGCGCATCGTCGCTGCGACGTTGTGTTCGATGGTCACGGGATACGCCTCGGCGGCGCGGCTGAATCGTGAGTTCATCACCACGATCGCAAGAGCGAAGAGCAGAACAGATCTATGCGAATTCCACATTGTCAGGCTCCAGTTCAAAGTTAAACGCGACTGCTGGTCCAGGTTTCGGGGCGCCAAATGCAGGATCAACGGAGACTCCTTTTAAGACGAATCGGAACAAGACGAATTAGGCCAAAACGTTCAGGAGTATGAAATGTCTTGCTCATTGGCGGTTGCCAGGTTACTTCGTGGTTATTTGAAGGTGGGCCCTGGCTGCGAAACAGGTTGATGCGCAGGGTGCTTCCCGCGACTGCGGGACGGGAGTCGATTGAGCTCCACGGTATGCGCATGGCACCGTACCATGTGTGCGTAGCCGGATCGATGCGCGCCCGCACTTCGAATCCGGAATTCCAGGTCCAGCCCTCTTCGTGGTGCGGCTTGTGCAAGTCGATGTCGAGGTCGATCCACTCGCCTTGGGGAGAGATTTCAAATTCCTTGTAGCGCTGGATATCCTGGAAGTCGGATCCGAGAAAGACTTCGGCAACGTCCCAGTTCCAAAGCTGGTTGGTTTCCTGTTCCGAGTTAGGCGAAGGCTTGAGATTCAATTGTTCGTAGGGGCAGACGAACAGGAAGTAAAGGTTGTTGGTGGTCCAGCGGGTGCGGACTTCGGTGCGATAGGCGGGAACTACTTTTCCGTGCGGGTCTTTGTCCATCAGGATGCGAGACGAGGCGCTCCAGAACTTTGACGTGGGATCGAGGGTTAGAGAGACATCCTGTTTCGCCTGGACACTTTCGATGATTGGTGGTTCCGCGGCGAGAGCTGTGCCGGCGAGCAGGACGGTGAGC
>Ga0080027_10000526_pt1 | contig 16324 bp, 17 predicted proteins | sample OrgsoiDNA2013046_FD_70962 | JGI IMG/M metagenome (GOLD analysis project Ga0080027, IMG submission 70962) | Permafrost soil microbial communities from the Arctic, to analyse light accelerated degradation of dissolved organic matter (DOM) -... | ecosystem: Environmental > Terrestrial > Soil >... | reverse complement strand
CGCGAACGACACCTACAAGGTGCTTGGATCGGTGGACGGCACGCCGTCGAGCTACAAACCGATCGTCGCGTTCGCGAACGTCGTCAATCGGGGGCCTGGTCTGCGGACCCGGGCAATCGAAATCCCCCCCACCACCGTGCGCTATTTGCGTGTGGGCGAAGGAGAAGGCGACGGCTTTTACTCGATCTCCGAATTCGCCGCGTACTGCAAGAAGCCCACCCCGTTTCCCCCCACGATGCGAATCGTAGAAGCGCCGACGGCCCAGCCCGGCGAAGCGCCGCCCCCGCCGCCACAGGACCGAGGGCGGTCGGTCCTGCTCGTGGCCGCGGCGGCGCTCGCGCTGGCTGGGTTGATCTACAAAATTGGCAATCGAGGCGGCGCGGGCGCCGGCGGCGGCTCCGATACGTCGAGCGGTGCGAGCGAGGCGATAGGTGCTCGCGAATCGACAGGGCCGGCTGGCCTTACCGACACCCAGACTGGCGCGCTGACCACGCACAACATCCTGCGCATGCTGTTCCTCGCGAGCGGGTGTGCCGCGCTCATCTACGAGGTGATCTGGTTCCACCTTCTTCGGCTCGTGATCGGCGCTTCCGCCCTGTCGGTCGGAATCGTGCTCGCGAGCTTCATGGGCGGGATGTTCCTGGGCAGCTTGGTCTGCGCGCGCTACGTGTCGCGCGCGCGGAATCCCATCCGCCTCTACGCCCTGATGGAAATCGGAATCGGCGTCTTCGGCCTCGCGATGCCGCTCGTCCTGCCGGCGGTTCAGTTCATCTACATCGGGCTGTTTGGATATGGGCCGTTCGGCATCGCGCTGCGGGCGGCGATCGCGGCCATCCTCCTCCTGCCGCCGACCGCGCTCATGGGCGCGACGTTGCCGGCGATCGCGCGCCGTTATCCGCACGGTCGGCGGGGCATGTCGGCGCTTGGCGGCCTGTACGCGGCCAACACGGTTGGGGCGGTGCTGGGCTGTCTATTGTCGGCGTTCGTCCTGCTCGCGGTGTGGGACGTCTGGGTCGCGACCCTGACGGCCGCCGCCATCAACTTCGGCATCGGCGCGTTCGGGCTCCGCCTCGGCCGTGCCACCTTGAACCCGTCGGAGGCGGTGCCCGCGCCCGCCCCGCCGCCGTCCGGCGGGCCCGCGCGTTACCGCGGCGCAATCTACCTGGCCGCCGGACTCTCCGGCCTGACCGCGCTCGGCGCGCAAGTCGTCTGGACGCGTCTCTTGACCCTGCTGTTTGGCGCGACGGTTTACGCGTTCGCGATCATCCTGGCGGTGTTCCTCGCGGGCCTCGGTATCGGCAGCTCCGTCGCGGCATATCTGCTTCGCCGCGGGGGAAACGCGATGCGCGGTCTGGCATTGAGCCAGCTCGCCCTCGTTCCCTGCGTGCTCTTGGCCGCATATCTACTGGCCGACGCGCTCCCTTACATCTCGCCGCCGGCGTGGACCCCTATCGGTGTGCTTCATGCGCTGCACGTGCTCCGCGCAGTCGACGTGATCCTGCCCGGCGCGATCTTCTGGGGGATGAGCTTCCCGTACGCGCTCGCGGCCGCGAATGCTGGCAGCGACGACACCGGTCGGTCGAGCGGACACGTCTACGCGGCCAACACCGTGGGCGCCATCATCGGCTCTGTCGGAATCAGCTTCTGGGCCATCCCCGCTCACGGCACGCAGTGGGCGCAACGCATCCTGGTCCTGGGCGCTGGCCTCTCGGCGGCGGCTTTGGTGTTCGCGATGCGCCGCGTGCCCGGATCCCTCCTGCCGTCCCGCCGGCCACCGTCACCCTTCTGGCCGCTGGTCGTGTGCGCGCTGGCAGCCGCGTTCCTCCCAGGGCTCCCGGACATGTTCAAGGCTCATGGTCGCTATATCTGGTACATCGAGGAGGGCGACCGATATCCCTACGTGAGCGAGGGCGCCGCCTCGACGGTCGCCGTTCACATCGCGCCGAACGGCTACAGCAATTTCCACGTGTCGGGTCGTGTCGAAGCCACGAACAACCCCAACGATCTGCGCACGGAGCGGCTGATCGGCCACTTGTCCGGACTGCTGCACCGCGGCCCCGAGTCGGTCCTGGTGGTCGGTCTTGGCGCCGGCATCACCGCCGGAGCGCTGACGCTCTACCCGGAGGTCAAACGGATCGTGATCTGCGAGATCGAGCCGCGGGTGGTCGGCGCCGCGCAGCAGTTCGCGCGCGAGAACTACCACGCGCTGACGAACCCAAAGGTCGAGATCGTGTTCGACGACGCACGCCACTTTCTGGCGACGACCCGCGAGAAGTTCGACATCATCACGTCGGACCCGATTCATCCATGGGTGCGGGGCAACTCGATCCTGTTCTCGCGCGAGTATTACGCGATCGTGAAGGCCCACCTCAAGCCGGACGGAATCGCCAGTCAATGGGTCCCCCTGTACGAGACCAGTGAGGCCGCGATCAAGATCCAGATGAAGACGTTCGTAGACGCGTTTCCCGACGGCACCGTCTGGAACACCGTGCAAAACGGCAAGGGATACGACGTGGTGCTGGTGGGGAGCGTCACGCCTCTCCGCCTGGACGCCGCCGCCATCCAGGGGCGAATCGACCGCACGCCGGCGATCGCCGACTCCCTGCGCGACGTGGCGATCATGGGCGCGGTGGACCTCCTGGCCACCTACGGCGCGAACGGTCGCGACATGTCGGCGTGGCTCGTGGGCGCGCCCGTCAACCGCGACTTCAGTCTCAAGCTCGAGTACATCTCGGGGCTCGCGCTCAACAACAAGGAAGCCGACGCCATCTACGAGCACATGACCGCCGGCCGCTCCTACCCGGACAGCATGATCGCGGCGCCGCCCGAGATGCAGGACGAGCTCCGCCACCGGCTCGTGGACGATGTCGCCCGCTGACGAGGAAGCCTGCCGTTTGCGACCTCGCGCAGCCGCGAATCGAAGGCCTCAAACCGGCAAGACGGCGCGCTTGCGGGCGTAGCTCGGTACGCTCTTGGCGCCAGCGGCCGCGAGACGGCGCACGAGCTCGGCGCGCAGGTCGTCGCCCGGGACCACGGCGTCGACGTGCAAGTTGGAGGCGAGCTTCGACAGATCGATGTCCGCGCGATATTGCTCGCGCAGCTCTTCGACGTAGGCCGCCCGCTCGGCCTCGGGCTTTTCGGCGATCTTGTTGGCGAAGACGGCGTTGACGGCGGCCTCCGCCCCCATCACCGCGATCATCGCCTGCGGCAGCGCGATCGTGGCGTCGGGATCGAAGCCCGGCCCGCACATGGCGTAGAGGCCGGCGCCGTAGGCCTTGCGCAGGACGACACAGATCTTGGGGACGGTCGCGTCGGCCACCGCCGAGATCATCTTGGCGCCGTGGCGGATGATCCCCTGCCGCTCCACCGCCTTGCCAATCATGAACCCGGGAACGTCGGCCAGAAAAATCAGCGGCAGGCCGAACGCGTCGCAGAGCCAGATGAACCGCGCCGCCTTGTCGGCCGAATCGACGAACAGCACGCCCCCCTTCCACTTCGGCTGGCTGGCCACGATGCCGACCGCCCGACCGTCCATGCGCGCGAAGCCGGTGACGATCTCGCGGGCGTAGAGCTTCTTGAGCTCGAAGAAGCTCCCCTCGTCGACGAGGGCGTCGATCACCGCCGCGATGTCGAAGGCCTGGTTGTGGTTGGCGGGCAACACATCGTCGATGCGTTTGGCGTCGGCGCGCGGCGGCCGTGGCGCGGCCTCGGGCGGCGCCTCGCCGGCCCGCTGCGGGAGATACCCGAAATAATCGCGCGCGGCGGCGATGCAGCTCCGCTCGTCCTTCGCCAGCAGATCGCCGCAGCCGGAGACCTCGCAGTGCATGCGCGCACCGCCCATCTCTTCGAGCGTCACCTTCTCGCCGATCACCATCTCGGCCATGCGCGGCGATCCCAGGTACATGGAGGCGTTCTTCTCGACCATGAACACCACGTCGCAAAAGGCCGGGATGTAGGCGCCCCCCGCCGCCGACGGGCCGAACAGCAGGCAGATCTGCGGGATCGCGCCGGACAGACGCACCTGATTGTGGAAGATGCGCCCCGCGTGGCGGCGCCCCGGGAACACGTCGATCTGATCGGTGATGCGAGCCCCCGCCGAATCGACCAGATAAAAGAGCGGCAGCCGCAGCCGGCCGGCCGTCTCCTGGATGCGGATGATCTTCTCGACGGTGCGCGCGCCCCACGACCCGGCCTTCACCGTCGAGTCGTTGGCCATGAGAGCAACCGGCCGCCCGTGCACCCGCCCGATGCCGGTCACGACGCCGTCGGCGGGCAGATCGCCGGCGCCGGCGTTGGCGTAGAGGCCGTCCTCGACGAAGTCCTTGCCGCCGTCGTCGCACAGAAGCGCGATCCGCTCGCGGCAGTAGAGCTTGCCGGCCGCGGTGTTGGCCTGGTGGTACTTGGGCGCGCCACCCTTCTTTATTTTCTCGGCCAGCGCCTTGAGCTCGTCGCTGCGTGACATGTTGGTCCTATCGTCCTTTGAACTCGGGTGGGCGTTTCTCGAGAAAGGCGTTCAACCCCTCGTTGCGATCGTCGGTCGTGAGCACCTGCTCGTAGCAAGCCCGTTCGATGGCGAGCCCCTCGGCCAGCGTCCGCGCGGCGCCTTCATCGATCGCGCGTTTCGCGGCCGCCAGCGCCAGGGGAGCCGCCCCGCCAATCTCCCCGGCGAGGCGCGCCGACGCGTCCGCCAGCGCGCCGGCCGCGGCCACCTCCGAAACGATCCCGAGCTCACCTGCCCGCGCCGCGCCGATCCGCCGGCCGGTCAGCGTCAGCTCTTTCGCCACCGCGACGCCCGCGATCCGAGCGAGCCGCTGCGTCCCGCCGGCGCCCGGCATGACGCCGAGCCGCACCTCGGGCAGACCCAGCTCGGCCGTATCGGCCGCGATCCGCAGATCGCAGGCCAGCGCCAGCTCGAACCCACCGCCCAGCGCCAGGCCATTGACCGCGGCAATCACCGGCCGCGGAAACGCCGCGACGGCGTCCATGAGCGCGTTGATCTCGCCCAGAAAGACGCGTGTGTCGTCGAGCGTCCAGGTCCGCCGCTCCCTCAGATCCGCGCCCGCGCAGAACGCCTTGTCCCCGGCACCGGTCAGCACCACCGCCCGCAGGTCGCCGCCTCCCGCGATCTCCGCCGCGAGCTCGGCGAAGGTCCGCGCGAGGGTCGACACCAGATCGCGGGAAAGCGCGTTGGCCGCCTCCGGCCGATTGAGGGTCACGAATGCCGCACTGCCGCGCCGGGAAACCAGCACGAGTCGAGCTGCACCCGCAGCGGGGGTCTCCATGCCCCCCGACGCTACCAGATCTGGGGCCTGCCTCGGGAACGTAGCAAGTTGAGCATGCGCAAGCTGTGCAGGTTTCGGGTTTGCAACCCAAGAAACCTCAAAAGAAGGCTCAAGCAGGCTCACAAGCCCGCGCCTTCCGTGGTCCCTGCCATGGCGCACCGCTTGCACACTCCCTCGGGTGGGGGACACTTAGAATGCATCCATTCGAGAAGATGAATCAAATGGCGACGCCTTGGGTGGAGTCGATGATGGCCGAGCTTTCCACGGAAGATCCGCACAAGGCGCTCAGCGCGCTCGGCGCGGGTTTGAAGGCCCTGCGGGCTCGGTTGACGACGGAAGAGGCCGCCCGATTCGGTGCTTGGCTGCCGCTGCTCATCCGTGGCCTGTTCTTCGAAGGATGGGATCCGACGATCAAGCCCCGCGAGATCCACCAGCGCAGCGAGCTGCTCGCGCTGGTACGCGAAAAATACGCGCCCCGCTCGGACATGCCGACGGACGCGATCGCCGCCGCGTTCCTCGCAGTGCTCGACCGGCAGCTCGGCACCGCGGAAATGGCGGAGGTCGCCTCGAAGTTCCCGACGCTGGTCATCGACTTCGGCTGGCCCGGAATCGTCCGGAAACCCGACCGAGCCCTCATGCAGCTCGCAAGGTAGGTCCGTCGTCGTCGGGACCGTCCCGACGATTGACGAGGCGCACCTCGTCGCTGCGCGCGTCGATAACGAACCGTGACTTCACGGGGCGTGGCTGCCATTGTCGGGCTCGTTGCGGGCGTCGGCATTTTTTCTACGTATGGGCCGACGCGCGCTGGGCCCGCTCCTCGGCACGCTGCTGGCGACCGCCACGTGCCTCACGCCTCAGCCGGCGTGGGCGGCCGGGACGCTGCGCCTGGACTTCATCGACGTCGGACAGGGGGACGCGGCGTTGGTCACGTCTCCGACGGGCAAGACGGTGCTCATCGACGGCGGGCCACGCAAGTCTTCCGGCGCGCTGCTGGCGTTCCTGACCGGCCACACGCACGGACCTCTCGATCTGATCCTGCTCACGCACCGTCACGAAGATCATCTGGGCGGCCTCGCGGCGGCGGTGACCGAGATCGGCGCGCGGCAATTCATCGACGCGCCCATTCCGAATTCCGGGAGAGCCTACGCGGCCCTGCTGCGGGCGCTCGAAGCCCGCGGGGTGACCGTCCGCCAGGCCACCCGCGGGCGGCAGATCGATCTCGGGGCCGGCGTCATGCTGACACTGGTCGGTCCCCCCGACCCGCCGATCGTAGGCTCACGCTCGGACGTGAACGCCAACAGCGTCGTGGCGCGGGTGACGTACGGAAAGTTCGCGGCGCTCTTCGCGGGCGACGCCGAGGCGCCGACGGAGGCCTGGCTCCTGGCATCGGGGGCCGACCTCGGCGCGTCGGTGCTGAAGGTTCCCCACCACGGCAGCCGCTACGCCTCGGGCGTGCGCTTTCTGCGGGCGGTGAACGCGCGCATCGCAATCATCAGCGCTGGGGCGGGAAACGACTACGGCCACCCGGCGCGGCAGACGCTGGAACGCCTCGCGCAGAGCGGCGCCAGCGTCTATCGTACCGACACGGACGGCGACGTGGCGATCGAGACCGACGGCAAGGAGATCCAGGTTCGCGCCGCCCGCGGGCGGCGGGAGAGGTTGCAGACGCCATGAAGGAAGATCGGCTGCTGTTCGTCGACGCCATCGAAGCGGACAGCGCACGCCTGCTGATGGGCGTGGAGGCGTTCAACGTGCCGGCGCGCCTGCTGCCGGCCGGGGCCAAGGAGGGAAGCTGGGTGCGGCTTTCGCTCGAGATCGCGCCCGCACCGCCCGACGATGCCGCGGCCGATGCGCTTCGCGGCAAGCTGGGCCGCGGGGACGACGGCGGAGATCTCAAGCTCTAGGCGGACGGTCGAGAGCCCCCTGGGCCCCCCGACCACTTTCTTCCTAGCCGCCGGTCACGCGCGAGCGGGCGCCGATGGCGGCGCGGTAATACTTCGACGGGACCTCGTGCCCGACCAGCGTCGAGGCGAGGCGCGCGCAGTCGACCAGGCGATCGAGATCGATGCCGGTCCGGACGCCCATGCCTTCCAGCATGTACACGACGTCCTCCGTCGAGACGTTGCCGGAGGCGCCCGGCGCATAGGGACAGCCGCCGAGGCCACCCAGCGCGGCGTCGACGGTGGTGATTCCCATTTCGACCGCGACCAGGATGTTGGCCAGCGCCGTCCCGCGCGTGTCGTGAAAGTGCACCGCCACCTCGGGCGCCGGGATCTCCGCCAGCACCCGCCCGAGCACGTCCCGGGTCTGGCGCGGGTTGGCGACGCCGATGGTGTCGCCCAGGGAGACCTGGTAGCAGCCGAGCTCCTTGAGCGCGCGGCAGAGCTCCAGCGCCTTGGCCGGATCGACCGCGCCCTCGTAGGGGCAGCCGTAGACCGTCGAGACGTAGGCGCGCACCCGCAGCCCGGCCGCCAGCGCGGGCGGCACCGTGTCGCGGAAGGCGGCCAGCGTCTGCGCGATGGTCTTGTTGACGTTCTTCTTGTTGTGGGTCTCCGACGCCGACATGAAGACCGCCACCTCGCGCATCCCGGCCGCGATGGCCGCGTCGAGCCCCTGGCGATTCGGCACCAGCGCCGAATAGGTGACGCCCGGCTTGCGCAGAATTTGCCGCGACACCTGGCCTCCATCGGCGAGCTGCGGAATCCACTTCGGGTTCACGAAGCTGGTGATCTCGATGGCGCGCAGGCCGGTCTCGGAGAGCGCGTCGATGAGCCGGACCTTGTCTTCGGTCGGGACCATGCGCGATTCGTTCTGAAGTCCGTCGCGCGGGCCGACTTCGTAGAGGGTGACCTCGGGTGGCAGGTGCTCGAACACGACGCTGATATTTTAGCACCGGTGGCGAGCGACGGCCCGCGGCTGCGCTAGACATATTTATGTCATGGCAGTATGTTTTGACATATGCGCACCACGGTCCGACTCGACGATCGGCTCATGAAAGAGGTCAAGCGGATGGCGCATGAGAGCGGCCAGACGCTCACCGCCGTCATCGAAACGTCGCTGCGCGAGTGTTTGGCGCGGCGGCGTCGACCCGCCGCCCGGGCCCGTGTCCGGCTCCCCACCTGTGCGGGCGACGGTCTCCTTCCCGGGATCAATCTGGACGATACGTCGGACCTCCTCGACCGCATGGAAGAGCGGCGTGGTCGTACCTGACGTCAACGTCTTGGTGTACGCCTTCCGCCGCGATGCGGAGAACCACGTCGCTTACCGTGATTGGATGGACAGCCTCGTCAATGGCAGCGCGGCCTTCGGCCTAGCCGACCTGGTCCTTTCGGGCTTCCTGCGCGTCGTGACCCACCCCTCGATCTTCAAGACGCCGTCGCCGATGCGATCGGCGCTCGGCTTCGTCGAAGCGTTGCGCGGGTCCGCGCATTCGGTGTCGGTCGTGCCGGGCCCCCACCACTTCGACATCTTCCTCGATTTGTGTCGCCTGCCCGGGTCGAAGGGAAATGTCGTTCCCGACGCCTATCTCGCCGCGTTGGCGATCGAGAGCGGCAGCGAATGGCTCACGGCCGATCGGGGATTTGCCAGGTTCCCCGGGCTCCGCTGGCGCCACCCGCTGGATATCTAGTCGGGCTAGATCGTCGTCACTTCGGGCGCGGCATCTCGAAACGATCGCGCGTCCGGGTGTAGCCGGCGCCGCTCAGGCGTCCGATCGCGTCGAGGCGACCCATGTCGAGACGGCCGCCCACCAGCAGATCGTCCCGCACGTGCCAGAGCAGAATCTCGCCGATGATGATCGCGCCGCCGGAGCGGCCGACCTCGACGACGCGATCGAGCCGACACTCCATCGCGACCGGCGCGTCGGCCACGCGGGGCGGCGCCACGATCTGCGACGGCGTCTTGGCCAGTCCCGCCTCGACGAATTCGTCCACGCCGTGGGGAAACGCGCGCGAGGTGGCGTTCATCTGCTCGGCCAGCGCGTCCGTCACGACGTGGATGACGTATTCGCCGGTGCGCTCGATGTTGAGGCGCGTGTCCTTCTTTCTCGACGGCGCGTGGCGCGAGACACAGATGAGGCAGCTGGGGGGATCCGACGTGATCCCGGTGAAGAACGAAAATGGCGCCAGGTTGGCGCTGCCATCCTCGTTCAACGTCGAGGTCCAAGCGATGGGGCGCGGCACGATGCTCGCGACCATCCAATAGTAGGCGGCGTCGGGGGACATCGCGGCGGGATCGAACTTCACCCGATCAGCCCCGCGCACAGATCGTCGGTCACCTCGTCGAGCGTCTCGACCACCGCGTCCGCCGGCGACAGATCGTAGCCGGCGAAGTTCCCGGCGCGCACGGCGATGACCCGCAGGCCGGCCGCGCGCGCCGACAAGATTCCGGGCGTCGCGTCCTCGATGGCGATCGAGCGCGCCGGATCGGCGTGCAGGCGGGTCAGCGCCTGGGCGTAGGGCTCGGGCGACGGCTTGCCGTGGGTGTAGTCCTCCGCGGCGACCACCAGCGGGAATTCCGCGAGCAGGCCGATCCCGCCCAGCGCATCGAACACCTCGCGGCGGCTCGCCCCCGAGACCACCGCCATCTTCGACCGCCGCGCCAGCCGCCTGACGATGGCGACCGCGCCCGGCAAGGCCCGGTGTCCGCCCTTGGCGATGAGGGCCTGTTTCTCGTCGACGGCGGTGTCGATGACCTCGCGCATGGAAGCCGACAGGCCGTGGTTGCCGGCGATCATCGCGTAGATCTCGTTCCATGAGTGACCGATGACGAAGGCGCGCTCTTCGGCGGACAGCTCCGCTCCGTAACGCCGCACCGCCAGCACCACCGACTCGACGTTCTCCCGCTCGCTGTCCACCAGCGTCCCATCGAGGTCGAACAGGAACGCGTCGGGCGCGTCCGCGGGTGATTTCATCGAGGTCACGGCGTCAATCTAGCGGAAACCCAGCCCGCCGTGCATCGATCCCCGCCGGCCGCCGGTCGATCCGCGGTAAATTACAGCCGCGTGACCATCCGGACCAAGATCTGGCTCATCGCCGTCAGCGTGGCGGTCACCGTCGGCGTGGCGTCCTGGGGCCGCATGTTCCTCACCCGCAACCGGATCATCAAGGACGCGCAGGCCAGCGCCGAGGAGCTGGCGCACGACATCGTCGAGGATCTGAAGAGCGTCCCGCCCGGCGCCGACGATCGCGATCTCGAAGAGAAGCTACTCGGCTACTTGAACCGCCACACCCGCATCGTGCGCCTCGACCTCTACGTCTACCGCGAGTCCAGCACCCCTTCGAGCCGCATCGCCGCGCCGCGCGGGGATCGTCCCGAGATCACCCGCTTCGCGCCCTACGTCCGGCAGCCGCTCGGGTTCACCCGGCAACAGCCCGCCGGCGAGTCCCAGGAAGAACCGATCGAGCTCCCCGTCGATCTGCAGGGGTCGTGGAAAGCGACGCTGGACATGCGCTGGACGCTGGGTCCGGTGGAATCGATGTTGAAAACCGAGGAGCAGATCTCCATCGTCTTCGCGGTGGTCTTGTTGATTGTCCTGACGCTGGTCTCCGGCCTCATCACCCAGCGCGTGATCGGCAAACCGTTCGAGCTGCTGGCGGCGGCCATGCGCGACGTCGAGGGGGGCGATCTGTCGCGCCGAATTCCCGTCGACAACCTGGACGACGTGGGTCGCCTGTCGCAGGGGTTCAACCGGATGCTGGAACGGCTGTCGCAAGCCGACGCGCAGATCCGCGCCTTCAACCAACGGCTGGCCGCGGAGATCGAAAAGGCCACCCACGATCTCTCGGAGAAGAACATCGCGCTCGCCCAGCTCAACCGCCTGCTCAACGACGTGCGGCTCGACAACGCCTCCAAGGTGCGGCTCGCGACGCTGGGCCAGCTGGCGGCTCAGCTCGCCCACGAAATCGGCACGCCGTTGTCGTCGGTCTCGGGCCACGTCCAGCTGGCGCTCCGCGAGCGCGATCTGCCGGTGGCGCTGCGCGAGCGGCTCGACGTCTCGGCCCGTGAGATCGAGCGCATCAGCAAGATCGTGCGCGACTATCTGGACTCGACGCGCCCGCTCGAGCCCGAGCGGCGCCCCACCGCTCTGCCCAAGCTCCTCGAGGAGGCGGTTGAGCTGGTGCAGGCCGTGGCGCCGGACAAGCGCGCGGCCGTCACCTGGGCGGTCGACCCGGCGCTCCCCGATCTGGTGACCGACCCCGGTCTGCTGCGCCAGATCGTGGTCAACCTGGTCTCGAACGCGCTCGACGCCGTCGACAAGAACGGGCGCATCGACGTCGCGGCGCGGCCGGTGGGCGAGGACGTTCTCATCACCGTCAGCGACACGGGACACGGCATCTCGCCCGACGACGTGCGCCGGATCTTCGAGCCGTTTTACACCACCAAAGGACGCGGCAAGGGGACGGGCCTGGGCCTGGCGATCTGCCGGCAACTGACGGCCGCGCTGGGCGGCGCCATCTCGGTCGAGAGCACGCCCGGTCAGGGCTCGACGTTCTTCGTCCGCATCCCGAGCCAGGGGCCGCCCGCGGTTTCGCCCGCGCCCGCGAGCGCCACCGGCGAGCACCGGCTGCGCACGGCGGGGGGCCGCGCATGAGCGCCTCGCGCGTGCTGGTGGCCGAGGACGATCGGGTCGCGCGCGATCTGCTGTGCGAGATCTTGCGCGGCGAAGGCTACGAGGTCGAAGCGGTCGACGACGGCGCCGGCGCCATCGAACGCGCGCAGGCCGGCGACGGGCGCTACGACCTGGTCGTCTCCGACGTGCGCATGGAACGCTCGGGGGGATTCGACGTGCTGGAGGCCTTCACCACCAAGGCGCCCGGCACGCCGGTCATCCTCATCACCGCCTTCGGCGACGTGTCGGGGGCGATGGAGGCGATCCAGCGCGGCGCCTACGACTACGTCTCCAAGCCGTTCAACATCGAAGAGCTGCGCCTCACCGTCGGGCGCGCCCTGGAACGCCGGCGCCTGGTGGCCGAGCAGAAGGCCGCTCCCAGCGAAGGCAAGCCCGCCCTACAGGACATCGTCGGCAAGAGCCCGGTCATGCTGGAGGTCTACAAGCTGGTCGCGCGCGTCGCCGGCTCGACCGCCACCGTGCTGGTCGAGGGCGAGTCCGGCACCGGCAAGGAGCTGGTCGCGCGCGCCATCCACACCCACTCCCCGCGGGTGGCCGCGCCGTTCCTGCCGGTCAACTGCACGGCGCTCACCGAATCGCTGCTGGAATCGGAGCTGTTCGGGCACGCGCGCGGCGCCTTCACCGGCGCCATCGCCACCAAACGGGGGCTCTTCGAAGCGGCCAGCGGCGGCACGCTGTTCCTCGACGAGATCGGCGACATGGGTCCCAAGATGCAGGCGCAGCTCCTGCGCACCCTGCAGGACGGCGAGGTCCGCCCGGTGGGCGGCAGCGAATCGATCCGCGTCGACGTGCGCCTGGTCTGCGCCACCAACAAGAATCTCGAGGAAGAGGTCAAGTCCGGGCGCTTTCGCGAAGATCTCTACTTCCGCATCAACGTGGTCACCGTTCACCTCCCCCCGCTGCGCGAGCGGCGGGACGACATCCCCAGCTTGGTCGCGCATTTTCTGAACAAGCTGGCGCGCCGCGAGCGGCGGGAGACCGCGGGCCTGTCGCCGGAGGCGCTCAAGCTGCTGTCGGCCTACGACTGGCCCGGCAACGTCCGCGAGCTGGAAAATGCGATCGAGCGCGCCGTCGCCGTCGCCAAGGGCGTAATCCTTCCGTCGGATCTGCCCCCCGAGGTCAGCGGCCGTGTGGCGCCGGCGGCGGGAAGCGGGGGCGGCGCGGCCCCCGACGACGGGATCATCGCCGATCGCCCCACCCTGGGCGAGCTCGAGCGCCGCTACATCCAGCTGGTGCTCGGCGAGAGCGGCGGCAACAAGAAGAAAGCCGCCGAGAAGCTGGGCATCGACCGCCGCACGCTCTACCGCGCGCTCGAGCGCAGCGGCGACGACGAAGGCGCCGCGGGCGATGACGACGACCGTTGACCGCCGACCGCCGCCGTCCGCCGCCGTCCGCCGCCGTCCGCCGCTGACCGCCGCCGGTCCTACGCGTCAATCGATCGATCCAGTTGGCCGCGGGGGTCGTACTCCTAAATAACATGTTGCTTGTGGCGTCGCTGGCCCGGCTGGTACCTTTTTCCGGGATGTTGGACGAGCAGCCACGCAGCTCGCGATCGCGGGGTGTCGCCGATGATAGCGACGAGGCGGCGCTGGTGGCGGCGATGGCCGCCGGCGATCGGGATGCGCTGGGTGCCCTCTACGACCTGCACGCCCCGATGCTGCTGGGTCTCGCCAAGCGGATGCTCGGCAGCCAGGCCGCCGCGGAAGACCTGCTCCACGACGTGTTCCTCGAGGTCTGGCACCACGCGGCCGAATACGACCCGGCGCGTGGCGCCGTGCGCGCCTGGCTGATCGTGCGAACCAGGTCCCGCGCGCTGGATCGCCTGGGCCGGACCGTCCGCGACGCGCGCGTCGTCGAACGGGTGAGCCTCGAGTCTGGCAACGGCTCTGTCGGCCCGAAGGTCGCCACCGACCTCGACGGCGCCCGCGTTCGCCGCCTCGCCGGCGGACTGCCCGAAGAGTTGCTGGCGGTGCTCGATCTCGCCTACTTCGAGGGGCTGTCGTCGCCCGAGATCGCCGCGCGCCTCGATCTCGCGGTCGGAACGGTAAAATCGCGAATGGCCCGCGCCCTCAGCTGCTTACGTGAAGCGATGGTTCCGGTCCGGGAGACGCAAACATGAAGAACGCCCCCCCCGATCTGTACGCCGACTACCTGCTGGACACGTTGTCCGAGCCCGATCGGACCAAGGTGGCCACCGAGATGGCCGCGTCGCCCGAAAGCGCGCACGAGCTGACACTCACGCGGCAAGCGCTGGCCCTGTGGGCCGAAGACCGCGTGACCGAAGCGACGCCGTCGGCCGACCTGCGCCGGCGCCTCTTGCAGACGGTGGCCGGCGAGGATCGGTTCGCCCGGTTCGCCCGGCTCGCCCCCTACGTCGCCCTCTTTCGCCGGATCTTCGATCTTCCCGCCCAGGCCGCCGCCGATTTGCTCGCCAAGGCCGACGGCCTCACCGACTGGCTCGAGGCGGCGCCGGGTGTGCGCTATTTCCACTTCGTGCCGGGAGCGGCCGTCGGGCAGCTCGAGGCCGGCATCGTCCGGATCCGACCCGGTGCCACCTTCCCCCGTCACCGGCACCGCGGTCCCGAGGTGACCTTGGTGCTGGACGGAATGCTCGTCGATCGCGGGCAGGTCTACAGCGCCGGTCGGGTCGTCGAATCGGCCACCGGGAGCGAGCACGACTACAGCGCGGGCGGCGGCCGGGATCTGATCCTCGCCTCGCTACACAGCGGCCTCGACTTCATCTGAGCGGTGAACGCCGAAGCCCACCAGCAGGAGGCCGAGCACGACGTGGACCACGTGATCGGCCGGCCGTAGCGCGAACGTGCGGGCAGGGAAAAATCCAACCACCCCCGCCACGGCCTGGTAGAGATCGACCGCGCCGAAACCCAGATTGAAAAGTGCCGCGAAGCGGGCCGAGCGGGCGAGCACGATCGCCAGGCCCAGCGTCCCGAAGATGATGTGAAAGACGTCGTAGGGGGCGACGGCGCTCATCAGCGACAGAGCGGGCGGCAGCGTCAATCCCGCCACGCCGGTCGCGATCAGCACCGGGCCGAACACCGCCAGCAGGCGCAGGTTCCGGCGGCCCCAATTGACCGGTCCCCCGCCCGCCGCCAAGGGCGTCATCGCTTGTGCAGGCCGAAGTAGAGCATCAGCCGGGGGCGTCCGCGCCACATCAGATACGCGAGTCCCAGGTACAGACCTGGGGCGACCTCGCGCACCTCGTCCTTGATCGCGCGGATGAAACCCGGGTTGCCGGGATTGTCGTAGTCGAGCTGAACGGCGTCGAAGTCGCCCGCGCGCGAGGGGGCCACGAAGGTCTCGAATCGAAACCACTGCCTGGGATTCTTGTCGCCGAAGACGCGGTTGATCCCATCCCCACGACCGCCCTGCCCGGAGTTGAAGGTCTTGCCGCGCCAGGGGAAGCGCCGCCAACCGGCGAACCAGCGCAGAAAGGCGAACATCCAGCGCGGCAGCACGCCGATCGCGAGCATGCGGCCGACCAGCGGCCCGTCCATGTCGCGCAGGACCGGCGTGCGCGCGCCGCTGTACAAGGGCGCCAGCTGCGCCGGCCGCAACGCGGCGAGATCGTCCAGCGACGTGGGCTGCGGGGGCAGTCGAACGGCGCCGGCCGGCGAAGCCGGGGAAGGGGCGGAAGGGGTGGAAAGGCCGATCTGAGGTGCGGTTGACATGGCGTCTCCTGGTGACAGCAATCTCGCGCTGTCACCAGAATACGCCCCAGACGCCAGATCGGATCTCGTTAGCCGTTCCAGGTGGCCTTGGTGAGGGCCGTGTCTTCCCAGCCCCGCCATTTCGTGACGCGGCCGTTCTGGATGGTGAAGTGATGAATCGCATTCTCGACCGCCTTGCGACCGTTCTTCTTCACCAGCACTTCGAAGGTCACCAGACAGGCCACGGCGGTATCGGACGCCAGGAAGCCGCTCGGCTCGAAACGCGGGAACGTACATTCGCGGCCGAGGGTCCCGAAAAACTTCGCCACGAATTTCTTGCCGGTCCCTGTCCCGTGCCAGGGAACCTCGGGTGCCTCGTGCGACTCGATGCCCCAATCGACGTCGTCGGCCATGAGCTCCAGCATGGTGGGGACGTCTCCCCTGCCGAAGGCCGCATAGATCTTCTGGATGAGCGCGATGTTCGTCTCTGCCGACATGGTGTCTCTCCTTTTCGAGGGTCCAGTCGGAGATACGGACGGCCCGGCGTTTCGGATCTGAACAGCCCGCCCGATTCGACGACCCGCGAGATCGCGGTCGTCGCTCATCGGGCGGGGCGGCGGTCGCTACTTCTTCGCGGGCGCGGCGGGTGCGGGCGCCGCGGCCTTCGGTGCGGGCGGCGCCGGCAGGTAGACGTACGGTCGAGCCTCGGCGACCTGCCAGTTCTTCCCCTTCTTCAGCATCAG